>Ga0307372_10013978_pt1 | contig 10320 bp, 11 predicted proteins | sample OX1MG_FD_202533 | JGI IMG/M metagenome (GOLD analysis project Ga0307372, IMG submission 202533) | Soil microbial communities from Risofladan, Vaasa, Finland - OX-1 | ecosystem: Environmental > Terrestrial > Soil > Coastal area > Acid sulfate soil | place: Finland: Risofladan, Vaasa | collected... | reverse complement strand
AATCTCCATCTCGACTCCCCTTGCTCTGTGATTGAACGCTCAACACCTTCAATCTGGCACACCCGATGCCGTAAGAGCAGGGGGAGTCCATGTCATTACTATGCATGAAGGAGCAGATTTTCGTGGTTATGCGTGCAAGTTTGGCGATGCCGGGGCGTGATGTCGATGCGCGGCGGTGATTTGCCGGCGGTGTGTGGGTTGGCGATGGAGAATCGCGCGCGGTGCGGATTCAGCGGGTGATTTCGGCCATGAGCATTCGGCCTGAGTTACTCAGGTGGCATTGGAAGCAGCGTGGTGCCAGGCCGACAGGGCTATGCAGGGGCAGCGCCGAGGTTTCTGGCGATGATCTGGCAGTCGTTGCGGTGCAGACAGGTGGCGGGCAGATGCAGCACGATGCGTCGCACCGAAGATTGCACCCAAGCACCGAGTTTCATGAGTTGTTCGCGCAAGTTGCTGGCCTGGGCGGATCTGAAGGCGGTCCGGGCAGCCCGCAGCCGCAGTTCCTGGTAGAGCACGTAGGCGGCGGCGGTGAGAAGCCCGCGCAACTGATTGGCGAGGAAGCGGCTGCAACTGGTGCGGTCGATTTCCAGGCCATGATGCAGTTCTTTGATCCGATTCTCGATATCCCCGCGGGCGCAGTAGATCGCTTCGTACAGATGCCGGGGCGAGTGCTTGAGGTTGGTGACTATAAAGCGCGGGTTGTCCTTGGGCGTGCGCCCGGGATGACGCACGACCTCGGCTTTGATGATGACGCGCCGGCGCTGATCCCAAGTGCCGGCGGCATAGCGGGTCTCGCTATACAGATGTGCGGTCTCGCCGGATTCGCGCGACAAGCGTCTGGCGGTGCCCATCAAGCGCGCAGCGCGGCAGCTTCTGGATCGGGTCGGCGCCCAATCGACCGGCATCGTTGCCATCCGGATAGCCGCACGCGATCGCATACAGCCGCTGACGCACCAGATCCCCGATCGCATGACGGATCTTCCCCGACTGGCGTCGGTCATCGATGCCGCCGATCAATGCATTGGTCAGACCCATTCCCAGATCGCAGGCTTGCAGCAGAATCGCCCCGCCGTCGGAACTGGCATGGTCCTGATCAAATTTGACGACGAGTGGCTTGTCCGCCAAATCCGAAAACAGAACACTTTGTCGTGTGCTATCGTCATCCATGCAAAGGCCTTTGTTGTGACGCGAAACGCTTGCGGTAAAGGGTTTCTATCACGATCGAGGCCTTTGTGCCTTCTCAATTCATGAATTATTCAGGCTAGGCCACTCACAAAGCGGGCTTCGTCAAGTGATGGCTATTGCCATACGTTAGTATGGTTACATGGCTATATCCATGGCAGCATATACCAATGGCGTCGAGCTTCGAGTGGGATCCAGCCAAGGATGCAGAGAACCAACGCAAGCACGGAGTTTCTTTTGCAGAGGCTCAACTGGCCTTCCTGGATCCGAGTCGCGTGGTAGCAAAGGAAGCGGCCCACAGCCACTCTGAGGAACGGCTTTATTGCTTTGGACAAGTAGCGCTCGGAATTTTAACTGTGCGCTTCACGTATAGGGGCGAAATCATCCGCATCATGGGAGCCGGGTTTTGGCGCGGAGGCAAGAAGGTTTATGAAACGCAACGCAAGATACACAAGTGAGCCACTTGGCAGATTGGAGATCGTAGAAGATTTCCTGCCTCCTCCTGATCAGCTTGTTTTGAAAGAGGACGGAGTCAAGGTCACCATTTCACTGAGCAAGCGAAGTATCGATTTCTTCAAGGCACACGCGGCGCAATCGAAGGTCCCGTACCAGAAAATGATTCGTAGCCTTCTGGATAGCTACGCGAATCAATATTCAGAGCGGCCTGTGACAAATCGTTCCGCCGGACGACGGTCGGCATAGAGAGCCAATGCAGCACACACCCTGAGATGGCAATGTAGGGGTAAAACTGCGGCGCTCGGCAAAGCGAGTCCGGGTCTGCTCGGTTGGATCAGGTAACGCTGGTTACGGAATGTCGCGCGCGCCTCATGCCACCATCGATCCAGATCGCGGGCACAGGGGGCCGAGCGACCCGGACGAGAGGCGCTCTGGGATGGGACGCGGACTGCGCGTGAGCGAAGTGACGGCGCTGAAGGTCGGGGACATCGACAGCCAGCGCCTGCTGCTGCTTATTGAGTCAGGGCAAGGGCCATAAGGATCGTCACGCACTGCTGCCGCCGATTCTGCTCGAGCGGCTGCGGATCTGGTGGCGCCATGCCCACGCGACATCGTGTTGTCGCTAGAAATTCACGGTGGCCGTCTGATTAGCAATGACCGTCGTGTCTTGGGCCGCCGTGAACGCCAGTGTAGCGGCAGTGCCGGGGTCATCTGCCCCGCAGGCGACCGCCAGTGTATAGGTGCCGGCAAGCAGAAAGCCCTGTGCATAGACATACTGTCCGGAACTGTTGAGCGTGATCGGCGGCGTTACGGCCGGGTTGATGTGCCCGGCGGGTGGCAGACCCGGCGTCGGATCCATCTGGATATCTGTGAGCGCCGAGTTGGCGAGGGACTATGTGACCGGGGAGCTGCCGGCGCATTTGGCGGGCCATCACATTGGGGTGACGCTGCGCAGCTATCTGCTGTATCAGCACCATCATTGTCAGGTCACTCAACCCTTGCTGCTCGAGCAGTTGCGGGAATGGGGCCTGGAGATCTCCCGCGGCGCCATCGATGCACTGCGCAGCGCCGGTCACGACGGTTTTCATGACGAGAAGGATGAGCTGCTCAAAAGCGCTCTGGCCACGGTCAGCTATGTGACGGTGGATGACTCCAGCGCCCGTCATCAAGGCAAGAACGGTTACGCCACGCACATCGGCAACGCTGATTTCGCCTGGTTTGAGTCCACGGCCAGCAAGAGCCGGATCAATTTCCTGCAGCTGCTGTGCGCGGGGCAGATCGGCTATCGGATCAATTAGGCGGCGCTCATCTACATGCGCCAACAGGGGCTGCCGCAGGCCCCCGCGCTGGCATCGACGCATCGCCACCGAAAACGCCTTGCTGGGCGAGTTCGCCCAGCACGGCTTGCAGGAACGGCTCGCCATCGTCAGCGACGATGCCGGGCAGTTCAACGTGCTGCTTCACGGGCTGTGCTGGATCCATGCGGAGCGATTGATCCACACACTGCTGCCTTTGAACGAGGACCACCGAGAAGATATCGCCAAGGTCCGCGGTGAACTGTGGGAATTGTATGCCGACTTGAAAGACTATAACCGCCGGCCCCGAGGCGCCCGCTCGCCAAACCTCTTCATCACTTTCGCCGTATGGCAGGCATTCGCACAAGGGCGGTGCACGTCGCATGAACCCGGTCGATCTCTTCGATTTGACGGTTCAGCTCACCGACGACGCAGTACCGGAGTATGCTGCGGCGCCTCGGCCGGCGCGGGCTACCCTTGGGGTATTTATCAGGGTATCTCGGGGAGCGCTGGGCGGGGAAATCGCGCATTCCAAGGGGTTATGATGGAACCGCGATCCCTTCCACTCCACCATCACCCTCTTTCGCCGATGTCCAAGGATCCAGGGCTTCCACTCTTCACAGGATATTGGCGGCTCGCCGCCGCCAGCCCCAGCAGATGAGCAGCTGCGGTTTGCGAGCAAGGGGCTCCAACCTGGGAGAAATAGTGAGAAATCTGCCCGTTCTCGCGTGGTCAGCTCGGCCCACTGCGCGAAGAGAGATACGGTTCCTGGTCCTCTGCGCGCTGACGCTAGGCCTTTCCGCTTGCGCCGGCGGGAGCAGTTCAGGGCCACCTTCGACCAAATTCACCATCGGCGGCACGGTCTCGGCGCTCGCCAACACGAAGGTCGTGCTGCGGGACAATGGCGGCGACGACCTGTCGGTCAGCGCCAACGGCAGCTTCACATTCACGACGCCAGTGAGGAGCGGCGAGGACTATAGCGTCACGGTTCGTACTCAGCCCTCTGATCCTGAGCAGACCTGCGAGGTGACGAACGGCACGGGAACAGCAACGGCCAACGTCATGAGTGTGACGGTGGATTGCGGGCACGACGAATGGGCCTGGATGAGCGGCGCGGACGTCGTCGACAAGGCGGGGATCTACGGGACTTTGGGCACGCCCTCAGCGGCCAACGTTCCCGGGGCGCGACGCGGCGCTGTGACTTGGACGGATTCCGCAGGAAACGCCTGGCTCTTCGGCGGGCACGGTTACGACTCAGCCGGGACAGTCGGCCAGCTCAATGATTTGTGGAAGTACAGCGCGGGCGAATGGACGTGGATGGGCGGGTCCGATTTGGCCAATCAGGTCGGAACCTACGGGATCCTGGGCACGCCCTCGGCGGCCGACGTTCCCGGGGCGCGCGGACAGGCTGTAGGTTGCACCGATGCGTCAGGGAATTTCTGGCTCTTCGGCGGGCACGGCTACGACTCAGCCGGGACCGACGGCAACCTCAACGACCTGTGGAAGTACAGCGCGGGCGAATGGACTTGGATGGGCGGGTCCGATCTGGCCAATCAGGTGGGAAATTACGGGACCCTGGGCACGCCCACCCCCGAAAACATTCCTGGGCCGCGGCAACAGGCTGTAGCTTGGACCGATGCGTCGGGGAGTTTCTGGCTTTTTGGCGGGGACAATTACGACTCGGAGGGGACGATCTATGACCTCAACGACCTGTGGAAGTACAGTAAAGGTGAATGGACGTGGATGGGCGGGTCGGATTTGGCCAATCAGAGCGGGACCTACGGGACCCTGGGCACGCTCTCGGCAACCAATTTCCCCGGGGCGCGATTCGCAGCTGTAACGTGGCTCGATTCCTCTAAAAATGTTTGGCTCTTCGGCGGGGGCGGTTACGACTCAGCCGGGACCGACGGCCTGCTCAACGACCTGTGGAAGTACAGTGAAGGTAAATGGACGTGGATGGGCGGGTCCGATTTGTCCAATCAGGTCGGGTCTTACGGAACCCCGGGCACGCTCACCCCCGGCAATATTCCTGGGGCCCGGGGACAGTCTGTAGCTTGGACAGATGCCTCAGGGAATGTCTGGCTATTCGGCGGGGAGGGTTACCACTCAACCGGGACCATCGGCTACCTCAACGATCTGTGGAAATACAGTGGAGGCGAATGGACGTGGATGGGCGGGTCCGATTTGGCCAATCAGAGCGGGACTTACGGGACCCTGGGCACGCCCGCTCCCGGAAATGTTCCCGGGGCGCAATATTATCGGCCTGACGCCTGGACCGATTCGTCAGGGAACCTTTGGCTCTTCGGCGGGGACGGTTACGACTCGGCGGGGAAGCTCGGCCTGCTCAATGACCTGTGGAGGTACGAGCCCTGACCTCTTAGAGTTGCGCCGGCTGTGCCGTCAGTCTTCGCCAGTCCATGCCCGTGAAAGAGGCTCGAAGAAATCATCCGAGATCTCAACGAACTCTGGGAGCGTTCCGGCGTCTCGCTTCGGCGCCTGAATGTCGAGCGGCGCCAGTCTCGCGTACGGCTCTCCGCTCTTGCCGCGACAGCTCGGTCTTCGCTTCGTGGACGTTCACCGCTTTCATACGACGCACCGTGCCCGGACACGTTGACTAAGTCAATGGACTTAATCCTGGCCACTCGGGATGCGGCTGCTTGCGGCATCCGCTCCGCATAATCAATATTGATGACGGGGCAGCTGGCAGTCCCAGCGCTTCTGCGCCGTCCAACATTGTCCCACCAAGCGGCGGCCAAGTGCGCCAGCAGCGCAGCGAACGCGCTGCTGGTCCATAAGCGTATGCGCTCATCGTTGAATGGTGCGGTGATTGCACTCATCGGGCACCCCCCGGAGGATGCTGCTCCAGCAGACGGGAAGAGGTACCACCTGCGCGGCCCACCAGCGCGACCTTACGATAGCTCGCCTGGCGCAGCAGATCCATCACGCCCATCAGATGACCGTAGCGGATGCTCTGGTCGGCCCGCACGTAAATGCGGGTGCCCGTATCCCCGTAGGTCAGGCGCGCCAAGGTCAGGCCGTGCTGCCCGTCAGCGCCGCTGAAACGATAGGTGGTACGGTGTGACCGAAGGCGCCAGCGGTGAGTGACAGCGTAGCGGCGGCTGAATCAAGTTCTCCGCGCCCGGCTCTCAAACCACTTTCTGGCGCTGGGTCGGCGGTGCGGACAGCCGGGCCAATAACAGGGGCGCTGCTCACCCGCCTTGAGCTCCTCGAGCGCGCGTTGACAATGGCCTCGCGCAAGTCCAACGGAGTTCTGTGCATGAACCCGGATTTGCTCTCGTTCCTCACCATTTGCGGCTCTCGGTGCCGACTGTAAGCGGTCGGATTGCAGCAAGCCCACGATTAATTGGTCGGCGACCGATATCCGCTACCGGCAGGCTGGCCTGCGAACGTGGCCGTTGAGACCATGAGGGTCTAAGATCGAAACCGGAGAGATAATCGGAGAAGTATCACTCGGAGCAGCGGGCTGGATTCGGGGCGCGGCCATAGAGAGGGGGCTGCTGTGTTTGGTTATTACTTCAATCTGGCACTGCGCAGCCTGCGGCGCAACGTCTTCCTCACGGTGCTGTCGACTGAGGCAGGTCATCAGCAATCTGCTGATGAATGCGGCCCAGTACACCCGCCTGGGCGGTCAGATCACGCTCGGGTGCCGGCTCGAAGCCGAGTCGCTGTTGCTGTTCGTACGTGACACCGGCATCGGCCTCACGCTGGTCAAGGCGGTGGTGGAACTGCACGGCAGCAGCATCGCCGTGCGCAGCGCGGGCCGTAATCAGGGCAGTACCTTCGCGGTGACCTTGCCACGCTCCGTGGTGGTGGTCGAGGCTCCGGAGGAGCCTGAGACCGCGCGAACGTGAGCCGCACTTACTCGATCTGCGTCCCATTGCCGAGCGTCTCGATGAGCCTCGTGCGGGCTCGACGGATCCGCATCTCTACCGCCTTGGTCGTGGTTCTGAGCACCCGGGCCGCCTCCTGCTGCGTCAGTGCGCCCACCGTCGTCAGTAGCAGTGGCTCCTTGTAGAGCCGCGGCAGTGCCGCGACCGCCTGGTCGAGTCGCTGCAGGCGGCGCTGAGATTCTTCGTCCCGCTCCCGTTCAGAATCGGTCGCGGGGGATTGTGCCGTGGCGGCCGGATCGAGGGCAAAGAGACGCATCACGCGCCGCCGCACCGCGCGCCGGCGGCCGTGATCGCGGCATTTGTTGAGCGCGATCGTCCGCAACCAGCCATTGAAGGACTGCCGCGGATCGAACCGCCGCAAGGCGAGCCAGGCAGACACGAACGTCTCCTGCACGATGTCGTAGGCCTCGTCGGCATCGCCCACATAGCGGCGCGCGAGCCGGTACAGGGCCCCTTTGTGGCGCCAAACCAATTGTTCGAAGGCGTGCCGATCACCGCCACCAGCTGCGATTGCAAGCCGCCGATCCTCCTCGGTCGGGTCGGTCGTCACGGGTGGGCGGAGTCAAGTGCCTGCGTGACCGCCTGATCGAATCGTTTCACCTGCTGCGGCGTCAGCACTGCCCGCATCGCGAGCACGTGGATGACCGTTTCCTGCTGCAGCGTCCTCATGGCCCTGTGGAATCGATCGATCGCCTGCTGCGCTCGCGGGCCATATCGATGGTTCGTGACGATCGCCTGGGCGAGGTCGTGATCGGCGGCCCGCATCTCGCCTTCGAGCGCGCGCTGCCGCACCGCGAAGGTGGCTTCCAGCGCCGCGATGCGCTGCTGCTGCTCGGCTGTGAGGTCCAGTCGGCGGTGCACGAGCGCATCCAGACTCGGCGGACTTCGCTGCGCCTCACGCATGCCGTAGCGCACGCCGATCCAACCGCCCAGTGCGGCCGCAATCAGCGTCATGACTACTACGCCCAGGGCGGTACGCGCCAGGGCGGTCACGGCTGCCGGTCCACCAGCACGGTGGAGGCTGCCAGGCTCGGCCGCGGTGAAAAAACATCGAGCTCCCCCGGGCCGTACGCCGGCGCCAACCGAAACCCCGCCGCTGCGCTGCCCATCAGTGCGACGGCCAACACCACGGTCTGTGCAGCCAACACCACCTTGAACAGCCGCCGGGCGCGTGTATGCCGATCCACTGCCACCCAGATGTCCGCTTCCAGCGTCGCCAGGGAATGGTCTGGCTCCCCCTCCAGCAGCCTTTGGAGATCCTGTTTAAGCATATCGTCCTCTTCGTGGTCGTGACCGTTCAGTACGCACGCCGAGCCCCCGCCCCCTCCACGGAGGGGTAAATCCAGGCGGTGCGTACTAGGGATGCCTTGGGCCTCAGTGGTCGAAGTCATCCACCTTGTCAGTCTTGGAGTACACCATGTTCAAATCCCCCGGATGGCGCGCGGGCGTCATTGCCCTGGCGTTCGCGGCCTCGGCCTCGATGATGGGCGTCGCGCAGGCTCAGACGCCAACGAAGCTCGTGAGCGCGCAGCCGGCGCCGAACTCCAACGTTTCCTCGCCCCAGGCCATCCTGCTCAAATTCAGCGAGCAGATTTCCAAGCCGCTCTCGAGCATCACTCTCACGGATGCGCGTGCCAATACAGTGGCGACCATGCAGATGCCCGCCCCGGATGCGCAGTCCCTCTCGCTGATGCCGAATCAGACCCTGGCACCGGGGCAGTACACCATATCCTGGACAGCCGTGGGCCCGGATGGGCATAAGGAAACTGGCACATACCACTTCACCGTGAAGTGAGCTGACGCAACCCGATCCGCTGAGGCATCCACACTCATGACCCGATCCTCTCGATCGCCGGACCATCGATGGTCGCGGCGGCATTTCGTCCAGGGGCTTGCACTGGGGGGGGCAACAGCCGGGCTCGGGCTACTACGTTCGCCGCCCGCCTGGGCTCTGGATAACTCCAGTCACCCCTCCGTACTGGCCGGTACCGACTTCGCGCTGGAGATCGCCGAGTCACCGGTCAACTTCACGGGCGCAAAGCGCCTTGCTACGACCGTCAACGGCGGCCTACCTGGCCCGATTCTGCGTTGGCGAGAAGGCACCACGGTCACGCTGCGCGTCACCAATCGGTTGTCGGTGCCGAGCTCAATCCACTGGCATGGCATTCTGGTGCCGTTCCCCATGGACGGCGTCCCTGGAATCAACTTCCCCGGCATCGCGCCGGGCGAGATGTTCACGTATCGCTTTCCGGTCACGCAGAGCGGTACGTACTGGTATCACAGCCACTCCCCCTTCCAGGAGCAGACCGGCCTGTTCGGGCCGCTGGTTATCGATCCGGTCGGAGCAGACCCGATCCGCGCCGAGCGCGACTACGTGGTTATGCTCAACGACTGGACCGACGAAGACCCGATGGCCCTCTTCAGGCATCTGAAGACCATGGGGGATTATTACAACTACGACGAACCCACCGTACGCGACTTCATCGCCGATGTATCGAGACAGGGCCTGCGCCACGCGCTCGCCTCGCGGCGCATGTGGGAGCGCATGCGCATGAGTCCGCGCGACCTGATCGATGTCACCGGCGCGACCTACACCTACCTGATGAACGGCGCGACGCCGAAGGGCAACTGGACCGCGCTGTTCAAGCCCGGCGAACGGGTGCGCCTGCGCTTTATCAATGGTTCAGCCAACAGCTACTTCGACGTGCGTATTCCGGGGCTGAAGCTCACCGTGGTCGCCGCGGACGGCCAGAACGTCGAGCCGGTGCGCGTGGACGAGTTCCGCATCGGCACGGCGGAGGTCTACGACGTCATCGTGCAGCCGCAGGAGATGCACGCTTACACGATCTTCGCCCAGTCGATGAGCCGCGATGGTTACGCCCGGGGCACCCTCGCACCCTGCGCGGGCATGGCCGCGGAGGTGCCGAACCTCGATGCGCTGCCGACCCTCTCGATGATCGACATGATGGGCGCCATGGCGCAGAGCGGCGGGATGGCCGGCATGGCGGGGATGAAGATGCCGGGTACACCGAAGGTTCATCACGCGCGCACCGAGTACGGCCCGGATACAGACATGCATGTCGATATGCCGCGCACCAACCTCGACGACCCCGGTGTGGGTTTGCGCCAAAACGGTCGTCGCGAACTCACCTACGCCGACCTGCACACGGTGGGCGGCTCGCTTTATCCGCATCAGCCCATAACCCGCGAGATCGAGCTGCACCTGACCGGCAACATGCAGCGCTTCGTCTGGGGTTTCGACGGCCTGAAGTTCTCGCAGTCCAAGCCCGTGCATTTTCCCTATGGTGAGCATCTGCGGCTGGTGCTCGTCAACGACACCATGATGACGCATCCGATCCATCTGCACGGCATGTGGAGCGAACTGGAGTCGCCCGAGCAGCAGTTCCAGGTGCGTAAGCACACCATCAGCGTGCAGCCCGCGCAGCGCGTCACCTATCGGGTACAGGCGGATGCCC
>Ga0307372_10013976_pt1 | contig 10320 bp, 8 predicted proteins | sample OX1MG_FD_202533 | JGI IMG/M metagenome (GOLD analysis project Ga0307372, IMG submission 202533) | Soil microbial communities from Risofladan, Vaasa, Finland - OX-1 | ecosystem: Environmental > Terrestrial > Soil > Coastal area > Acid sulfate soil | place: Finland: Risofladan, Vaasa | collected... | reverse complement strand
CGCGAGGCCCGTCACGCGCCCACTAGTGCTGCTTCCGTATCCGCCCAGTTCAGGAGTGGGGCCGAGGGGCGTCCAGTTTACGGACGCGGTGGAGACGTTTGGGCGACCTGTACGGAGGAGGGTCGACCTCTCATTGACTCCCGCCGGACTGGCGTTGGAACCCTGTGGCTGAACGGGAGCGCTTTGGACCAGGTCTTCGTGAAGCGCCGACGTGCTCGAAGGTGCCGCCGCACTCGGCGCGGAAAGTAGCGCGGTCGTCCCCGCTGTGACCATGACAGCGACCATGACGCCCGTTGGCACGAGACGAAGCGTCGCCCTAACTCGAGCCAACCTCATGACAACCCCCTATTTCACCGCGTGAAGTTACGAACGGACGTCACAGAACCCCCAATGTCGACCCCGAGGGATACTTACGTGACAATGAGCGGACGATAGCAGAAGAACGCAATGAATGGACTTTCATGAACAACGATCGCTTAAAGCGATGGTCCTCGCCGACGGGCCATCGAGGTTCCTCTTCGGTCATGGTTGACAAATTGATGACATGGGTATCACGCCTACCACCACTACGACTCGAACAAGGCTCATGGTCGGCACTTCGTTCGTGCGCCGACTGGGACTTGAACCCGGAACCTGTTGATTAAGGGGAAGTTTTCGATGGTTGCGTGGTGTCGGTCCGGTCGCGCATGTCGTTTGTTTACAAGGAATCGTGTTGCTCTGAGTCGGTCTCGTCTCGTCTCGTGGCGTTGCGGAAATATGAGGCCCAAAAGGAGGCCCGTTCTGGCGCGGTGTCGACCAGGATTACGCCCATGTGTGTGGTGGTGACCATCTATAAGCGTGCGGTCGCCTCATGTCGAGTTAGATACTCCTAGGAGATGAGGGAGGACTTCGTGAATCACGAAGTCTCCGTCGGGCGCGTCCAACCGGCTGAAAGTTGGTGGGCTGGGAGGTACCGTGAAAGATCATGGAAGCTACGAGACGGGCCCGGTGAGTGATGATTTCCGGTGACTCGGAAGTGGAGATTCTTGCCTCGGCGTCTTACGCCTCGGGCTCTTCGCAGTTGCCTCTGCTGGGCGAGACGATTGGCCAGAATCTGCATCGGGCTGCGTCACGGTGGCCGGCCGCTGACGCGCTCGTGGATCTCGCCCAGGGGGTTCGGTACACCTACGAAGAGTTCGACGCAGCCGTCGACAACCTGGCGCGGGCACTACTCGGCGCCGGGATGGCCAAGGGCGACCGCGTTGGCGTCTGGGCCCCCAATTGCTCGGAGTGGGTGTTGCTGCAGTACGCGACAGCGCGCGTAGGCGTGATCCTGGTCAACATCAACCCCGCCTACCGCACGTACGAGCTGCAGTACGCCCTGAACCAGTCGGGCTCGCGGATGCTCTTCGCCGTGCCGACATTCAAGACCAGCGACTACCGCAGCATGATCGACTCCGTGCGCGATGAACTGTCGCAGCTTGAACGGGTGGTCTTCCTGGGAACTGAGGATTGGGCCGGATTGCTGGGCGAGAGGGCGGACGAAGCGGCGCTGTATCAGCGAGCGGCCGAACTCTCGTTCGATGATCCCATCAACATCCAGTACACGTCGGGGACCACCGGATCCCCGAAGGGCGCAACTCTCACCCACCACAACATCCTGAACAATGGGTTCTTCATTGGGGAAGGGTGCCGATACACCCCGGACGACCGCGTCTGCATTCCGGTGCCCTTCTATCACTGCTTTGGCATGGTGCTGGGCAACCTCGCGTGCACGACCCACGGGGCTACCATCGTCATTCCATCGCCATCGTTCGAACCGGCAGCGGCGCTGCGCGCAGTTTCTGAGGAGCAGTGCACGTCGCTGCTCGGCGTGCCGACGATGTTCATCGCCGAACTCGCGCTGCCCGACTTCGCGAAGTATGACCTGTCGTCACTGCGTACAGGGATCATGGCCGGTTCGCCGTGCCCGACGGAAGTGATGCGCCGGTGCATCAACGATATGCACATGACCGAGGTGACGATCTGTTACGGGATGACCGAGACGTCGCCCGTGTCAACCCAGACCGGGGCGCACGATCCGCTGGACAAGCGGGTGGGCACCGTAGGACGCGTGCACCCGCACGTCGAAGTGAAGATCATCGACGCGGCCGGCCGTCTGGTGGCTCGCGGCGAGAGGGGCGAGTTGTGCACCCGGGGCTACTCGGTGATGCTCGGCTACTGGACCGAACCCACGATGACCGCCCAGGCGATCGATGAGACCGGGTGGATGCACACCGGCGATCTGGCCACCATGGACGAGGACGGCTACGTCGACATCGGTGGTCGAATCAAGGATCTGATTATCCGTGGCGGCGAGAACGTGTACCCGCGCGAGATCGAGGAGTTTCTCTATCTGCACCCCGACATCATCGACGTGCAGGTTATTGGGGTGCCCGATGCGCGCTACGGCGAGGAGATTATGGCGTGGGTCGTGGTCCGCGAAGGCGCCGAAATGGATACCGACGTGTTGCGAAACTTCTGTCGCGAGAAGATCGCGCACCACAAAATCCCGCGCTACGTGAATGTCGTCACGGAGTTCCCGATGACCATCACCGGCAAGGTCCGCAAGGTGGTAATGCGCGAACAGTCGATTGTCCTGCTCGGACTCGAGGACGGGGACGCCGGCCCGACGGCGCAGGGGTAAGGCGCAGGTCACCTCGCCGAGCGAATAGTGGCGCTACCGGGGACGTACGGCCCACCAGGCGCACCTTCTAGGACAACGCGCGTGCGTCGTTGGTACAGGAAACGCGGCCCATGTCTGGATTCTCGGCGATCACGCGAATGTCAACGCCGGTACAAAGCGCAGGGCTGTTAGCGCACGCTGGAAAGAAGTGGTCCCTCCTTGAGCGGCAAATCTGGTGGAGCGTTGCGAGGTCAGTGTCGTCAGCGCAAGTAATAAGGTCACTCTTTGAGGCGTAGGAGGGAGGCAATTATGACGGAAGATTACCGCTATGTGCTTAGCGAGCGAGAGGGGGACACCGTCACCATTTGGCTCAATCGGCCTGAACGACTCAACGTGTTGTCCTTGGCACTCATGGAAGAACTCTATGAAGCGTTTAGCGACGTCGGTCACAGTGACGCGACCGGGGTGATTTTGGCCGCGAAGGGCAGGCTGTTCAGCGCCGGTCACGACTTTGCGGAAATGGCCGACCAGGACCTCCAGCACGTTCGTTACCTCTTTGGCGTCTGTACCAAGATGATGAACACTATCCAAGCCATTCCCCAACCGGTGGTCGCGAGGGTTCACGCATTGGCCACCGGGGCCGGATGTCAGTTGGTGGCTACTGCCGACCTGGCCGTCGCGGCGGAGGAGGCCTCGTTCTGTACGCCAGGAGGCAAGGGTGGACTGTTCTGCACCACTCCTCTGGTGGCGGTGGGGCGATCGATCGGACGGAAGCGCGCCTTAGAAATGGGTATGAGTGGCGACCCCATCGACGCACGGACTGCCGAGGCCTGGGGACTAGTTAACAGGGTGGTTCCGATGGCCGAACTTGACGAGGCGACCGCCCATCTGTTGAGTCGAGCCACGCGAGGCAGCGTGGTGTCTAAGGGCATTGGCAAACAGGCTTTCTATACCCAGATCGGGCTCGATCAATCACAGGCCTACGCGCACGCCATTGAAGTGATGTCTGCCGCGAGTCAAATTCCCGACGCTCAAGAAGGAATTGCTGCCTTTATTGAGAAGCGTCCAGCGAACTGGGGTGGTTCTCCTCACCCGGCGAGTGGTGCGTTGACTGATTGAATCTGCCCGCGGAATCACCGTGGCGCTTCTCATAATCCCTTCGCGTGCCACCGTCCGCGAGACGATGGCTCATTTGATCAGATTGACGATCAGCGCGTCGAGTCCGCTGCGAGATCCTCTCGCTGTAAAAGGTGGGCACCGATGCGAAGGGTGGTGGCCCTGCCCTTGTGGTCAGTGCGGAACGTCACGTGTTCACCGAGGAACCCGAAGTCGTTACCAGTAGCGACCAGAAACCTGTTCTTCCCTTTGGGCTCTAGTCGCGTCGCACTTGAAAGCGGCGCCGGATCCTCCGGATCGATGAGGAACAAGGAGCCGTTGATCCGTGACACCAGAAGGTCGCTCCCCTCGAGACGAAACAGACCCGTGTATGGAGCGAGTGAACCTCGCGTGTGCCACCTCGTCGTCGCCGCCGCGTTCGACCACATTCGACCGATGCCGGCGACCGTGTGGTACATGAGTTGGACTCCCTTGGGTGCGGCAGGCGAGTTTGCGTTGGTCAGTACCGCGGTGGCGATCCGCTCTTCGGGGGCGAAACCGATCATCGTAACGAATCCGGGAAAACCTCCGCTGTGGCCAACTATCGAGATACCGTCGACGTGCCATGTCATCCACCCGAGGCCGTAGTGAGGTTCTTCGGACCGCTGCCATTGCGGGCGCTGCATCTCACGCTTGGATAGTTCGGTGAGAAGTCGCTCGTCGCCAGGTAATTGCGCGCGCTGGTACTCGAGCAGGTCGGGCACAGTGGAGACGATGCCCCCGGCCGGTGCAATCGCTCGAGCTTCAATGTGGGTCGCTTTCGCCCGCAATTCGCCTGGACGCGACGAAGAATATCCGGTGGCTAGTTGGCGCCGGGCGCTTGAAGTCAGATCCGGCCACGTGGACGTGAGACCCAGTGGCTTGACGATATTGCTCCTCACGAGCGCCTCAAAGGTGCGACCCGTCGCCGCCTCGGCAATCTCGCCCAGGAATGAGTACGCGATGTTCGAGTACCGGAATCTCTCGGACGGCTTCCCGAACGTGGCCGCGCCGGCGAGTTCAGCGCGAAGCGTGGCCCGGTCCGGCATCGGAGCGTCGGACCAAGCGTTCGAACCGTCTCGAATAACGCTGCCGGCGTGCATCAGAAGATGGCGTACGGTCAGATCACTCTCGAAGGTTTCTTTGGTCCAAGGCAGAAGCACGGTGACCGAGTCGTCCAGGCGCAACCTGCTGCGCTCCACCAACTGCATGATGATCGTCGCGGTGACGGTCTTGGTGATTGAGGCGCACCGGAACGCGGTTGACGTTGCGTCGACCGGCTGGCCGGTCTCCAGGTCAGCAACGCCATAGGCGCCGAGCAGGATCATCTCCCCTTCGTGGCAGAGCCCGAAGGCCATACCGGGCACTCGCGCGTAGATCGAACTCAAGCGAAGAAGTGGGTCGATGATCGCTGCGGCGTCGGCCATCTGTCGCGAACTGTAGGACACGGCCTGATCGTAACCGAGCTCACACAACTCGAATCGATCGCCGTTCAATCGGCCGAGGCTCTCGGCGAATGTGCACCAGACCATTTGTATGACTTGGGGCGCCGGCCGGGACTTGAACCCGGAACCTGTTGATTAAGAGGTCTAGGTGGCGTGTTTTGAAGATTCGTAAAGCACAGTAAACCCCTGTGTTTTCAAGGAAGTTGGCGGTGCAAACGTCTATATCGTCAAATGGTGTTTGGGAAAAATGAGGGGTGTAATGAGGGATGTTTTACGCCGTTGGCGTGTCCCGACATCGGGTTTGATCTCACTCGGCACCGCCTACTTCCTAACAGTTGTTTCGACCGGTTTGGTGCCACTTGACACACGCGCCTAAATCACGTGAGTCGGTTTCGATTGAGGTTGTGCGAGTTCAAACGAAATTGTCGGCGTTGCTGACGGGAGCATGGGGTTCACATATCGATTCGGCGGACGAAGTTCTTAGTGAACCTTCGAACCAATTTTGGGTGTGCAAGTCCGGTCTCCTCGAATGCTGCCGCCATCTCGAGAGACGCTTTTTCGATGTCCGAAGGCGGTCGCTCCTTTAGTATTCCCCCAGGCGCTTTTTTCCTGAGGTAACTGTAAATGTTGGCCATTTTGCGTCTGACCAAGCCAATCGGCATTCCCACCCACATTGAGTATGAGTCCATCGCCTTCCACACAGCGTCGGTGAGAAGTCCTAACACAAGATATGTATTTGTCGCATCGACGGCGGCAACGGGAACTTCCCTCTGACGAGCTGGCGCAGATCCAGCATGAGTAAATCCAGAAAGCCATCGATAGGTGTGGACTCCTACTTGGCTCCACCATCGATTTGACGCGTCGACCATGACGAATGGAAAGGCGGCTACTTCTCCAGTCGGAGCAGTCACGGCGCCTCGTCTGCTACCGGTAACTAAGAATTCAAGATTGGCGAGCGCTTGTCTCAAGACCTCGTCCATCAACTGATTTTGCTTGAGAGCATCCTCCGCGGGTTCTTCCGGCAACTCGTTTAGCATTTTCCGATTCTCGTCAAGTTCTTCGAATATTGTCGCGGCAATCCTTGCAACAAGCAGGTCGTCTGAAATCGTCGGATCGAGAATCCAGAGGACTCGAAGTGTCGCTTCGAATCCGGTTCTAGCAAGAACCATAGAGGACCAGGGTAATGGTTGACCACCCTTGAAGGTAAGTAGACGAACGGATCCTTCGTACGACATCACTGCATGGTTCATTCCGGCGTCAACAATTCGTGCGCCTTCGGAAAGAATATTTTGCCGATCGTTTGGTGTTGCTCCGGGTTCGTACTCGCCGAGTAACTTTGCAAACCGACCCTTGGTGAGATATGCCTTCGGAGCAATTTGACGCACGTGCGCTGCCCACATTCGTATCGCCCGCCTCACACGAATACGAAGTCTCCGATTCGACTTTCGGAGGCGATAACCAGTCATGTTGGCCATATCAGGAACTTACCCAGTTCAGATGAAATGTTCCATCCCAACAGAATCCTTTAGTTGCGATACGTACAAGGAGTAATCGCTGGAAGGCGCGCAACTTCGTATGGCAAGGGATTGACAGAATTCCATTTTGGCAATGTAGCTTGCTAAATGCGTTGCTAAAGATCACTGGTTGAGCGCGCACCCGATGCGCGCCGCGCTCGACCCGAGGGGCTCGGACCCTCCCTCATAAGTCTTGACCCCTCATAGGCAAGGAGGAAGGGTGGACGGTGCACCCGTTCACACCCATTCTGGGCGCATCGAAAGCCGTTTCGTATTATGCCTAACAAGCTAAGTCTTCTAAGATACACCTTGATTAGTTGTACCTTAGAAGTTATACCAAATTCATGCGACAAACTGTTTACATCCATGACGAACTTCTCCAACGTGCCCAGGCACTTCTGCCTGACGTAAACCCATCGCAACTCGTTCAGCGTGGGCTCGCGCAACTCCTCGAGGACTTTCAAGGTCCCGTCTATGCGAGCGCGCGTCTTGATGCAGTAGCAAGTGACATTGAGCGACTTCGGGATCACTTTGCCCTAGAGGCCAAGGCTGAATACGAGCGCGGTTACCCCAAGGCGCTCGCTGCCGCCGACTCGCTGTCGTGGAGATTGCTAGAGGATCTGGCGTTGAACCACAACGACCTCAAACGGGTGCTTCGACCATACGTGAACGGCGCGACGCAAGACGCGATGAATTCGCCGTCGCTTTCGCTGGAGCAAGTTAATGAACTATTTGAGAACGCTGCCAATGGCAAACTCGAAAAGTCCGTGCAGAGCGCGGAGAATGAAGAGAGGTCATGGGCATGGCTGTACCGGCTTGCACGGGATCTCGGGTCAATGGCAGATCCGATCGGATTCGACGACTTCTCGTTCGATCCAACGCGCGCTTTTCTCCGAGGGTATGGCGACGCGCTCTATGCGGTATGGGCCGCGGTCGAGGAGGGCGTTGATCCATCGCGATACGACTCGAGAAACGCAACCGCAGAGAAACTCGTTCCATGAGTCGAGCGCAGCGAAGTTTTCAGCCATGGCGGATACATTTCTTTCAGCGGCATCCGAGCGATGATGCAGGGCGCGCTGTTCCCGTGATCGAGTTTTTTGACGAGCTCAGCGATACCGTGGTTGCACAAATTCAAGCGGTTCTTGACGCGGTTGCCGTGGCCCCTCCGCCATCGTTTTCGGGTGGCGGGAAATGGGAGGCAATGAAAGGCGACATGGCAGGGTTCTTCGAGGTACGGGTATCTGGAAATAACAAAGCTGGAAAGCGGATGAATCACCGACTGTTCTGTGTGCTTGTTCGTGATGATCCCGCGTTATGGGGCTCCTCGATCGTCTGCATTGGCGGGCTGTCCAAGGAGCCACGCGAAGCTGCTCACCCAAGTGATTACAAGCGAATTCGCCAACTTCGAGATGAATTCATGATCCGGCGATCAGTGCTGAAGTAACGCAAGTCGTCAAGCAGTCTGTCGACGCTTACGTTTCTTTACCGCGACGATATCCATGTCTAAGACCTTGGCCAACGAGACAATTGTAGACAGAGTGGGATTGGAGTGTTTGTCTGAGAGGAGGCGCCGAACCGATTCAGGTGCGGAGCCCACTCGACGGGCTAATTCGGCCTTGGAAAGGCCGAGCGCAAGCCGTCTCTCTTCAATCGCATCGACAATTCGATCGACTTCGTCAATGGACGCCCGCTCGCGCTGATAGGCGTCGCGGTACGCATCAGTCTTGCTACGAGATTCGAAGTAGCGTTCGGCGCCAGTTTTGGTTTGCATTTCTACTTTCCTTCTAGATCTAGCGTAACATATATGTTCTGTTCACGATGTCGTAGAATAAATTTGCGGTGACGAAATGCAGCTCGAAAGTGCGGCTCGAAAATGGTCACTGACCAGGACAGACCTCGCAAGATTGAGGCCTATCCGAGTATTTTGTATCGGCAGAGATACATGTAAATACGTAACTATTCAGCCCTGAGCGACTCCTGGCATGAATGGTTTCCCTTCGAACAGGTCTCTCAGCGCACCGAGGGCGTTGATCCCTTGCTTGCGAACGGTCGAGACATAAGAACGAATCGCGAGGTAGTTGGTTGCTCCGGCCTCGGTTCGGTAGCACCCCGAGATCTTCTGTTGGAGCTTCACCATTCGGAGATCTCGCTCAGCCAAATTATTGTCAAACGGTGAAGAGAAATCCGTCGCGAAGCGCAGCACGTCGTCGCGATATCGACTTAGGCGCTCAGCGAGGTTCGCGGCCTTGGTGCGTGACGGTCGGCCCTGTTTGCCGGTGCGAACTGGCGGTGGGTTCGCGAGACGACCCGCCACTACGAGTTCGTCGTAGCGGCGGGTGAGCGAGTAGAGCGTGCGCGGGGGTAGTGAACACTTTCCCGCGGCCCGGGCGACTTGCACCTGGTCGTAGGTGGCAACGAGCAGTGTCGCGAGTTCGTCCGCCCAGCCCTGACCCGCTTCGAAGACGGCCCGGAGTTCTCGAAGGTGATGGGCATTGCACAGTTGGTGGGTGGCGTCGTAGCGGCGATAGGGAGTCCAGCCGTCGTGGACGGCGACGCCCCTATAGCCCGGCAGCACACCGAACTCGTCCATCGCCACGCGTCCCCGGCGACGATGAAACAAATAGGAAGTGAGTGAACTCGTCGACGCCGAGTGCACCCAACCGAGCCTTCCCGCCACTCTCGCCCCGGTCTCGTCGAGGTGCAGGATGGGGCTTTGTCGCAGGGCCTCTCGCGTGGCCGCCACGAAGGCGTCGAGGTTCGCACCCGCTTCGCCAATCAGCGAAGCGGCAAAGCCCGTCGACACCGTGATCCCACAGCACTCCTTAAAGACTTCGCTGGCTCGTTCGATCGGCAGATGTTGAGCGACGACGAGGTAGGTGAGTAGTGCGCGCACGCCCGGTCCATAACAGGTAGGCCCCAGTGCCTCTAACGGGAACGCCGCGGCGGTGACTACCCCACAAGAACATCGCTTCGTCTCCACTCGGTGCTCGGTCACGACTGCTCGCACCTCGGGCAGGTCGAAGACCTGGCGGACCTCTTCTTTGAGAACCACGACGTCAGTGAGATCCTTGGCGCAACGTCCACAGCGCTGGGGACTGTGGATCACGACGCGATCGGGGTGCTCGACTGGTTCGAGACGGTGTCCTTGATCACCGGGCTGTTTGCCGGGGCGACGACGCCGGGCCGCGCGGTTGGGCGTGACGGGGGGCTTGGCGAACCCCTCGGCTGATGGTGGCATGGAAGAGTTCTTCGAATTGCGACCGAGTAGCGTTTCCAGCTCATCAACGCGCGTCAAGAGAACCGCGACCGTGGCGTGCAGCCGAGCGATCTCGGCGTCCTTCTCAACCAGAAGTCCGCTCAATCGCTCGACTTCGTCGCTACTGCTTCCCATGAAGAGTGGCCCTTCGGTCTCTCTCCGCCCACAACAGAATGCCCGAAACGAAGACTCACGTGGTGGATCTCAGCATGAGGGGTGAATAGTTACCAAAATATTTTTTTCCTCAAATGATGTTGCGAGTGCTACGACAAAACTCAGAGAAGTTGCGTGCCGGGAGTAGACAAACTCAGCGCACTGACTTACGTG
>Ga0307372_10013975_pt1 | contig 10321 bp, 10 predicted proteins | sample OX1MG_FD_202533 | JGI IMG/M metagenome (GOLD analysis project Ga0307372, IMG submission 202533) | Soil microbial communities from Risofladan, Vaasa, Finland - OX-1 | ecosystem: Environmental > Terrestrial > Soil > Coastal area > Acid sulfate soil | place: Finland: Risofladan, Vaasa | collected... | reverse complement strand
CCCTCAGCACCACCCCCGCAGCTCCTGGCGACGCGAATAATCCCATGCGAATCTGGCCCCGGCGCCGAATGCACGCCACCACAACCACTTTTCAGCACTTCCCTTAATGGATGCGGAATCGCTGGCGGCGTTGCAGAATGCTTGCGGTTTGAAACTGGCGGATGTAAAATAACGGAAGGCTGAAGCTGTTGGGGGGACACGCCTTTGGCCGGGGCGCGGAAACGGCTTAAAGGGAAGTTTGCCCTATTAGGTTCCAGACCGCGTGGTGGAATTTAGCCTGGTTGCAAGGCTTTCCGTTCCACCTTCTTGTCAGTTGAATGCTCAAAACTCGAAAGTCCGAAAAGGAGTTACGATGAAAAAGACTTTAGTGATGTTGGGAGTTTCTCTCTTGGTGTCTGCCAGCATGGTGCTTGCCGCGTCGTCCTTTTACGGCACGGTGAGCGACAGCAATTGCGGGGTAAAGCACGCCCATCCAAGCACAGCGGGAGCGCAATGCGTTGCCAAGTGCGTAACTGGAGGCGCGCAATATGTGTTGGTATCGCACGGCAAGGTTTACAAGCTGGATCCGCAAGACAAGTTTGCGGATTATGCTGGCAAGGCGGTGAAGGTGACGGGTAGCCGAACGGGAGATACGATCACGGTGGAATCCGTTTCGGCCCCTCATCACCATGCTCCGGCGGCCAAATCAAGCGGCGGAATTTAACCTGTGCTTCCAGGGGGGCATTGTGGGCAGGTTTGAGCGGGAGGGAGGAAGACAACACCTCCCGCTCATTGGCCCGGAAGCGGACTTCACGGAAGCTTGATTTTTCCAGGGTGTTTTCTTGTTGACCGGTGGGCGTCTCCTTTGCGGGCAATGTCCATTGGCAGGCTATTGAATTCAATGGCGTAGCCCGCCCAGGCTGGCTCCTGCGGAAACCATTTCCTTAAATCCTCAAGGGTTCCGATAGTACAGAGATACAAATCTCAGGCAAAGGAGCGAGGTGACTGCAAATGAAAAAACTCTTACTAGGGGTAATGGCTATTTCCACATTCATGTCACTGGCCGGATCAGCCTTGATGGCTCAGGGCGCGGGGCAGGAAGTTCCCGCCACGGCGTCTGAGGCTGCGAAGGCCAAAACCGTGAAACACCACTCTGCGGCGGCCTCCATGGAAACGCTTTCGGGCACAATATCCATGGTCGATACCCACAAGAAAGTGGTGGTGGTAACGGATTCCAACGGCATCCCGTTTGACCTCAAAGTGACCGGCGCCACCCACATCATGGTGAGTGGAAAGAAAGCCAAGCTGGCGGACCTTTCAGACGCCACCAGCAAGCAAGCAACCGTGAAGTACCGCGCCGAAAAGCAAGCTGGCGACATCGCTACCAGTATCGAAGTCGGCGGCTAAGAACCGTAGTTTAGGATTTCGGTAAAACGTGCTCCGGGCCCGGGGATGCCGGGTCTTGTTCAAAGTTTGCCATCAGGCTTTCGCAGCAGGGGATAGATGCCCATAAGTCATGCGGGCCGTTTCCGCTCTGAAATCGTTCGGCCCGCCCTTCAGTCAAAACCAACAAACCGTCCGCCGGGCAGAGCCAAGGAGTGTTCCTCAAGTTCTGGTGTTAGTCCTTTGCCCTGCCTCCGCGGCCGGTGATCCCGCCGCTGCATTTGGGCTATTCGTGATCGGATGAGACAAGGAGTGTCCATGCGCAAAGCTATTTTTCCCCTAATTTTCATAGTTCTCATCGCCATCACCGGGTTCGCCGCAACCCCAGGACCCGAGACGACGTTCGTAGGCAACATCAGTGACGGCATGTGTGGTATGAAGCACATGATGGCTGGAAAAACCCCGAAGGAATGCGCCGACGAGTGCGTCAAGATGGGCGACAAATACGTCCTGGCGGATGAGGCGTCCCACAAAGTTTACAACTTGAGCGACCAGGCCAAAGCCAAGCCGTTTTCCGGGCAAAAGGTGCGGGTCTCGGGAAGCCTGAATGGAAATACCATTCAGGTCAAAACCATCTCCGGGGCGAAGTGAGCAAGGTTAACTCGCGTCCCGCCCCGATCCATCATTGAGCGCGCCGCTCTAGAAAACGAGTCCAAAGCGAGGCGAGCTTTCCAGTTGTGCTCGGGACGAGCTTCAATCCGGCCAGGATCAGGCCGAGCTTGGCGCTTCGATAATGCTGGTTGGCCTCGGCCAGCAACTTCCTGGCCGTATCATACTTCCCTTCCGCAAGCAGGTGCTTAGCCTCTACAATCCGGTAAATGGCCTTCGTCTCCGCCAGCCGTTTCCGGACCAGCTCAAGGGTGGGTGGATCAAGGGGAAGCGTGCGGATGAACTTTTCCAGGATCAGGCAATAGGCCTCTGCCATCTTCACCGCTGATTGGCCCAGCGATCCAGGTCTTCCCTCCGCAAAGCGCGCCTGCACCGTGCGGCGATATCCGATCTTGCCCCCGTAAAAAGCAGTCCGCACCCACATATCGTAATCGTCGCAACGGAGAAGGCTTTCGTCAAAGAGCCCTGCCCTTACGATGGCGCTCTTGCGGGCCACGGCGGTGGACACAGAAACTTGGCACCGTTCATAAATCAGCGCCTCAAAGGTTGCCGGCCCCCTCGAAGGACAGCGGTCCATAAACCGGCTCTCTTTGCGCCCCGGAGTTCCAACCATCAGGCCGTCAGCATAAACCAGATCGAGCGAAGGATCGTCTGCGAAGAGCTGCATTTGGTTCGAGAGGTGATCGGGGAGCCAGGTATCATCACTATCGAGAAAAGCCAAAAATTCACCGCGCGCTATCCCGATGGCGGTATTTCTGGCCCCGGCGGCGCGCTTGTTTTCCTGCCGGATGTAGACGATCCGGCTTAGATAAGGGTGCAGAACCCTTTCCAGCTCGGGCGTGTCCGGCGAGCCGTCGTTCACTACGATGGCTTCAAAGTCTTTGTAAGTTTGGGAGAAAACGGAGTTGAGGCATTCGGAGATCAAGCTGGCGGTGTTATAGGCAGGAATAATGACACTGACGCACGGCCTTGAGGAATCTCCGTCCTGCTGTGAAAGAGCATGCATCCTGAGTTCTCCTGTCCAATGCGTGCACCGATTGAAGGCCCTCTACAATTCCGCCTTCCGCCGGACTTACCCGGGGCCATCACTCAAGCGCCGATCCCGAAGGCTCGTTGCCCAGCGAGTCCAGCCAGGCGCCCAGCGCAGTCCAACCAACGTCAGGCGGACTTTGCGGGAGGGAGCTGCGGCGTAGGCTGCCTCAAAGGAGCGAAGAGCCGCTTTGAAGTCGCCTGCTGCCAGGCTGCGCTTACCCTCATCCACATACAAACGGTACTGAAAAGCAAGGATTTGTTGACGAACTAAATCCGCCTCTTTACTAGAGGGATCCAAGATGGCTTCGAGTTTTTGCAAGGCCTTGACCGCCTGGGGAATCACCACCTCATGGTTGTAGGTCAGGCTGCCGGAATGGATGCGCCGTCTCCCCAGAATCTTCGGGTTGTAGGCCATCCGCCCGCCACCGTATAAAAGCCTCAACCAGTAGTGGTAGTCTTCGAGTAACGGCCGCTCCTCTTCAAAGGAGCCAACCTTCAAAGCAGCCGCCCGGCGCATGAGAACGAAAGACGCAAAAGCCCCGCCGTGGGTGGGCAGTATCTTCTCAAAAGTCACAGGGTCTTGTATCGGGTCAAGCGCTTGCCAGGACTTGCCCGCCAGATCTGAATCACCAAAATAGATGCAGTCCGCACACACCAAATCCAAACCGGGATGTTCTTCAAAGAATTTTAATTGGCCTGCAAGAAAATCCGGCAACCACAGATCATCGCTGTCGGGAAAAGCCAAGAATTCCCCGCTGGCGTTCCGTATGCCCGCATTGCGAGCGGCGCCCACACCCTGGTTCTCTTGTTTGATGTATCGAATTCTGTCCCGATAACTCGCAAGAACCCTTTCCAAATCCGGGGTGTCCGGCGCGCCGTCATTCACCACAATTACTTCGAACTCCTTGAATGTTTGTGAAAAAACAGAATCCAGGGTCGCCGCGATCAGGTGGGCAGTGTTATAAGCCGGGACGATGACACTCACCCGGGGATTTGCCGGGAATGGGTCAGCTTGCATTGGATTCAAGTGTTTCAGGGGCTGTGAAAGACCGCCTCCTTGTCGCCCGTCAAAACGTGATTGACAGCTTCTACACCCATCATCACCGAATGATCCATATTGCCGATCTCGTATCGCCATGCGCCGAAGCGTCCACGCGAATAAATTCCCAGATTCATCAAAGCCGGCTGCAGGATGCTGAGCGCCCGGTCACGGCCCAGCGTGGGAATGGGATAAGAGTACGGAACGGCGCGATGATAGCGCGAAACCACGCGATTGCGGTCAGACTCCTCAAGCACCTTGGCACGGATCAGGCTGGCAAGCATCTGATCCAACGTCCGTTCCGGGTCCGGAGACTCTCCAACCCGAAAAGACATTTCGCACATCAGCGAACTGTAATGTTCCGTATCACCGTCCGGGACATTAAAGGGCGAGTAATGTGAGAAATGGGTGGAGCGATAGCAGGGAACGTCCCCATCCGTGAAGTAGGTCCAACAATTACTCGTCTCAATCTTCTTTCGCAATCCGATGCCCAGCACCAGCAGGTTATTGTGGTGAAGGTCCGCGGCCGCTTCCAGCAATTTGCCATCGGCGGGATTCAGCATCTGCGCCAGAAGGTCCAGCGGCGCCGTTGAGATCAGGACGTCGTAAGTATCGCCGCTTCCGTCCGCAAAGGAAACGGTGCGGCGGGCCGTATCCACTTCAACCAGCCTTTTCCCGGTCTTCACCCTTCCCGCAAACGACCGGGCGATTCGCCGGTAAATTTCTCCCGTGCCTCCATGAAGTGGAAACTTGAACTTGCTGTTCGGCCCCCAACCCACGTCGTCCCGCTCGTAGAGAACATTCTCCAGAAGACGTTTGAAATCCACCACCGCAACCCGCTCCGCGATCCAGGATTTCGACATCTGCTCAAGCGGTGTCGTCCACACCTTCGAGTTGTAAGGGAACATGAAGGTTTCTGCAATGCCTTCTCCAAAAGTGGCCAGGGTCCAGTCCCGGAAGTTCTTGGACTCCTGGCTTTTGGAGTTGGCCGCAGCCTTGGCCGCGCCCAGCAGGCAACTCACTTGAAGAGGTTTGGGGAGGTATCGCAGATTGTTCTGAAAAGGGTAAGGAACCCAGAAGTCCTGGGTCAGAATCCAACTCTCCCGAACCCGCTCATGAACTTCACCCGCGAGCATCTGATCGACCAGCCGGTCAAAGTAGGGGTAGTGCGAAAAGATGACGTGGCCACCTTCATCCCACAAGAATCCTTGGGCATCGACGTGGGAAGTGGCGTGACCACCCACATCGTCCGACTTTTCGTAGAGCACCCAGTTTTCGTGGCCCACTTCGTGGAGACGGTAGCCCGCCCCCAGACCGGTCGGACCCGCGCCAATGATGACAATCTTCTGCTCAATCATACCGTTGCTTCCAGCCAGCGCCAACCGTCTGCATGGACGGGGCTTGGCAAAAATTCCCCCGCACTTTGATATCCAGTATCCACTTGAAAAGCCCTCGCTCTTGCAAGTACATATAAGGTGATGCTACAAACAATTTCGCAATTATGGTAGCCTGATTCACCTTGGCCAATGGAATTCCTATCAATGCTCGCCGGCTGGCAGCGGCAAACTCGGACTATTCGCGAACTCCACCTCGACCAGATCACCCACAAACCTGCTTTACGGGACCGTCAAGGCACGGTTTTAACCGTGGCGAAGAACCGCATTTCGGTTGATTACTCGTCCCGGATCCCGAAGGGATCGTTCGAACGAGCCGTTCGAGATGCGAGCCAAACGGGACGCCCTGCCGGCGCTTTAACGTCGCGGTTAAAACCATGGACTGAGGGGCCTCGAATAAAACTGATCGAATAATCCAGGCGCGCGACGCCCTTGAAGTTTTGTGAACCTGATGGCATAGCAAACTGTCCATAATTTACCAGCGATGAGTAGCAACCAGAATGCAATCCCGAACTCCGCTCCGCCGCCGAAGGTAAGCGTCATCATTCCCTCTTATTCGGCTGCGTATATCGCCGAGGCGCTGGACTCGGTTTTCGCGCAAACCTTTCGGGACTTCGAAGTGATTGTGGTCAATGATGGCTCTCCCGACACGCCGCGATTTGAGACGGCGCTCCGCCCCTACCTCAACCGCCTCCAGTATATCAAACAGGAAAACCTTGGAACTCCTGGTGCCCGCAACACCGCCATCCGCCATGCGCGGGGTGAGCTCCTCGCCTTCCTGGATGACGACGACATGTGGCTGCCTGGCTACCTTGAAGCGCAGGTGAAGTTCCTCGACCAGAACCCAGGGATTGTTGCCGCAGTCGCGGATATGCTGCGTTTCGGACAACTTGGCGGTCAGCCGAGTCTGCGCAAGATGGGGAAGGAGGGCACCAACAACACCCGGACCTTTGACGACATGCTGACAAGAGAGGGCGGCCCCGTACCCTCCGCCACGGTGGTGAGACGTTTGAGGTTTATCCAGGCGGGTCTGTTTGACGAAAGCCTCCACGGCCGTGAGGACATTGAATTTATGTACCGGCTCCTGTTCCCGGACGGGTTGCTCGGCTATACGGGCCAGGCTTTGGTCAGATATCGCAAGCACGCGAACAGTATCAGCGGAAAATGGGACGATCGCGTGATTGCAATCAATGAGGCCAACATTTTGCGCCTGGTGGGCAAAAAGCTACCGCTGTCCGCGTCGCAACGTGCGATTCTAAATAATCAGGTCGCCGTCTACGAAGCAGAGTTGGCGATGATGGATAGTTTTCAGCACCTGTCCAATCATGAATTCGATCAGGCAGCCGCTTGCCTACGGCAAGCGAACGCCTATTACCAAAACCCGAAAATCAAATTAACGCTCGCCGGTCTCAAGATATTCCCTCATTGGACCGCACGGGCCTTGATCTGGCATCGGTCACGGCGCAACCGGCCGCGCGATTCCAAGTAGGCCAGAAGGCCGCGAACCCATGCCTCTCCAGGTCCGATGCGCAGGATGGCAGTGGACCTAACCTCCTGGGCGAGGCGCATTTTGAGGCGGCGTGGGCGGGAGATCGCCACCCGCCTGCGATCCGCTGGCCAGTGGATAACCCAGAAGTTGCATGATGTTTCCCCAAGCCGATTCGATTTCCGCCACGGAGGAAGGTGGCAGATTTTTCTTCCACTGCCCGGCCTTCGCCTCCCGCACGAACTTAATATCCTTGCGGCCCTCGCGGGTTGTGGACCATTGGTCGCTCTGCTTGTCCTCAAGGCTCCTCATGTTTTCCACCGAACTTAACTCGACGGCTCTTGCCAACATCTCCGGCGAAGTTTTCAGGCCCAGGAACTGCGCAGCCTTCTTCAGTTCGCGAGGCGTATCATCCAGGAGATCCTCATACCTCAGCAGCAGGAACTCCCGGCCGTCCCCACGCGCCCCCACCCAACTCGTCACATTTTCTCCCCAAGTGCCAATGGTTCCAATGAAGCCGTCCTTCACGCGGCTTAACCTGCCAATGTTCTCTTCATTTGCCAACCAGCTTCCCGCGTGTTCTCCCCACGTGCCATAGGGTTGTCCCGGCTTTAGGAACCATTCTGACACGTACCTTTCCAAGGGCAATGAATCCTCAAAGTGCCTTCCTTTTCTGGCAAAATGATAGGAGGAGACGGCTACGTCGCGTGGGTCGCGGACGATGTAGACCACCCGCCGGTACCGGGGATCAAAGCACTCGTGGCTCTTAATCACCCGGGGACGCGCAAGCCGCCGGAAGCCCTTGCGTGACGTCCCGTAGATGTCCGGCACCAGCCGGCTTACGTTTGCAAAAGTAATAGGTTCTTCAGGATGCGTCAGATTACCGATCAAAAATCTAGTCCAGGTGTTTCCTGACTTGGGAAAGGAAACCAGAAAAATATCGTCTGGCATAACACTCAGCATCCTTCCTGCGATATCTCTGCCGAGGACGTAATTGATGGAATAAAGCAGTTCCCTAATCATTCTCAATCTTTCCTCCGATGGCGGGCAAGCCTTCCGGCGCTTTCCAGACGGGTGATGCCACTCTCTTCCCGGTTTAGGTTCCCAGCGCTTGGCCTGCCAACTCTGTTGCCCATCGTCGGGCGCTTTGACCATGAATTGAAAGCGGCCAGGCCTACGGCTCGAGGCTTCAGCAGAAATATCCGGGAGATCCTAAAAAGGCGCAGAAGCGGCCGGCGGCCCAATCCCCATTGTCGTGGTGTCCAATAAGAGCGAGCCCAAGGGAGTGTTCGATTTCAGCCAATGCTTTGATGCAAAGGTCAGAAAATATAGAGCCCGCGCGCACTTTCCGGGAAGAAGGTTAACTCCTTTCAGATTGAGGGACGCCAAAGGATAGCCGAGTTCGACCAGCAGGGTTCCCACTAATGCCTCGAAGCTGCGCAATTGCCCGGCGTCAAATTTATCCTTCCAACGGCTGAGGGGGTTGAAACCCTTGGTCGGAGACTCCCCGGCGAAGGAAGTATTGGCCTCACGCACTGAGCCAATGCCGGAGGCGAGAATCCGATCGTAGTCCAGGTCATGGTCAATGAACTGGCCGAGCTTTGCCAATGTCTCCCGTGGGGAAGCTACGAGATCCTCGTAGCGCACTTCGCTATAGTCGGCGCCAATCTCTTGGCCGTTCTCTCTGCCCTTGCGCACCATCCACTCCCAGAAAAGCCCGGCAACCAGCAGCTTCCTCTTTCGATCCCAGGGAAAGGGGTGGACCCAGCCTTGCCGCACATACGACAGCGCAACATCCCTCCCATCCCGGATGATGTGGATCACCCGCGCATCCGGAATCGACTCTTTGATCTCCCGAAGATAAAGCAAATGAGTCGGAGTACAATCGGCCCAGCGATCGACTTTTTGTTGACGGCAGATTTCTTCCATCATGATCCTCAAAAAATCGCCCGGACTCCTGCATTCATTGATCACCTTTGCCCGGATTTCCTCCGCCACCAATCCTGAACGAGTGAAGAGCATGCTTTGAAGCCATCGGTCCATGAGCTTTTGCCGGTTCCTCAGAACCCCAAGATCCCCGAACTTGGGACCCAAGAGGTTAAAAGCATTGGATTCCGTCCGATACACCGCGAAGTTGCCGGAAGATAAAATCATGTGGTACAGCAGAGTGGTACCTGACCGGGGACACCCCACCACAAATACCGGCGACTTGCCTCTTGCCCGGGTTATTGTTCTCTCCGTCAATTGTCCCATTCCTATACTCGCGATAACTCCTGCCAATGCTGCTCTTCAGCGACTCACGCCCGCTCTATCGTCGCGCGCCCATCCAGGCCACAAGCCAAAGAGATGTCATGCAGAGCGAAGCGAACCATCCGCTGATACCCTGCCGGTTCATGAGCCGGGGAGATTCTTCACTTCGTTAAGAATGACAGTGCAAGCCACCTTTTCAGCGACCTTCTGAGCCAACCTTCCCCCAGGACCTTATTCCGTTTCACTTTTTCGCAGTGTCAGGCTGGGCCAGAACACGCGAAGAAGCTGCTGGAGTTCGCCCCGATCGAAAACATACAGCACAACAGGAACAGCGTACAGAATAAACGATAGGACGCCCAAGAGAAAGAGGGCTTTGTAATTCGGGAGCGCGAACCTCATGGCGATGGCGGCCGGCACGATGAGGGCCAGAAGGACCACCGAGCCCGCCCTCAGCACGGTCCAAATATATTCTTCAAAATCAATGCCGGAAACATGGCAGAAATAAATAGGCTGGATCGTCAATTTTGAAACGGCAAGGGGGATGAACATTCCCAGCGCCACCCCGGTCAGGCCATGGTGTCTAACCAAAATCAGGCCGAGGGTGAGATTCGCTGCCCCTTCCACGCAAATCAGGAAGGCCAGGAACTTATGCCGGAACAGGGCGTAGAGGACATAGACCGACGGGCGCTGGCACAGAGCGCACGTAAAACCCAAAACGAGAAGAACCAGGCAAGGGTAGGCGTCGTCATAGGAGGGCCCGACCCAGCGGGCAATGAAAGCCTTGCCGAAAGCGATGAGTCCGAAAGCGAGAAACCCGATTGCGCAGACCGTGATCTTTGTGGAGAAAAAAAGTATTCGCTTGATCGCTCCCCGGTCCCCGGCTCCCTCCAAGCGGCTGAAAACTGGAACAAACACTCCAACCAGGGAACTGGTAAGCTCGTCATAATACCCCGCAAGCATGGTTGCGATCTTGTAGTGGGCAACACCTGCAAAACCCAAGAAAGGCGCAATGATGAAGGGTCCAATCCCACCGCGTAATATTCCTCCAAGGTGCCCGACAAAGGTGTAGGAACTGAAGGAGAAAAGTTC
>Ga0307372_10013971_pt1 | contig 10323 bp, 10 predicted proteins | sample OX1MG_FD_202533 | JGI IMG/M metagenome (GOLD analysis project Ga0307372, IMG submission 202533) | Soil microbial communities from Risofladan, Vaasa, Finland - OX-1 | ecosystem: Environmental > Terrestrial > Soil > Coastal area > Acid sulfate soil | place: Finland: Risofladan, Vaasa | collected... | reverse complement strand
GCCTGGCCGGTGACCGAGGCCGGGGGGAAGCGGCGTTCGGAGTCGGCGAGCTTCCGCCGGGCGGCGTCGGCGAGGTCGATGCCGAGGACGTCGGCGAGCAAGACTAGGTAGAGCAGGACGTCCGCCATTTCCTCGCCCGCCCGGGTTCGCAGCGGGTCGGCTTGCGCGAGCCGCCGGGCGTCGTCGGCCGGGAGCCACTGGAACAGCTCGGCCAGCTCGCCGACCTCTCCGACCAAGGCCAGGAGTACCGACTTGGGGTCGTGGAACTGCCCCCAGTCCCGGTCTGCGGAAAACCGCCTCATCCGGTCGCGCAGCTCGCTCAGGTCTGGCACGCCATCAGCATTCCATGTCGCTGGAGCGGCGCCCTCCGCGGAGTCTGGCTTTGACGCAAGGTCACCGAGAGCGGTAAGCGTCCCGGCGATGCTGGACACTGACGACCTGGACGATGACTCGCCCGTCGTCAATCAGGTAGATGACGCGGTACTCGCCGCGCCGTGCTGACCAGGCGGGAGCCATGGGCGGGTCGAGGGGCTTCCCCGCTCGGTGAGGATTGTCCAGCAGGGGACCGGTAATGAATTCCCACGCGGCGGCTGCGGCCTTCTCGGGCAGGCGTTCGGTCAGGTCGCGGCGGGCCCGCCCCGACACCGTGAGTTCGTACCGGCTCACAGCCGCCCGGCCTCGCGCATCGCCTGCGTGACGTCGGCCTGGTCGTGGACGCGTCCGGCGGCGAGGTCGTCGAGTCCTTCCCGAATGGCAGCCATCAGCTCACGGTCGGCGAGAATCTCGATGGTCTCTTGCATGGACTCGTAGTCGTCGACGGACAGGAGGACAGCAGCGGGGACGCCGTTCCGAGTGATGGTTGTTCGCTCGTGCGTGGAGACCGCCGAGTCGATCAGCCGCGAGAGGCTGGCGCGGGCCTCGGCTACCGGAAGAACTGTCATGTACAGAATTATAGCTAAGTCCCGTGCGGTGCGAAGCCGCTCGTCAGGCGGGATCGCGCAGGGCAGCGGCGAGGTGAGCTGCGAGATTCGCGTGAACGCCAAGGTCGTCTCCCGGTCGACCGCGACGGGCGGCTACAACATCGCGCAGTGCGAGATCAGCCAGGACCCGTTTACTGGCGCCTGGCAGAGCGACAACTGACGGGCCGGCGAGCCGACGGCCTACTCGCGCCGCTTCGACAGCACCCGGGATACCGGCGACAGCATCTTGTTGGTCTGAGCGAGGTCGAACTCGGCCGGGTCGAAGTCGGCCGCGGAGTCGATGCCGAGCCAGTCCAGCCGATCCGCGTGCTCCTCGTTGCCGGGATCGGCGAGGATCTCCAGCAGGTAGGCATACCCCCACACCCCGCCGCAGTCCTCGGGCGGGCAGGCCCGGCGGCCCGCGGTGCACCGCGGGTAGGCCACGCCGGGCTCGGCGGGCAGGACGTCCTCCACGAGGATGTCGTGCTCCCAGTCATCGCCGAAGTCATAGAGATAACGGATGCGCTCGCCCCGGCCGGGCGCGACGTCGGACAGCTTCCGGGAGGCGGCGCTGCGGCAATCGAGCCCATGGCCGGTCTCGCCGTAGTCGCCGGCCGGCGTGGAGAAGAGCCACAGGTGACTGCCGTCCCAGCCGAACGACCGCTGGATCGTGTCATGCAGCTTGGCCAAGGTGATGCCCGACGGCACCTCGAGACGTCGCCAGATCGGCGGCTTGCTCCCGCGCAGCGTGACCTTCACCTGGTGGACCCGGTGAACGTCCCGGCCGGCCGCCACCGCGGCCGGCCGCCTGCCCGCGCTGTCCCGGAGCGCCGGTACCGTGCCGCCCTCGGGCAGCAGTTCCGTCCGCACCCGCAGCAGGTCCAGGTATGCGCCCACATCCTCGATCTGGTCCGGCTCGACCGGGCAGGGCTCGGCGGCCAGCGCCCGGTCAAGGATCGCCCGGGCAGCGGCGGCCTGGTAGTCGCGGTACTGGACTCCGGCCTCCCGGCCGAGCTGCCGATACTGCGTGCGAAGCCGGTCCGGCTGATCGGTGACGAAGCAGTCCTTCACCCCGCCGCCGAGCAGGTGATCGATCAAGACGACAAGGGCGTGCCGCTTGCGTCCATAGGCGAACGTGATCACCAGTGATTGCTGCGCGCCGAAATCGTCGCCGTAGCCGAAGCATGGCCCGGGCCGCGGCGTGCCGAGCCCGGCTACCCAGGGGAGATCGGCCAGCCCGCCCGCGACCAGTTCGTCGCCGGCGGCCCGCGCGGCGGGCCGCACCGCCGGCGGCCCGACGACGGCCAGCACCCGCAGCAGCGCCAGGGCCTGCGGCGTGCCGGCGCCCGCGGACTGCTCCGTGAGCTCCAGGAGCAGGGCCGTTATGTCGTCTTCTGAGGTGGCCCGGCGGATCGAGCCGAGGAACTCGGTTCCGGACAGTTCCGCGCTCAGCTGGTCACAGCCCGGCTCCAGCAGCGGCCTGAAGTTTTCGAGAAGCTCTTCCAGGGACTGTTCCATCGACGGCAGCAGGCCGGCCTCGGCCAGCCGGCCGAGGCCATCCTGCACGCTGACCGCGCCTTCCAGTACCCGCAGCACCTCATCCGGTGCGCCGGACTTAGCCGCGGTCCGGAGCAGCTCGGCCAGCTCTGCGCGCTCCGCACTGTCCGGGACGAGGCTGAGGGACGCGCCGGTCTTCTGGCGCTTCGTGCGCCGGGTATTCGCCACGTGGTCCATGGTGCCAGGGCGCCGCTATTCGGATCGCTGACTTTGGCCAGTTCTGCGTGCGGCACTTTCGGAGCGACGCCGACCGTGCTCGCCGACCGAGCGAGACGATGATCGCCGCGTGCCCGTCAGGTGGGGTCGATCTCTAGCCAGGCCATCCGGGCGGCGCGGCTGCCGCTGATTCCCCACCGGGTCGCGAGCTTGGCGACGATGAGAAGGCCGCGCCCGCGTTCCTCGTCCTGGTCGGGGTCCGGGGCCCACGGGCCGCCCCGGTCTTCGACCTCGGCGCGGATCCGGCCGACGGCGCTGGTCCAGACCCGGACGGTGAACTGGCCGCCGGGTTCGCGCGAACTGCTGTGCAGCACGGCGTTGCTGGCCAGTTCCGAGACGCACAGCACGGCGTCGTCGGCCGCGCCGAGCCCGGCCAGCACACCCGCGACGAACCGGCGGGCATGCGCGACCTGTAATGGCTGGGCCGGGAACGCCCGGCAGGCGGCCGCCATCGGCCGGGAACGGCTGTCTCGCGCCGGGCCGGTGCCTGCCGGGCCGGTGCCGTGCGGGCCGGTGCCGTGGACCGGGGACTCTGGCTGAGGCGCGAGAAAATCCGTCTCGGCCAGCGGACCGGCCGTACCGGCTGCTGCGCTCAATGTGCCGCCCTTCTGCCCGGACTCGTCGCCTACCGCGGCGGTGCTGCGGTGAGCCATAAATCAGAAGGCAGGTGCCCACTCTGCGGCATTCCCCGGCTTCCCTAGAGACGCTAACTCAGATCTCTAGAGATATCCAGGCTCTCGTTGACCTCGGCTTGTCCGTCATTCCTCAACAGAACGGCCGATCAGTCACATCCCTGCTAATGTGTCTCTCTAGAGAGGCCTATCGTCATGGGCTGCTAGGAGGGCCGGAGTATGACAAACCCACGCGGTCCGGCTCATGAGCGGAAATACCGTGTGATCGCTAGCGACCTGCGCGCGGCCATCGGCCGCGACGAGTACTCGGCCGGCGCCCGGCTGCCCGGCGAGAACGACCTCATGCGGCAGTATCAGGTGGCGCGCATGACGGCCCGGCAGGCGCTCGCGCAGTTGATCAATGAGGGCGTGGCCGTGGCGCGTAAAGGCTCCGGGGTTTACGTCCGTGAGTTTCGCCCCGTTCTGCGGGCCGGGGTCAGCAGGCTGTCCTCGCAGGGCTGGGGGTCGGGACGGTCGATCTGGTCGACCGACGCAGGCGGCCGTGAGCTGAGCGTCGACCAGATCGAGGTGCGCCGCGCCGAGCCGCCGGATCGCATCCGGCTGCTGCTTGATCTGCCCGACGATCCCGAGGTCAGGGTCGTCGCCCGGAGTCGCCGGTATGTCCTGGACGGAAAGCCAGTGCTGCTGTCGGTCTCCTACCTCCCGGCCGACCTGGCGGCGAACACGATGATCGAGTACAAGGACGTCGGGCCGGGCGGCGTTTACGCGCGACTCCGCGAACTTGGACACGCCCCGGCCCGATTCCGGGAAGACCTGCGCTCGCGAATGCCCGAGCCGCAGGAGACGGAACGGCTGGAGCTCCCGCCCGGCACGCCGGTCGTCGATATCGTGCGCTCGGCCTATACGCCGGACGGCGAGATCGTCGAGGTTAGCGAGATGACGGCCGACGCTTCGTCCTATGTATTCCGATATGACTTCGATGCCTGAGCGACCGTCGCGGCCGGGCCGGGACCCCTTCGGTTATGTGCTTTATGCTGATTTCGATACGCCCGGACAGTTCCGGATGGGCGGGCATGGTCTGATTTAGGCCCCGGCGTCCCTCAGCCGGACGGCGGCCGCTTCCGGGATCACGTCGCTGGCGAATACGTCCATTGCCGATTCCGAGCCGGCCAGGTATTTCAGCTTGTCGGTGGTGCGCCGGGGGGTGAATAGCTCCAGGTGCAGCGCGAAGCTGTCCCGGCCGTCGCGGACGGGAGCCTGATGCCAGCCGGCGATGTAGGGCGCCGGCTCGGCGAACAGCCGGGCGAAGCGCCCGAAGATATCGAGCTCGACGCCGGCCAGGTCGCTCCGCTGCGCCGGATCGAGGCTCGCCAGGTCGGGAACCCGGCGACGGGGGTACAGGTGAATCTCGTAGGGCCAGCGCGCGGCGTGCGGCACGAACGCCGTCCAGTGCTCGGTCTCCACGACCACGCGTGAGCCGTCCGCGCGCTCGGCGGCCAGCACATCGTCGTACAGGTTGCGCCCGGTGCGGCGGTAGTAGGCGCGCGCCGAGGCCAGGGCCCGCTCGGTCCGCGGGGTGACGAACGGGTAGGCGTAGATCTGCCCATGCGGGTGCGGCTGGGTCACGCCGATCTCGCGGCCGCGGTTCTCGAAGCAGAACACCTGGTCCACGCCGGGCAGCGCGGAGAGCTCGGCGGTCCGGTCGATGAGCGCCTCCAGGACGAGCCCCACTCGCTCGCGGGACAGGTCGGCGAAGGATGCGTCGTGATCGGAGGTGTAGCAGACCACCTCGCAGCGGCCCGCCGCCGGGCGTTCCGGGAGCAGGTCGCCGGGGCCGCCCAGGGCATCGGCCAGGGTGTCGGCCGGGGTGTCGGCCGGGGAGTCGGCCGGGGTGTCGGCCGGGGTGGCGCTCAGCGCCGGGAACCGGTTCTCGAAGACGACCACCTCGTAGTCCGCGGCGGGAATCTCCGTCAGGTGGCCCTTGCTCGACGGGCAGAGCGGGCAGTTCTGCGCCGACGGCAGGTAGCTGCGGTCCTGGCGGTGGCTCGCGTAGATCACCCAGGTATCGAGAAACGGCTCGTACCGCAACTGCGAGGCGGAGTTCGCGGGCGGAAGATCCCGGTGGTCGACCAAGTCCCTGGCCTGCCCGGCTTCGGCGTCGTAGTAGCTGAGCTCCCGCCCGTCGGCGAGCCGGATCGTCGTCTTGCGCACTCTGGTCACTCTGGTCACTCTGGTGGACCCTTCCGTCTGCCCGCTGCGCCGCCGGCCGACCCGGGGTTAGGCGCGCGGCGACCACCATGGGAACGATAGCCAGAGCCGGGCGGGCGGTGCCGAGCGGCGGGTCGCGCGACCGCGCCGCACGCTCGCCGCCCTCCAGGCCCAGAGGTGGCTTGCTGGCGCTAGCCGGGCAGGGCCGCGAAGCGGTGGCGGACGGTGGCGGCGGTCTCGTCGGGGACAGCGGCCCACACTTGCTCGTTAAATATCTCGACCTCTACGTATCCGGCGTAGCCGGCCGAGCGTACCTGAGCCGAGATCGGCCCGAAGTCGATGGACCCGTCGCCGATGTGGCCGCGGCCCAGCAGGGTGTCCGCCGGCAGCGGCAGGACCCAGTCGCTGAGCTGATAGCTGACGATCCGGCCGGCGGCCCGGGCGATGTCGGCCGCTAGCTGCGAGTCCCACCAGAGATGGTAGGCATCAACGACCACGCCGGCGCCGTCGGCGGGAAAGAGCGATGCTAGGTCGACGGCCTCGCCCAGGCGGGAGATGACGCAGCGGTCGGCGCAGAACATCGGATGCAGCGCCTCGATGCCCAGCCGGACACCGAGGCGCTGGGCCGTCGGCACCAGCTCGCCGAGCGCGTCGGCGATCATGCGCCGGGCCAGACCAAGGTCCCGGCTGCCCGGCACGAGGCCGCCCGAGACCAGGATCAGCGTGTCGGCCTCGAGCTCGGCGGCCTCGGCGATGGCGGCCCGGTTGTCGGCGAGGGCGGCCGCTCGCGCGTCCGGGTCGGCGTGCGTGAAGAAGCCACCCCGGCACAGGCTCGACACGTGCAGGCCCGCGGCCCGCACGGTGGCCGCCGACTTCGCCGCGCCCAGCTCGGCCACCCGGTCGCGCCACAGGCCGATGGCCGGGATGTCGTGCCGGGCGCACAGGTCCGCTGTGTCGGTCAGGTTCAGGTGCTTGACCGTCGCCTGGTTGAGCGACAGCCGGCCGAGGTCGGTCACGCCGGCCCCGCTCGTGACAGGTACTGCGTCATCCGGTCGACCGCCAGCGCCGGGTCGCGCAGCGCGCCCGCCGCGGCCGCCAGCTCGAACACCCGGATGAGGTGCGCGGGTGAGCGCCGCGTCTGCAGCCCTTCGACCATCGCGAACTCCGGCTGCAGGCCGTTGAGCCAGGCCAGGAAGGCCACTCCGACCTTGTAATAGAACGTTGGCTCCTCGAACACCAGCCTGCTCAGCTCGACGGTCGGGCCGATGACGGCGTCATAACCCGCGACGTCGCCGGAGTCCAGCGCGTGCAGGGCCGCCGCCGCAGGTGCGGTAACGGCGGCGAGCGCGCCGAGCAGCGCGTCGCTGTGTCCCTGCGCGTCGCCCTTGATCAGCTCGGCGTAGTTGAAGTCGTCGCCGGTGTAGAGGCGGACGCCCTTGGGCAGCCGCCGCCGCAGGGCGACCTCATGGCCGGCGTTCAGGAGTGACAACTTGACGCCGCTGACCTGGCCGCCGGACCTTTCGATCAGCTCGATGACGGCATCGGCGGCCGCGGTGAAGTCCGGGCTGCCCCAGTAACCGCGTAGCGCGGGGTCGAAGGCGTCGCCGAGCCAGTGCAGGATCACCGGCCGCCGCGCCTGCTTGAGCAGGTCCCCGTAGACGTCGAGGTAATCCTGCCCGGAGCGGGCACTGGCGGCCAGGGCGCGGCTCGCCATCAAGATGACCTCGGCCCCGGCATCCTGCACGAAGGCGAGCTGTTCCTCGTACGCCCGGCGGATGGCCGGGAGCGGATGCTCGCCGGGGGCGAGCTGGTCGGTTCCCGCGCCGCACGCGATCTCCCCGCCCGCCGCGGCCGCCCGGGCCGCGGACCGCGCGATCAGCTCGCGAGCCTGATCCCAGGACAGCCCCATCCCGCGCTGAGCGGTGTCCATGGCCTCGGCCACGGCGAACCCGTGCGCCCAGAGGTAGTCACGGAAGCCGATCGTGGCGGCCCAGTCGATCGCGCCGTCCGGGAACGCGGCCACGTGCGCGGCCGCGTAGACGCGGCGCGAGGCCGGCGGCGGGTAGCTGGCGGCCCAGCCGGGATCGGTGACATGCAGCGGCTCGGCGCGGCCCGGCAGCCAGATCCGCGCGGTCATGCGGTGAGCCGCGGCACCTCGACGCGCCGCCCTTCCGCGGACGACAGCAGCGCGAGGCGGGCCAGCTGGACGCCCTTCGCCCCCTCGGTCAGGTCCCAGGGGAAGGGACTGCCCTCGACGGCATGCTGGAGGAACAGCTCCCACTGCACCTTGAACCCATTGTCGAACAAGCCGTTATCGGGAATGTCGGTCCACTGGGCCAGGTAGTCGATGGGGTCGGGCAGGTCCGGGTTCCACACCGGCATCGGAGTGGAGACGCGATGCTGGACGGCGCAGTTGCGCAGCCCGGCCACCGCGCTGCCATGCGTGCCATCGACGTGCAGCTCGACGAGCTCCCGCCGGTTGACCCGTACGGCCCAGGACGAGTTCACCGAGGCGAACGCGCCGCCCTCGAACTCCAGCAGCGCATAGGCGGCGTCGTCGGCGGTGACGTCATACGGCGCCCCGGACTCGTCCCAGCGCCTGGGCAGGTGCGTGGCGTGTCGCGCGTACAGCGCCGTGATCGGCCCGAACAGGTCCTCCAGCAGGTACTGCCAGTGCGGGAACATGTCCAGCACGATCCCGCCGCCGTCTTCCTTGCGGTAGTTCCAGGACGGGCGCTGGGCGGCGATGCCGTCTCCCTCGAAGACCCAGTAGCCGAACTCCAGCCGAACCGACAGGACGCGCCCGAAGAAGCCGTCGTTGATGAGCCGCCGGAGCTTGATCACGCCGGGCAGGAACAGCTTGTCCTGCACGACCCCGTGCGTGATCCCGGCCTGCCGGGCGGCGGCGGCCAGGCGCAGCGCGCCGTCGAGCGAGTCGGCGACGGGCTTCTCGGTGTAGACGTGCTTGCCGGCCGCGATGGCCTTGGCCAGGCTGGGCTCCCGCGCGGCGGTGACCTGCGCGTCGAAGTAGACCTCGACCGCCGGATCGGCGAGGACCTCGTCCAGGCTGGTGGACCAGCGCTCCAGGCCGTGCCGCTCGGCGATGGCGCGCAGCCGCTGCTCGCTGCGCCCGATGAGGACGGGCTCGGGGTAGACGACGGTCCCGTCGTCGAGGTGCACGCCGCCCTGCTCGCGGATACTGAGCAGGGACCGGACCAGATGCTGCCGGTAGCCCATCCGGCCAGTAACACCGTTCAGGGCGACGTGGACGACCTTGCGTGACATGGATTACCCTTCGTGGCGGCTCCGGGCGTAGCTCCGGTGCGTGAGTCCGCCCGCAATCTGGGAAAGCACTTTCCAAGATTAGGCTGAGCCCGAAAGCTGGGTCAACCGGCGGAGCGACAGTGACAGGCGGACAGCAGTGACTGACATCAGCCAGGGCGCACGCCGTCGCCGCCGCGCCAGTGGCGACGGCCCGGACGCCGGCGGCCAGGAGTCGCGGGTGACGCTGCAGGACGTCGCTGACCGGGCCGGAGTGTCACTGACGACGGCATCCAGGGTCGTCAACGAGGGGTCCCGGCGGGTCGGCGCGGCCATGACCGACCGGGTCAACCGGGCGGTCGCCGAGCTCGGCTACCTGGCTAACCTCCAGGCCAGGGCCGTTGCGACGGGGGAGAGCAGCACGGTCGGCATCGTCGTCCATGACATCGCAGACCCCTACTTCTCCTCGATCGCGGCCGGGCTCATCGAGATCGCCTACGAGCATGGCCTGCTGGTCTGCATCTCGAGCACCTCGGCGCGGGAGGCCGGGGAGCGCGAGTACGTGTCGCTGATGCGAGCCCAGCGGGCACGCGCGGTGATCCTGATCGGCAGCAGATCCGACGACGTGCGGGCCCGCGGCGAGTTGTCCGCCGAGATCGGTGCTTTCACCCGCTCGGGCGGCCGGGCGGTCTGCGTCGGGCAGGACCTGCTGGGCGTGGACACGATCATGCCCGAGAACGCGGCGGGCGCCGAGGCGCTGGCCCGCGCCCTGGTCGCGCTCGGGCACCGGAGCTTCGCGGTGCTGGCGGGGCCGCGCGGCCTGCTGACCGCCCGGGACCGGCTGGCGGGGTTCCGGGCCGGGCTGGCGGCCTGGTCGGTGGAACTGGATCCGCGCCACGTCGTGCACGGGGAGTTCACTCGGGACGGCGGCTATGAGGCGATGAGCGGCCTGCTGGCCGCGCACGCCCGGCCGGGCTGCGTGTTCGCGGTCAACGACGTCATGGCGGTCGGGGCGCTGGCCCGGCTGCGGGCCGAGGGGCTAGCGGCGCCGGCCGACATCGCGGTGGCCGGCTTCGACGACATCTCGACGCTGCGCGACATCTACCCGCCGCTGACCACGGTCCGGCTGCCCCTCAAGCGGATGGGCGAGATGGCGGCGAACCTGGTGCTGACCGACGCCAGCCCGGATCAGCCCAGGATCGTGCCGGTTCCCGGCGAGGTGATCCTGCGGGACAGCACGCTCCCGCGCCCGCCGCGCCGCTGAGGCTGGCGGCAACACGCAAGTCTGGTTGCCGCACTCTTGCGCGGTCACGCCGGGGTCAGGTACTTTCGCCTGAAACTGGAAAGCGCTTGCCAAAGGAGTCCGCCGGACGTTTGGTCGCGGCGGCGGCTTCACCTAGATGCGGAGAAATGTCGTGGGATCTGGCCATCAGGCGTGGCACGAGGCCATGTTCGTCGGCGGGGCCTTCGGGCGGCCCGCGGGCGGCGGC
>Ga0307372_10013969_pt1 | contig 10325 bp, 4 predicted proteins | sample OX1MG_FD_202533 | JGI IMG/M metagenome (GOLD analysis project Ga0307372, IMG submission 202533) | Soil microbial communities from Risofladan, Vaasa, Finland - OX-1 | ecosystem: Environmental > Terrestrial > Soil > Coastal area > Acid sulfate soil | place: Finland: Risofladan, Vaasa | collected... | reverse complement strand
CGTGCGGCCACGGACTACTCCGGTAACTGTCGTACGGGCGCCTACATTCAATCAGGGGTTACCAAAGGAGCAATTGGGGGACTCGTGTCCAGCACTGACGGCGGGATTAGTGACTCGTCATCAACCGGGATGGTCTTGGGCTCAGACTCGTCTCTTCCATCCGGCTCCTCGTCGCGAAGCACCGAGATCTGGTTCAACACCACTAGTAATGCAACTGGTGGTCTCATGAGCTATGGCACGGTTGCCACCTCGGAATATTGGTCGATGCTGGAGTTCAACAACGGCACCCAGGTCGAGGTCTGGCTTGACACCAATCTCTGTTCCAGTGGGACCCTCAGCCACGCAGTTAACGATGGAAACTGGCATTATCTGGTCGCCACCTACGATGGCACCTCGGTTCGGGTTTACGTTGATGCAGTTTCCGTCGCCACATGCACCCTTTCCATCGGCACCACGCTTGGTGGCCTGCTCAACGTCGGCGGTGACAGCTACGACTCTTTTAACGGCACCATCGATGATGCAGCCGTCTATGCATCTACGCTCACTAGCGCCAAGATTACTGCCCACTACCAAGCCGGTTCCCTCATCGGTGGTTCGCTGACCAATGCGGAAACTATGGGCGGCGGATATAACCCCGCAATGTATTGCCCCTGTGCCCACGGTATCTCCGGCAACTATCCCATCGACACCGCCAATGGCAACTTTTTCCACAGCTTCACTGACTTCAATATTGCCGGACGCGGCAAAGGTCTGAGTTTTAGCCGCACATACAACGCCCTCAATGCTTCAACGCTTGGTCCCTTGGGGTACGGCTGGAGCACCAACTATGGTGCATCGCTCTCATGCAGCGGCACTACGGCCACTGTCACGCAAGAAGACGGTAGCCAGGTCAGCTTCACCACGACCGGGACATGTTCCTCGGGCACATGGGTGCCGGCGCAAGCTCGGTATATAGCAACCCTCAGCTACGCGAGCAGCGTGTGGACTTTCACCAGATATGGCCAAGACACCCTGACCTTCAATTCCTCCGGTCAGCTGACCTCGTTGAAAGACCTCAATGGGTACACCACTTCATTGAGCTACGGTGGTGCCTGCGCCGCGGGATTGCTTTGCACCATAACGGACTCATCGAGCCGGACTCTGACGCTGGTCTGGACGACATCGGGTGGCAACAATGTGATCTCAACCATCACCGACGCCAACGTCACGCCCAACCGAATGGTCACTTTCAACTACGACACAGGGTCCCAGTTGACCAGTGTTGTGGACGTCAACGGTGGCACCACCGCATTCGCATATGACACCAGTCACCGCATCACGTCAATGCGCGATCCGGTTTGTTATGCCGCCGGATCTAGCTGCAACTCAGGCAATGGCGTCTACAACGCCTACGATTCCTCGAACCGAGTCACCTCGCAGCAAGACAACCTGGGCCGGACCACTACCTACTGCTACGGGCCGACGACTTGCACCTCGGTCACGCCCAACGTCACGGTCCCCGCCGCAGCCACTTTGATTGTCGACCCGGCGGGCAATCAGGAGATGGATTACTACAACCAGGGCGAGCGCGTTGCTGTGACCAAGGGATATGGAACCTCGGCGGCTGCCACCACTAAGTACGCCTTTGACCCCACCACGGGCGCACTTAACTCTGTCGTTGACTCCAACAATGGAGTCATCACCTACACCGTCGACTCCAACGGCAACACCCTGACCAGAACTGACCCGCTCGGGAACGAGACTACCTGGACCTACAACTCGCTCAATGAGCCGCTTACCGTCACCGACCCCAAGGGAGTCAAGACCACCAACACGTACGACTCCAACGGCAACCTGACCTCGGTTTCAACTCCGCTGTCGGGATCGAGTTGCACCTGCCAGATCACCACCTACAACCACGCCAATTCGACCTACCCCGGTGACGTCACCTCCATGGTCGACCCCAATTCCAAGACCACATATTTCCATTACGACAGTAATGGCTACCAAGACGAGACAAAGGATCCAGTAGGTAACGTTACGGGTACCGTCCACAATGCAATCGGCTGGACGACTGCGACCTACTCAGGGAAAGCGTCTTGTACCTGGAATTCCTCGCCGCCGACGGGGTGCTCCTCTACGTATGAGACCCAGTACAGCTATGTGATCCCGGGCGGCAGCACCACAGATGAATTTGGTGACGTGGGTACCGTAACGGACCCGCTTGGCCACGCAACCAAGTACACCTACGACGCCAACCGCAACGTACTCACTGTTCAGGACGGCAACGGCAACACCACTACCAAGACATATGACTATGCCAATGAGCTGTGCTGGACCTTGCCTGGAGGCACCTCATCCAATGGTTGTTCTACCCCGCCGACCAATGCGCGGGTGACCGACTACAACTCGGACGGCACCGTCAAGGACCAAAAGGACGGCAAGGGCAACGCGATCCTGAGTTATGGCTATAACGCGCTCGCCGAGAACACTTCGTCGACCGACGCTCTCGGCAACGCAACCGTCTACACCTATGACGGCCTGGGCAATGTTCTGACCAAGCTCGATCCTGTCTCCGGTGCCACGTGTTCGGGAACCAAGGTCGGTTGCACCACCTATACCTACGACGCCAGCAATGAGCTGAAGACGGTTAGCTATTCAGACTCTTCATCCGAGAACATCACCTCGATCACCTACGACGCCGATGGTCAGCGCACCGGCATGGTCGACGGCACCGGGACATCGTCTTGGGCCTTTGACCAGCTCCACCGCATGACCAGCTATACCAATGGCAACGGGAAAACGGTCACGTATGGCTATGGGACCGACCTGAAGAACCAAGTAGCCACTATCGCGTACCCGAACTCCGTGGGTACGGTCACCCAAACCTGGAACGACAACGGCACCCTGGCGTCAGTCGAGGACTGGAACAGCAAGACCACCACGTTCTCCTATGACGCCAACAACAACGAGGCCGGTCAAACCGTACCAAGTACAACCAACGTCACTGACACCTTCGGCTTCAATGCGGCCAACCAGATGACTAGCGTGTCTGATTCAGCCAGTTCCACCGTGGTCTTCTCAGCGACCTATACCCGGGACAGCAATGGGCAGTTGACTTCTGACAACTCGCAAGCGACCAACCAGCAGAACTACAAGTACACGAGCCTGAATCAGCTCTGCTACGCGGCTTCGGCCAACTCCGCTGCATGCTCGTCCCCGCCGGCCAACAGCTACCCATATGCATTCGACAACGCGGACAACCTGAGCACCAACAATGGCTATGCGCAGCAGTACAACAATGCGGATCAGCTCTGCTGGACAGTGTCTGGGACCAGTGCCAACACCTGTAGCTCCATGCCAACTGGCGCAACGAGCTACAACTATGACAACAAGGGAAACCGGACGTCCTCTGTTCCGTCCACAGGGTCGGCTACTTGCTACACCTTCGACCAGCCAGACCGCATCACGGCGATAAAGACCGGCACCGGCTCAAGCTGCACCACGCCTACAACCGCTGGCACCTACGCCTACGACGGCAATGGGCTGCGAGAGTCCAAAACGGTCTCTGGGACCACAACTCAGTTCACGTGGGATGGGGTCGGCGGAAACCTGCTGCAGCAATATGACGGAACCACCAAGACATCGTTCATCTATGGACCCGGAGGTCTGCCGATTGAACTCATCGCGGGTTCCACGACCACGTATCTCCACCACGACCAGATTGGTAGCACCAGGCTGATTACCGATTCAGCGGGCGCAACCGGGACAGCAACAACCTTTACGTACGACCCTTATGGGAATTTGGTTACGTCGAGTGGCTCGTTGACTAGCCCGTTCGGGTTCTGCGGGCAGTACACAGATTCGGAATCTGGTTTGGTGTATCTGCGCGCCAGGTACTACGACCCAGTGACCTCGCAGTTCATGAGCGTAGATCCCGCGGTTGACGCAACGCTGAGCCCTTACGGCTACGTGGCGGGCAATCCGCTGAACGGCTTGGATCCCACCGGACGTGATTTTTGGGACGTGGTCAACAACATCGCCACGGTGGCCTCGGGGTTCTTGGACCTTTGCGACGCCAATCCTGTGGCCGACGCCGCCGTAGTTGGATTTGGCTGTGCGGCCGGATCAGTTGGATTGAACCTTGTTGGCGCAGGCATCGACTGGGCCAAGGGGAATACGGACAACCTCAAGTGGGACGCGGCTGGGCTAATACCGGGAGTGGGCGCGCTCGCCGAAAAAGCAAAGCTCGCGAAGCTTGGAGCCAAGACTACAAAGGTGGCGAATGGCATCACTGCCGCGGTAGACACCCACAGCGCGGGGAACTTGGCAAGCCAGATTACCCAGCCCACGTGTCCCGCTACTCCGGCGGCCGCGTCTCCCGAGGCGTACCCGGGTGGTGAGGAGATCCGCGGACCGTGAAGGGACTTTGGCGAATGGACCGCATACGCCTTTCAAAGGACCCGACCGTATGGGCCTTCGCCAGCCTAGTTAGCTTCGGTCTGCTCGTTGTATGGGGTACTTCCGAGAAGCCGGAAGGTCTGTCTATTGCGGTGGGGATTGCGATCATGTGGCTTGTTGTCTTTCCCTTGTTTCTCCGAGGCGCCTGGCTTTCCTACAAGATCAATTCCAAAATGACGCCGGCCGAAATCAGGGCCATGAAGTCCGAGCGTTTGCGGAACCCGGCGTATCTTTTGATCCTGATCGTTGGTCTCGGCGGTCTTGTGTTGAAGCTCTTGAATGTGCATTGAATTCGGGCCGCTATCATGCCGATGAACAAGTCCGCCTGATTCGCCCGTCGTTCTAGCGTCCGAGTCGGTCCGCTTTGGTAGGTCCCCGCAGGGTGTCTGCTACTCGCTGAGCCTCGCAGACCTCTTCGCCTAAGCAGTCAAGTCGGCTGCGCACGCCCAAGGGCTCACTTGACCGCGGCTCTGGGTCTGCCCACGCGGCCCCGCGTTGCATCCAACTCACGCGAGGGACCCCAATGGACAGACAGATCATCGGACGGTTTGGGAAGGCCGGGCTATGAGCGACCGCTATTCACGGTGGGACTTTGGCCCGCTCACGGTTGCCGGTCCGGACAACCGGATGCGGAAGGCCGTAGAAGACCACCTGCGCGCCCTACAGGCCCGTAACTACTCGATCAGGACCATTGATGGACGACGTCGCGAACTCGGCGAGTTTGCGTGCTGGCTTCACGGCCACGGTGTCGACCAACCCGAGAGTGTTACTCCGGCAATCCTGGAGCAGTACCGCATGTGGCTGGATTCGCATGCCACGCGATCCGCCAGCACCCAGGCCCGTGCCTTGAGCGCCATCCGGACCCTCTTTCACTATCTGCGGGCAATCGGCCAGGTCTCTACCGATCCTGCGGAGTATCTGGAGCTCCCCCGTCTTGGTACGCGAGTCCCTACTGCTGTCCTTGGCGCAGACGAGGTAGAACGGATCTTGGCTCAACCCAACGTTGCTACCCGAGTCGGTCTTCGAGACCGGACGATCATGGAGACTCTTTTCGCCACTGGAATCCGTCGCAACGAGATCATCCGCCTCAACCTGGAAGACGTCGACTTCCTTCAGCAGCGAGTTGTTGTCCACCATGGCAAGGGCAAACGCGAGCGCATGCTGCCGATCAGTCAGCGGGCGCTTGAGTGGATCCAGCGATACCTAGAAGTCCGTCCAGAGCCAGCCACGCCTGCGGATAGGCGGGTCCTGTTTCTCCCGCGTCGACGCCAGTCCATGGGCGGGGAGAACCTCAGCAAGGTCATCTCCGAGTACGTGCGGCGTGCGGGGGTCAGCAAGAGTGCAAGCTGCCACGCTTTCCGGGCCACCACGGCAACGATGATGCTCGAAGCGGGAGCCGATATTCGGTTCGTGCAAGAGATGCTCGGACACGTCAGCATCCAGACCACCCAGCTTTACACCCGAGTGTCAATTGGGGCGCTGCAGCGCGTGTACACCAACACCCACCCATCTGCCACCATGCACCGCTCAAGTGCTCCAGATGACACCAGCGCTACCGACGAACCCTCTGCTGCGGGGCAGTTCATCCTCCCTCTCGCCCTGGGCTCCTGACGACATCCCATTCACGTGGGATGGGGTAGGCGGAAATCTCCTGCAGCAGTACGACGGAACAACTAAGACGTCGTTCATCTATGGGTCGGGTGGATTGCCCGTTGAGCAAATCGCGGGAACCACGACGACGTACTTGCATCATGACCAGATCGGCAGCACCAGGCTGCTTACCGATTCAGCGGGCGCAACCGGGACAGCAACAACCTTTACGTACGACCCTTATGGGAATTTGGTTACGTCGAGTGGCTCGTTGACTAGCCCGTTCGGGTTCTGCGGGCAGTACACAGATTCGGAATCTGGTTTGGTGTATCTGCGCGCCAGGTACTACGACCCGGGGACCAGCCAGTTCACGAGCACTGATCCCGCCGTTGACGCAACGATGAGCCCATACGCCTATGTGGCAGGGAGTCCTCTGAATCGGGTTGACCCGTCTGGCTTGTCGTTCTCTCCCCTGACGGGAGGTCGAGGTGTTCCGGATCCGTGCCCTAGAGACCTTCCGACTGGAACACCCGCCAACGGTGCTTGGAACAACTACGGCGTTGGGACATCGACTCCTTCTGCAGTTCCCGGCTTCGCCGCGTACCCCCAAGCCGGAAGCGTCAACGTGCCATCCGGAACCAGCCAAGCCTTTGGTGCTGTGGGCGGTTCGCTCGCAGTTGCCGGCGGGGGAGACGCCTTCATCACGGGTCTTGAAGGCGCCACCGCGACCGGTGCCACAGGTCTCGAGATCGGCGGAGGTTTAGCCCTCGCCGGAACCGGTGTCGGCCTTGTGATAATCGGCGCCGGACTCATTTGGTGGAGCCTTACGTCGTGAAGTTTGTAGGCGATTAGCGATGTCGACCGGAACTCTTGTCCTACTTTTTCTTCTCGCGTGTCTTGGCGGCACCTTCGTGTTTGTAACTTCTACGCTAACTAGACGGAGCGTCAACGCGGTAAGCGCCGGTCAACCATGGCTAGTAGCTAGCAGGTTCATTGCGGCGCTCACGGCTCCCGTTTCGGTGCTGGTATGGGGCATTAGTGCACAAAGCAAGACCGCTCTTGCCATTGCTTTGGTTCTGATGGTCTGCAGCCTGTTTGCGACGGCGATCATAGGAACCGTGGCCAAGCGGAGCCTGCCGCGCTAAAGGGCGCGTTGCTCACCGCACCCGCGCAGTCCTTCTCGCGCTTGTCTGTCTGCCTTGCTTGGTTCTCGCAGGTTGTCTGATACTCGCAGACCTCTTCGCCCGAGCGGTCAAGGGGAAGGCCGGGCTATCTCGTGTGCTGGCTTCACGGCTCCGCATCGACAACCCCGAGGCTGTGACTCCCGCCATCTTGGAGCTGTACCGGATGTGGCTGGACGCACGACCGACCAGGTCCGCTAGCACCTCGCGCCTTTGAGCCTGTAGCCGACAACTGCATAGCTGTGCGCTTCCGCGACGACTCGCTCCGCTAGCCAGCCGGGGCTGGGAAACCAGCCCCGGCTGAACTTATCGGGAATGGGCTGAGTCAGGCCGCTGCCGCCTCAGGTCTTTGGCCGGCGCCATCGGCGCCGAGCATTCCAAGAATCTGTGCGGCTGCGCGCTGGATGCGCTGAGCAGAAGCCTTCAAAGCGGTTATCGCCTCATCGCCACCACCAGCCCAGGTTGCGACATAGCCGAAGGTGTAGTCGCCGGAGTCGACGCCCAGGTCTGCACAGACCATGTAGGCAACCGACTCGGCCTCCAGCTCTGCGCGCTCGCGGGTCAAGCCCTCCCGCGATTCGTGCAGGATCGCGTGGGCCAGCTCGTGGGCGAGCGTCTTGAGCTGCTGGCGCGGCTCATTCCGGACCTCGATCCGGATGTGGCGCTGCGTGTAGTCGCAGTAGCCGTTCTTGCCGCCGTCCAGGTAGTCCTCATCGACAGTGAAGCCGAGTGAGTTAGCCACTCCGCGGAGCTTTGTGTAGAGCCCATCCGGGTCTTCACCCTGGAGCTTGCTCAGGGGCGCCTGAGGCAGGTCGGCTCCGTCAGTCTGTGAGACGTCGAAGACGTGCGCCAACCGGAACGCGCTGGGCGAGCTGGTGATGACCGATTCGGTACCGGTCTCCTCGTCCTTGACGCGGACGCGGGCGACAACCGGGGCGATGATGGCGATGCCCTTCTCGCCTTTGCGGACGTGCCGGCTCATGCCAAGCCAGGCGTGGAAGCCGGCGACCTGAGTTGCACCCGGCCGCTGCATCGCGATGAGGAGCGTGTTGCCGAAGCTGTAGCGATGAAAGCGGCGCTGGACGTCGAGCCACGACTTCCAGTCGGCGGAGTTGGTTAGCCGCGATATCCCTGCGGCGAGGGTGTCGAGAATCTCCGATTGATCGTTTGAGCTGGCCATTTTGGCGTGCCTCCTGTTGGTGTGGATGCGATGCGCACCTGAAAACGGAGGCACGAGCGCGCAGAGGGAGGAGCCGCAGGCGACAACGGAGTGATGCCCGGAGCGCTAAAGCGAGGCCGCAGTAAGGTGAAGCAAAAGAGCAGACACGTAACAAGAGGCGGAAGCCAATCCAGCTCCTAAGGAGTTCGGAAGGGTTCGAGTCCGCTGATGGCAGATAGGGTGGCATCACGCCGAGGCGATGTGGATCGGCTCGCGGCCAGGCGATATCAAGGTGCGCCGTCCCGTCCACAGTGTCGGAATCGACACGTGGATGACATCGGTTCGGCCCACTCGCCCAGCCGCGAGCCGGCTCGGGTCTACGACATCGAGCGCCGCCACCGGATGGCTGCATGGACCGCCATGGCGAGAATGCCTGCGATAAGCGAAGCGATGAGCCAGGCAACGGGACCGGCAGCGATTAGAGGTCCGAGAAGCGACGTGTCCGGTTTGCACGTGGTTTGGCTACACATCGAATGACGCGCGATCCAGATGCTCGCGAGTATGCAAATGACCAGGAACGAGGTCGCGAGGCCTGTGCCGAGAATGCTGCGCCAAAGTGGCGACGCTGCTTTGGATCGATCGTGTGAGACGGGCGGGTAAGGGATCAATGGATACCTCCAAGGTGAAGAAATCCGAGCACAGAAGCGACGAGAACGCCAGCAATGAATCCTCCGAAAGCGAATTCCCGCCCGTGGATTCCGAGGACAATGACGCGGTCGAGTAGGCGCGTCACTGGGTCAAGTGATGACCGGCGCGGCGTGCCGCTGAGGTGGTCGATCCGAACAGCAACGGGCGGATGGGTCCTTAGACCGAAGGCTTCCCAGCCGCCGTCGGTCCAATCAGCAAACTGAGCGAGTCTCAGGTGGTGTGCCAGTGCTTCTGCTCCGCCGATCTGGGCGACAACCGCGTCAGCCTCCAACTCCATGCGTCGGCATGCGGCCGCCATGGAGGGCAAGAGCATGAGGTTCATCGCCGGCCAGGCCATGAAGTAAGCGACATCTCCTATCAGGCGCGGTACCAGGCCGACAACGCTGCGAGCCGAGCTCGCACCGGCGCGAACGAGCTGGAGGTGAAACCCAACCGGGTCAACGCCGAGCGGAGTCTGCGGAATCGGGGACGGCCCTGGTGGCGTCTCGCGCAGCGTGAGGCCGACACCATAAAGGACGGTGATCGGAAGAGCGCACGCCCACGCAAACCGCAGCCTCAAGGCATGCCCGTTTATGTGATGTCCGAGCTCGTGCGCGAGTACGGCCGCGATCTCTTGACGCGGACGCTCCAAGAGTGCGGTCGTGAGAGTAATTGTCGCGAGATGCGCGCCCGCACCCGGTAATGGACTGTCTCCGATCAGGAGCCGAGGAACGTTATGGACCCTGAGCTCCATTGCCACTTCGTGATACAGAGGAAGGACGAAATCCTGCTCGGCGGTGGTGAGCACGCGGTAATCGCGGATCCCAACGGAGCGCTCGGCGATGTACCTCCAGATGGTGACGCCAAGGGCGAGCGCGAAGCCAAGACCGGCCCACAGCATGGTTGCTTGTGGGTTTTGCAGCATCCACACGATCGCCAGAACCGGGAAGGTGACAATGCCCAGGATCGCTCCGACTGCGATGGCAAGAACCGCAGTGATAATCACGGCGGCGATGGCCCCCGCACCGGTTAGGCCCAGGTAGGAGTGCGCTCCAAGCTGAGCCTCTGAGAGGCCGAGCGCGAGCGTGGCGCCGTAAAGCGCAGCGAGCGGCCACTGAAAGAAGCCCTCCCAGCCGATGAGCAAGCCCGCAGCCCACAGCAAGATCCCGTCGCCTTCTATCGCGCGATAGAAAGCGTCGATGAAGGAGATGGCTCTTCCGAACCGAGGGGCAGTGGATAGATCTGCTTCTGCCGGCGCATCCGATGAA
>Ga0307372_10013968_pt1 | contig 10325 bp, 7 predicted proteins | sample OX1MG_FD_202533 | JGI IMG/M metagenome (GOLD analysis project Ga0307372, IMG submission 202533) | Soil microbial communities from Risofladan, Vaasa, Finland - OX-1 | ecosystem: Environmental > Terrestrial > Soil > Coastal area > Acid sulfate soil | place: Finland: Risofladan, Vaasa | collected... | reverse complement strand
TGACGCCGTGACGCTGGCGCTCAAGTACGCCGGGATCGCCTACACCCCGATCTACGACCAGGAGGTGGAGCGCGGCGACCTGAGCAAGTACGAGTGGCTGCACCTGCACCACGAGGACTTCACCGGTCAGTTCAACAAGTTCTACCTCGGGTACCGCGACGCGCCCTGGTTCATCGACATGGTGCAGAGCAACCTGGCCGAGGCCAGGAAGCTGGGCTTCGCCAACGTGCCGGCGCTCAAGAAGGACGTGGCCGAGCGCATCCGGCAGTTCGTGAGCAACGGGGGATTCCTGTTCGCCATGTGCGGGGCCACCGAGACGCTCGATCTGGCGCTGGCCGGCCACGACGTGGACATCGCGCAGCCGTTCTCCGACGGCACCCCCATGGATCCCGACGCCGACCGGAAGATGGACTGGTCGCGCGCCCTGGCGTTCCGCGACGCGCACCTGGAGATGTCGGCGTACGTGAACTCCATGAGCGACATCGACGGCCACCAGGTGAACGACCCGGCCCGCCGCCAGCCGCTGGGCACGTTCACCCTCTTCAACTTCTCGGCCAAGTTCGATCCCGTGGCGTCGATGCTCGTGCAGAATCACCGGAGCGTGATCAACGACTTCTACGGGGTCACGACCAGCTTCACCAAGGCCACGCTCAAGCCGAGCGACGTGGTGCTGGCGTTCGAGGAGGGCGCGCCGTGGGTCAAGTACATCCACGGCGACTACGGCAAGGGCACCTGGACGTTCTACGGCGGGCACGACCCCGAGGATCCCGAGCACGCCATCGGCAACCCGCCCACGGATCTGTCGCTGCACACGCACTCGCCGAGCTACCGGCTGATCCTGAACAACGTGCTGTTCCCGGCGGCCAAGAAGAAACCGCTCAAGACGTAAGACATGGTCACGCATACGAAAGCTGCAACTGCAACTGCAACTGCAACTGCAACTGCAACTACCTGGACGAACGACCAAACGGACGTGACGGATTAACGGATCACAACTACAACTGACTCGGGAACTGCTCCGCCATCGAGATCTCGATCCGGCATCGCGATCCCGATGAGGGAGCAGTTCCAAAGCGATGGCAGTTCGATCCGCAATATCCGTCCAATCCGTCTCATGGTAGTTCTGGCCGCTGCCGTTGCCGTTATGGTCGCCGCGCCCCTCCTGCGACAAATTGATCCCTCCCGCCACGCCTGAACTGTGGGCGGCCGCCGCGCAGCGTTAGGTTTGGGGAATGTCCGAATCCCGCCTGAGCCCCAAGGTCGCCGCAGCGCTTCGCGCGGCGATCGCGCTTGCCGGCGGGCGCGAGGTGTGCTTCGTATGCAGCGAAGACGCCGACGGCGTGCTCCAGACCGCGCGCGTGGCCGCCCGCGGCGGCGTGACCAGCGTCCTCGCCCTTCCCGGGTTCGCGCAGCGCGGCGAGATGCTCGTCCACAATCACCCCTCGGGAGCGCTCGACCCCTCCGACGCCGACCTCGCCGTCGCCGCGCGTCTGCACGACGACGGCATCGGCTTCGCCATCATCGACAACAACGCGTCGCGCCTCTACGTCGTGGTCGAAGTGCCGCGGTACGTCGAGCAGACTCCCCTCGACCTCGAGCGCGTCGCCTTCGATCTCGGTCCCGACGGCGCCGTGGCCCAGACCCACCAGCGCTACGAAGACCGTCCGTCCCAGCGCGAGATGGCGGAGCTGATTGCCCAGGCGTACAACGACGGCGGCGTGGCCCTGCTCGAAGCCGGCACCGGCATCGGCAAGTCGCTGGGCTACCTGGTGCCGGCGCTGCGCTGGGCCGCCGCCAACGGCGAACGCACCGTCGTCTCCACCAACACCATCAACCTCCAGGAACAGCTCGTCCGCAAGGATCTGCCCTTCCTCGCCCGCGCCATCACCGACCAGCCCGTGCGCTTTGCCCTGCTCAAGGGATGGCGCAACTACCTCTGCCTCGCCCGCCTCGAACAGGCCCGCGCGTCGGGGTCGTCGCTGTTCGAGGATGAACTGCACCACGAGCTCGACGCCATCGCCGCCTGGGCCAAGCGCACGTCCGATGGCTCGATGAGCGATCTCACCGCGCGCCCGTCGCCCGAGGTGTGGGACGAGGTGTCCGCCGAGCCCGACCTGTGCACGCGCGTCCAGTGCCCGCACTTCGACAACTGCTTCCTGTTCAAGGCCCGCCGCGCCGCCGCGCAGGCCGACGTCATCGTGGCCAACCACCACCTGCTGCTCGCCGACATCGCCGTGCGCCGCGCGTCGCAGAACTGGGACGAGGCCGCCGTGCTCCCCTCGTACCGCCGCCTCGTGATCGACGAGGGCCACCACCTGGAAGACGCCGCCGCCGCCCACCTGGGCATGAGCGTCACCCGCGGCGGGCTGCAGCGACTGTTCAACCGCCTCGAACGGCGCGGCGGCCGCGGACTCCTGCCCACGCTCGTCGCGCGGCTGCGCGGCAACCGCGACCTGCTCAGCGAGGCCAGCCTCGAACTGATCGACGCCCGCCTCGCCCCCTCCGTGCGCTCGGCGCGCGACAAGACGTCCATTCTCTTCGACGTGCTCGACGAGGTGCTGGCGCAGTCGGGGCAGCCCGTGCTGCGACTCACCGACGAGTTTGCCGTGCACCCCGTGTGGAAGGGCGGACTGCGCGTGTCCCTCGAGAACACGCTCGGCGAACTGGGCGTGCTCGACGAGGGGCTGTCGATGGTGCGCGAGCGGCTGGAGGGCAGCGCCCGCACCGAAGAGGCCGGCGGCCCCATGCTCGGCGAGATGCGCGCCGTCTCGCGACGGCTGCAGAGCGCCGGCGACGCGCTGCGCGAGGCGCTCGATCCCACGCCCGGCGCCGAGACGGTACGCTGGATCGAGGCTCGCGGGCGCGACCGCGCCGTGGCCGTGGCCAGCGTGCCGCTCGATCTCGCGCCCATTCTGCGCGACGATCTGTTCTCGCGGCTCAAGACCACCATCGTCACCAGCGCCACGCTCGCCGCCGAGGGACGGTTCGATTTCATGGCCGGCCGGCTGGGGCTCACGTCGTCGGAACTGGAGCCGGTCACGCGCATTCTCCCGTCGCCCTTCGATTATGCGCGGCAGGCGCTGCTCGCCATTCCCACCGACACGCCGGCCCCCAATCGCGATCCCGAGCGGCACGCCCACGCCCTGGTGCGCATCCTGCTCGACGTGGCCGACGCGGCCGACGGGGGCGTGTTCGTGCTGTTCACCAGCCACCGCGAAGTGCGACGCGCTGCCGAACTGCTGCGCGCCAAGAACGTGGAGCGGCGATGGCCGCTGCTCGTGCACGGCGAGGACGGCCGCGACCGGCTGCTCACGCGATTCCAGGAATCCGGGCGCGCCGTGCTGCTGGGCACCACGTCGTTCTGGGAAGGCGTGGACGTGCCCGGCGACCCGCTGCGCGCCCTGCTCCTCGCCAAGATTCCCTTTCGCGTGCCCACCGAGCCACTCACCGCGGCGCGGTGCGAGGCCATCGAGCAGCGCGGCGGCGATCCGTTTGCCGAATACATGGTGCCCGACGCCGCGCTCAAGCTCAAGCAGGGGTTCGGGCGGCTCATCCGCACTGCCACCGACCGCGGGGCCGTGATCATCGCCGATTCGCGCGTGGCCACGGCACGCTATGGCGCCGAACTGCTGCGCGGCCTGCCGCCCGCCCGCCGCGTGATGGACGTGTGGGAGGAATTGCGGCCGGTGGTGCGCGAGTTCTACGCCGCGGACTAGGGCGCTACACAGGTTGGGTGCCGCCGGCGCCGCCGAATGCCCGCGAATGGCCGCCCCCCGCGATCGCCAGTAGATTTCCCGGCATGCCCTCCAACGCCTCGCTCCCCATCGCCCGCCCGTCCAAGATCGTGTGTGTGGGGCGCAACTACGCCGAACACGCCAAGGAGATGGGGAACGCGGTTCCCCAGGAACCCCTCATCTTCTTCAAACCGCCGTCCAGCCTCATCGCCGCGGGTGAATCCATCGTCCTCCCATCGATTTCGACCCAGGTGGAGTACGAGGGGGAGATCGGCGTCGTCCTGGGCAAACGGCTGCGCCACGCCACCGAGGCAGACGCCGCGGCCGCCGTCTCGGGCGTCCTGGCGGTGAACGACGTGACGGCGCGCGACCTCCAGCGGTCCGACTCGCAGTGGACCCGCGCCAAGGGGTTCGACACCTTCTGTCCCGTGGGCCCCGTCGCCGCGCCGCCGGCCGACCTGTCTGCCCTCTCGGTGGTCACCCGCGTCAACGGCCAGGAACGCCAGCGCGCGTCGGCCAGCGACATGGTATTCACGATTCCGGTCCTGCTGGCGTATATCTCACGGGTGATGACGCTCGAACCCGGCGATCTGGTGCTCACCGGCACGCCGTCGGGCGTCGGGACCCTTGCCCCCGGTGACGAGGTAGAAGTGGAAGTGCCGGGCTTCAGCCGGATCCGCAACCCTGTGAACAAGGATCGCTAGTGCCAAAGCTCGCCGACCGTCTGGTCACACTCCCCGAGTACGTGCTGGCGCGCGTACCTCAGCGCAAGCGCGAACTGCTCGCGCAGGGCGTGGATGTGATCGACCTCGGACCCGGCGACGCCGACCTCATGCCGCCGCCCGCCGCACTCGCCCGCCTGGCCGAAGCCGCGGCCATCCCCTCCATGAACCGCTACGCGTTCGGCGTGGGGCTCATGGACTTCCGCGAGGCGGTCACCACGTGGATGGCCAAGCGCTTCGGTTTGCAGTTCGATCCGCTCACCGAGATCGTGCCGCTCATCGGCAGCAAGGAGGGCATCTCCCACCTTGCCATGGCGTACGTGGATCCGGGGCAGACCACGATCGTCCCCGAGCCGGGCTACAACTCGTACGCCGGCGGCACGCGGCTGGCCGGCGGCGTGCCGTACCGGTACGCGCTCACCCCGCGCACCAACTTCCTGGTGGATCTGGACGACGTGCCGGCCGACGTGCTGCGCCGCGCCCGCATCGTGTACCTCAACTACCCCAACAACCCCACCGGCGCCATCGCGCCGCGCGACTACCTCGAGCGCACGGTGCGCCGCTGCCGCGAACTCGATCTCCTGCTGGTGTACGACAACGCCTACTCCGAGCTGGCGTTCGACGGCTACGTGCCGCCCAGCATCTTCGAGATCGACGGCGCGCGCGACGTGGCCATCGAATTCCATTCGATGTCCAAGACGTACAACATGACGGGCTGGCGCTGCGGGTGGGCGGTGGCCAAGCCGGAGATCGCCGCCGTGCTGGCCAAGGTCAAGACGTTCGTGGATACGGGCGGGTTCATGGCGGTGCAGGCGGCCGCCGTGGCGGCCATCGAGAGCTACGACGACTTCGTGCCGCGCAACGTGGCCGTGTTCAAGGAGCGGCGCGATGCGGCCGTGCGCGCGTTCCGTGACGCCGGCTTCACCTGCGAGACGCCGCGGGCCACGATGTACCTCTGGATTCCGCTGCCCGAGGGCCTGCCGAGCGCGCAGTTTGCCGAGCGTCTCATGGAAGACGAGGGCGTGATCGTGCTGCCGGGCTCGGGTTTCGGCGAGGGCGGCGAAGGGTTCTTCCGCATCTCGTTCATCACGTCGCCCGAACGCCTGGCCGAAGCGGCCCGCCGCGCCGGACGCGTGTTGCAGTCGCTCACGGCTGGTGTGGCGTGAACCTCCTGCCCAAGCGCCCGCGCTCCACGGGCTCGCTGGTCGCTTCGGTCGCCATCCACGTGGTCATCGTGCTGGTGATGGCGCAGATGATCTTCCGCTATCCGCTCGGCATCCTGCTCGGCGGCTTCTCCTCGGAGCGGCACATCACGCCCGAGGACATCCACTTCGTCCGCGTGTCGCCGCCGCCGCCGGCGTCGTCCTCGGCGCCCACCACGCGCGCCAGCAAGCCCGCGCCCAGGGGCGGAGCGCCGGCGCCGCTGATCGCGCCCACCACCATCCCCACCACGGTCGTCCCGCCGCTGCCCAAGGCCCAAGCGCCGGCTGAAGCGGCGGGCGGCACCGGGAACGGATTGGGCGTCACCGGCGGGGCGGGGGTGGCCACGGGCGTGATCCCGGCGCTGCCCGACAAGCGGATCCGCGTGTCGGCGCCATACTTCGAGGCGCCGGTCAAGACGCCGGCCGAGAAGATCGACAGCATCGTCAACGAACTGTACGGCGTGATGCTCGATTCAGCCGAGGCCGCGGGGCACCAGCGCAAGCCGGGCGACTGGACGGTGACCACCAAGGACGGCAAGAAGTACGGCTGGGATCAGCAGGGCATCCAGTTGGGCAAGTTCATGATCCCCAACGCGCTGTTCGCGCTGCTGCCGCTCAAGATCCAGGCCAACCCCACGCTGAATTCGCGCTACACGGATCAGCTCCGCGCCGACGTGCTGTTCCAGGGCCGTCTGTCGATCACGGAGGACGAATTCCGCGCCGCGGTCAAGCGCATCCGGGAGCGCAACGAGAAGATCCACGAGGAGCACGAGAAGGCGCGGGAGAAGGCCGACTCGTCGTCGCACTGAGCGCGTTCACCGCTCGCCGTTCATCGCGAGTTGCGCGCCGGGCGGGCAACATCCAGAACCCAGAATTGCGACAGGATGCTCCGGGTGGGACGGATGCTCCGGATCGAACTGACCAGGGGGGCTTGAGGGGAGATCTGTGCGCCAGCGGCACGCATCTCCCCTCAAAGCCCCCCTGCTTTTCATCCGGAGCATCCGTCCAATCCGGAGCATCCTGTCAGCAACCCTGCGATCCTGATGCCCATCGCGCGCGACAATCCGGAACGGTCGCGATCTCCGGGCGAACTCCACGCGATCTACGCCGCGCCGTTCTCGCTCTCGAGCGCTGGTGGCTCGGGCTCCTTCTCCACATACGGCCGGAACACCCCGCACACCACGCCGAGGATCGCGAAGTCGTCACTCGGACCCACCTCAATCGGGCGCTCGGCCGCCGTGGTGGCCTCGAGCACGATCGTCGCCCCGCGATGGGTGAGCGTGCGGACCTTGGCCTGGCCCGCCACCCGCGCCGCCACCAGGTCGCCATCCTTGGCGCGCGCCGAGGGTGACACCATCACGTAGTCGTTGGCCAGGATGCCGCGACCGCTCATCGCGTCGTCCGTGGTGCGCAGGTACATCACGTCGTCGCTTGGCAGGAAGCGGCGGTCCATCGTGATGTAGCGCTCGGCCTTGACGGGGGCGCCGTCGGTGGCTGCGGCCACGGGCACGCACGGCACCGGCTGCGTGGAGCCCGCCGCCGCGAAGCCGAAGATGTGCACGCCTCGCGATCGCGATTCGTCGCGCTGGATGTAGCCCTTGCTCTCCAGCGAGTGCAGCAGGTCCGACACCGTCTTGGTGGACTTGATGCGGAACTTCTTCGCGATCTCGCGAATGCTCGGCTGGTACGTATTCTCGGCGAGAAAGTCGATCAGAAACTGATAGACCCGCCGTTCCAACTGCGTGAGTGGCTCTGTCATGGGGCCCGTCCGCGGCGGTCGCGCCCATCGCTGGAGGCAGCGTTGGCGCTCTCCGCGTTCGTGAACGAATGTACCCTGAATCTCACGAAGCGGTCAACAGATGTTTTCCCCTTCAATCGGTCGGGTTTCGCCCGACCCGTCGCTCGATCAGCCGGCCACGTGACGGATGGCGGCGTCGATCCGGGCCAGCGACCGCTCGCGGCCCAGCAGAACCAGCACGTCGAAGATGCCCGGGCTTACCGAGAGGCCGGTGAGCGCCAGGCGCAGCGGCTGGAAAATCTTCCCGCCGGCCAGCCCCTTGGCCTCGGCCAAGGCGCGCAGCGCCTCTTCCATCGGTGCGGGCTCCCACGCCGCCAGCGCCACCAGGGCGTCGCGCGTCGCGCCGAGCAGTTCCAGCGCGGCGGGGCGGTCTTTCCATACCTTGGCCTCCGCCGCCGGGTCGTAGGCGATGTCGTCCGTGAGATACGGCGCCGCCTGCCGCACGATGTCGTCGATCGTGCGCGACCGCGTCTTGATCTGGTCCAGCAGCGACAGGTACCAGTCGCGCTTGGCTGCCAGCTCGTCGGCCGTGGCCAGCCCCGCCTTCACGATGGCCGGCGTGATGCGCGGCTCGATCTCAGCGCTCGACAGCAGGCTCAGGTGCTGCCCGTTCATCCACTCCAGCTTGGCGGTGTCGAATACCGACGCCTTCTTGAGCAGCGAGTCGGCGCTGAACAGGTCGATCATCTGCGGCACCGTCATCACCTCGATGTCGTTGCCGGGTGACCAGCCCAGCAGGGCCAGGAAGTTGAGCATCGCCTGGGGCAGGATGCCCATGTGCTGGTAGTCGGCCACCGCGGTGGCGCCGTGGCGCTTGCTCAGCTTCTTGCCGTCCAGCCCGTGGATCATGGGCAGGTGCGCGAACGTGGGCAGTTCGGCGCCCAGCGCGCGGTAGAGCATGATCTGCTTGGGCGTGTTCGAGATGTGGTCGTCGCCGCGCATCACCACCGTGATGCCCATGGCGATGTCGTCCGACACTACGGCCAGGTTGTAGATCGGCGTGCCGTCGGAGCGGAGGATCACGAAGTCCTCCACGTCCTTGTTCGGGAAGCTGATCGTCTCGTGCACCAGGTCGTCCCAACTCGTGGTGCCGTCGGGCACCAGGAAGCGGATGACGAACGGCATGCCCGCCGCCACGCGACGGTCGATCTCCTCACGCGGCAGGCCGGCGCAGCGGCGGTCGTACTTGAACGCGTCCTTGCTCGCGTGGGCCTCGGCGCGGCGCGCCTCCAGCTCCTCGCGGGTGCAGAAGCAGCGGTAGGCGTGCCCCGCGTGGAGCATGCGGTTGGCGTCGGCCTGGTGGCGGGGCAGGTTGGCGCCCTGGTACACCACCTCCTCGTCCCACAGCAGGCCCAGCCACTCCAGCCCGTCGAAGATGGCGCGCGTGCTCTCGTCCGTGCTCCGCGCCTTGTCGGTGTCCTCGATGCGCAGCAGGAACTGGCCGCCGTACTTCTTGGCGTACAGCCAGTTGAACAGCGCCGTGCGCGCTCCGCCCACGTGGAGATAGCCGGTGGGAGACGGGGCGAAGCGGAGGCGGGGGGCGGTCATGAGGGGTAATGTAGGACGGTAGGGGCGTAGGGGCGTAGGACGGAAGACAGTAAATGAAGTAGGACGGCGTGACGGCGCGACGGTGATACCGTCCTACCATCCTACCGTCCTACCGTCCTACCGGTCGGTCTGTGTTACCCCCGGTCGGGGCTTCTTCCCCCGCCCTGGAGACGATCCCGACGGGGAGTACACGGAGACGGAGGGATTCGAACCCTCGATAGAGCTTTAAGGCCCTATAACGGTTTAGCAAACCGCCGCCTTCAGCCTCTCGGCCACGTCTCCGTTGCTGCGAGAGGCGGAATCTAGACGTCGGGGCGTCGGGGTTCAACCCGACGGAAAGAGCCCGTCCACCGAGAGGTACCGCTCGCCCGTGTCGTAGCAGAAGGTGAGCACGCGGCTGCCGGCGGGTAGCTCGGGCAGCTTCCTGGCCACGGCGGCCAGCGAGGCGCCCGACGACGGGCCGACGAAGATTCCCTCCTCGCGCGCCGCCCGGCGGGCGTACTCGAACCCTTCCTCTTCGCTTACCTGGATGGTGCCGTCGATGGCGGCGACGTTGAGCACGCCGGGCACGAACCCGGCGCCGATGCCCTGCAGCTTGTGCGGGCCCGGCGCGCCCCCCGAGAGCACCGCCGACTTCTCCGGTTCCACGGCGAACGTCTTCAGCTTGGGAAACCGGTGCTTGAGCACCTCGCTCACGCCCGTGATGTGCCCCCCGGTGCCCACGCCGGTGATCAACACGTCCAGCCCCTCGGGAAAATCGGCCAGGATCTCTCGGGCCGTGGTCTGGCGGTGGATCTCGGCGTTGGCGGGGTTGTCGAACTGCTGCGGCATCCACGCATTCGGGGTCTTGGCGATCAGCTCCTCGGCGCGCGCGATGGCGCCGCGCATGCCCAGTTCGCGCGGCGTGAGGTCGAACGTGGCGCCCAGCGCGGCCAGGATGCGCCGGCGTTCGATGGACATGGACTCCGGCATCACGAGGATGAGCTTGTAGCCCTTCACCGCGGCCGCCAGCGCCAGCCCGATGCCGGTGTTGCCCGACGTGGGCTCGATGATCACGGCGCCCTTGGCGAGCTTGCCGCTGCGCTCGGCGTCCTCGATCATCGCCACGCCGATGCGGTCCTTGATGCTGCCGCCGGGATTGGCGCGTTCGAGCTTGAGCCACACCTCGTGGTCGGGGCCGAACAGGCGGTTGATGCGGACGTGCGGGGTGTTGCCGATGGTCTGGAGGATGTTCTGCGCGCGCATGCGAAGATTGGGTGAAGGAAGTCCGGCGCAGATGAATCCGGCCGACGGGCGGCGAGTTCGCGGCTCAGTGGCCCAG
>Ga0307372_10013966_pt1 | contig 10326 bp, 7 predicted proteins | sample OX1MG_FD_202533 | JGI IMG/M metagenome (GOLD analysis project Ga0307372, IMG submission 202533) | Soil microbial communities from Risofladan, Vaasa, Finland - OX-1 | ecosystem: Environmental > Terrestrial > Soil > Coastal area > Acid sulfate soil | place: Finland: Risofladan, Vaasa | collected... | reverse complement strand
GGTCAGCCCGGATCAGGTGAAGGTCGAAGTGCTGAACGGCTCAGACGCGGCCGACCAGGCGGGTTCCGCGGCCACCGCGCTGACCGGTCGCGGGTTCAACGTGGTCGGTACCGGATATGCCGCGACGACTGGCTATACCGAATCAGTGATCCAATACAGCGCGGCGGCCGAACTTCCGGCCGTCAACACTCTGGAGGCGCAATTCTCGTCCGTCCGGATTCAGCGCGTGGCAGGCCTGACGCCGGGCACAATCCAGGTGATCCTGGGGGCCGATTTCACGGCGCTCGCGCCGCCGCGACCGACTTCCCAGACGTCAATCAGCCAACTCTCCAGTTATTACGGCGGCATAACGGCTAACGTGTCCTGTCGTAACAGTGCGTTCTACGGCTACTACGACAGTCCGCCAGCCGGGCAGGTTCCGTGCGCGTGCTAGCCGGCCCGCGGGGGGCGGACCGGTCCTCATCGGCCTGCGGTGGCGGTCGGGTCTGACTCGCAAACGGCCTGACGCGCACAGGGCACTGATTACCTGGAGGAGTGCGTGAAGCAGCGACGGCCGCGCGGGCCATCGGCGAGCGGGCGCGCTTCGGGCGGACAGGATCCCGGCCAGCGGACGCCCGGCCAGCGGACGCCCGGCCAGCGGTCTCCAAGCGGGCGGGCGGTCGGCAGGCGGCGCCAAGGGCGGACGTCGCGCCGGATGCGGATCCTGGGCTGGACGTCGGTGGTGCTGACCTTCGTGCTCGTGGTCGGCGTGCTTGGCCTGTACATCACTGTTCGCGCCAAGCTCGACAGCGTGGGCCGGATCGCGATAGCCGATACGGCACACCGGCCGCCGAGGTACAACAATGCGCTGAACCTGCTCGTGCTCGGCTCGGATACCAGGGCAGGCCAGCGAGCCTCGATCGCCGGGCGGACGGCGTCCGGCTGTAACTGCTCGGACACGATCATGGTCGTGCACATCTCGCCCGGCCGCGGCAGGGTGGTCGTGCTGAGCATTCCCAGGGACACCATGATCCCGACCTACACGTGCTCGCCGGCGGCGGGAACGCCCGGCCAGCAACAGGACCTGAATCAGGTGGAGCAGATCAACTGGACGCTCGAGAAGGGCGGCCCGGAGTGCACGAGACACGCGGTCGAGCAGCAGACCGGGATCTATATCAACAACATCATCCAGCTGAACTTCACCGGTTTCGTCAAGGTCATCAATGACATCGGCGGCGTCAGCATCTGCGTGCCGTTCGCGATCAGCGACCCGGTGGTCAGGCTGGCGGACGGCAGCGAGCACGGCTCTGGGCTTGAACTGCCCGCCGGACGGCGGCACATCTGGGGCCGGGCGGCGCTGGAGTTGTGGCGCACGAGGTACTCGCTCGCCGACGGCACCGACACGGCCAGGATCGCCAGGGACCAGTACCTGATGGCGCAGGTGCTGAAGGGCGTGCTGCATAGCGGCTTGCTGGGCAAGCCGACCGCCGTATACAAGGTGCTCGGCGACCTGGCCGGCTCGATATCGACCGACGCCAGCACCGCGGATCTCGTCCATATGGCCAGCAGCCTGAGCGGCCTGTCGAGCGGGCACGTGCAGTTCGTGACCGCGCCGTTCGCGCCCTACCCGTACCCGCCCTTCCAGGAACAGCTCGCATTCGCGCAGCCGCAGGCCGGCACGCTGTTCGCCGCCCTTGCGCATGACGTCAGGCTGCCGAAGCCGGCCAGGCGGAAGGCCCGGCGAACCGTCGGCGTGCTCGCGCGCACACTCAGCCCGTCGAAGGTCAAGGTCACGGTGCTGAACGGCTCGGGTATCAGAGGCCAGGCCGCGGCAGCCGCGACCGCACTGACCAGCCGTGGCTTCCTCGTCCTCGGCACGGGCAACGCTACCTCGACGGGATACACCAAATCGGTGATCCAGTACGGTTCAGGAGCCGATCCGAGAGCTGTGCTAACCCTGAAGGAACAGTTTCCTTCGGCCACCACGGAGCAGGCTTCGACGCTGGCTCCCGGCGCGATCCAGGTCGTACTGGGTACCTCGTTCAGCCAGCTCGCACCCCCGGTCAAATCCAAGCCGACGGGTCCGTCGGTGAGTAACCTGACCCAGTCATTCGCCGGCATTACTGGGAATGTAAGTTGCCGCAATAGTGCTTTTTACGGTGCCAACACGGTTGCCGCTGCTGGCCCGGCGTCATGTGCCTGCTGACCACTCGTGACGCTAGTCGGGCAGTGATGCGGCTCAGGACGAGTTATTATCGCGAATTGAACGGCGGAATCAGCGCCAGAATCCGCGGGCACTATTGCCGTGCTGATGACGCCAAGAGCACATTACTGCGCATTAGTTGCCGGGGGCCGATATTTGCGCCTCCGGCGCGGTCCTGAGGGCTGGGGGAACATGCTGGCTGCACGGTGGAGAGTTCCCGTCATCGCGGTCGCGCTGCTCGCCGGGACCGTCGGCGCTCTTGTCACCTCGATCACCCAGGCAGGGGCGACAGCCCATCCGCGTGGCCGTCCGGGCGGATCGGCCACCGGAACCGCGAGGGCACTGCGCCTGGCAGCGACCTCGCGGGCGCCGTTGGTCACCGACGCGGTGCCTCGGAAGAGGTCCAAGCGCGGACTGCCGGCGCCGCCGCTCAGCGCCGCGATGCGCCGGGCCGACGCGGTCAGGCAGGCTCAGGCGCGCGCCTACCTGCGCAGAGTCAGCCCGCCTGCGGCCAGGGACCTGGCCGCGACGCAACGGGCGCAGAGCCGCGACTACTTCTGCGGGCCAGCCGTGCTGTCCGAGATGCTGGCGCAGCTGAAGGTGGTACTGCCGCAACGGGCCGCAGCCAGGGATCTGCGTACCAGCAGGTCGGGCACTGACTGGTCGAACTCACGGGGCTATCCGGTACCGAGGGTGCTCAACGCTCACCAGAAGCGGCATATCTACGTGGTGGTCGGCCTGCCGTGGACGCCGACGCGGGCGCAGATCAGACGGTACGAAAGGGACCTGGTGACCGACATCAGCCGCGGTCGGGGAGCGCCGATCGCCGGGAACGGGTATGAGGTGCCAGGCGGTCCGCATCTGGTCGGGCATCCGCCCGGTCAGGTCATCATGCACTGGTTCGATATCCGCGGCTACTCGCGATCGGGCGCGGTCACGGACTACGAGGACTCGGTGCACGGCGCCGCGAGCATCGGGTGGAGCGGGTCCGTCCCGGCCTATTCGTCCCTGTCGTCGGCTGTAGTCGTGTACATACTCGGGGCGCGCGGGTACGTCTGGTAGGCCGGTGAATCCGTTCCTGGCAGCCTCGGCGATGGCGGTCGCAGTATCGGCCGTCCTGTCCGGCTGCACCGTGGCGGGCACCGCTCATGCCCGTCCTGGGCAGGCTGCTGCCCTGTGCGTAGGTCGGCTCACCGCGAACGAGGCCGCTGCCCTGTCGCGTGCGGTCCCCGCGTCGCTGCGGCACGCGATGGTCCCGCTTGGCGTCGCCGCCGACGGTCAGGTCGCCTATGTATCCGCCTGGACACCGGGCTTCTCGGGTGTCGCGGCCCTGCGCTTGCGCAGCGGCGCGCTCCGTCCGATCCGGCGCTTCGGTGATCCGGCAACCGACCAGGCGGACGGGGCGTGGAGCGGGCGGTGGCTAGTCTGGGAGCAGACATACTCGCTGCGGAGCCTGGACGCTTTCACCGTCTTCGGCTGGGACTCGGTCACCGGTGCCGTGCGGCGGCTTGGCCACTCGCTGGCCGCACCGTCGGGGACAGCCTGGCCGAGTCCCTGGCACGCCCCGGCGGTGAGCGGGCACTACGCGGCCTGGGCGCAGGGCTACGGCCCGGGCGGCCTGGTCGAGCTCCGGCTGGCCGACCTGCGGACCGGCCTGGTCACCGTGGTGCGGAAGGGTCACCTTCAGGCGCCGTTCTTCGACGGCGGCTTGCTGGTCTGGCCCGAGTCGGACAGGCCCGGTGCCCTGACCACGCCGCATGCCTACAGCGTCGCCGAGGGCCGGCCGGTGCCCGTTCCCGTCGTGCTGCGTGCGGTTCGCGGGACCGACTTCGTCGCTGCGGACGGCACCAGGACCGCCTACCTGAATCCAGCGCTGACCGCGATGTACTACTCGCCGCGGCCCGGCTCGGCGGCCAGGCTGGTGCTCCGCCTGCCGCCCGGCACGGAGTTCGTCGACCTGGCGATCGGGCCGGGAGTCATCGCCTGGACGACTACCGAAGCGACCTTCCTCGCCAGTACCGTGGCCGGCGGCTACGTCCAGGTGACGCCGGAGTACGGCTATGCGGTGACCGGTCACGGCGGCGTGGTCCTGGTCGCTGACGCGCCGGAACGGAAGGCACCGCATCCGATCCTCGCGCTGCATGCGGTCGACACCGTGACGGTCCGGCCAGCCTGTAGCCGGCGGCGGCGCTAGGTTCCGATCCTGATGCTCTGGCGCTGCAGCAAGGAGTCGGCGACGCTCCGGGCGGGCAGCCGGGCTGACTCGAACAGGTGGATGATGATCGCGACATCGCCGTGGTCGCCGATCAGCCGGGACAGCGTGTTGCCGTACTTGTCCAGGGTCGGATTCTGGATCAGCAGGCCGTCCGCTACGCCAGGCACCGCGGAGTGCAGCTTGTTGGCCTGGTCGAGCAGGTCACCGCTCTGGGACGACAGCGCATAGCTACGCGCGTCCGCAGCGGTACCGAACTGGCTCAGGTAGATAGCCACCGTCTGGCCCGACGGCTCGACCCAGGCCAGTTGCACGGCGACCTTGAAACAGCGTGCCGCCAACCGGGACTTCTCCGCCGGATCGGACGGGTAGAGCTCGCGGATGTAGCCGTCGACGGAGAGCACTCGTGCGGTGAACTGGCCTTTAAGCCGGGCCGCGCCTGGCGGCAGGGGAAGCAGTCGCCTGACCAATTGGCTGGCGGACCCCGGAGTGGTGCTCGCGCCAGTGCATGGCCCGGCCGCTGCGGCGGCTCCCGCGCTCTTGATGGCCGCGCCGATCTGAGTCGAGCTCCTGCCGATGGCGAATCCGGTCAAGCCGCCGACGATGACTCCCGCCACGGTCAGGGCGAGCCAGCTCAGGTGTATCCACTTGGCGGTTGGTCGGCGGGCCGCCGGCCCGCTTTGCCCTGGCCCGCCTTGCCCTGGCCAGGACGGCGGCGGCATCCAGGTGTCGGGCGGGGTGAGCTGACGCGGCCGCTGCCCTGGTTCGCCCGGATTAGACATGGTGCCTCCTCAGGCCGCGGTCGCTGTTCTGAAGCTGCTTAAAGCTAGATGTAACAATAATTAGGCCAGTTCTGGATTTCCCCCCAGTGGCGCCGGTTGCCCGGCCTCTGCCAACCGGGACGGGGCATGACCAGCCGCGGCCTAACCGGGGGACCGGCTAACGCGGGTTTCCGCGCAGCGGTTCCGGCCTTCGGTGCCTGATGCGATCCGGTTCGGCCGCGAGGTTGGTTCGGGTTCTGACGTGGTCGTTTACTGGCGGCGCTGGCTGTGAGACTGCCTGCGGAGCGGGGCCGGAAGAACTGCTGATCACTATCTGCACTGACTGTTATGTGATCGTGATGATAGGCGGGTGCGGCCGGGGATACGCGGTTCTGGCCGGGACTGACCAGGCAAGACGCCGACGGCCGGGTGCGGCACGGGCGTGACTGGCCGGTGCCCGGCCTGCCGGGCTCCCGCGACCGCGTCTGGCAGACCAGCCTTATGGCAGCGCAACCGGCCCCGCGCGCAGGCGGGGAGACGTTCGCCCGCCCGGTTCAGGTGAACCAGCGGCGCTATGAGGCGGTGCGCGCCTACCTGCATGAGGGCGCCTCCCCGCAGGAGGCTGCCGGGCGGTTCGGCTACACGCCCGCCGCGCTCGCGTCGCTGGTCCGCGACTTCCGCGCGGGGAAGCTGTCGCTGTTCGCCGAGCCGGGCAGGCCCGGCCGCAAAAGCTCCCCGAAGAAGGACAGCGCCCGCGCCCGGGTGATCGAGCTGCGCCGCGAGGGCCTGTCGGTCTATGAGATCAGCGCCCGCCTGGCACTGGAGGGGACCGGCCTGAACCGCACCGGCGTCATCGACTTCGCCGCCTTCCCGGCCCGGATCGACACCAGGCTCGCCGGGCTGCTGCTGGTCATCCCCGACCTGGTCGCCCTCGGCCTCCCCGCCCTGGTCACCGCGGCCGGCTACCCCGGAACCCGGGCCATTCCCCCCGTCAGCCGGATCCTGTCCCTGCCCGCCCTGAAGCTGACCGCCACCCGCCGCGTCTCCCACGTCGATGACCAGCTGTGCGACGCGGGCAGCGCCCTGTTCGCCGGGCTGTCGGTCCTGCCGAAGAAGTCCGCGCTGACCGACTACTCCTACCGCCTGTCCCACGACCACCAGCGCAGGTTCCTGTCCGCCCTGGACGCCAAGATGATCTCCGCCGGGCTGGCCACCGGCAACGAAGCGATCTTCGACCTGGACTTCCACGCCGTCATGCACTGGGGCACCGACCCGGCCCTGGAAAAGCACTACGTCCCGGCCCGGTCCCAGCGCGCCCGCTCCGTGCTCACGTTCTTCGCCCAGGACTCCGGCACCCGCAACCTGGTCTACGCCAGCGCCGACATCTCCAAGGCCACCCAGAACCGCGAGGTCATCGCCTTCTGCGACCACTGGAAACAAGCATCCGGATCAGACCCCCGCATGCTGATCACGGACCAGAAAGTCACCACCCAGCAGATACTCGGCGAACTCGGCGAACGCGGCGTCAAATTCGCCACCCTCCGCATGCGCTCACCCGCCCTGATGAGACAGATCAGCGCCCTGACCAGCAACGACTTCAAGCAGATCACCCTGGACCGGCCCGGCCGGCACAACAAACCCGGCGTGCACGAGTCCGCCGCCGTGAAACTCACCAGCTACCCCGGCACCGTCCGCCAGCTCATCGTCACCGGCCTCGGACGCGAGGCCCCCACCGTTATCATCACCAACGACCACAAGATCACCACCAGGGCGCTGACCGGGCAGTACGCCCGCCGCATGACCATCGAGCAGCGCCTCGCCGAGATCATCCAGGCATTCTGCGCCGACGCCCTCTCCAGCGCCGTCAACCTCAACGTCGACCTCGACATCATGCTCTGCGTCCTGGCCCAGGCCCTCCTCGCCGCGTTCCGCGCCCGCCTCGGCACCGGCTACGCCAGCGCCACCCCCGACACCATCCAGCGCCGCTTCCTCGACACCCCCGGAACCATCATCACCAGCAGCGACGCCATCACCGTCCGCATCGACCGGCGCGCCTACTCACCCGTCCTGCGCCAGGCCGGCCTCCCCGCGGACACCACCGTGCCCTGGTGGCACGACCGCCGCATCCACTTCGAGTTCGCCTGACCCCACAAGGGTCAAAGACGCTGCGTGGAAATCCGCGCTAATCGGGTATCGGGTCGGCGCAGGGTCGAGTAGCTAACCGATGAGCCGCCTAGCCGTGCGCCGGGCGACCGCAGTCCGGGCACAAGCCGAACAGCTCGACGGTGTGCCCCACGTCAGAGAAGCCAGCCTCCTGTGCCACCTGGTCGGCCCACCGCTCCACGGCCTTGCCTTCGACCTCGACGCTGCGACCGCAGTTCCGGCAGGTCAGATGGTGATGGTGGGTGTCGGTCTGGCACCGGCGGTAAAGCGTCTCGCCGCTGGAGTCCCTGATCGTGTCGATCCGGCCAGCCTCGCTGAGTGCCTGAAGATGCCGGTAGACCGTGGTCAAGCCGACTTGCTCGCCATGGTCGCGTAGCGCGGCGTGAATCTGCTGTGCGCTGCAGAATCCCGGTAGTCGGTCGAGCACGGCGGCCACCGCTTCAGCTTGCCGGGTGCCGCGCACCCTGGTGCCGTGCGGCCTGCCGCCACCGGGACGCTCACCGATATTCACAACTGGCACGGTAGCAGCCGTACTGGTCACGTCGGCTCGGCTCGTGCAGTGCCCGTACCGGGTCCGGCGCGGGCTTCGGGCGCGAGAGAATGGATGCATGGCAGACCGACTGAAAGATGCGACAAGTCCTTATCTGCTGCAGCACGCCGGCAATCCGGTCGACTGGTGGCCGTGGTGTGACGAGGCATTCGAGGAGGCGCGCCGTCGTGACGTTCCAGTGCTGCTGTCCGTCGGTTACTCCGCCTGTCACTGGTGCCACGTCATGGCGCATGAGTCGTTCGAGGACGAGACGACCGCCGAACTGGTCAACCATCACGTCGTCGCGATCAAGGTAGACCGGGAGGAACGACCGGACGTGGACGCTGTCTACATGACGGCGACTCAGGCGATGACAGGGCAGGGCGGCTGGCCGATGACCGTCTTCCTTACCCACGACCGCGAGCCGTTCTACTGCGGTACCTATTACCCGCGTGAGCAGTTCCGCCGGCTCGTGCAGGGGGTCGCCCGGGCTTGGCGGGACAGCCGGGACGACGTGGCCGGGCAAGCGCGCAAGATCGCGGAAGCGCTCGCGGACAGCGCCGGTCTTCGGCCGGCCGCGAGTTCGCCGGAGAGTCCCGTCGATCCGCGGCTCGGCGACGCCGCGGTCGCCATGCTCGCCAGGCGCTACGACGCGGCTCGCGGCGGATTCGGGGGAGCGCCGAAGTTCCCGCCGTCGACGGTGCTCGAATTCCTGCTCAGGCGCTCTGAGCGGGCTGGTCAGGAGAGCGGTACGGGCGACGCGGCGGCGGCGGCCGCGCGGGCACTCACGATGGCCGAGCGAACCGCGGTGGCGATGGCTCGCGGTGGCATCTACGACCAGCTCGGCGGCGGTTTTGCCAGATACAGCGTCGACGCGGGCTGGGTCGTGCCGCACTTCGAGAAGATGCTTTACGACAACGCGCAGCTCGCGCGGGTCTACGCCCACCTGTGGCGCCGGTCGGGCGGCGCCGGTCAGGGCAGTGCCGACCTGGCGCGCCGGGTCGCGCAGCAGACCTGCGACTGGATGATCGCGGACCTGACAACCGGCGAAGGCGGTTTCGCCAGTGCGCTCGACGCTGACAGTAACGGCGTGGAGGGCGAGTTCTACGTCTGGACGCCCGCGGAACTTGTCGAGGTCCTGGGCGACGAAGAAGGCAAGTACGCCGCGCAACTATTCGCGGTGTCGGATGCGGGCACTTTCGAGCATGGCCGCTCGGTACTTCAGCTACCCGCTGACCCGGCTGATCCCGCCCGGTTCGACCGGATCAGGGCCAAGCTGCTCGCTGCCCGTGCGGCACGGGTCAGGCCGGCCAGGGACGACAAGGTCGTCGCCGGGTGGAACGGCCTGGCGATCACTGTCCTGGCCGAGGCAGGACTGCTGTTCGGCAGGCCCGACTATGTCGCTGCGGCTCGCGCGGCTGCCGACTTGCTGGCGACGGTCCACCTGTCCGGCGGCCGGCTGGCCAGGACCTCACGCGACGGCGTGGCCGGCCCCAGTGCGGGCGTGCTGGAAGATTACGCGTGCGTGGCCGCCGGATTCATCACCTTGTCCGGCGTGACCGGCGAGGAACGCTGGGTCGGATTGGCCGGCGAACTGCTCGACAGCGTGCTTGAGCGCTTCGCTGATGCCCGCGGCGGCTTCTACGACACCGCCTCGGACAGCGAGCGGTTGATCTACCGTCCCGCCGATCCGGCTGACGGCCCGGCGCCGTCCGGCACTTTCGCCGTGGCCGGTGCCCTGCTGAGCTACGCGGCGCTGACGGGCTCGGCACGGCACCGCGAAGCCGCAATCGGCGCGCTCGCCCCGGTCACCGAGATCGCGGCCAAGTACCCGCAGGCCGCAGGCTGGGGGCTGGCAGTCGCAGAGGCCGTGTTCGCCGGCCCCGCCGAGATCGCCGTCGTCGGGTCAAGGGACGATCCGCGGACTGCGGAGTTGCACGCGGCGGCCGCCTTCGGGGCGACGCCGGGAGCGGTGATCGCGCTCGGCACCGGAAACGGTGCCGTGGGCCAGGAGGGCAGCCCGCCCGCTGTGGCTGGCGGCGGGTCTGGTGGTCGGCCCGGTGCGGTGGCTGGCAGCTCGGCGATTCCGTTGCTCGCCGGCCGCGAACTCGTCGACGGACAGCCAGCCGCCTATGTCTGCCGTGATTTCACCTGCCGATTGCCTGTCACTACGGCCGAAGACCTGCGCGCGGCATTGCGTTAGCCAGAAAGCGGAGTGCGCGGAGCGCGACTAATGGAAGTTGCCCACCCGAGGCAGGGTATCCCCCAGCAGGCGGGCAAGGCATAATTCCCGGTAGCTGGAGAAACTGGCCCCGAGCGGAAGGTGCCGAGGTTGCGAACGTTGGCTCGCGGGCTGTCTCCCGCGATCTCGGGTGCTGTTGCGCTGAGTGTCGTCGCCGCGGCGCTGCTCAGTGACCCGCATGCGGCGTCGGTCAGCGGCAGTACGCGGTCAACGGCGCGGACGGCAGCGCGCGCCGTA
>Ga0307372_10013963_pt1 | contig 10327 bp, 9 predicted proteins | sample OX1MG_FD_202533 | JGI IMG/M metagenome (GOLD analysis project Ga0307372, IMG submission 202533) | Soil microbial communities from Risofladan, Vaasa, Finland - OX-1 | ecosystem: Environmental > Terrestrial > Soil > Coastal area > Acid sulfate soil | place: Finland: Risofladan, Vaasa | collected... | reverse complement strand
GCGCTCGGGGTCGATCTCCTCGCGAAACTCGCGCAGGCCGCTCTTCAGCAGGAGCCCGCCGATCTTCCCCCGCGACGAGGAGCGCGCCACGTCGCGGATCGCGTCGAGCGTCGCCTGCGAGACCCCTTCGACCAGCTTCAGCGCGACGTTGCCGGTGAAGCCGTCGGTGACCACGACATCGGCGACCCCCTGGGTGAGACCGCTGCCCTCCACGTTGCCGACGAACACCAGAGCGGCGCTTCCGGCGCATTGCGCCACCAGCCTCGCGTGGGTGTCGAGCACCAGCTGGCTTCCGCGCTGCGCCTCGCTGCCGTTCGAGAGCAGCCCGACGCGCGGGCGTTCGATGCCGAGCACCGCGCTCGCGTAGGCCGCCCCCATGAACGCGAACTGCACGAGGATCTCGGGCCGCACATCGGCGTTCGCGCCGACGTCGAGCAGCGTCACCGGGCGCCCGGGGATCGGCAGCGTGAGCGCGAGTGCCGGCCGATGCACGCCGTGGGCGCGGCGGATGTGCAGCTGCCCGGCCACCAGCGCGGTACCGGTCGAGCCGTTGCAGACCAGGGCCTGCGCGCGGCCGTCGGCGACAGCGCGCGCCGCCGCGACGATCGAGGCCTCGGGGTTGCCGCGCACGGCGCGCACCGGATCGGGATCCTTGGCGATCGAGACCGGCGCGTCGACGATCTCGATCCCGCCACCCGGCTCGCCCAGTTCGCCGGCCGGTCCGAACAGCACGACGCCGACTCCCTGCTGCGCGGCGATCCGCGCACCCGCGGCAACCTCGGCCGGTCCGAGATCGGCGCCGTTGGCGTCGACCGCGATGACCGTCATGCCTAGTGGTTCCCGCCGGAGGTTCGGTTGGGTATCCGGCGAGCGCTCAGTCGTGTTCGTGGTCGTGCTCGTGCTCCTGCGGAGCGACGATCTCACGACCAGCGTAGGTCCCGCAGACCGGGCAGACCCGATGCGGCCGTCGCGGACTGTGGCAGCGAGGGCATGCGTTGAGCGTCGGGGCGACGATCTTGTGCTGCGAGCGGCGCTTCGCGGTCCGGCTGTGCGATTGCTTTTGCTTTGGGGCCTGCATTGGCGCGCAAGCGTACCAGCCTGGGCGCGCCGTTCCGGATCAGGGGCCCCGCCGCGGGCTAGCCGGCGCGGTCCGGGTGGCGCTTGCTCTGCTGGCGCTCGGCGCTGACGACCACCAGGTCCCGCGCCAGTCCGACCCTCGCGAGGGCCTTGATCAACACGCCCGAGAGGTCGAGCTGCCAGCGGCCCAGACCGTGGACGGCGGAGCGCGGGAAGGCGTGATGGTTGTTGTGCCAGGACTCGCCGAACGAGAACGGCGCCAGCCATGCGAGGTTGGTCGAGTGGTCGGTCGTCTCGAACTCCCGGCGCCCGAAGAAGTGGCACAGCGAGTTGATGCTGAAGGTGACGTGATGGAGCAGGAAGACCCGCACCGCGCCGCCCCACAGCAGCCCGGTCAACGCGCCGGCGATGGTGCCGCCGCTGATCGCCCAACCGAGGCCGAACGGGATCGCCAGGCCCGCGAGGACCCAGACGATGAACGTGCGGTCGACGAAGCGCACCACCGGGTCGGCGAGCAGATCGGGCGCGTAGCGCGCCTCATTGGCCATCCCGCCGCCGAAGACCCAGCCGAGATGGGCATGCCACAGGCCGCGCAGCGAACCCACCAGGCCACCGGCGAAGTTGACGTGCGGGCTGTGCGGATCGCCCTCCTCGTCGGAGTAGGTGTGGTGCTTGCGGTGGTTTGCCACCCACTCGATCGGCGGGCCCTCGATCGCCATGCAGCCGAGGATCGTGAAGATCGCGCGCAGGGCCGGGGTGGTGTTGAACGCCCGGTGGGTCAGCAGCCGGTGGTAGCCGACGGTGATCCCGAGCCCGGTTGGGACGTAGCAGAGCACGAACACGACGAGGTCGGACCAGTGCAGGAAGCCGCCCCAGGCCAGCGGCGCGACGATCGCCAGCGCGACCAGCGGCAGCAGCGTCACCAGCGCGGTCGCGACGCGGTCGGCCCGATCGTGGCTGCTTGGCGGCTGAAACTCGGCGGGGAGCGCCGGAACGGCGATCGGCGCCGAGTGGGTAATTATCGGTCGAGGTTCGGTGACGGCCAAACTTGTTCCACGCGTACCACCAACCCCAGGCAGGGGCCTGTGGATCCCGGCGGACTCCTGTGCGGAGCGCGAACGCCGGGATGGCGAGAGCGCCCACCGCCGCTCCATCATCGCACAAACCGCGGCGTCTCCAAAACGACAACGCTGCGCCGGCGCGCCGCTCGACCGCTCGCTAGCCGAGATCGAGCTCGCGCAGCTTGGCCCAGCGCGGGTCCGGCTCACGCTCGTGGTGATGCTCCTCGCCGACGGTCGACAGGGCGACCGCACAGATCGGGCACAGCCCCCGGCAGTCGGGCGCGCAGAGCAGCTGGTCGGGCGCCGCGAGGACCAGCGCGTCGTGCACCCAGCTGCGCAGGTCGAGCACGTCGCCCTCGACGTAGGGGCTGTCCAGTTCCTCGCCGCCGCCCGGCACGTCGACCTCGCGCGCGTCGACGGCGACGAGCGGCGCCGCGGGCTCCAGGCAGCGCATGCACGGACCGCTCAGCGTCGCCGAGAAGCGCAGCCGCAGGGCGTATCCGCCGCCCGTGGTCCGCGAGAGATCGAGCGTCACGCCAACCGTTTCCGGCAGCGCGAGGTAGCGGGCGCCGGCGAGCTCGAGCGGCTCCTGGGCCACCTCGAGTGCGAGACGGCGTCCCTCGCCGGCGCTCAGGCGCTCGCCGCCGAGGTCGAACAGGTCGGTGCGCACCATCAACGTGCGCGCAGCTCCCGCTTGAGCACCTTGCCGGTGGCGTTGCGCGGCAGCACGTCGACGAACACCACGTCGCGGGGCACGGTGAAGCGCGCCAGGTTCTCGCGGACATGCGTGCGCACCTCCTCCTCGCTCAGCTGCGCGCCGTCCTTGCGCACCACGAAGGCGCGCAGCCGCTCGCCGAACTCCTGGTCCGGCACACCGATCACGGCGACGTCGTCGACCGCCGGGTGCTCGGCCAGCAGATCCTCGACCTCCCGCGGGAACACGTTCTCGCCGCCGGAGACGATCATGTCGTCGTCGCGTCCGGAGACGAACAGGCGACCGTGGGTGTCGAGGTAGCCGACGTCGCCGGTGGCGATCAGCCCGTCGAGCATCGTCTTGCCGTCGCCGCTGGTGTAGCCGTCCATCACCATCTCGTTGCTGACGAAGATCCGCCCGGTCTCGCCCGGGGTGGCGATCTCGGCGTCGCGCTCGTCGAACAGGCGGACCCGCGTCCCGTGCGGCGCGGTGCCGGCGGTCCCCGGGGCCGCGCGCAGCTGCGTCGGGGAGGCGATCGTCGCCCACGCGACCTCGGTCGAGCCGTAGAGGTTGTACAGCGTGTCGCCGAAGGTGTTCATCACGTGGAGCGCCAGCTCGCCGGGCAGCGCCGATCCGCTGACCGCGATCACCCGCAGCGAGCGGGTGTCCCAGCGCCCGATCGCCTCCGGCCCGAGCTCGAGGATCCGGGTCAGCATCACCGGCACGACGACGAGCGCGCTCGGGCGCCACTGGGCGATCGCGGCGAGCGTCGCCTCCGGGTCGAAGCGGCGCTGGAGCACGAGCGTCGACGAGAGCGCCAGCGCGAGCGTGAAATGGGCGTAGCCCCAGGAATGAAACAGCGGCGCCGCGATCAGCGTCGTCTCGCGTGCGCGCAGCGGAATCCGCGAGAACAGCGCCGCGGCGGGATCGAGCGAACGCGGCTGATGGCGCGAGGCGCCCTTCGGCGAGCCGGTCGTCCCGGAGGTCAGGATCACCACGCGGCCGCGGTCATGCGGTGGCCTGAGCCTGGTGCTCGGATTCGCCGCGATCAGACCGTCGAGCGTCGGGTGCGGCGGGATCGGCGAGTCCTGCCAGGCGATCAGGCTCGCGCGGCCCGCCGCCGCCGGGGCGCACAGCTCGCTGAACTCCTCGTCATAGATCAGCACCCGCGGGTTCTCGCTCGCGCAGACCTCGGCGATCTGGCGCCCGGCGAAGGAGGTGTTGAGCAGCAGCAGCGTGGCGCCGAGCTTGGACGCGGCGACCGCGGACTCGATGAAGCCGCGATGGTCGCGGCAGAGGATCGCGATCGCGTCGCCCTCACGCACGCCGAGGCCGCGCAGGCCGTGCGCCAGCGCGTTGGTCTGCTCCGCGAGTTCGCGGAAGGTGATCGTTCCGCGCTCGTCGTGGATCGCCGGGCGATCCGGCGTTCGCAGCGCCGAGATCGCGTAGCCGGCCGCCGGCGTCGGCCCCCAGCGCAGCATCGTCAGTCCGACGCGGATCAGCTTGTCGGGCCGGTCGAACCGCACGACGCCCGCTCGCGCGAGGATCGCGCCCGTGCGCAGCGAGGTTCCGAGCCGGCCGAGCGTCACGGCCGTATCCAAGCAGTTCCCCGCGCCGCCGGTGGGCAACAGGCGGTGAAGGCGAGCCTCCGGCCGCGGGTGCTCGGCGTCGGTGGACGACCGCTAGGCAGCCGCGGACTCGTCGCTGCCGGCCAGGCGGTCGCGACCGCGCTGCACGGCGGCGATGAACTTCGAGAGGTTGATCTCCAGGGTGTTGAGAATCTCGTCGGCGTAGTCCTCGGCCCCCAGGCGGATCTCGCGCTCGCGCGCCTGGGCCTCCTCGACGATGTCCTCGGCGGTGCGCTCGGCCGCCTTGGTGACCTCCTCGTTGGAGATCAGGCGTTCCTGGCGCTCCCGCGCCTCCTTGACGATCCGCTCGGCCTCGCGCTTGGCCTCCGCCAGCATCTCCTGGCGTTCCTTGACGATCCAGCGTGCCTGCTTGATCTCCTCGGGGATCGTGGCGCGCATCTGATCGAGCAGATCGTAGATCTCCTCCTTGTCGACGCGCACCTGATCGGTCAGCGGAACCTGCTTGGCGTTGTGCACCAGGTCGTCGAGTTTGTCGATGAGAACGAGGACATCCATGGCTACAGGGTAACGCGCTGGCGGTGCGGCGCGCGTTCGGTCACGACTTTCGCGTTCGGGACAGCTCTTCCTGCAAGCGCCGCGCCACAGCGGGGTGCACGAGCCCCTCGATCCGGCCGCCGAAGGTCGCCAGCTCCTTGACGCCGCTGGAGGAGACGAACGAGAACTCCGGGCTCGCCATGATGTACACCGATTCGATCTCCGGCGCCTGCTGGCGGTTGAGCTGGTTCATCTCGAGCTCGTACTCGAAGTCGGAGATCGCCCGCAGCCCCTTGACGATCGCCGTCGCACCGATGCTCCGCGCGAACTCGACGACCAGGGTGTCGAACGCCTCGGCGCGGACGCCGTCCAGGTGCGCGGTCGCCGCGGCGATGAACTCCAGGCGCTCGGCCAGCGAGAACAGCGTCACCGACTTGCGCACGGAGTGGCTGACGACGGCCACCACGACCTCGTCGAACAGGGCCGCGGCGCGCGTGATGACGTCGACGTGCCCGTTGGTGATCGGGTCGTAGGACCCGGGACAGACCACGATCCGCTTCGCGGCGCTCACAGTTCACTCGTTTCGTGGATTCGGATCATCGTGTCGCCATAGCGGCGTTCGCGCCGCAGCGGCAAGGTCAGCGTCAGCGGAGCACGCCGGTCGGACTCGCTGACGACGAGCGCACCCGCGGTGAGCACGTCGGGCAGATCGCGCGACAGCGCCTCCGCGAGCCCCGCCGCCATCGCGTAAGGGGGATCTAGGAACACCAGATCGTATTTGTCACGACCGCGCAATGCCGCCAGCGCGTCGCCGCCGTGCACGCGGGCTCGCTCGCCGAGCCCCAACGCGGCGATGTTCGCCCGCAGCGCCGCGAGCGCGCGCGGCGCCCGTTCGACGAACGTCGCGCGCGCCGCCCCGCGCGAGAGCGCCTCGATGCCGAGCGCGCCAGAGCCGGCGAACAGGTCGAGCACGACCTCGCCCTCGAGCTCCCCGAGCATCGAGAACAGCGCCTCGCGCACGCGCTCCGCCGTCGGGCGCGTCGCGTCGCCGCGCGCCGTCACGAGGCGCCGGCCGCCGAGCTCCCCAGCGATCACCCGCACGAGCGCTCGCCTCAGGCCGCGATCGGGTGTGCCGCGATCTCGCCGTGCAGCTCGGCGAGGCGGTCGGCGAGCAGCGCGTGCTCGGGCGCCGCGAGCAGCGGGTCGGCGGCGATCATCGCCTCGGCGCACGCTCGCGCCCGGATCAGCAGCCACTCGTCCTCGGGCAGCCGTGCGAGCGCGAATTGCCCGACGCCCGACTGCCGGGTTCCGACCAGCTCGCCCTCCTTGCGCAGCCGCAGGTCGATCTCCGCCAGTTCGAAGCCGTCGTCGTGACGGGCCAGCGCCGTCAACCGGGGCGAGGACTTCGGCCCGCACAGCAGGCACAGCGACGCGTGCTCGCCGCGCCCGACGCGTCCCCGCAGCTGGTGCAGCTGCGAGATCCCGAAGCGCTCGGCGTTCTCGATCAGCATCACCGTCGCGTTCGGAACGTCGATCCCGACCTCGATCACCGTCGTGGCGACGAGCACGTCGGCGCCGCCGGCCGCGAACGTCGACATCGCCGCCTGCTTCTCGCGGTGGCCGAGCTGCCCGTGCAGCAGCACGAGCCGGAAGTCGCGCAGCTCCCCGGTACGCAGCCGCTCGAACTCCTCGGTCGCCGCGCGGGCCTGCGCCGCCGCATCGGTGCCCTCCTCGGACTCCCCGGCCTCGATCAGCGGACAGACCACGAAGGCCTGGCGCCCCGCCCGCAGCTCTTCGGCGATCCGCTCGTAGGCGCGAGCGCGCTCGCGCTCACCGGAGACCACATAGGTCGCGGCGGACCGGCGCCCGAGCGGGCGCTCGCGCAGTCGCGTCTGGTCGAGGTCCCCGTACTCGCAGAGGGCGAGCGTGCGCGGGATCGGCGTCGCCGTCATGTGCAGCACGTGGGGCGCCCGGCCCGCCGGGGCCTTGCCATGCAGCGCGGTGCGCTGCCGCACGCCGAAGCGGTGCTGCTCATCGACGACCGCGACGGCCAGCGAGTGAAAGCGCACGCTGTCCTCGATCAGCGCGTGGGTGCCCACGACCAGCGAGCACTCCCCGCTCGCCAGCCGGGCGAGCAGCGCCGCGCGCCGCGCCGCGGGCGTCGAGCCGGTCAGCAGCTCGAGCGTGACCGACTCGCCGCCGAGCAGTCGCTGGATCGTCGCGAAATGCTGCTCCGCGAGGGTCTCCGTCGGCGCCATCAGCGCCGCCTGGGCGCCGTGCTCGACCGCGCGGAGCATGGCGAACAGCGCGACCACCGTCTTGCCGCTGCCCACCTCGCCCATCAGCAGCCGCTGCGCCGGCCGATCCCGGCCGAGCTCCTCGCGCACCGCGCCGATCGCCGCGAGCTGATCGGCGGTCAGCACGAACGGCAGCCCGCGGCTCAGCCAGCGCCCGGTCAGGCCCGGCTCGCCCGCCAGGGCGAGGGCATGCGCTCCGGAGTCCTCGCGTGCACGCCGGGCGAGCAGCGCGAGTTGCACGTAGAGCAACTCGTCGAAGGCGAGGCGCTCGCGCCCGCGCTCGGCCTCCTCCGCGCTTTCGCCGAAGTGCATCGCCTCGAGCGCGGCGCCGCGCTCGGCCAACGCGAGCCGTGCCCGCCGGCGCCCGGGGAGCGGATCGACGACATCCCGCAGGGCGGCCCGCTCCGCTGAGACCAGCGCGAGGATCTGCGTGCTCGAGAGACCCTCGCTGGCGCCATAGTGCGAGACCTCCTCGGCGCTCGCGGCCGCTTCGTCGGTGGTGGCGTGGTTGGACACTCGAAAGCGATTTCTTCCCTCGTACTTGCCGTGGAGCACCAGCCGGGTGCCCGGTTCGTAGCGTTTGACCAGCCAGGGCTGGTTGAAGAACGTCGCCTGCATCGGGCCGGTCGCGTCGGCGACCGTCGCCTCGACCAGCGGTCGCATCCCGCGCCGGCGCACCGGGCGCGCCGCGATCGCGCGCACCTCGACGAGCACCGTCGCCGTTTCCCCCGGCGCGAGCGCGCCGACGGTGCGCGCCTCCCGGCGCGCCCGGGGCACGTGTTCGAGCAGGTCGCCGACGGTGTGCAGGTGCAGCGCCGCCGCGCCCTCCGCCGCCTTCGGGCTCAGCTCGAGCGCCCGCGCGAGCCGCGAGGGGCGGGGCGTGCGCACCGGCGCGCCGAGCAGCTCCTCGCGCGCCGGCGCGGCGGTCCCGGCGAACCCTGGGGGCGCCTCGGTCATGGTGGGAATGATGATCGGCGCCGCGGTCGCTACTCGGCGGACAGCAGCCACCAGTAGCTCGGCTGCCCGCCGTCGCGGTGCTCAAGCTCGACCGCCTCGGGCACCAGCTGCTCGATCCGCTCCGCGCTCAGCGGCGCGCCCGCGCCGGCGATGCACGTGATCAGCTCGCTGCCGTCGCCGAGGCTCGCGAGGACGTGCACGAGCGTCGCCTCCGGATCTCCCCAGGCGACGAGCGACTCGCCGACGAAGCCGACCGCCTCGCCGATGCTGAAGCGCCCGTCGGCGTCGTCGCGCGCCGCCGGGGCAACCGAGCCGTCGCGGACCCTGGCCAGCGAGTCGGCGATCGCCGCGGCGTTTTCCGCCGCGCCGCGCGAGGGCGACAGCGCGACCAGCGCCGCGAGCGCGGTCTGCTGGCTGCGCGAGGGCACGACGACGACCTGCTTCTCGGAGAGCTCGGCGGCGCGCTCGGCGGCCATGATCACGTTCGGGCTGTTCGGCAGGACCACGACCTCCTCGGCGGCGACCGCGTGGATCCCCGCAAGCAGCTCGTAGGTCGACGGGTTCAGCGTCGGCCCGCCGTCGAGCACGTGGGCGCCGAGGCTGCGGAACAGGTTGCCGATCCCGGTGCTCGCGACGACCGCGAGCACACCGCAGCGGGCGCCCTCCGAGAGCTGGCGAACCCGCGCCGCCACCTGGGCGTGCATGTCGGCGACATCGAGGTGCGAGACCGCTCCGCCGCCGGCGAGCACGGCGATCGCCTGTTCCGGCTGGTCGGTGTGCACGTGGATCTTCAGCGTCCGCGTGTCGCCGACGACGAGCACCGAGTCGCCGAGCGCCTCGAGCGCCACCGTGAAGCGGCTCGCCTCGAGGCCGCGCCCGGTGACCGCGAAGTTCGTGCAGTACCGGTAGGTGGCGGACAGGTGCTGCGGGTGGGTGACCCGCGCCGGGGCATGGTGCTCGAGCGGCGGCGGCTCGTCGCCGCGCAGCGCGGCGACGATGCCCGCGAAGATGACGACCAGCGCATAGCCGCCGGCATCGACGACGCCCGCGTCGCGCAGCACGGCAAGCAGCTCGGGCGTGCGCAGCACCGACGCCTCGCCGGCGGCGACCGCGCGCTCGAGCAGGCCGGCGATGGCGTCGTCCTGCAGCTCGGAGGTGACCTCGGGGCCCAGACGCGTGTCCGGCATGTGCGCGAGCTCCACCGCGACCCGGTGTGCCATCTCGCGCACCACGGTGAGGATCGTGCCCTCGGCGGGCTCGCGCACGGAGGCGTACGCGCGGTCGGCAGCCCGGGCCAGCGCCGCGCCGATCAGCGTCGGGTCGATCAGCTCGCCCGGGCGGCTGAACAGCTCCTCGGCCGCGCCGTGGATCAGCTGCGAGAGGATCACGCCGCTGTTGCCGCGCGCGCCGAGCAGCGCCGCGCGCGCCACCGACTCGACGATCTCGTCGCGCCCGATCTCGTCGATCGTGCGGTCGCCGCCCGCCGCGAGCCGGTCGAGCTCGGCGAGCACGGCCTGCATCGTCAGGACCATGTTGTCGCCGGTGTCGCCGTCGGCGACCGGGAACACGTTGAGGTCGTTGACCTCCTGGCGGCGCGACTCCAGATGGGCGAGCGCCCCGGCGACGAGGTGGCGAAAGCGGATCAGGTTGGGGTCAGTCACGACCCGTCGTGCTCCCCGCTGCTATCGGGCCTTGGTGACCTTGCCGGCTTTGAGACAGCGCGTGCAGACGTACTCGCGACGGGGGGCGCCGTCCTCGACGATGCGGACCTTCTGCAGGTTCGGGTTGAAGCGCCGGCGGGTCGCGACCATCGAATGGCTGCGGTTGTTGCCGAACGCCGGGCCCTTGTGACAAATATGACAGACCTTGGCCATCGATCCGGGAGTCTAGCTGAGCGCCGTCCGCGCGCGGATCCCGGCCAGCGCGAGCACCGCGTGCGCGGCGTGCGCCCCGGCGTCGCGTCGCTCGCCCCCCGAACGCTCCAGCGCCTGCTCGTAGGTGTCGACGGTCAGCACGCCGAACGAGCACGGCACGCCGGTCGCGAGCCCGACCTCCTGGATGCCGCGGGCCGCCGCGGCGCACACGTGGTCGTAGTGGTCGGTCTCGCCGCGAATCACC
>Ga0307372_10013962_pt1 | contig 10328 bp, 15 predicted proteins | sample OX1MG_FD_202533 | JGI IMG/M metagenome (GOLD analysis project Ga0307372, IMG submission 202533) | Soil microbial communities from Risofladan, Vaasa, Finland - OX-1 | ecosystem: Environmental > Terrestrial > Soil > Coastal area > Acid sulfate soil | place: Finland: Risofladan, Vaasa | collected... | reverse complement strand
TTTTCGAACGTGCCAACCGCGCTCCAACGCATAATCACTCGATCGCCTGCGGCGAAGATCTCATCGATCGTGAACGTGAGGTCGGGGAAGGCTGCACGGTAAGTGCTGACTCTGTCCTTCAGCGCCTGGCGGTCGGCTTCGCCGAGAAGTGGATCGTGATCGACGAACCCCTCCGAGCAAAGCTCGTCGAACCTCTCGATCTTGCCTTGGCTCCAGGCCTCCTCGAATAGGCGCCGCGCCGTATTGATGTTCTCAATGCTCATATGTGCCTCCGTGACTGGGGTTGCTGCGATTGTCACCGACCATAGTCCTGTGGCCCTGGCGATGTAGATGATTGGAGCGGCTTAATTTGAGCGGGGGCGCGGTCGGTGCTCCGATCGCGGCGCCCGGACTCCTTCGCTCAGGCGAACGGATCGACGAGCCTGACCTGGGCCGGCTCGAAGTCGCGCCGGTTCAAGGTGACCAGCGCCAGATCGTGAGCGAGCGCGCTGGCTGCGATCAGGCTGTCTTTGATCGACATCGGCCGGCCACGGCGGCGCAGATCGGCCAGAAGCGCCGCCCAGCGCAACCCGACCGCCGCATCCCAGGGCAAGCAGCGAATGCGGCTGACGCCCAGCTCAAACCAATCCTCCAGCTCGCGGCGCCGGGCACCGGCGCGGAGCAGCTCGATGCCGAAGCGAACCTCGCCGAGGACGATCGGGTCGACGACGAGCGAGCGCTCGTTGCGCCGCAGCCACTCGATTACGCGGGAGTCGAGCTCGGGCTTGGTCGCCTCGGAGAGGACGTTGGCGTCGACGAGGTGGAGGTGGGTCACAGCGTGTCGGTTGACTCCGAATCGACCGCGACGAAGTAACCCTTCTCGGGACAGGCGAGCAGCCAGTCGACCAAGCCCTCGTTGGAAGGAGCCACTCGGGTCAGGCGGTACTGATCGGCTCCGAGGCGCTCGACCTCGAACTCCTGGCCGGGGTGGATGCCGTCGCGCTGGCGAAACTCAGCCGGCAAGACGATCTGGCCCTTGGTGGAGACGGTCGTTCTCATGGGGAGTAAGATAGCATCTTACGAAGCGCGAAGTCAGGCTCACCATCGTGCGGCCGCCTGTTCGCGCAGCCGCTCCCGGCCCTCAACAGCACAGCGGTTGATTTTCGTGAAAGAGAAGCCGGTGATCTGGCCGACCTCGCGGTAGCTGTAGCCGGCGGCGAGCAGGCCCAGGGTGCGGCGCTCGGCGGGCTTGAGGGCGGCGAGGCGTGTGCGGGCGTCCTCGACCGGCTCGATCAGCCGCTCGGGGCCGGCGTCGGCCGACGGGATCGACCCGGCGACGAAGCTCCGTCCTGTCAAATCAGGGACCGCCTCTTGGCCAGCGCTCCGGTCAAGGTGCACCCGACGGCGTGCTTCCCAGGAGCGACGCTCCAAGGTCAACGTCAGCCATCCCAGGGGCCGAGAGCCGCCATTGGGGTCATTATCCGCGTGTCGGGGTTCGAGTCCTTCCTGCGGCAAAGCTCAAGAGCCAAAATCTCTGCCTAGCTCGACCCGCTATCCAGCCAGGAAAGCAGTGCGCCAATGCCGACGTTCGCCCCATCTGCTCCGAAGGCGAGGGCAACCGCTACCCGTTAACCCGACAGTGCCCGTCATTCGAGACGGTGATCACGCTCGTCGGCCGGGAGCGAGTGTAGTAGGTCGTGGATTCCGAGTAATCGAGCGTTGCCTTCATGAGCGGAAAGTCAGTGCCCGCCTGGCCCTTTCGTACCGGGCAGGTTGCGGTGACGAAGCTGCGCCGTCGGTCGGCGAACGCAAATGACCGCTTCAACGAGAGGTTGAGCTTCGAAATTCGGCCATAGTCGTAGGGAAAGCGGTAGAGGCTGGCACCGCGTTTGATCTTTCCGCGAACCCTCCTCATTTCAGGCGAGCTGCTGAAAGCCAAGCTCACCGAGCAGGCTCGACTTGCCGCCGAGTTCCAAGAGCTCGGCGAACCCCACCCGGGACTCAGAGGGGCGCCGTCCGATCCGCAGGGCGCGATCCTTGCGCAGATCCCCGAGCGCTTGCGGGCCGAAACGATGGGCGAAGTGCGAAGCACCGAGGCGATCGCAGGACGGCAGTGCTGGCAGAGCTTCGCGCAGGTCCCGATCCGCTTTGATTCTCGCTGGCGAGCCCAGGTTCCCGATCATTGGCACCGAGCAGGACCTCGAACTTCGCCAGTTGATCCAAACGGCCAAGGAAAGCCGGGACCCCGGCACACGCCATCCTCAACTACCTCTACGCGATCCTCCAAACCGAGGCGACGATCGCGGCTCAGCGGATGGGCTTTGACCCGACGCTGGGCTTGATGCACACCGACACGCGCTACCGGCCATCGCTCGCATCGGATCTGATGGAGCCGGTGCGTCCGGTTGCCGATCGGATCGGCTTCGAACTACTGAGGGATCGCGAGTTCAGTCGCGGCGAGGTTGTCGAGACTCGGCAGGGCGTTTGCAGACTTGGGGTCGGGCTGGCGCGGGAGCTTGGGGGTCATTCGATTGTCCTGCGGGAGGCGGTGGGCCGCATGCGGAGCGGCTGGCTCGCGAGCTTCTGAAGGCGCCGGATCATCCGACGCCGTTGTGGCGGGGCCGCTCATCCCCTTGTACCGAACCTCACCCACCCGCGCATCGAGATCCGGGTTGAGCAGGCGACTGCGCCGGAAGTCGTGAGGTCCTGCGCCATCGCACCATAAGTCCGCCCCGTGCACGGGGCGGACTCCATTCCAGGCACGGGACCGGAGTAACGCTACTCACTACACGGCGTTCTGCAAACTGACCGGTGGCGGAAAGCTGACTTCGATATCGAGGCCACCCCCGGGGCGGGCCCGCGCGTTCAGCGCGGCGCCATGGGCAAGCGCTATTGCGCCGACGATCGCCAGGCCGAGCCCATGTCCCCCGTTAGGGCGGACTCGCTCAGCACCCAGTCGCTGGAACGGTTCGAACAGGCGGTCTATCTCCTCGTCCGGGATCAGGGCACCGGTGTTGCTGACCGAGATCGTCGCAGCGCTCCCCTTCATCGCCGTCGCGATCTCGACCCGGCCGCCGGCCGTGTTATGACGCATGGAGTTGTCGAGCAGGTTCGCGATCAGGCTCTCCACGAGGCTCCGGTCGCCTGTCGTTGCGGCCTGCGCGAGCGCCGCCTCGATATGGACACCTCGGGCCTCGGCCTCCTCCCGGCGGGCGAGGATGGTGCTCTCGGCGACTTCAGCCAAGTCCAAGGCCTCCCGCCGCTCGACTCCCCGCTCACCAGTCGCGAGCGTGAGCAAACCGTCGATCAGTCGTTCCTGTTGGGCGCCGAGCCGAAGCGCCCCCTCACAGGTCAATCGCAGGCTCTTCGCGTCGGCCTCCGGGTCGGCGAGGGCGACCTGCAGCAGCGTGCGCTGCCCGGCGAGCGGTGTGCGCAGTTCGTGGGAGGCGTTGGCGACGAAGCGGCGCTGGGACTCGAACGATGCCTCAAGCCGCGCGAAGAGATCATCGAGGGTCCTGCCGAGCTCGGTGAGCTCGTCGTCGGGGCCGCCCACGGAGAGCCGCCGGTGCAGGTTCGTTGCGGATATCTCCTGGGCGGCGTCCGTCATCGCTCGCAGGGGGCGGAGGAACCGGCCGGCGAGCCACCAAGCGAGGACCAAGGCGATTGCCACGGCAACCAGCGCGACGAGCGCCGGGCCGGAGTCGAAATGCCTCATGGCCCCGTTCTGGGCGGCGGCTACGCCGGGCGCCGCCGGCATCTCGCTGCGGCGGAAGAGGACTCCTGCGGCAAGCAATACTGCGGCCAGCAAACCTATGAACAACCCCGAGTAGAGAAGCGTGAGCTGCATCCGCAAAACCGGCCGCCGAAACCGGAGAAGCGACGTCACCTTCTCGGAAACCCGTGTCATCCTTCGCCGATCCGGTAGCCACCCTCGCGGATGGTCTCGATGATCGGCGGGTCGCCAAGCTTGACGCGCAGCCGGCGGATCGCCGTTTTTAGGGCGGTCGTGAATGGATCGGTGTGCTCGTCCCAGACCCGCTGCAGTAGCTCCTCGGTGGAGACGACACGATCCCCGGCCGCGAGCAGGCATTCGAGAAGGGCGAACTCCTTGGGACTGAGCTCAAGCCGCCGCCCGGCACGAAAAGCCACCCGGCGGTTCGGGTCGAGGGTAAGTTCGCCGCATTCGAGTGCCGGGGGGAGCGCGGTGGCGGAGCGCCGAGCGAGGGCGCGGACGCGGGCGAGTAGCTCGGAGAAGTCGAAGGGCTTCGCCAGGTAGTCATCTGCGCCCAGCCCGAGGCCCTCTACCCGCTCCTTGACCGTACCGGCGGCGGTCAACATCAAGATTCGGCTCTCCATCTTCTTGGAGGTAATTCTTCGGCAGATCTCGTCGCCGTGCACCCCTGGCAGATCCCGGTCCAGCAACACTACGTCATAGCGGGTGAGTTCTAAGTGCGCGAGCGCGTCATCGCCGTCTAGGACTACGTCTACGGCGATCCCCTCGCGTCGCAGTCCGGTCCCGATCGAGCGGGCCAGGATCTCGAAGTCCTCGACTACTAGCACCCTCATGTCCCGAGACGATTGCACGTTCTCGGTGTCACCCCGGTGTCGGCGGACGACACCGGGGTGACACCGACCTGCCAGTAAAACAAGCCTGGCAGTCACGACGCGGAAAGGACGATCAGGTGTGTGAAACGAAGATCGAAGTCAGCGGCCTGCGGAAGCGGTTCGGTGAGACGCTCGCTCTCGACGGTCTCTCTTTCACGGTCCTCCCGGGCGGTGTGACCGGGTTCGTCGGTCCCAACGGCGCGGGTAAGTCGACGACGATGCGGGTCATCCTCGGTCTCGACGCGGCGGACGAGGGCAGCGCGACGATCGGCGGAACGCCGTACGCCAGCCTGCGACATCCGCTGCGTCGGGTCGGGTCGCTGTTGGACGCTGGCGCCCTACAACCAGGCCGCACTGCGCGCAGCCACTTGTTGTGGCTGGCTCGCTCCCAAGGGCTGCCCGTCGGTCGAGTCGACAGCGTGATCGAGCTGGTCGGCCTTGGCGCGGTAGCGCGGCGCAAAGCGGGTGGCTTCTCGCTCGGCATGCGCCAGCGCCTCGGCATCGCCGCCGCAATGCTCGGCGACCCGCGGGTGCTGATCATGGACGAGCCGTTCAACGGCATGGACCCGGAGGGGATCATCTGGATGCGCGGCTTCCTGGCCGCGCTCGCGGCCGAGAGGCGCACGATCCTCGTTTCCAGTCACCTGATGGGTGAGCTGCAGGACATCGCCGACCACGTCGTCGTGATCGGCCGCGGCAGAGTGCTCGCCGATGCGGGCGTCGATGAGCTGATCGCTCGCGCCTCGGGAGATGAGATCGTGGTCCGCACGCCAGCGCCGATCGAAGCGATGACGGTGCTGCAAGGTGCCGGGGCCACCGCGACCTTGATCGAGGGCGACGCCCTGCAGGTGTCGGGGCTTGAGGCACGACACATGGTGGAGGTCCTCGGCGAGGCACAGGTCCCGTTCTCGGAAGTGACAGCTCGGCGGGCGACCCTCGAGGACGCCTATCTCCAGCTCACCGGCGGCGAGGCCGAGTTCCGAGCGGGCTCTGACAGGGGGGCGCGGCCTTGACGTGGGCACCGTCGTCTGCGACGGTCGGGCTCCGGGACCTTGTGGACCTGCTGCGCTCGGAGTGGACCAAGTTCCGGACGGTCCGGGGCTGGCTGATAGGACTGCTCCTCGCCGCCATGCTTTGCGTGCTGTTCACTTTCCTCGTCGCCGATGGGGGCCATGAGGGCGGTTGCAGCGGCCCCCCGACGCCCGGCGCGGGGCCGAATTCGCCGGGCTCCGGCTGCTACACCGGACATCCCTTCGTTCCGACCGGTCCCGACGGCGAGGCGGTCGCCGATACCTACCAGTTCGTCGGGAAGAAGATGACCGGGAACGACATGATCACCGCCCGGGTCACCTCGCTCACCGGGCTGACGTCGACCAATCCCGGAAACGTTGCACCTTCGCTCAGCGCCACCCGACCGGGTCTGGCCGGGTGGGCGAAGGCCGGGATCATGGTGACATCGAGCACGGTCCAGGGATCGCCCTATGCGGCGGTGATGGCGACTGGAGGCCACGGAGTCCGCTTCCAGTACGACTACAGCCACGACCGCCCCGGCCGGCCGGGAGCGGTCTCCGCGAGTTCGCCGCGGTGGCTGCGACTGACCCGCGTCGACGACACGCTGACCGGCTATGACTCGATCGACGGAGCCAACTGGACGAAGATTGCCACTACGAGTGTCGGAGGCCTGCCTGCGGCAGTGAACGTCGGACTCTTCGCCACCTCGCCGCTGTCCTTCCAAGCCTCCGGTGGTGGAGCGCCCACCCGGGCCACCGCCCGCTTTGACAAAGTCATGATCGCCGGCCGCAGCGTCCGGGGGGCCTGGCGAGCTCACACCGTCGGAACCGGCGCCCGCGACTTCTACCCGTCCCTTGGAGCGGGGACGTCCCGCCGCTCCGGCAACTCCTTCCTCCTTGCCGGCTCCGGCGACGTCGCCCCGGCGGTGAATCCGATCGCGGGCGGCGACTCGGCGGCCGAAACTCTCCTCTTTGGGCTGATCGTCTCACTCATTGTGGTGATCGTGGTAGCGACGATGTTCATCACCGTCGAATACCGCCGCGGTCTGATCCGGACCACCTTCGCCGCCACGCCGCGGCGGGGCCGGGTGCTCGCGGCTAAGGTGATCGTCGCCGGCGGAGTCGCGTTCGCGACCGGCGCGGCGGCGGCGGCGGTCGCGATCCCGTTCGGCGAGCACATCCTCGAAGCGAACGGCAACTACGTCTTCCCGGCCGATGCCCTCACCGTCGCATCGGTCATCGCCGGCGTCGGCGCCTTGGTCGCGCTCACCGCCGTCGCGGCAGTAGCTCTCGGCACGATCGCGCGACGTAGCGCCGGCGCGGTGACCGCCGGAATCATCCTCTTCGTACTGCCCTACATCATCGGCTCCTTTGCCTCCGCCAGCACCCAGGAATGGCTCTTCCGCCTCACTCCCGCCGCCGGCTTCTCTGTCCTCGGAGTTCTCCCACGTTCGGCGCTCGTCGAATCCACCTACACGATGACGAACGGCTACTACCCTCTCTCACCCTGGGCTGGACTCGCCGTCCTCTGCGTTTACGCGGCGATCGCGGTCGGCTTGGCGAACCTCGTGCTGAAGCGTAGGGATGCGTGAGGGAGGCGCTCGTAGCCGAGTGGACCAAGCTGCGGACGCTGTCCGGCACTGCTTGGCTATTGATCGGCGCTGTTGGGCTCACAGTCGCGGCGAGTGCCGCCATCGCCGCGACCACCCATATCTCTTCCGGCGGCGGCCAGGATCCGACCAAGCTCGCCCTGTCCGGGGTTGAGCTGGGCCAAATGGTCCTTGTCGCCTTCGCGATCTCCGCCATCTCCGAGGAGTACGGCACCGGCATGATTCTCCTCAGCCTCGCTGCGGTGCCGCGCCGGCGCGTGCTCCTCGCGGCCAAGGCCGCCAATGTCGGTTTCATGGCAATTCTCACCGGAGTACTCGCCGTCGCCGGCTGCCTCCTTGTCGGGCACCAGATGCTCCCCGCCGCCGGTCTCGACGCGGTGCATGGCTACGCTCCGGTATCGATCTCGCAGGGTCCAACGCTCCGCGCCGCAGGGGGCACCGTCCTATACTTCGTCCTTGTCGCTCTGCTCAGCCTCGGCGTGGCGACAGCCGTCCGTGAAACCGCCGTCTCGATCGGAGCCGCGCTCGGGTTGCTCTACCTTCCGCCGATCCTTGCCCAGCTTCTCAGCGAACCGCTGCGACGACTCATCCAGCAGATCGCCCCGATGAGTGCCGGGCTCGCCATCCAGAACACGACCAAGCTGCGCTCAGCGCCGATCGCCCCCTGGTCCGGGCTTGGTGTGCTCGCCGCCTGGGCCCTCGCAGCCCTCTTCCTCGGCGGCCTGCTGCTACGGCTCCGTGACGCGTGAGCAACACCTCCAAAACGTGCGCCTTGAGCGGTCGAGAAGCTGGTGAGCTATTTGGTCGTGCATTTGCTTTCGAGCGCGGCCTAGATCTTGCCCCACTGCCGATTCCACCCCAACTAGACTCCCACCCACCCCCCTGCCCAGGTCCGCGGTTTGGTGACCTCGGGGGAGGCCCCGCGGGGGGTTTCCGTGCCTGGGAGAGGGGTGGGGCGGGAAACTTTGGGGGAGATCTTGGGGGCAGCGGATGAGACAGGGTGCATTTGGGGTAATTCGGGGAGAAGCGGAACACCCCCGAAATTCCCAGCCCCACGATTCGGACAGACCAGCCCCCGCCCCCAACCATGCCCATGGGTTGGGTGGAGCTTCGAGGACAATCTCGTTTGCTACTTGAGAGTCGCGGACCGGGTTTCACCCGCGTCCATCCAAGTCAGGCGCGATCCATGCAGTTCAAGTGAGTGAAGGGCGATGCCTTCGCCCGTCCTGGAGGCGGCCCACGGCAATGGCCGGCCCTGGCAGCAGAACGCCGTGCCGTAAGCGCAACGTCTCGACGCGGTCAGTTGTGGAGGACGTGCTCGGATGGGTCAGGCGCGAGCAGGGGGCGATTTCCCAGGGGGAAGGGACGGGGTGGAAAGGGACGGCCCAAGCGAGCTTTCAGGCCATTTCGAATCAGCCGAACCCGTGCTAGCGTGGTGACGTGGCCAATGGCGTCGCTTCAGCTACGGCGGATAGCGTTGAGCATACGCCGCCTGCGGAGGCAATCCGCGACTTCGAAATCGTCCCACGTAAGGGTCTCATCCTGGTTGGCGGGGTCGTCATCCTGCTGATCGTCGGAATCGCCGTCAACAAGACCTGGCCGCTGATGTTCCTGCACGTCGTCGGCGGCGCCTCGTGGACGATCATCGACCTCTTCCTCGGCTTCGTGCTCGGGCCGATCATGGGAGCTATGTCGATCCCGGCGCGGGCCGAGTTCACGACCAGGTTGATGCCGAAGATGGTCCTGATTATGCCCACCGTGGTCACGGTCACGCTCGCGGCCGGCTGGCAGCTTGGCGTCAACACCGGCACGGTCGACTCCAGCTTCGCCCTGCACGGTTGGGTGGTGGCGAGCTACATCGTCGTCGGAGTGATGGCGGTCATCGCCCTTGGCCTCTTGGAGCCGGCGAACATTGCGGTCCTGGTTGAGATGAAGAAGCCCCAACCAAGGCCGGAGGTGATCGAAGGGCTGATGAAGCGGTTCATCTACGCCGCCGGGATCCTCGGGATCATGCAGATCGCGACTCTCGTGATCATGACGAAGCTGGGTGCTTCATGAGCGAGCGCCGCTTGCCACCGGTCACTCAGCTAGGGATGATCTCGCTGGCGCTGATTGTTATCGGCGGAATCTACCTCGCCGCCCATCTGCCCCAGCACGTCGCACTCGGCCCGGCGATCGCGTTGCTGACGGCCTCCGCGGTGCTGCTCGCTGGCAACCTGATCGCCCTTGCCCGCGTGCCCGACTTTCCCTGGCGCCGCTTCCTAGACGTTGCCAAATGGGCGCTGCTCGCTTATGCGACGATTGCTGGATTGATCGAGTACGCGTTCCTGCGAAACCACCTGCGCGGGGGTGCGCTGGTGGTGCTGACCCTCTCGCTGGTCGTCTTCGCGATCCACGTGCCGGTCCTGATCGGGTTCACGGTGGCGCGCTTCGCCGAGCCTGGAGGAAGCGCCGCGGGGTCTCCGGGCTGACGCGGCCAGAGGGCAAGGCAGATTTTCGCTGAATCCACTTCTCGTTCGTCGTTCCTTGACGCCGAATGAGCAGGGGAGCGGCGCCCTGCCCGCTCTGACCTGACGGGTCGCTCAGCCAACCAACCAGATAGCGTCGTCGCGCACCTCAACCGGGAATGTCTTCAGGGCTCGGGCGCCGGTCGTCGCCTTGACGGTGCCGGCCAGCGGCTTGAAAGCACCCTGGGGACCCTGCACCATCTTGCCGGTGGCGATGTCGTAGAGCGCTGCGTGCCAGGGGCACTCCAGGCACCCGTCGTCAGACACGCGACCCTTGCCCAGCGAGGTTCCGCAGGGCCCGTGAGCAGCTCGCCGGCGTCGCGATCGCCGCCTGACCCCATCGTTTGGGCGACGATTGGGCGACGAAGCCTGAATTCGCCCCGATTAAGGCAGTCGGCGAGACGCCGGGAGGGCGATCAGCGAAAAGGAGGGAAGCGGCGCAAACCCGCTTCCCTCCTTGCATTCCGCGAGTGGCAAAGGGACCGAAACCCCGAAGCCCGGAACGAGACTCGAACTCGTGACCCCTTCCTTACCATGGAAGTGCTCTACCAACTGAGCTATCCGGGCGAAATGGCTCTAAAGAGCCGAAATTGACTGAGTGACGGAGCTGGATTGAA
>Ga0307372_10013961_pt1 | contig 10328 bp, 10 predicted proteins | sample OX1MG_FD_202533 | JGI IMG/M metagenome (GOLD analysis project Ga0307372, IMG submission 202533) | Soil microbial communities from Risofladan, Vaasa, Finland - OX-1 | ecosystem: Environmental > Terrestrial > Soil > Coastal area > Acid sulfate soil | place: Finland: Risofladan, Vaasa | collected... | reverse complement strand
TGGCTCTGCAACACGGCGTCAGCGGCCTCCATCTCCTTCCGACGCTCGACCGCTGCCGCAGCCCGCATCGCCCGCTCGGCCACTTCGAGCTTCGCCGTTGCCTCGCTCGCGACACGTTTGAGCTCGCCGCCGCGCCGGTCGAGTGCTTCTTGAGCGACGTCAGCACGGCGATGTTCGCGCTCATGCTCGTCGGACATTCGTCGCGCCTTCTGGGCGGCGTCACGAGCTTTTCGGAAGGCGATTGTGAGATTGCCGATCATGTGCCCCTTCCACTGATAGGGCAAGCGGCCGAGAAACGTGTTGGCCTGCACACGCGAGGACACCTGCGAAAGCGTGCTATCACGAGGCTATCACCAGCGCCAACCGCGGATCAGGCGACCCGCCGGATGGACGGCGGCATGACCCGCACCGTGGCAGGGACTTCTCGCGGCGAGCCGCCCTCAGGCGACGGCCCGCCGATAGACGCGCGTCGCCCACGCCAGCGTCAGCGCGGTGAGCGGGACGAGCACGGCGAACGCCTGCCATGTCGCGCCGCCGGAGAACGTTCCGACCCCAAGCGAGCGCGCCGCCGTCACGAGGTAGTAGAGCGGGTTGAAATGGGCCAGGACCTTCATCCACTCCGGCCCGACGGAGATCGGCAGGAGCACCCCCGCGAGCAGCAGCACCGGCAGGTTGAGGCCGTTGACCACCGCGGCGAAGCCGCTGATCTCCTTGGTCAGCAGCGCCATCGCGACCGAGAAGGAGGCCATCGACACCATGAACAGCGCGAGCAGGACGCCCAGCACAGCAAGTCCCGCGAAATGCACGTGGAAGCCGAATGCCGCGCCGACCACGACGAGCACCCCATCGAACAGGAACATCCACGCCACCCCCGAGACCAGCGGTCCGAGCAGCAGCGCGAGCCGGCTGGTCGGGGTCACGCGGAAACGCTCGACGACCCCGGCCTGCAGTTCGAAGATCGTCCCGAACCCCATCGAGATGCCGCTGCCGAAGGCGAGCAGGGCGAGAATCCCCGGGAGGAACCGATCGAGCACGTGCGGACCGCCGATCCCCGGCAGGGCCTTGACCAGCGGCGCGAACAGCGCCAGGTAGAGCAGCGGCGTCGAGAGGCCGACGAACAGCCACACGGGGTTGCGCAGGTATTGCAGCGTGTAGCGCCAGGACAACAGGCCTGTGTCGCGTACGAGCTTCATGCGGCCACCTCCTCTGCCGCTGCGGGACCCGCGTCACGCAGCGAGCGTCCGGTCTTGGCGAGGAACACGTCGTCCAGCGTGGGCTCGGACAGGCTGATCGATCGCAGCCCGATGTGCTCGGCGTCGAGCAGCCGCAGCAACTCGGGGAGCGCGGCGGCGCCGTCGTCGACGTAGCAGCGCAGCTCGCCCTCGTCGGTCGACGTCACGCTGCCGATGAACGCCGCGGCACTCAGAAGCGCGCGGGCGCGCTCGGGCGCGTCGCCGTCCTCGGACACGCGCAGGACGACCGAGTCGCCGACCACCTGGCGCTTGAGGTCCCGCGGGCTGCCCTCGGCGACGATCTGGCCGTGGTCGATGATCATCACGCGATCGCAGAGCGCATCGGCTTCCTCCAGGTAGTGCGTCGTGAGGAACACCGTTGTGCCGCGCGTCTGCAACTCGCGCAGGTGATCCCACAGGTTCGCGCGGTTCTGAGGGTCAAGTCCGGTGGTCGGCTCGTCGAGGAACAGCACCTCCGGGCCGTGGACGATGCCGAGCGCGACGTCAAGGCGCCGGCGCTGGCCGCCGGAGTAGGTCTTCACGCGGCGATCGGCGAAGCTCGCGAGGTCGAGCAGGCCGAGCAGCTCCTCCACGCGCCGCGCGACATCCGTCTTCTCGCGCCCGTACAGCCGCCCCTGGAGCTGCAGGTTCTCGCGGCCGGTGGCGAGATCGTCGGCGCCCCCCAACTGGCTGACGTAACCGATCCGCGTGCGGACGTCCTCCGGTTCGCGCGCGACATCGAAGCCGGCAACCGTCGCGCTGCCGGCGTCAATCGGCAGCAGCGTCGTCAGCATGCGCAGCGTCGTCGTCTTGCCGGCGCCGTTGGGACCCAGGAAGCCGAAGATCTCACCCTGCGAGACCGCGAAGCTGACCCCGCGCACGGCCTCGACCGTCCCCCGACGCGACGCGAACTGCTTGCGCAAATCGTGCGCCTCGATGACCTCACTCATCGCTGCTCCTTTCCTCGAAAGCCGTTTCGCCGGCGTGCGCCATCCACGGCGCGCCGGGTGGCGGTGGGGCGTCGGCGAGCTCGCCGGCGTGGATCGCCCGCCACCACTCGATCCCGCCGAGCTCCCCGGAGGAGATGTCGGCGATCAGCTGCCTGACGTAGTCGAGCTCGGCCTCCTGCATCCGCGCGGCGTACTCCGCCTCCACCCACAGCAGGCGAGGCAGGCCGCGAGCCTCGACGTGCTCACGCAGTCCGCGCGAGCGCGCCAGTCCCAGCTCGAGGTCCATGGCCCGCTCGGCGAGCAGTGCGAGTGTCTCGTCGGGAGGCAGCGCCGGCAGGAACGACAGCCCCGCCTCGAAGGCGGGGTACTCCTTGACCGGCTTCGAGAGCAGCTCGGCGAGCCAGTCGTGCGCCTCGACGCGGCCGCCGTCGGTGATCCGGTAGACGGTCCGCTCGGGCAGCCGGCCTTCGCGCTCGACCTCGCTCGTCTCGATCAGGCCCCGCTTCTCGAGTGACCCGACGACCGCGTAGAGCGAGCCGTAGTTCAGCCGCACGCTCTCGTTCTTGTGCCTCTGGCGCAGCGTGGTGGCCACCTCGTAGGGGTGCATCGGGCGTTCGTACAGGCACATCAGAACCGCGAGGGCGAGTGGATTGCTGCGTCTGCGGGTCGCCATGCCTGGTCCTCTGGTCGAGATACTTGATCCAGAGTACCATAGTTAGAGGTAGGCCGGACGCCCGGTTCGTGCGCTGCGATCAGGCCTTGTCGCGCAGGCGACGCAGGAAGTCCTCCGCCTGACCGCGGTCGCGGCCGCGGCGATCGTCCGCGCGCCTCGCGGCCCCGTCCAGCAACCGCCGCAACTCCACCGGGTCGACGTCGTCGAGCAGCGTCGGCGAAGCGAGGGCCAGCCATCCGCTCCACATCTCCCGCCGCAGCGCCGCCAGCGGCGACATCGACCAGACCTCGTCGGCGGCGAACGTGGCCGCCGAGGCCTCGGTCAGCTCGAGCGGTATCCGCAGCTCGAGTCCCGCCGGCCTCCAGAGCAGCGTTGCGCGGCTCCAGTCGAGCCCCGGCCGGCGGTGCGGCCGCCGCAACGGGCCGGGGCCGGTCGCGCCGGCGACCGCCCCGGGTCCGCTGCGCCGGCCCGTGGGGCCGGAGAGCATGCGGATCACCTGATTGCGGATCTTCTCGGAATCGGCATCGAAATCCAGCAGGATCCGCGTGGCGACGCCCTCGTCATCGCAGGTGAGGCCGAGCAGGATGTGCTCGGTGCCGATGTGGTTGTGCCCCAAGCTGACGGCCTCGCGCAACGCCAGCTCGAGCACTCTCTTCGCTCGTGGCGTGAACGGAATCTGACCCGAGGTCACCTCCTCGCCGGAGCCGACGATCCGCACGACCTGGCCGCGCACGCGTTCGACGGTGACGTCGAGGCTCTCCAACACGCGCGCCGCGAGACCCTCCTGCTCACGCAGCAACCCGAGCAGGATGTGCTCAGTACCGATGTAGCTGTGCCTGAGCGTTCGCGCCTCCTCCTGCGCGAGAACGACCACCCGCCTGGCCCGATCCGTGAAGCGCTCGAACACTCCCCAAGCATCGCACGCCCGGGCATCGGCGGTCAGCGCATGCCGACCTGCGCCTCACTCAGCGCCCACAGCCGCCGGGCGGCGTCGAGGTCCTGTGCTCGAGCGCTCGGCGCCGTGCGCCGGCAGTCCACGAAATAGCCGCCGGTCTGGTCGCCAACGGCGGCCGCGTCGACCAGCCACACGAGCGTCTCGGCGCCCCTGGCCGGACTGCGCAGGAACGGCTTGGCGATCGTCGTCGCCGCGCGCGCCAGGCGCCCGTTGTTGCGGGCGAGGCCGGTGGCGACGACTCCCGGGTGGAAGCAGTTCGCCCTCACGGCGGTTCCCTGCAGGCGACGCGCCAGCTCGACGGTGAAGAGAATGTTCGCCAGTTTGGTCTGGCTGTAGCGGCGACCGCCGAAGCCGTAGGAGCGCTCGGCGCCGACGTCGTCGAAGGGGATCTCGGCGCCGTTGTGCGCTCCCGATGCGGTGGTGACGATCCGCGCCGGGGTGCTGGCCGTGATCCGCTCGAGCAGCAGGTTCGTGAGCAGGAACGGCGCGAGGTGGTTGACGGCCCAGGTGAGCTCGACGCCGTCGTCGGTCAGCCGGCGTTTCGCGTTCATCGTGCCCGCGTTGTTGACCAGTACGTCGATCCGGGGATAGCGCTCGAGCAGCTGCACCGCGAGTTGCCGGATCGACGCCTGCGCGGCCAGCTCGGCGATCAGCGTGTCAACGGCTCGACCCTGTCCGGCCGCCTCGATCCGTCGCGCCGCCTCGGCGGCACGTGCCTCGTTGCGCGCGACGATGGTCAGCCGGGCGCCCCGCGCCGCGAGCGCCTCGGCGGCCGCGAGACCGATCCCGCCCGTCGCTCCGGTGATCACGACGCGCTTGCCGTCGACGCCGGTCCAGTCCGCCACCGCGCTCTCCTGTCGCCAGCTGCAGTCCTCGCCTAGAGGGTAGCGGCGTCCGGTCGCGCGGAGGTTGAGCGGATTGCCCCTGGCTCCGGCCGGGCGAGCAGGATCGCGCCGGCGACCACGGTCGCGAAGGCGAGGATCCGGAGCACGCCCAGCACGCCGCGCGGTACCGGTTCGTGCAGCAGCACCGTCCCGGCGGCGATCGGCAGCGCGTTGGTCAGCAGCGTCGCGATACCCGCGACGGGCAGGGGCGCGCCGCGCTGGTAGCCGATCTGGAGCAGCGAGGTTCCCAGCACGTAGCCGGCGACCAGGGACGCGGCGAAGGCGACGCGCGCGCCGCCCTGGGTCGAGACCTTCGTCGAGATGTCGCCCAGCGAGAACATCAGGCCGCCGGCGATCCCGAACGCGGCGCCGGCTCCGATCAGGCGGCGCGCTCCAAGCACGACGAGCGCCGCCAGGCCGGCCGTGCCGGCGAGCCACGCGATGATCGCGACGGCCGATCCCGGCGCACTGCGAGTGCCGCCGCCGATCAGCGAGAGCGCCAGGAACAGCAGGCCAAGGACCGAGATCACGGCGCCGCGTCCCTCGCGTGCAGACAGCGGCCGGGCGCTCATCCGGGCCGAGCCGAGGGCGAGCAGGCCGATCCCGCCGGCGCCGACGGTCTGGACCAGCGCGAGCGGAGCGAGGGCCAGCGCGGCGACGTAGAGCGCGAATCCGCCGGTCTCCATCGCGAACCCGACGCGCCAGCGCCGGTCGGTCAGCAGCAGCCGCAGCGAAGCCAGCGGCCGGCGCAGCGACAGCGCGGGCAGCGTGCTCGCCGCGGCGTACTCGCGCAGGTAGGCCACATTGACGAGCGCCGTCGAGCCGAGGGCGAGCACGAGGGCGATGGCGATCGCTGGGGTCATCCTCGCGAAGCCTCTCATGGCGGCGGAGTTCGACGGCGCCCGCGGCTCGCCCGGCGAGAGGCGAGCCGTACGATGGGTGGGTGCGCGGCGCGGATTTGCAGGTTTCGACGCTGGCGGTCCTGCATCTTCACGCGCAAGGACCGGGGATCGACTACCTCGGCGTTCTGCTCGCGTCGTTCGCGAGCTGGCTGGGACTTCCGGGGCCGGGCGAGGCGGCCCTGATCGCGGCCGGCATCTCGGCCGCCCACCACCATCTCGACCTGACGTCGATCATCGCGATCGCCTGGCTCGGAGCCACCGCGGGCGGGATGGCGGGTTGGATCGTCGGCGTGCGGGCCGGCCGCGGCGTGCTCACGGCGCCCGGCCCGTTGCGCGGCCTGCGCCTGTCGCTCACCGCGCGCGGTGACCGGTTCTACGAGCGCTACGGCATGATCGCCGTGCTCCTCACGCCGTCGTGGATCGCCGGGATCCACAACATGCACTGGTCGCGCTTCGTCCCCGTCAACGTCGTGTCCGCCCTCGTCTGGGCGATCGCGATCGGCCTTGGCGCCTACGCCCTCGGGCCCTCGATCACCGACATCGCCAACGATGCGGGGTTGGCCGGCGTGCTGCTTGTCGCCTCGGCGGTCACGATCGCTGCGGTCGTCGTCCTTCGGCGGCGCTTCCGCCGCTCGCACTGAGAGCCGCCCGGGAGCGGCGGCTCGCGGTCAGCGCTGCCGGCCACCGCCACGCTCGTCCGCATATGCTCCGGTGACCGCCGGAAAGGAGTCAGCATGGAACAGAGGATGCTCGGGCGCGTCGGCCGGCCGGTCGGCGTGATCGGGCTTGGCGCCTGGCAGCTCGGCGCCGACTGGGGTGAGGTCAGCGACGAGGCGGCGAGCGATGTGCTCGACGCCGCGCTCGATGCCGGGGTGACGTTCATCGACACGGCGGACGTCTACGGCGACGGTCGCAGCGAGCGCAGCTGCGGCGCGCTGCTCGCCCGGCGGCCCGATGCGGGCCTGGTCGTCGCCACGAAGATGGGCCGGCGGGTCGACCAGCGTCCGGAGAACTACAACCGCGCGAACTTCGCCGCCTGGAACGACCGCTCACGGCGCAACCTCGGGGTCGAGACGATCGATCTCGTGCAGCTTCATTGCCCGCCGGGCGCCGTCTACCACGACGACGACGTGTTCGCCGCACTCGACGAGATGGTCGAGGCGGGACGAATCCGGCACTACGGCGTCTCGGTCGAGACCTGTGATGAGGCTCTGGCCGCGATCGCCCGTCCGAACGTGGCGACCGTGCAGATCATCCTGAATTGCTTTCGCCTCAAGCCGCTCGAGCGGGTCCTTCCGGCGGCCCGCGACGCCGGCGTGGGCATCATCGCCCGGGTGCCGCTCGCCTCGGGCCTGCTGTCGGGCAAATACGACGAGCACACGACGTTCTCGGCCGACGACCACCGCAGCTACAACCGCCACGGCGAGGCGTTCGATGTCGGCGAGACCTTTGCCGGCGTCCCCTTCGAGGTCGGCCTGGCGGCCGTCCGCGAGCTTGGCGGCGTCGTCTCGGCGGGCAGCACGATGGCCCAGTTCGCGCTGCGCTGGATCGTCGACCAGCCCGGCGTGTCCGTGGTGATCCCGGGTGCGCGCGATCCCGGCCAGGCTCGCGCCAATGCGGCGAGCGCCGAGCTCCCGCGACTGTCAGCCGATCAGCTCGCCGCGGTCCGCGAGACCTATGACCGCCTGATCCGCCCGCACGTTCACGACCGCTGGTGAGCGCGGTCTAGGAGCGGTGCTGCTTGGCGGCCCGCACGAGGGCCACCTTCGGCCGCCGTGTCGCCAGCTCGCGGCGGTTCAGCGAGCCGGCGCCGTCCGCTTGGGCCTGCGCCCAGGTGTAGGTGAAGCTCGTCCAGTTGGAGGCGGGCGTCCAGACGAGGGTCATCGCGTAGCCGATCTGGCCGTGTGCGTCGCGCGTCACGGCCGCGCCCATCGAGAGAGTCCCCTGCTGCGCGAACGCGAGAACGTCCAGGCGATGCCCCCAGCAGCCGCTCGCGGTCGGGCTCGTGCAATCAAGGTTCGACGTCAGCCTGCCGCCCCAGCCGTCGTAGTACATCCACGCGTAGTAGGCCTCGGGTGCATTGCCGAACGCTCCGGCCCAGTTCGACGACCAGCCGAATGTCGACAGGCCGGTGAGCAGCGCACTCGGATCGGGGTCGGCGTCGTTGGCCACTCCGACGGCGGCGACGGCGCCCAGCGCCGGGCTCAGGCCGTTGATCGGCGGCAGGCCGTAGGCGAGGCGGTCGAGATTGGCGAGGATCAGGAGCTGCTGTTCGCCGGGCAGCGCGTCGAAGTCCGCGGGCAGCAGGTAGGGACCGAGGCCGATGTGCGCACGCGCCTTGTCGAGGGCGGCGACGACGGCGTCGATGCAGATCGAGGTCTTGGGCGCGACGGCACAGGCGTGGGGCAGCGGTCCGGCCGGGATGTTCGCCGACGGGTTCGGTGCCGCCGCCGACGCGTTCGCAGCGACCCCAAGGAGCAGCACCGTCGCGACGAGGATCGCGCGCCACAGCGGCGCACTGTGGCGTTCGCGTGGTGCTGCCTCGGTCGTTGCGGTGGTCATCGGGCTCCTTGCCAGTCACCAGTGGTGGTGAGAGAAATCCCCAGTCGTGCGTGCGTCCAGAGCGGATGGTAGGCGCCCCCTATTCGGCCACCGGGGTGAGTTTTCCCCCCACTCCGGGGTGAGCTTCGTCTACCGATTGGCCCCCTTTGCGGCCCGGCGGGCGAGGGTCTATCGTGCGCGTGGTGAGCGTTCGTTGGCGGATCGGCTTGATCGCGGTCGCGGCGGTTGCGGCGAGCGCGACGCTTGCGCCGTCAACCGGCGCGAGCACGACCGCGGTGCGCTGCCCGGCCTCCGTCGCGAGCCCCGCCGGTCCGGTGCAGTGGCTGTTCAGCGCGCTCGGTGCCCCGACCTCGCGCAGCGCGACGGTCAAGTGGTCGTGGACGCGAGGCGGCGGGAGTTGGAGCTCCGCTCACGCGAGCGGCACGATCTGCAGCGACGACAAGGGCGGCGGGCTGGCGACGCGCCACCTCGTCCTGCGGGTGTCGGGAAGATCGACGCTGTCGCCGATGATCACGAGGCTCGGGCTGCTCGGGGTCGGGATCGTGTTGCCGGTGAGCGTGTCGGCGAGCGACGACGCCGCCTGTCCGCGGGGGACGCCGGGGTCCGTGACGCTGTTCGCGAGCTACTACAGCGTCCACCGCGACAGCATCGTGATGCGCTTCGCGCCGGCCTGCGCGAGCCACGATCACAGCTTCGGCGGCACGATCGTGCACGTGGAGATCGCCCGCAACGGGCACCAGGTCAACACGGCGAGCGCCTGAGCGGGCGCCGAGGGGTCGCGGCCGGGCATCCCGCGACGCACGACGGGGCGGGCCGGATGCCGTTGCTAGGGTGAAAAGCTGACCGGACGGTCACCGTCCCCCTCGCACAATTGGAGCCCGGCCGTGAACGATTCGCCCCGCCCCGCACACAACCCCTGGGTCAGCGTCGCGATCGTCTGCCTGGCGCAGCTGATGGTGGTCCTCGACGCGACCATCGTCAACGTGGCGTTGCCATCGATCCAGCACGGCCTCAAGCTCACCACCGGGAACCTCCAGTGGGTCGTCAACGCCTACACGCTGACCTTTGGCGGCTTCCTGCTGCTCGGCGGCCGCCTGGCGGACCTGTTCGGGCGGCGCCGGCTGTTCTTCATCGGTGTGACCCTGTTCAGCGTCGCGTCGCTGATCGACGGGGTCGCGAGCTCCTCCGGGATGCTGATCGGCGCCCGTGCATTGCAGGGCATCGGAGCGGCGCTGGTATCGCCGGCGACGCTGGCGATCGTCAACACGACCTTCCCCGACGGCGACGACCAGCGCAAGGCCCTGAGCCTGTGGGCCGCCCTGTCGGCGGGTGGGGCGGCCGTCGGGCTGCTGCTGGGCGGCGTTCTCACCCAGGCGCTGTCGTGGCCGTGGATCTTCTTCGTCAACGTGCCGATCGGCGTGGCCGCGGTGGCGCTCGCGGCGCGCTTCGTCCCGGGCGGTCGCGGAGAGGTCGAGGAGCGCGGCGCGGACATCTTCGGCGCGCTCAGCATCACCGGGGGCCTCGCGCTGCTGATCTATGTGATCGTCAAGACGCAGAGCTACGGCTGGGGCTCGGCCCGCACGCTGGTCCTCGGCGCCGTCGCGCTGGTCCTGATCGCCGCCTTCGTCGGCATCGAGGCGCGGGTGCGGGCGCCGCTCGTTCGGCTCGCGATCTTCCGAACGCGGGCGCTGGCGGTCGGCGACGGCGCGATGTTCTTCCTCGGAGCCGGGCTGTTCGCAAACTTCTTCTTCGGCACCCTGTACCTGCAGGAGATCCTCCAGTTCACGCCGATCGCCACCGGCTTCGCGTTCCTGCCCGTGGCGGTGCTGATCGGTGTGGCCGCCGGGATCAGTCAGCGCATCGTGCCGCGATTCGGGATTCGCGCCGTCGCCGTCGCCGGCATGGCGATCGCCGCCGGCGGACTGGCGCTGATGGTGCGGGTCAGCGTCAACGGAACCTATGCCGGGACGCTGCTGCCGGCGTTCATCCTGCTCGCCGTCGGCCTGGGACTCGCCTTCGTGCCGGCGACCCTGATCGGGGTGTCCAGCGTGCACGGCGACGACGCCGGCCTGGCGTCCGGGTTGTTCAACACCGCCCAGCAGGTCGGCGGCGCGCTCGGGCTGGCGATCCTCGCAACGCTCGCGTCGAGCCGCACGAGCAGCCTGATCGC
>Ga0307372_10013960_pt1 | contig 10329 bp, 9 predicted proteins | sample OX1MG_FD_202533 | JGI IMG/M metagenome (GOLD analysis project Ga0307372, IMG submission 202533) | Soil microbial communities from Risofladan, Vaasa, Finland - OX-1 | ecosystem: Environmental > Terrestrial > Soil > Coastal area > Acid sulfate soil | place: Finland: Risofladan, Vaasa | collected... | reverse complement strand
GAAGCTTCCTTCCGCCTCGCCGATGTCGGCGTAATGGCTGCGGCCGTCGATGCCGTCGATCACCAGATAGCGGCGGTCGCCTTGCTCGTCGGCGAGTCCCCGCGCGATGACGCGCCCGACGATGGGAGCCGCATCCCGGTCATGGATCGTGTAGAGCTGCGGCGACCGCTCCAGCTTGGCCTCGGTCATCGCCCGGTGCATCGTCTTGATGATGTCGCCGCGCTCGCCCACCGTTCGGAGCACGCCTTCCGCGTCGGGCGACAGCGACCAGCGGAGCGGTCCTTCCGGCGTCGCGAGCTGCATGCGCTCGAGCTGCCGCGCCCGCGCGATCAGCAACTGGCGATGAGCGCGCCCGAAGTCGGTGCCGGGATCGTCCCCAAGATCATTGGCGCGAAGGTCGATCATGCCCTGCTCGGCGCGGCCGATCAGCGTCCGGTCGAGGCGGGTCAGGCGTTCGGCCTCGACTTCGTGCTCCAACTGCCTCTGGACCTCCTGCTCGGTCTGGGGGCCGAGGTCGCGGGTCAGCACCTCGCCCGCCCGGTGGCGGATGCCGTGGGAAAGATAGTCGCCGGCGATGTTGAGGATTTTCCCGTCCTCTGTAATGCCGCGCACGACGACATGGACGTGAGGATGGCCGGTGTCGTGATGATCGACGGCCACCCAATCGAGCGTCGTGCCGAGGTCCTCCTCCACCTGCGCCATGACATCGCGCGTGAATGGCTTCAGGTCCTCGTAGGCTGCGCCGTCCTCCGGCGAGAGGATGATCCGGAACTGGTGGCGGTCCTCCAGCCCGCGCTCGATGAAGGCGTCGCGGTCCGCCTCGTCGGTGAAGGTTGAATAGAGCCGGCCCGGCTCGCCCTCGCGGCTGACGCCCTCGCGCTCCAGGTAGCGCAGATGGGCCTGCACCCCGCCGGCCTTTCCGGTGGCCTTGACGATGCGGACCTTCACCGTCACGCGGCGGGGCCGCACGCGCGCCCCGGACTGCCGATCGAACGACCAGCCCGAACCGCGCGGGAAGCCAGCGACGATCTTCGCCCCTCTGCCGCGCGCATTGAACCGGCCCGGCGAGGATGACGGCGCCCGCTGCGCCGAAGCACCGGGCACGGCGCTCGGCAGTCGGCGCGGATTGCCGCCAGCACGGGCGACGCGGCCCATCAGCGCCGTGCGCAGCGTCGTCGGGGCGCGAACCGTGTCACGGCGCGAGCGTCCCAGCCGAGGCTCGAAGTGATCTCCGTCCTGTGCCATGATCAGCAAAATTGGGCAAATGAGCGGGTGACGGCAAGTATCTCCCTGGTAGATGCTTGGAACGCCTGAAAAAAAGACCGGTGGAGAAGCGCAAAGTCTCCCTAATTACTCAAAGGGAGTGGCGGTGTCTCCCTAAAAAACGATGTGCAAACAAATACTTGCGCCAGAATGGCGCGCGAACGCAGTTCGCTTTATCTTGCTGTCACTTTCTTCTTCTGCTGCGCACCGCCAATTCTACGATCCACTACGCTATACGACGATAGACCGAGATGGCCGTAAATAGCCGAAATGCTCCCACGGAAGGCCGCGGGAGCCGAACGATCGGCCTCGACTGGGGGCGGCGAGAACGCCGATCCCCGCGATGCTGCCGGTGCGCGAACAGCACGAATCGCGTCGTCGAACGGCTGTCGGACACATCTTGCAAGCGTCCGTCGGGTCGCTTGGACGCCGCGCGACGGATGACGCGAAAGACAAAAAAACAGCGTTGACGATGGCGGAAATCGTCTACGGGATGGCCATCACTGGCGAGCGCCAAGCTCACTTTCGCTGCGTCATACAGCGAAAAAACGACGCGCGCTGGCCGAAAATGTGATCGCACGAAGCGGCGCATGTGTGGCGGGCGAGCCTTTTGAAAACCCACATGCAGCCGGCCTTTCGACTGCCCCATAGCTGCCACTCGTGGCCGACCGGAGTGGGGTCAAGGCGGCATTACGTCAGCGACAAGGAAGTGCACAACCATCCTTCGAGCGACCAGACGCCGTCGCCCGGCGACATCGAGATGACGCGCACCGTCGCCAAGGCGATTGCCGCCGTCGGCATCACGCTGCACGACCACGTCGTCATCGGCCGCGGCAAGCACGCGAGCTTCAAGAGCCTAGGGCTGCTGTAGCGCGGCCGATCCTATTTGGCCCGTATAGTGCAGCGCGCTGATGTCCTTCTCGCCCTCGGCATCGGGGACGAGTTCGAGATGGACGGAGGGGACAACCCAACCGAAACCAACGTCCAGCCGGACATACCGCGTCTGCCCCGCGTCCAAGGTCAAGCTCAGAGGACGGTCCACGTCGATAGACGCGGTGATCGTGTAATTACCCGGCGGACGGTCGACATAGAAAAATCCTTCGGGCTTGGTGCTGCCGACCGCCAAGCCGTTGATTTCAACGGCCGGCTGAACCCCCGCGCCGATGATCCCCGTGCGATAGATGTAAATTCGTCCGGCATAAGCAGCGAGATTCGGAATCTTACCCTGCATCTCGGAATATAGCGGACCGCTCGCGCAAGCTGCCAACGCGAGGCCGAGAACGCACACGGCAACGATGTTCGAAAGGCGCGTAAAACCGCTCATGGCTCCCCCTCATTCTTTTTTCGGCAACAAATCGATTGGCACCGGCGGGTCGGCAGGTCAAGTCCGATCCTTGCTGGATAAACGGGTTGGGGATGCGGTGACGGTGGCGCTCGCCACGGGGGCTGTCCGCTCGGAGGCAGGTATTCTCTCCATAGGGGTGCTCCTTCGCTGGAGGCCGGTCGCCAAACCGGACCTCGGTTGCTTCGCCTGATCAGGCGACGGTGCACCCCAACCGATTCTCCAGCAAGTTTAGGACTTCTCCGGCCTGACCATCGGCATCTCAGAACGAGCAAACAGTCTGACGAAGAGGTAGACGAATGACGGAGGACTTCGCACACTTGGATGACTTGCAATCCAGCGAACTATTCAACATCGAGACGCTCTACTATTGCGAAGCCCGCAAGTGCAAGGACGCGCAAGCCTATGCTGCGGGTGACCTGAGCCCCTGAATCTCCGCCAGTTTTGAGTAGAGTCCGTTTCCTGGAAGGAGATGGACATGCGGGGGAGCCGGTTCACGGAAGAGCAGATCATCGCGATCCTGCGGGAGCAGGAGGCGGGTGCGAAGACGGCGGAGGTTTGCCGCAAGCACGGGATCAGCGGCGCGACCTTTTACAAGTGGAAGGCGAAGTTCGGCGGGATGGACGTGTCGGATGCCCGCCGGCTGAAGGTGCTCGAGGCCGAGAACGCGAAGCTGAAGAAGCTTCTGGCTGAAGCGATGCTCGACAATGCGATGCTCAAGGACATTGCTGCAAAAAATGTATGACCTGCCCCGCCCGGGCAAGGTTCGTGATCGTTCTGACGACGGCAGTCCGCCTAAATGTATCCGGCCTCTCGCGAGTGAGCTGCTATTGCAGCCAGGCCATGATGAGATCCGCGCGCATGTGTCACTCCCGAATGTGTCAAGCGTTCGAGAGCGAATTTGCAGGATGATCGGCGGAAACGAGAGTTCACATAATCTCAAAATTCATTCTGAGATTTTGAGAGGCGATGGGAGGAACTATCGCAGTGCCTTTAGCAACACTCGCCGGATTGTCTCGTCGCTCAGCCCTTTGTTGCCGATCACCTCGCCAGGGAAGTGATCGTGAACATGCGCACGGATAAGATCGGCGGTGCGTTTGTAAGGCGCGTCTGGATCGATCTTCCCTTCCACGAGTAGTGACTGCACTGATTGCATGATGAGATCGCCTACCGACTTACGGCCTCGCGCATGCGAAGCGGGCCGGGGCAGCTGCTTTGGTGCGCTCGCCTCGATTTCCTGCACCCGGCGCGGATCGAGCACGTGCACGGCTGAAAATTCAATTCCGTGCCCCTTTATGCCTGAATCCTTGCATAGGAATCTCTTTTCGAACAGATCGCTCGGCACTCGAATTGGCGGCGCATCGGGGTTGCGGGGGAGGACGAACCCATAAGCGACAAGGTGACCATCGCGGAGCCATTTCAGAAGACAGTCGAGCATCTTCGCGCGAATGGTTGCACGCTCCGACATGCATCGAACGTCGTGTTGGATCAGTTGTAGTGCGTCCGCCGCGGATGGAGAATCAGGCCAGCTATGTGCGAGCGTGGGACCGACCGCGTTATATGCATCGCGTAAATTCGGCTGAGCAAGCCGAATGTCCGCGTCCGCAAGCGGTATTCCTCGTTCCCAAATTGCCCGGATGTTCATAGAGAAACGGCCCACCTAACGCCTGTGCAAAAAGTGTAATGCTTTTAACCGAGCGCCTAGAACTCAGCGAGCGCCACGTATTTTGCAGGGCGCCTGCCTCGCTAGCGTGCCATACCTACCTCGCAATGCGCCCCAAATTTCCGCTAGCGTTAGCGGGATTTCGGCGCTGCCCGACGTAACGTTACGAGTCGCGCGGCATCATACGACGCAGGCTAAATTCAGCAGTGGCCTTCGTAGGTGCGGGACTGCCATAGGCGTAGCCCGGGGTAGCCCCGCCGGGTGCTCCACGTAACGTTATGTAGGCTCATTCCGCCACCGACGTTTTTAGAGGCTCATTGCTATTCACGGCTTGGGGCAGGGATGGTTTCGGACTCATCGCTTTAGCTATGGAACTGGCGAGCCGATCCGCCGTCGCACGGACCGGAGCGGGTGCCAGGTGCGCGTACCGCGCCGTGGTCTGCACCTGGCTATGCCCCAACAGCTTGCCGATGATTTGCAGGCTCTCGCCGTCGCTCGCCGCGAGCGACGCGAACGAATGCCTCAGATCGTGGATACGAAGGTCGGGCAGCTCGGCCTTGGCGCGGATGCGCCGCCAGGGGCGTTGTAAATCGGTCCAATGCTGGCCCTCGACGGTGCCGACGATCACATAGGGATTGCCGGCCATCCGCTCGATGCGCCCTAGCGTGTCCTGCGCCTCGGCGCCCAATTCGATGCGCTTGGCGCCCGTCTTGGAGTTGGGGAAGGCGATATAGCCGTCTCGCACGTAGTCCCATTTCAGGGTCTGGATTTCCCCGAGTCGCGCTCCCGTGAGCATCAAGAGCCGGATCGCGGCAATGACGGACGCCGGTTCGGTGCCGTCGCGTTCTCCTTCGCTCAGCACCGCTCCCAAGCGGCCCATTTCCTCGACCGTCAGATAGCGCTCGCGCTTCCGTTCCGGGTACTTCCTCACGTGCCGGCAGGGGTTCGAGCCGTCCGGCCGCAGGCCCCACACCTCGGCAAGGTTGAACATCTTCGACAGGACCCCGAGGGTCCGGTTCGCCTGGTAGGGGATGGCGTTCATGTCGTGGTGAAGCTTGGCGATGTCCGTGCGCTTCACGTCCCCCACCTTGAACGTCCCGAGGCTCGGCTTGATGAACAGCTCGACGGAACGGCCATACTCGCCCTGAGTGGACGGTTTGCAGCGAAAGGCAACGTGGTCCGTCAGGAAGCGCTTACAGAGCGCCGCCACGTTCGGCATGCGGCGCTGGGCCTCCAGCTCTGCCACCGGGTCCTCGCCCTTGTCCACCGCCACCAGCAAGCTGCGCGCGTACTTGCGGGCCTCATCGGGCGTCATCTTGCCGACGGCGCTGAAGGCATTCCGCCGCGTGCGCCCGCCGGCCCGGTACTGGACCACATAGGAGGCCCTTCCGGATGGCATGACGCGCACCCCGAAGCCCGCCATATCATCGTCCCAAAGGAAGTAGTCGGCTGCCCCCGGCTTCAGGCTATCGATAGTGCGCTTGGTGATCTTCGCCATGACGGGCTCCACGTTTGCGGCGCATCCATGGAAGCACTATGGAAGCAGCAGGCGGCGAAATCCAGCGTACAGAGGAGTCGGCAAGCGTTCGGTGATTCAAAAAATTATATGCAAGGCCAGGGTATTATGTGCGGTCGGCGGGGGTCGGAGCGAACGGGAGTAATGTACGTGATCTACCTCATAACCTGAAGGTCGTAGGTTCAAATCCTACCCCCGCAACCATCGAAACCGACATTCCACTACCGCGAGTGTCGGTTTTGTTCTTCTGCATGCCCTTGTGTGCGGTCCATTCCAGGATCGTGCCGAGGTCGCCGTGGAGCGTCGCCCGCATCTCGCCGCGCTTCGTCCCCGGCGCGAGCGTTACGCGTTCCACGAGGCTGCGGGTCGCTTCGTCGGCATCGGGCGACACGTCTGGGCTCGCGAGCGCTTCGATCAGGCGCTCGATCTTGCGGCGGTAATGCTCGGGGATGTTCGGGTGCAGGTCCGGCAAATCCTCCGGCGCTCGGGCAAGCCTCCCGGTCAGGTCATCGCGCTCCTTCTCAAGCGTAGCGAGACGGTCGCCGAGGGCGCGGCTGAAAGCGCCATTCTCGATCGCGGCGACGATTTCCTTGATCGCCTTCTCCGCCTTCTCAAGCGCCCGCCGGTCCTGGTCGCCGGAGAGGCGCCGGACGCGGTTGATGCGGTTGCGCTCTTCCTGGTACGCGCGCATGGCCTCGGCCGCGACTTCCGGTGCCATTAGCTTGTCCTTGAGACCCGCCAGCACGCGGGTTTCCAGCGCCTCGCGCGGGATGGAGCGGCTATTGGAGCATGTCCCGGACATGACGTGATTGGAGCAGGCGTAGCGGTCCTGACCCCGGAGCGCGTAGGGACCGCCGCAACAGCCGCAGAACAGAAGCCCGGAGAGAAGCGAGCGCGGCCGATGCGTGCCGTTCAGTCTATTGGCGAAGGAAGCGCGGGTGGCAGCGATGGCGTTCGCGTGGAGGACGCCAAGGTCGGCCTGCCGCGCCTTCACCGCCTGCCACAGCGCATCATCGATGATGCGCAAGTCGGGTACGTCGGTCGTGATCCATGCCTCCGGCGGGTTGAGGCGCGAGACGCGCTTGCCGGTCGCGGGGTCCTTCACGTAGCGCAGCCGATTCCACACCAGTTTGCCGATATAGAGTTCGTTGTTGAGGAACCCCGTGCCGCGCTTGGGATTGCCGCGGATGGTCGAGTCGGTCCAGGCCGCACCATCGGGGCAGGCGACTTTCTCCGCATTGAGGTCGCGCGCCAGCGCGCGCGGGCTCTTGCCGGCGGCGAATGCGCCGAACACGCGGCGGACGATCGCCGCCTGTTGCTCGTCAATCTCGCGCTCGCCATGGACAGCCTCGCCGGCCGCGTCCAGACGCTTCACGACGCGATAGCCGTAGCAAAGCCCGCCACCGGCCTTGCCCGCCTCCACGCGCCCGCGCAAGCCGCGATGCGTCTTGGCGGCGAGGTCCTTGAGGAAGAGGGCATTCATCGTGCCCTTCAAGCCGACGTGAAGCTCGGATATGTCACCTTCGGCAATAGTGGCGATGGTCACGTCCGCAAAGCGGAGCCGCTTGAAGACCGCCGCCACGTCTTCCTGGTCGCGCGATATGCGGTCCAGCGCCTCGGCGAGCACGATGTTGAACCGACGCCGCTGCGCATCCTGCAAGAGTTCCTGAATGCCGGGCCGTAGCATCGAGGCACCGGACACCGCGCGATCGCTGTAGTTGTCAACAACGGTCCAGCCTTGCCGCTCTGCATGCTCGCGGCAAATGCGAAGCTGATCCTCGATCGAGGCGTCGCGCTGATTGTCGGAGGAATAGCGGGCATAGAGCGCGACGCGGATCATGGGGAGCACCTTGCAATGAGCGGTAAACTCGCGGGCGAGTTTATCACGGAATGGCGTTTCCGTGCTCAGTTATCGCGTTCGGATTTAGCCGAATTCAATTGCTCGCGAGCGATCAGCCGGCCGATTGCGCGCGCAATGATGACGAGACGCGGATCGATTGTAACCGCGTCAACGCCGCTGTCGGCGCTCTCTGCCGGTGCTCGACTATCCTTCGCAGTGCGCTGATTCTTTGCCACGGCGGCCCGCATCCATCTGCCGCGGAAAGGATGAGCCGATCGCACGCTTGAAGCAGCAGAAAGCGCTAGCAACAACATTACCTCAGCGGACGGCAAGATTCTGTGAGCGACGGCGGCACTCACAGGAATCCGCCGTCAGATTCGGCCTAGGTTCTTGTGAGCCGCCGCTTTGATTTGGGCGGGCCGGGTGAGCGCCGCGTTGCTATCGCAGTCCGCATTGCCGTGACGATTTGCTTGTCGGAAATGTCATCCAATGGTGCGACAAGCGCCTTTATGAATTCGAAGGCCCGAGTTATTCCTTCGCCCTGGTGATAATTGACGGTGAAGCGGCGGCCCAATTCAACGGCCCAGAAATCCGCGGCATGCCGGACCAAATCCTCCAATCCGAAATTCTTCGGCCTGCCGCCGCGCGAAGCGAGATATTTCGCCTGCCGTATCGTGGCGGTTCTCAGCAAGTCCAGCAGCAGCAATAGCTGCCGATAATACCCTTCCGGATCGTTCAGCTCGGGCTCGGGCCAGCCCAATTGCTGAGCAGCCACCTTCATATCCGACCCAATATTCCGTTCCTCATATTCCCTTAGCAGCGCCAGATAGCTTTCAGTTGCTTTCTGAAGCTCAAGATAATTTCGCTGATCGCTCTTCAGCAGATCGGTCTGATTCTCCATACGCCGGCCGAGGATGTAGCGGGTGCCGAGCTTTCGTATCTGCCCGGCTCTCTCGGCCGTAAAGGGCTCAATTCCAAATGCCCGATGGAGTTCGAATAAGAACTCATCGCTATAAATGCGCTCCACGATCTGCTTCGGTCTCTCGGTCCCGGTATCGGAGCGGGCATGCTTCGGCTCGGCCGGCTTTTCGTTGGGCCCGCTCATATACGTCGAAGCCTTGGCTTGCCGCTACGCGCGGCCCCGGTGCCACCTTCATTGACCCTTGGCGGTTCCGGCGGCTTGACGTGCTTCGGGTTTTCGATGGGAAGGGGTTTCGGCGGAGCGTCAGAGTCGCGCGATCGCCGCGAGCGTCGGCGCGAAGATGTGATCAACCGCGCGGTACCGATAACCTTCCGTTGGTCCGGGTCCCAGGTGTCGGTCTGGCCGGCTCCCTGTTCGTCAGCCGATTGCTCTTCGGCTCCGGCGCCCGCTGATTCGCACTCCTCCGCAGTTTCATCTCCATCATGGTCACCACTTTCTGCGAACAATCCCTTGCGCGGCAATTTGAGATAGCTGACGGTCAGAGCGGTCATTGTATTGATCATTCGCCGGCTACCAACGCGCAACGGCCCCGCATGTTGCAACGTGGAGTCAATCACCGTACCAAAGATCAGTTGCACGGCCACCCGGATCGAGCCCTGGGCATCGCTGAAGGACAAGCGAGGTGCGAGCAATGCGACTGCATGGTCCGACACATTTGCGCGGTATTCCTGCAATGGCTCAAGCGCAGAGGGCTTTATCGTTGCCAGCTTCAAGGCGGCACGCGTCACTCCCGCCTGTTTTGGGCTGCTCATGTTTGTGACGACGTGGCGCACGACGCCCTCGACCACCTTTTCTCTCGCAACGCCGCGCCACTGCTTGGGGGCAAGGTCGCGATCGGCGGCGGTTCGGAGGGTACGAAATGCGGAGGAAATCACCATATGGAGAAATGCATTCTTGTCGCCGAAACGGCCGTAAAATGCGCCAATGGAACAGCCGGCGCCGCGGGCAATCTCGGCGATGGAAATCTGCTCGTAATCCTTCGATGCAAGCCGCCGCAGAGCCGCCTCGTACAGCGCCCAAGTCCGGCCGTCCCTCAAGCCGCTCTTGTTGCGGCTCCGCGCGGTTCTGACAATCTTACGCACAATGTTCGGCATGGTTCATTCCGCAATGAACACTATCACCCAAAACGAGCGAATCGTGCAATAAGCGAATAAGAATTCAGATTCTAATTGTGTCGGGTCAATCTTTCGCCATCGGCCGCCAGTTTGGCTATCTCTGGTGACGGCGGCGTCTTTCGTGTCGGCACCGATGCCTTGGCTGGCGAGCCCGGGAGCGGCGCAGAGCAATCGCATATGGGCGGGTGGAGCGGCGGATGCAGCGAGTCCAGAATCACTCGGAGCCGAATTGCGCAACTTCGGAACCGACGGCGAGACAAGCCGTTGCAAAATTCGCTGGGCCCGCGGCATTATGCCCACCAACAAACCAGCGTTTCTGCACCGAGATTGAGTCAGCCCTTATTCCAGCCGAATCACACCACCTTGACATGATGGTCGCTGGTGTTAAAGAACGTCGGTTTCGCGAAAGAATCCATGGCTGACACGAAGACGGTCCTCATTCCTACGCGGCATGGCGAGATAGAGCTCTACGATGAAGGCGGCGGCCCGCCGCTCCTCTTTCTCCATTGCGGCGAAGGATTGAGGGCGAGCCTCCCGTTGCTCGATCGGCTCGCGCGAGGCCGGCGCGTCGTGGCCGCGTCGCATCCGGGCTTCGGCCGCTCAGCACT
>Ga0307372_10013958_pt1 | contig 10330 bp, 12 predicted proteins | sample OX1MG_FD_202533 | JGI IMG/M metagenome (GOLD analysis project Ga0307372, IMG submission 202533) | Soil microbial communities from Risofladan, Vaasa, Finland - OX-1 | ecosystem: Environmental > Terrestrial > Soil > Coastal area > Acid sulfate soil | place: Finland: Risofladan, Vaasa | collected... | reverse complement strand
ACCGAGGAGATGCGGCCACATCCAATCGACTCGATCTTGGAGCCTCGCTCTGCGTGGCTCTTCGGAGCGGACCTGCTCGTAGAAGCGGAGCTGGCCACCCGATCGCAGCACTCGGCGAACCGCCGCCAAGGCGCAGTGCTGATCTTGCACCGAGCACAGCACCAAGGACAGCACGGCCGCATCGAACGATCCGGCTTCGGCCGGCAGCATCTCCGCTGTCCCTTCGACGACACGAACGGGCACCGGCGTACCACGGGCAGCCTGTTCGGCTAGCTGGCGCAGATGGGGCTCTGGCTCCACGGCCACCTCGGTCACCGAGGCGGGATAGTGGCTGAAGCAGAGTCAGCTGCCTGCCCCGACTTCGATGACCCGGCCCTTGAGATCGGCCAGCAGCTCGTCGCGATGGACGGGAGCACCCGCCTTCTCTGCGGCGGAGCCATACCTGCCGTAGAAGCGGGCGAAGATCGGGTGGGCCATCTTCTCACCCTGTCACCACGAACGTCCCGACCATGCCCTTCTGGGCGTGACCCGGAACGGCGCACAGGTACCGGTAGGTGCCAGGAGTGCTGGCCACGAAGCTGATTGTGCCGGCATGCATGCCAGCCGACGTTGGGTTGCCGAGGAACCACAGGGCCGCCCCGCCGAAGGCCGGAGGAGAGGTCATCATGGGCATCCACGAGGACGCCGAGCCTGTTGCCGTGACCACGAGCCCATGGGCGGTGTCCGGATCGGCGTTCACCACTTCGATGGTGACCCGGGTCCCGGACTTGACGGAAATGGCGGGGTTGACCATGCCGGCGACGTGGAACGTCTCGTCAGGACCGCCCGGTGGGCTGGCGAGCGCAACGAGGTGGGCCGAGCTTCCGGAGAAACTGATGCTGTTGTGTCCAGCGCTCACCGTGCCGCCAGCGGGGACCTCGTTGCCCAACTTGATCGCCGCGGAGGAGCTCACCCGGGGCCCGGGCGCGTTGGCGAAGAGCCGGCCCATGACCTTGCCCGGATCGGTGTTCGTCCCCATCATGTAGCCCGGGAGCGTGCCACCGTGCATCCAGCCCGGAGCACTCGTGCCCCCCATCATCCAGGCGTAGCCAGTCGCACCCATCATCGAGCCGTAGGAACCTCCCATCATGGTGCTTCCGCCATAACGCCCCATCATCGACTGGTAGTAGGAGTAGGTCGACCCGTCAGATGCCCCGGATCCGGCTGGAGCTTGCGATGAAGAGTGATGTGTGGCGGCAACGGCGATGCCCACCCCAAGTCCTCCGATGGCAAGTACGGCAACTGCGACGAGTGCGACTAGTCGCTTCTGGTTCATTCGGGGCCTCCTGTAGGGATTCGACGTAGATTGATCCCCATGTGGGCGTCAGTTGACGCCCACATGGGGATTGTCCTGGAGCTGCCTGACCAGGCTTGGGGATTCCGGAGGTCCGGTGCTAGTCGGCGCTGCGCTGGGAGCAGCGGTATCGGTGCTCGGAACGGGCACCGTCTGCGGGTTCGACACATCCTGGATATCGACATCAGCGGGAAGCGGTCGACGCATCTCGGCAACCTTCCACCACCACGTAACTCGCTTCTCGATGTGGTAGTCGAGGCTGTGGCGACTAGGGCCGGCGTAGTAGCTGAGGGCCAGCAGGGCGCCGAAGACCACTGCATAAATGATGGCCGTACCGATGTCAGCGGATCCCGAGGTGTACGGACCACCGAATCCCTCGGCCGTCGCCCAGATGAGCAGGCTGAACCCGATGGCCGAGATGTAGGTCAGCTTCCTGGCGAAGCCGAAGATCAAGGCCAGGGCGATCAGTGTCTCGACGACGGCGACCAGGTAGGCGAAGAACGTCGCTTGGGGGTGCTGGAGGTTGATCCAGAAGTCGAACCACCACCGAAGCCAGCTCGGTTGTCCTTGGGCCGTACCCATGATCGTATCCATGTAGCCGGATCGAAAGCCCGGCAACCACTTCAAGACTGCATCGACCAACCAGATGACCCCAAAGGTGATGCGGAGCGCATCCTTCGGCCATGCCGGCTGGCACCGTGCGCCCGTGCTCGAGTCTGCCGTCGCCGTCAGGGAATCGTTCATCGTCATTCTCCTCTCGCCCGGGTCCGATGCCGTCCATATCGCATGCCTCAAGCGTCATGCCGGCATGCGGGTGGGGGGTAGGGCCATTAGTCACAGCTCCGTGGCGAGTCCACATGGGATCCGTCGTGAGAAGTGGTGGACTGGGCATGCTCGAAGAGCCTGTTGGATTCAACGCCGACGGCGTCGGTCACCTCCGTAACCTTCTCGCTAGATAGCGGCGCGAGTTCCGAAAGCAAGGGTCGTCGACGCATGCCGCCAACGCGGGACTGCCACTCGAAGTTGCCGCTGGAGCTGATTGTTGGCGAGTCGACGATCAGCCTTGGGACTTATGGCCCTACCCCCCTCCAGTACCCAGGCGCACGCTGGTGACAAGGCTCGAAGCCTTCGGGCGAAGGAGGTCCGGGTGATGATGTTCTGGTCGGATAGTCATTGGGTGTTTTGGCAAGTGGCCCTGATGTGGGTCGCGATGGTCGCCTTCTGGGGGTTGATCATCTGGGCAGTGTGGGCACTGGTCGGCAGCACAACGCAGAAGCCTCGGGATGATCAGCGAGGCGGCGACGCTCGCCGCATCCTCGATCAGCGATTGGCTAGGGGAGAGATAGACGCCGAGGAGTACGGGCGTCTGCGTGACCTCATCGAGCACCACGATCGTGCTCCGATCGACACGGGAGCAAACCGGTGACCGCCGCCGTGACCGACCAAGCGACCAACGGGGCTTCGCCTACGTCTCACGTCGGTTCGGTGCATCCCGTGCGTGGCTATGCCTCGGGCAAGGACGACTACCTGGTGCGGTTGCGCAAGATCGAAGGCCAGGTCCGGGGACTGCAGAGGATGATCGAGGAGGACCGGTGGTGTCCAGAGGTGGTCACCCAGGTTGCTTCGGTGACCCGGGCCCTGCAAGAGGTCGCCGTCGGCTTGCTCAGCGACCATCTCCACCATTGCGTCCTGGCGGCGGCCCGCAACTCCGAGCACGATGGGGAGGCCCGCCTCGACGAGGTCGCCACCACCATCCGCCAGGTAGTGCGACTATGAGTGCGTCGGTTGTCACCGATCAGGGCGGTGTACCTGGCGGCGAAGTCCCGGGCGCCTCGCCCGGAAACGTCACTGACGTACTGGCCGGGTGCAAGCCAGCTGTTCATTGTCCGGTGCTTCGTGCCGAAGGCATCACCAAGGCGTATCGGAGCGGCGTGTGGCCCCGGCGCCGTCAGTTGGATGTCCTACAGGGTGCCGACGTCGAACTGTGCGCCGGCGAGGTGGTGGGCCTGGTCGGTGAGAACGGCTCGGGCAAGAGCACGCTCATGAAGATCCTCGTCGGGACCCTGGGCGCAGACGACGGCACCGTGCAGCTCTCGGGCCGGATGGGTTACTGCCCGCAGGAGCCGCTCCTCTACGACCGGCTCACCTGCGATGAGCACCTCGAACTGTTTGGCGTCGCCTACGGCATGGACGCCGCGGCCACTGCCGGAGCGGCCGAGGCGCTGTACGAGAGCCTCGGCTTCGCTCGGTGGCGTGATACCCAGGTCGCCGAGCTCTCGGGTGGTACCAGAGCCAAGCTCAACCTGGCTCTCGCCCTCCTGGCCGACCCCGACATCCTGTTGCTTGACGAGCCCTACGCCGGATTCGACTGGGACACCTACCTCAGGTTCTGGGAGCTCACCGCCGAGCGGCGCGCCGCAGGGCGCAGCGTCTTGGTGGTGAGTCACTTCGTGACCGACCACGAGCGCTTCGACCGGCTTGTCGAGTTGCGCCACGGGAAGACCGGGTCCCCATGATCGCCCTGGTCACCCGCCGCGCCCTGCTCGACTACGCTCGTCGACCGCTCAACTTGGTGTTCTTGATCGCCGTCCCGGTCGTGATCGTGGTGGCGTTGGCCGGCGAGCTGACCACGTTCTCCAAGCTGCTGAACGTGGCCGCAAAGCCCGTCCACCTCGAGGTGGCCACCGCCGGCTGGGCGGCTGCGGCCGTGGCCGGCCTGGCCGGGTTCTTCCAAGTCCTCGGGTCACGCGATGCTGATCGCCGCCTCGCCGCCGTCTCGGGACGCGCCACACCCGTCGTGGTCGGGCGCTTGGGCGCGGCAGGTGCATTGGCCGTGGCGGCCACCGGCGCGGCCACCGTCGCCCTGGCTGCCCGGTCGGGCATTGCGGACCCGTTCCGAGTGTTGTCGGTGGTCCTCCTGGTCGCGGTGATGTTCATGGCGATCGGGGTGCTCGTCGGAACCCTGGTGCGCTCGGAGATGAACGGCGCCTTGCTCGTCACGTTCATCTGGATGCTCAACGTGTTCGTGGGGGCAGGTTCTGGGGGAGGGTCGTCGTTCATTGCCAGGGTGTTCCCCCTGCATTTTCCCACCCAGGTCCTGATCGGCCAGGCCAGCGGGCACGCCGGACCGATTGGGGACGTGGGCTGGTCGCTGCTCTGGGCGATCGGCCTGTCGGTGCTGGCCGTCGCCCGCCTGGCCTCGACCACCCGGGCCACCGGGCGCAAGGCTGTGGATCCCGGTTCGGCGCCGGCGTTGACCATGAGAAGCCCGGCGGTGACCACCGTCGCCAGCCCGCCGCCCGCGTCCTTGGCACCACCCCGTTCGCCGGTAGTGGCGACCCCTGCGTCGGCGTCTTTGCCTGCGGATTTGTCAACGGTGCACCCGAGGCCGGCGACTCGCCTGGTCGCCGGGTTGCGGGCTGCGGCTCGCGACTACGGACGCAACCGGGTGCTCTGGGTGCTGTTGATCGTGGTCCCCGTCGCCTTCATCGCCTTGGCGGCCGAGCAGACCTCAACCACGCTCATGCCCGTCGCGTTGGTCGACGGCGCCAGGCACTTCACCGCCATGATCGCACTGCGGCAGGTGCATGCCGCCGAGATGGCCTCGGTGGCCTCCGCCCTCCTGGCCGGGATCGCCGGGCTGTTCGTGGTCACCGGTTCCACCGACGGCGACCGCCGCTTGGTGCTGGCCGGGTTCCGGCCCCGCGAGGTGCTCGTTGCCCACCTGGGTGTCGTCGCTGGCGCCGCCGTGTTGATCAGTGCCGTCTCCCTCGCTGTGTCCGCGGCCTGGATCTTCCCCCAACAGTGGGCGGTCTATGTCGGCGCCGACCTGTTGATCGCCCTCACCTACGCCATGATCGGCATGCTGCTCGGGCCACTCACCGGCCGACTCGGGGGCCTCTATCTGATCCTGCTACTGACCTTGGTCGACGTCGGCTACGGCCAGACCGTCATGTACAACCCGATCCCACCCACCTGGGGTGCGTTCCTGCCGGCACGTGGGGCAGGTCGGCTACTGGTCGACGGCGCCTTCAGCCCCGGCTTCAACGGAGTTCGCTACCTCCTCCTCGCCATCGCCTGGCTGGCCGTCCTCACCGCCGGCGCGGCCGCCACTTTCCGCCATCGGATCGGGAGGAAGGTGGCCCCGGGCGTCGCACCGGCACAAACACCGAACGCCCCTCCTTTGACCCCTGTCCTTGATGCGGGTCGCCCGCCCAAAAGCGCCGTGATCGACCCGTACACCCTTGTCCCAACCGAGGCGCGAGAGCGCGAACCGCAACGAACGGAGGTCCGACCATGAATCCGTCGGCCACAACACGCCCAACCCGGATCGGCTCGCCGGAGGTGCCGGTGCTCCGGCCCCACGGTCGGCGGCACTGGCCGAGCGTCAACATCACCCCGATCGAGCGCATCGGCCGAGTGGCTCTCGGCGTGGCGGCCGTCATCGCCGGAGCGTTGCTCTTGGTATCGGCCACCTCGGCGGTCGCCGTCGTGCTGGAGGTGTTGCTCATCGCCGCCGGCCTCGATCTCGCCGTCACTGGAGCCCTCGGGCACTGCCCGTTGTACGCCAAGCTCGGCCACGTGCCGAAGTCGCTTCGGAGCTCGTCATGACCGGCACCCACGACGTGCGCCCCGACGTCCCCATCGGTGAAAACCCAAGTGGGGGCAAGGGTGGCCACAGTTGGATGATGATCGCGTGCTGCATTCCCATGCTGATCATCGCCATCGCGCTCGTGGCCACCAACGTGGTCAATGTCGGTTTTCTCTTCTTGGCGCTGATGTGCACCGCCATGATGTTCATGATGATGCGGGGGATGGGCAGCGGTGGGGGACATTCGTAGTTCCTGTCAGGGAGAAGAGGTGCGCAGGTGTCCATCAGCAGTGTGATCGTTGTCGCGGCAGACGCGGCGGTTGCCGCCGGACTCGGATGGTGGTTCTTCGGGCCGAAGCCGACGGCCGATGCTGCGGTCAGCGCCGGAACACAGGAGGTGCGGATCACCGTGCGCGGCGGGTACAGCCCGAACCGCATCCGGGCCCGGTCCGGAGTGCCGTTGCGCCTTGTCTTCAATCGCCAGGAGTCCGGCGACTGTACGTCGCGGGTCGTGTTCCCGGATTTCGGCGCTTCCGCAGATCTTCCCGCGTTCGCTGAGACGAGCCTTCAGCTCACCCCGAACACGCCAGGAGAGTTCGGCTTTGCCTGCGGAATGAACATGATTCATGGCACCCTCGTCGTCGAGGGCGACGCCCCTCCTGTTGGCACCGAGACTCAGACGGATTCCGATCCAGCGGGCTCGACCGTCCAAACGCTTCCAACCCGAGCCCCCGCACAACCTGCAGCTGATGTCGCCCAAGCCACGTTGGAGGGGGACCATCAAACGGCCACCGTCGTCGTGGATAGCGGCTACCACCCCGCAAGGATCTGGGCCCGTCCCGGTGTCCCGCTGGAACTTGTCTTCGACCGCCGAGAGAGTGGGGCATGCTCGGAACGGGTGGTCGCCCCCGGCCTCGAGCTGGCGGCGGCCCTACCTGCGTACGAGAGCACCGCCGTAGAGATCGGTACCCTCGACGCAGGGACCTATGAGCTCTCCTGCGGAATGGGAATGCACCACGCCACCCTCGAGGTGGCAGAGATCCGACCCGACGTGGCGCCGCCGGCCTCCCCCGTTGCGGCCCCCTTCGAGTCGAGTGGTGGACTGGTCCCGAACGGGGCCAGTCCACCGTCCTTCGAAGCCCCGCCGATCGTGCCCCCGCTGGTGCGAGACGGTTCGGCCCACCCGGCAGACGATGACGGCGGCGACCACGAAGCTGCCGAGCGGCGGGCGGAGATCGCTGATCTCAGCCGGAGGGTGGTGGTCGGCGCGGTGCTCACGATTCCGGTCCTGTTCGGGGTCATGGCCAAGGAGTTCCTCCACGCCAGCTGGCTGCCCGGGCTGTTCACGGATCCGTGGTTCGCCCTGGCAATGATCGCCCCGGTGTTCGTCTACGCGGGCTGGCCGATCCACCGGACCGGCTGGCTGGGATTGGCCCACCGCAGCCCCGACATGAACTCGCTCATCACACTCGGCACCTGCGCGGCATTCCTCTACAGCCTGGTCATCACCGTCGCACCGTCGCTGGCTCCGACCAAGCTGCGCGGCGTCTACTACGAGGAGGTCGGATTCATCTTGACCCTGATCCTCCTCGGTCGCCTGATCGAGGTCAGGGCCAAGGCCGGGACCGGTGAGGCGATCCGGTCCTTGCTCGGACTCCAGGCCCGGACTGCTCGGGTGGAGCGTGACGGAGTCGAGCTCGAGCTGGCCATCGAGGCCGTGCTCCCCGGCGATGTAGTGCTGGTGCGCCCTGGAGAGAAGATTCCCGTTGACGGCGAGGTGGTCGGTGGTCACTCGGCGGTCGACGAGTCGATGGTGACCGGCGAGCCCGTCCCGATCGAAAAAGACGTGGGCGCAGAAGTAGTGGGCGCCACTGTCAACGGCACCGGATCGCTGCGGATTCGAGCCACTCGGGTAGGGGCCGACAGCGTGTTGGCTCAAATCGTCGACATGGTGCGGCGCGCCCAGTCGTCGCGGGCGCCGATCCAGCGACTCGTCGACCAGGTGTCGTCGGTCTTCGTCCCGGCCGTCATCTTCATCGCCCTCGGCGCATTCGCCATCTGGTTCGTCGCCGGGCCGATCCCGGCGTTCACCTACGCACTCATTACCGCGGTGACGGTCCTGATCATTGCCTGCCCCTGCGCTCTTGGGCTCGCCACTCCACTAGCGGTGATGATCGGCACCGGCAAGGCTGCCACCTCGGGGATCCTCATCCGCTCAGCCGAAGCGCTCGAGACCGCGGGCACGCTCGACACCATCGTGCTGGACAAGACCGGCACCCTCACTGCCGGGCACCCTGTCCTCACCGACGTGCTCGCCCTCGATGGCATCGACTCCACGATGATGCTCGGCTTTGCTGCTGCAGCGGAAGCCGATTCCGAACACCCACTTGCTGCGGCCATCGTCAGCGGCGCCTTGTCCCGGGGTGCGGCCGCTGTCAAGGCTCAGAGTTTCGAGTCGATCACCGGCCAGGGCGTGCGTGCTGCCGTCGACGGCCGGACCGTGCTGGTCGGCAACGCCCGGCTCCTCCAAAGTGCCGGCGTCGAGCCCGAGACACTGGTGGAGAAGGCCGAGGCACTCGCCGGCGAAGGAAAGACGGCCATGCTCGTCGCCCTCGATGGAGTGCCTGCCGGGCTCCTCGGTGTTGCTGACCCGGTGAAGGAGGACTCGGCCGACGCGGTCGCCGAGATGCACCGGTTGGGCTTGACGGTCATCATGCTGACCGGCGACGCTCGGCGCACTGCCGAGGCGGTCGCTCGCAGGGTCGGGATCGACAAGGTGCTGGCCGAGGTTCGCCCGGAGGACAAGGTCAACGAGGTCGCCCGCCTTCAGGCCCAGGGATCTCGGGTGGCCATGGTCGGCGACGGCATCAACGACGCCCCGGCCCTCGCCAAAGCGGATGTCGGCTTGGCCATAGGCACCGGCACCGACATCGCCATCGAGGCTGCCGATGTCACGCTCATGTCCGGCTCGCTGGGTGGAGTACCCCATGCCATCGCCCTCTCGAGGGCGACCATGCGGAATATTCGTCAGAATCTCACCCTCGCCTTCGGCTACAACATCATCGGTATCCCCATCGCTGCCGGGGTGTTGTACCCGTTCTTCGGCATCGTCCTCTCCCCAGTCATTGCGGCAGCAGCCATGGCGCTCTCGTCACTGTCGGTCGTGACCAATGCCAACCGGCTCCGTCGGGTCCGCATCACCGCCAAGACCGCCGTACCTGCTCTGATCGGCGATGTCGCTCCCCAGGACAACGCCACGCCAGGCCCCCACTCGGAGACCTCAAAGGGAATGAGGACACGATGACACGATTGCTGGGATCGAACTGGCTCTTGCTGTTGCTGATAGCCGGGTATCTGTTCTATAGGACCTGCCGCCACCGTCGCGGTCAGGGTGGGCCCATGGGCGGCTGTTGCGGCCGTGGCCACATGAGGCTCGATCACTCCCAAGACGACGACCGGGTCGCAGACGGTCACGTCCCCCATGTGGACACAGAACCCTCGGACGGGGCCGATCAACCCCATGCGCCACTCGCCAACCATCATTCGGGATCTCGAGTGCTGTGACCAAGAACCACCCTGCGCCGTCGCCAGAAGCGATCCCATCGCCATCGGGCCGACTCGACGGCACCGGGAGCCACGGGCGCGTCGTTGTCGGTGTGGACGACTCTCCGGGCGGTCGCGCCGCACTCCGTTTCGCTGCCGAGGAGGCCGAGTTGCGGAAGGCCGAGCTCCACATCGTCTGCGCCTGGTCGCTCCCAGGTGGCCACACCGGCCACGGGGCATACCCCGGCCCGTTGCGCGACGCTGTGGTGGAGGACGCCCGGTGCACGCTCGACACCCTTGCATGCGAGGTCAGCGGAGCGCATCCGAACGTCGCATACGTGCTTGCCGTTGGAGAGCCGCCCCCGGCCCGGGCTCTCATCGGCGCCAGCCAGCACGCAGATCTGGTCGTCGTGGGCTCCCGGGGACGGGGCGGCTTCGCCGGCTTGCTGCTCGGCTCGGTCAGCGCCCAGGTCGTTCACCACGCTCACTGCCCTGTGGTCGTCGTGCGGCCGACGAATGGCTCAGTACCGACGGAACCTGAGAATTCCGGGTATCCACTGGGATCGAAGGACGAGGCAGGACAGTGACCAAGCAGGCAGTTCCCCCAACGCCGACCGACCGGCCGACCCCGACTGCGCCGCCCCCACCACCGGGATGGCGTCACTTCCTGTGGCCACTGGCGATCGGGCTGAGTGTGCTCATGTGGGTGCTCCTGCCAACCCTGGGTGCAAAGAAGGTCCCGACCCACAGCCTCACCTACTCCCAGTTCCTCCACGACGCCGGCTCTCACCAGATCAAGTCGGTCACCATCCAGACGGGCGGCCAAGCCACCGGAACGCTCACCAACGGTCACGACTACACCA
>Ga0307372_10013957_pt1 | contig 10330 bp, 9 predicted proteins | sample OX1MG_FD_202533 | JGI IMG/M metagenome (GOLD analysis project Ga0307372, IMG submission 202533) | Soil microbial communities from Risofladan, Vaasa, Finland - OX-1 | ecosystem: Environmental > Terrestrial > Soil > Coastal area > Acid sulfate soil | place: Finland: Risofladan, Vaasa | collected... | reverse complement strand
GTCACCGTGATCGCCGGCGGCGAGCGCGTCGCGGTCGCCGGCACCGCGATTGGGCCGAACCGCGTGCCGCACCTGGTCGAGGTGCAGGGCCGGCGTTTCACGGTCGAGCTCGAGCGGTTCGTGACGATCTTCCGCTACGAGGATCTGCCCGGAATGATCGGCCGCGTCGGCACGATCTTCGGCAAGCACGGGGTCAACATCTCCTCGGCCGCCGTCGGCCACACCCCGAGCGGGCAGGCCGCCGCCGACGACGGATCCGACGGCGCCCAGCGCCTGGCCGCGATGGTCGTCACAACCGACGCCGCGGTGCCCGCGGAGGTGGTCGATGAGATCGTCGCCTCGGAGGGCTTTGTCAACGGCTGGGCTGTAGTGCTCAACTGAGCCGCCCCGCGCTATTAGCGGCCACTAACCAAATCGGCTAAGGTGTCGCCGATGCGGGCGATCGTCATCACCAAGCACGGCGGGCCGGGCGTGCTGCAGGTGCAGGAGCGCCCGGACCCTGAGCTGAAGGCCGGGGAGGTGCGTATCGACGTCGCCGCGGCGGGCATCAACTTCGCCGACGTGATGGCCCGCATGGGGCTCTATCCGGACGCGCCGAAGACGCCCTGCGTCGTCGGCTACGAGGTCGCCGGCACGATCCTCGAGCTGGGCGCCGGTGTTTCGGATTCCCACCCGACCCTCACGCCGGGCCAGCGCGTGCTCGCCTCGACCGTGTTCGGCGGCTACGCCTCGCAGGTTGCCGTACCCGCCGACGACGTGTTCGCGCTGCCCGATGAGCTCAGCTTCGAGCAGGGCGCGGCGATACCTGTCAACTACGGGACCGCGTGGGCGGGCCTGATCGGCTACGGAGTGCTGCAGGCCGGCGAGCGCGTGCTCGTGCATTCGGCCGGTGGCGGCGTGGGCATCGCCGCCACCCAGATCGCCAAGCGCACGGGCGCCGAGGTCTACGGCACGGCCTCGCCCGGCAAGCACGAGCGCATCCGCGAGCTCGGCGTCGACCACGCGATCGACTACACGCAGAGCGGCTGGCAGCGCGGGCTGCCGCGGTTCGACGTGATCCTCGATGCGGTCGGCGGGCGCAACTTCCGTCTCAGCTATTCGCTGCTGCGCCCCGGTGGCCGGCTGATCGCCTTCGGCGCGTCCTCGGTCGTCTCCGGCGAGCGCAAAAACGTCCTCACCGCGCTGCGCGCCGTCGCGCGCATGCCGCGTTTCAACATCATGAAGCAGATGTCCGAATCGAAGGCCGTGATCGGGCTGAACATGCTGACGCTGTTGAAGGATCGCGGCACGATCGAGCCGTGGCTTGCGCCGCTGCGTCCGATGCTCGACGACGGCACCGTCAAACCGGTGATCGCCGGCGCCTTCAGCTTCGACGAAGTCGGCGCCGCGCAGACGATGATCGTCGAGCGGCGCAATGTCGGCAAGGTGGTGTTGGTACCGTAAGGTATGAGCGATAGGCAGACGGTTTCAGAGCGCATCGAGCAGGGCAGGGTCAGGATCTTCGACACGACCCTGCGCGATGGCGAGCAGTCGCCGGGAATCTCGCTGAACAGGCAGGAAAAGCTGGAGATCGCCCATCAGCTCGCACGGCTGGGGGTCGATGTGATCGAGGCGGGCTTCCCGATCACCTCGCCCGGCGACTTCGAGTCGGTGCAGGCGATCGCGCGGGAGGTCGAAGGCCCGGTGATCTGCGGGCTGGCGCGCACCTCAAAGCAGGACATCGAGGCGGCCTGGCAGGCGATCAAGGACGCCGCGGGGGCGGGTGGGGCGCGAATCCACACGTTCCTGGCGACCAGCGACGTGCACATCAAGTACAAGCTTCAGACCACGCGCGAGGACGTCAAGGGGCAGGTACGGGCGGCTGTCGCGCAGGCGAAGAGCTACACCGACGATGTCGAGTTCTCGCCCGAGGACGGCTCGCGCTCGGACATCGAGTTCATGGCCGAGGTGATCCAGATCGCGCTCGACGAGGGCGCCACGACGATCAACGTGCCGGACACCGTTGGCTACACGATGCCGGGGGAGTACCGGGCGATGTTCGAAGAGCTCTACCGGCTCGTGCCCGACCTGCGCGCGGTCACCCTCTCCGGGCACTGTCACGACGACCTGGGTCTGGCCGTGGCCAACTCGCTGGCGGCCGTCGAAGCGGGGTGCCGCCAGCTCGAGTGCGCGATCAACGGGATCGGCGAGCGCGCCGGCAACGCCTCGCTCGAGGAGATCGTGATGCTGCTGCACACGCGCGAGCCGAGCCTCGGGCTGTGGACGGGCATCGAGACGACCGAGATCGCGCGCACGAGCCGGCTCGTCTCACGGCTGACCGGCTATCCCGTGCAGCCGAACAAGGCGATCGTCGGGCGCAACGCGTTCGCGCACGAGGCGGGCATCCATCAGGACGGTGTGCTGAAGGAGCGCACGACCTACGAGATCATGGACGCGACGACGATCGGCCTGAAGAGCAACTCGCTCGTGCTCGGCAAGCACTCCGGCCGCCACGCGCTGCGCGACGCGCTGCAGGAGATGGGCTTCGCGATCGACGGCCAGGCGCTGAACACCGCGTTCAAGCGCTTCAAGGAGATCGCCGACCTCAAGAAGCAGGTGACCGCGATGGACCTCGAGGCGCTCGTCACCGACGAGCTGCGCGAGGAGATCTCGGGCTACGCGCTCGAGTCCTTCGATGTCGAGGCCTCCTCGCAGCGCCCGCCGCACGCGCGCGTGTCGATTGCGCTGCCCGACGGCGGCACGGCGAGTGGCTCGTTCACCGGGGACGGTCCGATCGACGCGGTCTTCCAGGCGATCAACGTCGCCACGGGCAAGGCGCCGACGCTGAGCGAGTTCACGATCGGGGCTGTCACCGAGGGCCAGGACGCGCTCGGCGAGGTCTCGGTCGTGGTCGAGCTCGACGGCACCACCGGCGCGGGCCAGGGCGTCTCGACCGACATCATCGACGCGGCCGCGCGCGCCTACGTGCGTGCGCTGTCGGTGGCCGTCGCCCGCGCGCAGGCCGGCGAGGAGATCGGTTTGCCGGAGCCGGCGGGGCCATAGGAGAGTAGGCGTGCAGGCGCGCGTCCGGCGTCAGGTCGGGCGCGCGTCAGGCGAAGAAGTCGGCGACCGCGACGTGCCAGCCGGGTACGGCATCGCTGAGGTCGAGCATGCCCTCGCTGTAGGACTGGACATCGCCGCCCGGCCTGTAGACGGTCGCCGAGGACGTACGGGGGTGGAGCACGAGCACTGCGAGGGCGCCGGCCTCGAGCCAGTTCAGCGCCTTCGCGCGCAGGTAGGGACGGCTGTCTTCGGGTGAGACCACCTCGATCGCGAGATCCGGCGCGCCGCCAGGCCAGAAACCCGGCGCGGGGCCGACCACGTCGGCACGGGCGTGCGAGACGAACGCTGCGTCCGGCGCACGCACGGTGTCGGGATCGCGTGCCAGGATGAACCCCGTCTCCGCGCCCAGTGTCACGCCGCTTCCGGTGGCTTTCACGTGGATGGTCAGCAGGGCACCCGCCATCATCGCGACGCGACCGTGCTCGAAGCCGGCGGCGCACATCACCCGCAACTGCCCTTCGATGAGCTCGTAGCGCTTGCCCTCCCCATTGGGCAGTTTGAGCAGTTCCTCGGCACTGACGGTCGCAATTGCATGCGTGCTCATGCCAAGAAGGCTAGCGCCACCCGAAGCGGGGCGCCGGCGGTGCGATGTACATTGTTTGCATCGGTCGAGTCGTTCATGCTCGTCAGTGTTGCGCGCGCTCCGAACGGGAGAGCTCGGCGGGTGGGGGGGTTCCATCTTTGTCTGTGATAACGTACGCGCGTATGGCAACTGCATCCGCGACTATCCCCGCCAGGTCGCTCCCAGATCAGCTCGACCCCGCCGTGATCGGCGCGCGCGTGAAGGCGCTGCGCGAGTCCTCGGGGCTGTCGCTGCGCGACCTCACCGAGCGCAGCGGCGTCAGCGCACCGATGCTCTCGCAGGTCGAGCGCGGGGAGACGAGCCCGACGCTGACGGTCGCCGCGCGGATCGCCTCCGGTCTCGATTTACGGCTCTCACAGTTGCTGCGCCTGGACGAGTCGGGCGCCGTGACGATCGTGCGCGCTTCCGGGCGTCGGCGCGGTGGCAACAAGCGCCGCGGGCACAGCTTCGAGGTATTGACCTCCGGGCAGCCCGGACAGCGCGCCGAGCTCTCCCGCCACACGCTTGCCCCCGCCGGCACCACCGGTGCGGTGGACGGGGTGGGTGGGGATCCCCTACACGAGCCCGGCAGTCGCGAGACGGCGTTTGTCGAGCACGGCGCGATCTTGCTGATCTGCGATGGCATCTCCCATGAGCTGAACGAGGGCGACTGCGTCACGTTCGACGCCGACCTGCCCCACCACTTCGAGAACCCCACCACCGCGGAGGCGTCCTTCCTGGCCGTCGTCTCCGCCGGTTTGCGACGCAGCTGACAACACGACGAGGAGGGCCGATAACGATGCCACAGACGCTGTTCGACAAGATCTGGGAGACCCACGAGGTCGCGCACGGCCTGCTGTACATCGATCTGCACCTCGTGCATGAGGTGACGAGCCCGCAGGCCTTCGACAGCCTGCGCATGGCCGGCCGCCCGGTCAGACGCCCCGACCGCACGCTCGCGACCGCCGATCACAACACGCCCACCGACGGCACGCCCGTGGCCGCGCGGATCAAGGACGAGCTCTCGCGCGTGCAGGTCGAAACGCTCGAGCGCAACTGCGCGGAGTTCGGCGTGCCCGTCTACTCGCTCGGCTCCTCGCGCCAGGGGATCGTGCACGTGATCGGCCCCGAGCTCGGCGTCACGCAGCCCGGCATGACGATCGTCTGCGGCGATTCCCACACCTCCACGCACGGCGCCTTCGGCGCGCTCGCGTTCGGGATCGGCACGTCAGAGGTCGAGCACGTGCTCGCGACGCAGTGCATGGTCCAGCAGAAGCCGCGCTCGATGCGGATCTCCTACGAGGGCGCGCTCGGCTTCGGCGTTACCGCCAAGGATCTGATCCTCGGCACGCTAGGGCGGCTCGGTGTCGGCGGCTTGACCGGGCACGTCGTCGAGTACGCCGGCCCCGCGATCGAGGCGCTTACGATGGAGGGGCGGATGACCGTCTGCAACATGACGATCGAGGGCGGTGGGCGCGCGGGCATGATCGCTCCCGACGAGACGACCTTCGCCTGGTTCACCGGCCAGGATCTCCCCGGCGCGCCGCGCGGAGAGGAGCTCGAGAAGGCGATCGCGCAGTGGCGCGAGCTGCGCACCGACGAGGGCGCCGAGTTCGACTCAGAGGTCACGATCGACGCGAGCGAGATCTCCCCGCAGGTGACCTGGGGCACGAACCCGGGGATGGTGCGCGCCGTCACCGAGAGCGTGCCCGCGCCCGAGGAGTTCGACAGCCCCGCCGACCGCGAGGCGACGGAGCGCGCGCTCGCCTACATGGACCTACGGCCCGGCACGCCGATCGAGCAGATCTCACTCGACCGCGTGTTCATCGGCTCCTGCACGAACTCGCGGATCGGCGATCTGCGCGCCGCCGCGAAGGTCGTCGAGGGTCGCAAGGTCGCCGAGGGCGTCGACGCGATGGTCGTGCCCGGCTCCCAGCAGGTCAAGAAGCAGGCCGAGCAGGAGGGGCTCGACGAGGTCTTCCGCGCGGCCGGCTTCGACTGGCGCGTCGCTGGGTGCTCGATGTGCCTCGGCATGAACCCCGACATCCTGCAGCCGGGCGAGCGCTGCGCCTCGACCTCGAACCGCAACTTCGAGGGCCGTCAGGGGCGGGGCGGGCGCACGCACCTCGTCTCTCCTGAGATGGCTGCCGCGGCTGCGATCGAGGGCCACTTTGTCGACATCAGGGATTGGAGCTAGAAATGGACCCGATAAGCGTCATCGCCGGCGTCGTCAGCCACCTCGACCGCGCTGACGTCGACACCGACCAAATCATGCCGAAGCAGTTCCTGAAGCGCGTCGAGCGCACGGGCTTTGGCGAGTTCCTGTTCTACGACTGGGCGAAGGAGCCGGGCTGGGAGTTGCCCGCGAACCCGATCCTCGTCGCGGGCGAGAACTTCGGCTGCGGCTCCTCGCGCGAGCACGCGCCCTGGGGCCTGCAGGACTACGGCTTCCAGGCGCTCGTCGCGCCGAGCTTCGCCGACATCTTCTACTCCAACTGCACGAAGATCGGCCTCTTGCCGGTCGTGCTCTCCGGTGAGGACTGCCGCGCGCTCGCGCACGCCGGCGCGGGCGAGATCGACCTGCTCGAGCAGGAGGTGCGGATTGGGGCCCCGCCCACCCGCGGGGTCCCCTTCGAGATCGACCACGAGATCCGCCATCGACTGCTGAACGGGCTCGACGACATCGCGATGACGCTCGAGCAATCTGCCGAGATCGCCGAGTTCGAGCTCCAGAGTAAGAACATCGGATGGGTCCCGACGCCGACGACGGCGCTGTAGGGTCGCGCTGATGAGCCACCACATAGTCACGCTGCCCGGGGACGGGATCGGCCCGGAGATCATGGCCCCGACCCTCCAACTTCTCCAAGCGCTCGGCGAGTTCGAGTTCGAGGAGCAGCTGTTCGGCGGCGCCGCGATCGACGCGCACGGGACCGCGCTCACCGACGAGACGCTCGCGGCCTGCCGCGCCTGCGACGCGGTCCTGCTCGCGGCCGTCGGCGGGCCAAAGTGGGATACGACCGACCCCGCCAAGCCACGGCCCGAGCAGGGACTACTCGGCTTGCGCAAGGGCCTCGGCCTGTACGCGAACCTGCGCCCGGTGAAGCCCCTACCGGCCCTCTATGACTCCTCCCCGCTCAGAAGAGAGCGGATCGAGGGCACGGACCTGCTCGTCGTGCGCGAGCTGACGGGGGGTATCTACTTCGGCGAGAAGACCCGCACGGAGACGACCGCCTCCGACCTCTGCTCCTATTCGACCGAGGAGATCGAGCGGATCGCGCGCACGGCGTTCCAGGCTGCCATCGCCCGGTCGGGCAGCCGCGGGGCGAAGGCTCCCAAGGTGACGAGCGTCGACAAGGCCAACGTCCTGGAGACCTCCAGGCTGTGGCGCGAGGTCGTGACTCAGTTACACGCGCGCGAGTTCGCCGAGATTGAGCTCGAGCACGTGCTCGTCGACAACGCCGCGATGCAGCTCGTCTCCAACCCCCGCGACTTCGACGTGATCGTCACCGAGAACATGTTCGGCGACATCCTCTCCGACGAGGCGGCGATGCTGACGGGCTCGATCGGGATGCTCCCGAGCGCCTCGCTGGGAGATGCGAGCCCGCCCACCGCTACCGCCACCGCCCCCGGCGCCCAGTCGACGCCAGGAATGTTCGAGCCCGTCCACGGCTCCGCGCCCGACATCGCCGGGACCGGCCAGGCCAACCCGCTGGCGATGTTCTTATCGGCCGCGATGCTGCTCAGGCACGGACTCGGTTTGGAAAGCGAGGCGGCGGCTGTAGAATCGGCCGTTGAAGGCGCGCTGGCGGCGGGTCTGCGCACCCCCGACCTGGGAGGGGCGGCGGGCACGGCGCAGGCGACGAAGGCAGTGATCGCCCACCTTGAGTAACAACCATCCCAGCAGGAGTGAAATGAACGTGGACCAGACCGACCTCATATGGATGAACGGAGATTTCGTCGCCTGGGAGGACGCCAAGGTCCACGTCCTGACGCACGGCCTGCACTACGGGACGGGCGTGTTCGAGGGCGTGCGCTGCTACGACACAGAGCTCGGCCCCGCGGTGTTCCGCAACGCCGACCACGTCGCGCGCCTGCTGAAGTCGGCCGAGCTCTACTACATGCCGGTGCCGTATTCGGCCGAGGAGTTGCGCGCCGCGACGCTCGAGCTCGTCGCCAGAAACGGCATGAGCTCCTGCTACATCCGCCCGATCGTCTACCGCGGCTACGGGCAGATGGGGCTCAACCCGCTCGAGGCGCCGGTCGACGTGACGATCGCCTGCTGGCCCTGGGGCGCCTACCTCGGCGAGGACGGCAAGCGCAAGGGGATTCGCGCGAAGGTCTCCTCCTGGGAGCGGATCAGCCCGCGCGCGCTGATCCCCCACGCGAAGGCCTCGGGGCAGTACCTGAACAGCGTGCTCGCGAAGGTCGAGTCGCTGAAGGCCGGCTACGAGGAGGCGATTCTGCTCGACGAGCACGGCCACGTCTGCGAGGGCACCGGCGAGAACCTGTACATCGTGCGCGACGGCGAGATCGCAACACCCGGCCAGCACAACTCGATCCTCGACGGGATCACCCGCCGCTCGCTGATCCAGATCGCCGGCGACCTCGGCTACACGGTGCTCGAGCGCAACGTCGCCCGCGCCGAGCTGTACCTCGCCGACGAGGTCTTCATGTCCGGGACCGCCGCCGAGCTGGTGCCAGTGCGCGAGGTCGACGACCACCAGATCGGCACAGGCCAGCCGGGCGAGGTCACACGCGTGCTGCAGGCCGCCTTCGACGACGCGATCCACGGGCGCTCGGAGCGCTACCGCGAGTGGCTTGACGTGGTCGCCCCGGCGGCGCTCCAGACTCCCACCGGCGACGTGCCCGGCGCGACGGCGGCCGCGCCGACAGTCTCGGGGTAGGGTCCGATGGCAGGGGGCCGGCCCCGATGAACGCGACGATCCAGCTCTATGACGCGACCCTGCGCGACGGCATGGGCGGCGGCGGCATGTCCCTGACCGCCGGCGAGAAGCTGCGCGTCGTGCACGCGCTCGACGCGCTCGGCGTGCACATGATCGAGGCGGGTTTTCCTTCATCCAACCCCAAGGAGGAGCAGCTGTTCGAGCTGCTCGCGCAGGAGCGCTTCGAGACCGCCGAGATCGTCGCGTTCGGGATGACTCGCCGGCGCGAAGTCGCGGCCGACGAGGACGAGGGCCTGCGGATCCTCGCCGAGTCCTTCGCGCCCGTCTGCACGCTCGTCGGCAAGTCCTCGCTGCTGCACGTCGAGAAGGTCGTGAGGGTCTCGCGCGAGGAGAACCTGAAGATGATCGCCGAGTCGGTCGCGTTTCTGGTCAGACACGGCAAGCGCGTGCTGCTCGACGCCGAGCACTTCTTCGACGGCTTCGCCGAAGACCCCGGCTATGCGCTTGACTGCGCGCGCGCGGCGGCCGACGCGGGGGCCGAGCGCGTCGTGCTGTGCGACACCAACGGCGGCTCGCTGCCGCCACAGATCCGCGTCGCGATGGCCGTCGTCGCCGAAGCGCTCCCCGGTACGCCGCTCGGGATCCACACCCACGACGACTCCGGCTGCGCGGTCGCGAACACGCTGACGGCGGTCGAAGGCGGCGCCACGCAGGTGCAGGGCACGATCAACGGGATCGGCGAGCGCGTCGGCAACGCGAACCTGGTGACGATCGTCGCCGACCTGCAATTGAAGCTCGGCCACGAGCTCCTAACCCCCGAGCAGCTGGCGCGCCTGACCGAGACCGCGCACCTCGTCGACGAGCTGCTCAACCGCACGCCCAACCCGGCGCAACCGTACGTCGGCAAGCACGCCTTCGCGCACAAGGCGGGCATGCACGCGGCGGGCGTCAAGCTCGACGCCCAGACCTTCGAGCACATCGACCCGGCGCTCGTCGGCAACGATCGCGACGTGCTGGTATCCGAGCTCGCCGGGCGGGGCACGATCTCCGAGAAGGCCCGCGAGGCCGGGATCGAGGCCGACGAGGACTTCGCCCAGCGCGTCGTCGACCGCGTCAAGGAGCTCGAGCACGAGGGCTTCCAGTTCGAGGCCGCCGACGGGTCGTTCGAGCTCTTGATGCGCCGCGAGGCGGGTGTCTACGAGCCGCTGTTCGAGTTGGAGTCCTGGCGCGTGACGGTCGAACAGCGCGCCGACGGGCGGGCTGAGACCGAGGCGACGATCAAGATATCGCTCGGGGGAGAGCGCTATGTGCGCACCGCCGAGGGGAACGGACCGGTTAACGCCCTGGACAAGGCGCTGCGTGACGCGATCGGCGAGATCCACCCGCACTTGCGCGAGATCGACCTCGTCAACTTCAAGGTCCGGATCCTCGACGAGACCAGGGGCACCGGGGCCGTTACTCGGGTGTTGATCGATGCCTCCGATGGGCAGGAGGTTTGGGGATCGATCGGCGTTTCCGAGAACGTGATTGCTGCTTCTTGGGATGCTCTTGTGGACTCCCTCGAGTACGGAATGCAAGGTGGCAGGTCCCCGTCGGTTTCGATGATCCGAACGACCGGCAAGGTGTAGTGCAGGGCGCGAACGCCCGGCTGGGCGCGGCCTGGTCATTCGTATCCTCGACCCGCCGGGGACACTTGGATCGCTCTCGTGACGCCGACCTTTACGACCTGTCTCTGCTGAGGTGAGCTCGATTAGCGAGGAGA
>Ga0307372_10013956_pt1 | contig 10331 bp, 7 predicted proteins | sample OX1MG_FD_202533 | JGI IMG/M metagenome (GOLD analysis project Ga0307372, IMG submission 202533) | Soil microbial communities from Risofladan, Vaasa, Finland - OX-1 | ecosystem: Environmental > Terrestrial > Soil > Coastal area > Acid sulfate soil | place: Finland: Risofladan, Vaasa | collected... | reverse complement strand
GCGATGGGCAGCGGGGCCAGCGCCAAGATGGCCACGCCCAGGCGTCCCGCGGCCAACGGCCCCAACAGCCAACCGGGCAGGGCGGGAAACGCCGCAGCCAGCGCCAGCCAAAGCAGCCAACCAGCGGATACGACCATTGAATAGGAGCGCAGGAAATCGCGCCGGCGCTCGACCGCGACGAGGGGAAGGAAGCGGATGGCCACGGCATTGCCGCCCAGGAAGAGGAAGGCGACAACGAAATTGATGTAGAGCAGCAAGAGGCCATAGGCGGCCAGGGTTGGGTGTCCCACCCGCGCCAGTAGAACCCGGGTGGCAAAGCTAAAGGGCACACCGGCCAGCGCCAGCCACACGGTGCAGCGCAGGCCGCGCAGCACGGGCGCGCGCAGCTCGTTGGGGATGGCGGCCCAGACATCGGTGCCGGCGGCGGAGGCGAGAGGGAGGCCGAGGGCGGGCATGGCATCAACCCCGCAGCGGCGCCAGCGGGGCCGCCAATTCGCGCCCCAGGCGCTGGACCACGGCCAGGTTGGCGGCGCGGATGGAGGTGAGGCTGTCGCCGTAGTCGCGCAGCTCTCCTCCGGTAGCGTAGCCCCAGCGATCGTGGCCGGGGCGGCGCACCGCTTCCCGCCCGTCGTAGGCGTTGTCGCGCAGGCTGACCAGGCCCCAATTCATTTTCTCCGGCCAGGAGTCAGCAAAACCCCAGAACTTGGTGCCGACCACCGGGTGGGTGCCGCTGCGGGTGGCGCGGGCGAATTCGCCGGCGAGGGCCTGGGCGTAGGCGGCGCCGCGCACCGCCTGCGAGGGGTACATGGGGGCGCCCGAGCCCGCGTCGGGATAGGCAAACAAATCGGAATCGGCGTTGGCAGCCATGCCGGTCCAGGTGACGAGCGGGAGGTCGCCGGCGCTGGCGACGGTGCGCTCGAGCACCAGCGCGCTGGCGGCATTGGCTTGCAGCACGTCCACAGCGGCGCCGGCCGCACGCAGGATGGGGGCCCGGGTGAGCCCGTTCCAGCTATTCAGAGTGGCGGGGCCGAACAGGAGATAGTCGGGAAAGCTGCGGCGCACGGCAGTGGCCAGCGCCTGGAAATACGTTTGGGCATAAAGGAACAGGAACCCATCCAGATCGGCGCGCAAAGTGGGGGTGGCGGCGAGCAGGCGCTCCGGGTCCCGCCCCACCCAAGCATTGCGCCCGCTTTCATCCAGCCAGCCGCGGCCCAGCGGCCAGCCGCCATCGGAGCCGAAACAGGTGTAGTGGGCATGCCACGCTTGATTCAGGCGCGCAATGTTGCCGTAGCGGCGGCGCAGCCATTGCTGCAAGGCATATTTGGCGTGCAGGCGGGGATCGGCGTAATGCACGCCCAAGGCGGGGTTGGCCGCCACCTCGGGCTGGCTGGCCAGCACCAACCAGCCGATGTGGGGGTGGGTGCGGGCGGCTGGCACCTCGGGGCCGGGGCCAAAGCCAAAAAGATCGTCGGCATCGTCGCAGCTCACCCCCAACAGGAAGGGGGAATGCCCGAGGCGGCGAGCCAGCGCCGCCGCCTCCCCGGCGGCATAGACGCCAAAGTTGGGATCGAAGACGTCGGGCGTGGTGGCACCGCGCCAGCCGGTGTAGACGGCCGGATCGGTGGCGGCGATGATGTCCTTGACGGGCGCCTCGGCATAGCCCCAGCGGTTCTGCAAGCTGAACGCCGCGGGCCGGAGCATGGCCACGAAGGGTAGGCGCTGCGGATTGCCGGGGCGGCCATAGAGGGGCACGGGCAGGGCGTATTCGCTGGCATACTCGGCCAGGCAGTTGAAGCCCCAATCGCGCAAGCGCAGCACCGCCTGCCGCGCCCACACCGCTTCGTTGCCAAATTTGGCCAAGGCGCATTGGCGAAGCGAGGCCTGTCCGGGCAGGCCGGAGGTGGACAGATCGACGTTGAAGACCCCGCACATCCAGTAGGGATGGCGGGCGGGCGTTAGCAGCAACCAGCGCGAGCCGATCTTGACGGCACGGAAGCGGGATGGCGCAGCGGCCACGCGGGAACTGGGACCGAGCCAGGCCAGGCCGCCAAACTCGTCCCGCGCCGGCTCCGCCAGCCAGACCGCGCCGGCCCGGGCTTGCCGCGCGGCGACCGCCAGGCCGGCACCGGCGGTGACCAAGAAGCGGCGCCGGGTGCAACTCCGCTCTGCGGCAGCTTGGCTCATCGCGCGCTCTCGCCCGCCCAGACCACGCCCGAGGGCTCGCCACTTGTTTGCGTGGAACGCTCCGGCTGCCACCCCAGGGCGAAGCCCGGCTCGGCAACCTCCGCTTCGGGCGCCGCGCCCGCCAGCGTCTGCGCCACGGCCGAGAGCGCAATCGCCATCCAGAACAATTTGGTGTATTGCGCCGAGAGGAAGGTGGCGCTGACACAGAAGCCGCAGAGACCGGCTTGCAAGCCCAGCGCGGCGGCGCCCATCCATGCCGGCGGGGCGTTGGACGGCGGCGGCAACGCGGCGGGCGCCGGCGGCGCCGCCGCCGGTCCCGGAGCGAACAGATCGAGCGGGGCCTCGTCCGGCGGCGCGGGCCCGCCCGGCGCTGCGGCTTTCGCCACCCGCGCCAGCGAACGCAGGCTGAAGACCACCGCCAGCGCAAACACCGCGAGGGCGGGGAGCCCCATTTCGGCGGCGATCTCCAGATAGGCGTTGTGGGCGATGTGGTCGAGATTGGCATGGTCCGCCGCATACACTTCGACCTCGGGCTTGAAATTGCCCAACCCGATGCCGGTGAGCGGATGGGTGGCCACCATGCGCAGGCCCGCCTGCCAGAGAGCGAGGCGGGTGTCGGTGGACTTGTTGTCCGAGGCGGTGGGATGGAGAAGGCGATTCAGGGGCGAATGCGACCACAGCAGCAGCGGCGGCAGCGCCAGCACGACGGCGAGCGCCAGCCAGCGCAGATGCCGCTTGCGCCAGGCCAGGTAGACCAGCAGGGTGGCGAGGCCCAGCATCCCGCCGCGCGAGGCGGCGAGGCCGATGGCCAGCAGCGTGATCAAGGCACAGACGCGCGCCGCGGCCCGCTTCCACCAGGCGCCTGGACAGCCGCTGAACATCAGCGCCAACGGCAGGCCGATCAAGGCCGAAGCGGTAAAGTAGTTGGGATCACCGGTGACCCAGCCCGGGCGAAAATCGGCGTAGACGTTGTGGTACTTCTGCCACTCGCGCAGGATATAGAGGGAAGCCACCGCCACCGCCACCACCATGGCCCACAGGGTATGTTCGAAGCGCGGCCAGGTATCCACCAATCCGAACACAATCACCAGCAGCGCCAAAAACGAGAGATAACTCAACAGTGGACTTTGATCCCAGGCGATGGGCGCGCCCCAGCAAAGCCAAGACACCGCCGCCCACAGGCAGAACCATTGCATGCACTGCGACTGGGCCGAGTGCCAGAGCGCCGGCGCCCGGCGGACGAGGGCGCAGTGGGCAAAGGCGGCGACCAGGCACGCGAGTCCGAGGTACTTGATGGCGGTGAGATCGCTGAGAAAGCGCTCCCACAGCGGATCGCGCGTGAGCGGCATGGCGGAGACAAGGAGGTAGAGCAGCAGCATTAGGATTCCAGGGCGGCGACGTCGCGCATGCACACTCCAGCGGGCGTCCGGGAAGGCACCACCAACGCCTCCAGGCCGAGGCGGACGCTCTGGCGCAGCGCCGCGAAGCTGTATTGGGCGCACACCCGCGCGCGGGCGGCGGATCCGATGCGATGGCGCAGTTCGGGCGAGCCCAGCAGGCAGGCGACGGCGGCGGCGAATTCCGCCGGCTGTTCCGCCAGCAGGATCTCGTCGTCGGGCACCAATTCCAGGCCTTCGGCGCCGAGAGGGGTGGCGACCACGGGCTTGGCGAGGGCGGCCGCCTCCAGGATCTTGAGGCGCGTGCCGCTGCCGATGCGCAGGGGAGCGATGCTCACCGCCGCTTGCGCCAAATGGGGATAGACATCGGCGACGGTGCCGGTGAACTCAACCCCGGCCCGGTGGCGATGGCGCGCCAAGAAGGCGGGGGGGGGATTGCGGCCGACGATGCGCAGCCGGGCCTCGGGACAGCGGCGCAGCACCAGGGGCCAGGCGGACTCGAGAAAAAACTCCACGGCGTCACGGTTGGGAAACCAATCCAGAGCGCCCTGGAAGAGCACCAGATTGGGGTCGGTCTCGCCGCCCGGCGCCGACTCGAGGCGGTCGGCGATGTTGGGCGCCACCACGACACGGGCGTGGGGTTGCTGGCGCAGCAAGGCGGCGCGGTCGGTGCCCGAACAAACCCATTGCAGGGCGGCGCGACGGCCGACCTGCAGTTCCCAATCGCGCACCTTGCGGCACTCCCACCCGGCGGCGGCGCGCTTGCAGGGGTTGGTCTCAACCGCCCGGTAGCTCTCGAAAATGCGGTGCTCGATGTTGTGGTGGTTGATGATCAGCGGGCGCAGCTCGTCGGGCACGTTGACGGCGGCAAACACGGTGTCGCACACGATGGCGTCAGCGGTCTTGGCCTGCCCCAGGCGGGCCACCAGATCGCGCACGGCAGCCGAGCGGAATCGCAAGGCGGCATGGGGCAGGGCGGAGGCGAGCGAGCCCAGGCGCGCCCCCCAGTCGCCGCCTTGGGTCAGGCTGCTGACGCGATGGTCGAGCATCCACACCGACTCGCAGACCTCATGCAAGGCGGAGCGGGAGGGCGCAGCGCCGGCGGCCTGTTGGCACACCAGCGTAATCTGGCAGCCCTCCTGGCGCAGCGCCCGCAGCATGCACCAAGTGCGCAGGCGCAAACCGTTGTTGGCGGGCAAAGGGCAATCGAGGGCAAGGTAGAGCAGGCGCATAGGTACCTTTCAGGCGCGGGTGGAATGGGCCAAACGGTGGTAGTTGTCCTCCAATTGGCGCAACAGGAGGGCGCAAGACAACGCCCCGGGCGGCGGAGGCAACGGCAGGCGGGCGGCGTAGGCCGCCAATTCGGCCGGCGGCCAACCCGCCGCGTTCAAATGCGGAAGGCGAAAGAACAGCTCGCTGGCCGTTTCATAAATGCAGTAGCGGGGCGAGGCGCGGCGGGCCATCCAGGCCCAGCGCGGCCAGTGCCGGGCGGTGCGCCATCCGAGATGGCGCAGGGCGCTGCCCCAGCCCCGCAGGCGCGAGCGCCAGGGCTGCAGGCCGAGCCAGGCCCGCCACAATTGCGCGCGGCTGGGATCGCGGGGAAGCCGTGCCCGCGCTGGCGCTTGCAAGCGGCTGAGTTCCCAGCGCCAGAGCGATTCGGCCTCGCCGATCGCCGCCGCCCAGCCGCCCGAGGGCGACGGCAGGCCAGGCACGGCGCCGACGGGGCAGAGTTTCCAACGGGTGCATGCCGCCACGCGGCGCGCAAACGCGGGTGTGACCCAATCGCCGGCACCCGCCCTCTCGGCGTGACGCCACAGGCGCTCCGCCCGTGCGGCGTAGCTGGGCGGACAGTCGCCGCAGAACACCAAATAGGAGGTGGCCATGTCGAGATAGAGCTTGACCCAGGGATACACTTGCTCCGGCGTGGCGGGCGCGGCTCCGCCCTGGGCGCAGGCGCTGGGCAGCAGTTCCAGGATGCGGTTGGCGAGCAGGCGAAACGCGTCCTCGCAGGGCAAATGGCCGCCGTCCATGGCGGGGATGCGGCGCAGCATCGCGGGATCGCCCCACAACACGCAGCCGGCGCGACCCAGCTCATAGCCGAAGAGATGGGGCGGCAGGGTCTCGAGATAACTGGGATGGACGGCGCGGAGCGAGACGCTGGCGTCCAGGCGGGCGAGCGACAAATCTTGCCGAACGCGGAATTCCAGGGCGGCGAGCTCGGCGGCGGAGGGCAACCGCGCCTGCGCCGACAATACCAGGAGCAGATCGGCATCGCCCAACAAGCGGTCGGCGTTGGCGTGGACGAGCCAACTGCCTTCGCCCCGGGCCAGACTGCCGGTCAGCAGCAGCGCCAGCAGGTGCGTCCGCTGGGGCGCATGGGCGAGCACCGCCGACCGCACCGCCGCTTGCAGACGCAGCGACGGCGGCGTCGCAACGGAGGGGGAGAGCGGGAAGCACAACTCAGCCATGGCGCCCTCGCAAGGAACGAATGGGGCGGGGCCAGGCGGGGCGGCTTGCGGAGGCAGGGCTGGCTTCCTTTGGCAGCGACGGCAGCGGGACGCGGGATGCCCGGCCGCGCCGGGGCGCGAAACCCAAGGCGCAGTACAACGCCGCGGTGGCGGCAACCTGGCGCTGCAGGGGGAAATGCTGCGCCGCCACCGCCCGCGCCTGCTCGGCCATGCGCCGGCGCAGGGCGGGGTCGGCGAGCAGGCGGCGCAGCGCCGCCGCCAGCGCGGCGGCGTCGTTGGGAGGCACCAGCACGCCGGTGGCCTCGGGGACCACCACTTCGGGGGTGCCGTCCACGGCGGTGGCGACCATGGGACAGCCGGCGGCGGCCGCCTCCATGGCGACCAGCGGCATGCCCTCGTACAGCGAAGGCAAGACGCAGAGATCGGCCACCGCCAGCCACGCCTCCACCTGGGAGCAAAAGCCGAGGAAGAGGACGCGCTCACGCAGGCCCAGGGCCTCGGCCTGGCGACGGAGTTCGGCGGCGAGTCGGCCGTCGCCCAAGCACACCAGCCGAATGGGCGGCGCGGCGTGGCAATCCAACTGCGCCAAGGCGTTCAGCAGCACGGCGTGGCCTTTTTGCGGCTCAAGCCGCGCGGCGCACAGCAGCAGCCGTTCCTGCGCGGCGATGCCGCAGGCGGGGCGGGGATCGTCGGCGGCGCGGGTGGCGCGTGCGAAGCGCTCCAGGTCTATGCCATTGGGGATGGTCCACACCTTGGCGGGCGCGAGCCTTTTTTCGTTGCGGAGATAGTCGGCGTTGGCGTGGGAGACGGCGACGTAGCCGGTCAGCCAGCGATCGGCCACGCGGTCGAGCCAATAGCCCCGCTTCCAGCCTTGGCGCCAGCGTTCGCTCACGTGCGGGGTCTCGATCACGGTGGGGACGCGGGCCAGCCGGGCCCAGGGGGCGATGGCGCGGCTGGCGCAGGAGAGATGGACATGGACGATGTCCACGCGGTGGCGGCGCAGGTAGCGCGCCAGCGGCCAGCCGGCGCCGGCGTCCCAGGGGGTCATGGGCGCGCCTGGGTGGACGCGGACGTCGGCGGGCAGGTCGGGCAGTTCGCGCAGGAGCCCGGGCGGACAGGCGAGGTGGGGCTCGAAGCTTTGGCGGTCAAGTCCGCGCAGCAGCCCCAGCATGTGCTCCTCGGCGCCGCCGCGGGCGGTGGCGTTGGAGGCGTGCAGCACGCGCAGGCGGCGGGCAGCGGCGCTCATGCGTGGGCTCCCTGCGCCAGCGGCTCGCACAGGCAACCGAAGAGATGCGCGATCTCGCTCATTTCGGTGTCGGTGGCGTGGTTGCTGAGGATCACGGCGTCGGAGTCGGGATCATCGGGATGGTAGCCGTGCATGCCGCAGGGATTCCAGCCGCGGCCGTTGAAATCGCCCTGGGATACCAGCACGCCGGGATTGAGCAGAAAGATGAGTTGGCCGAAACGCTGGTCGTCGAACCAGACCCCGAGCTCGCGCAGCTCGTGCTCCTCCAGCACGCGCCCGCAGTCCAAGCGCCGCACGGTGGCGGTGATGGAGTCGCGGGCCCGGGGATTCCAGAACCAGCAGCGCAGCATGGTGGAGTCGTAGACGGCGAGATAGTCATCCGGAACACGGCAAGCGTTGGCGCGCAGGGCTTGCGCCAGATCGACGCGCGCCGTGACCGGCGCCATGCCGTGGTCGGAGAACAAGCGGAAACGGGCGTCGGGATCGCGCGCCAGCATAGTCGCGTGCAGCTCGGCCAAAGCGGCGGCGTAACGATCGAGCTCGGCGGACACTGCCGCCGCCTCCCCCAGGTGCTGGTGCAGGAACCCATCCACGCCACTGAGATAGACGAACACGGTGGTGGCTTCGCCCTGCGCCAGGGCGCGGCGGGCGCGCCGGATCAGTTCGAAGTCGTCGCCGTCGCGATAGGAGTAGATGCGGTGGCGCAAGCCGGCCGCCTGCCAAAGATCGAAGGCGGACACGGCGCCGGCGATGCTGCCGGGAGCATAGAGGTGGCGCGGCTCGCAGAAATTGAACCAAGGCAGCAGGCCAGGGGCGAGGGCGCATTCGAAGCCAGGGCCCAAGCCGAGCAGGTGGCGGCCCAGGCGGGTGATGAGGGCGCGGCCGTAGCGATGGTCGAGGAGGCGCGTCGGGCCGCCGGCCAGGGGCCGCACCCAGCGGAAGGGGGAATTGAATGGATCGAAGTAGAAGAGGTTCCAGTGGCCGTGGCGGCTGGGCGGCTCGCCGGTGAGGATGGTGGGGATGGCGCCGGAACTATAGCCCAGGGTGGTGCGCAGGGGCCGGCGATGGGGCAGGAGCGCGCGCAGGAAGCCATGGCGCTGCACCAGGGGCCAGCCCAGCGCATCCATCAAGACATAGACGCCCAGTCGAGCGGGGGCGCCGGCGCGGGCCAGTCCGGACGACAGCGCCATAGCATTTGCTTCGGCGGCCATAGCAGGCAGTTGCGGCCTTGTCTCCAGAGAAAGTCGAGGTGACGGCATCGCAACCAATCCTGCAATTGCGGGGCCGAAGTGGCGGCACCCACCCCGTTGCGCGGCAGCACGGTCCGGCCGGCGGCCGCCAAGCCGGGACGGGACACGCACAGGGCGCGAAAGCCGCAACTCAGCGCCACTTCCAGCACGCGGCGGTTCCACAGGCCATAGGGGGCGGCGAGAAAATGCACCGGCGTGCCGACACGATCCTGCAGTATGTGCCGCGAGGTGCGCAACGCGGCCTCCAAGGCGGGGGACGCGAGCCGGGCGAGCACGGTGTGTTCGTGGCCGTGGGATTGGATGTCCATGCCGGCCTGCCGCAGCTCTCGGATCTGGGGCCAAGCCAAGTAGCCTGGAAGGCCGATCTGGGCGGTGTTGACGAAGAAGGTGGCCTGCAACCCATGGGCGAGCAGGAGAGGCAGGGCCACGCGATGATCGGAGACCAAGCCGTCGTCGAAGCAGAGCAGGAGGGTGGGCACGGAGGGGGCGGCGGCGCCGCTCCACCACGCCTCCAGGCTGGCGCTGGCCAGGGCGCCGGCCCGCAGCGCCTGCTGGATCACGGCAAGATGTTCCTGGAAGCGGGCGACGGGCAGGGCGAAGCGGGCGGCGGCGCCGCGGGCCGGGCCCAGGCCGTGGTACAGCAACAGCAGGGCGGGCGCGCGGGGCGCAGTCAGCGGACCTGCTGCCATGCGGTATCTCCGCGATCGAAGAGGAACAGCAGGAAGCCCCACAGAAACGCGGCGTTCATGGCCACGAAGAACGACAGCCCCTGCGCCAGGCGGGAGCGCCGCGCGGGACCGAAGGCGCAGGCGGCGGAGGCCGCCAGGCCGTAGGCGGCCAATTGCAGCAGCAGCAGCCAGCGGTAGGGCGGCAGCGGCCACAACGCCGCATTGGCGAGCAGCGCCAGCAAGAGCAGGAAGGGCACGCACCAGCGCAGCAGTTTGTGCGAGACAAAGGCCCACTGCGTCACCCGGTCGAGGCGGGTGCCCAGCAGCGAGCGCAAGGCGCGGAAACTGCCGATGGCCAAGCGCACGCGGCGGGTGAACTCGCCCCGCACCGAGGGAGCGGGCACTTCCCAGGCCAGCGCCTCGGGATCGTAGAGCACGCGGTAGCCGACGCGGCGGGCGTGCATGGGCACCAGGAAATCCTCGATCCAGGCGCTGGCGCTCAAGCCCGGGAAGCACTGCTTGCGCAGCGCGTACAAGGCGCCGCTGGCGGTCAAGGTGGCTCCCAGGCGGCCTTCCATCAAGCGCAGCAGGCATTCATAGGACCAATAGGCCCCCTCAGTGTTGCGCGAACCGTCATGGTGTTGAAAGCGCAGCGCGCCGCACACGACCCCGACGTCGGGGTCGTCGAAATGGCGCACCAGCTTGCCCAGGGTATCGGGCAGGTGGCGGGTGCTGGCGTCGGTGAACAGCAGCAGCGCGTGGCGGGCGCGCGCCACACCCTGATTCAGGGCATTGGCCTTGCCCTGCTGCCGGGGCAAGAGCACGATCTCGATCCAGGGTTCGCACAGGCTGGCCAAGTAATCGTTGGTGCCGTCGCTGGAGCCGTCGGAAACCAGCACCAATTGCAGGCGATCGCGGGGGTAATCGAGCGCGCGCAGGCTGGCGACCAGCGCCGGCAGCTCGGCCTCCTCGTTGTGGGCGGCGACCACGATGCTGACGCCGGGCCAGGGCGGCGCCACCGCGCCGCCGTCAGGCTCGCCGTGCAGCAGCCGCCGCCATGACCGCCACAGATCGGCCGCCGAGGAGGCGAGAAACAGCAACAGGGGATAACCGGCGTA
>Ga0307372_10013953_pt1 | contig 10332 bp, 8 predicted proteins | sample OX1MG_FD_202533 | JGI IMG/M metagenome (GOLD analysis project Ga0307372, IMG submission 202533) | Soil microbial communities from Risofladan, Vaasa, Finland - OX-1 | ecosystem: Environmental > Terrestrial > Soil > Coastal area > Acid sulfate soil | place: Finland: Risofladan, Vaasa | collected... | reverse complement strand
GCCTGGTCGAGCTGGACCGCTACTGCTGCGGCATCGCCGGGACCTACGGCACCAAGCGGGAGAAGTACGAAATCGCGATGCGGGTCGGGGAGCCCCTCTTCGCCGACATCCAGGACGCCTCCCCGGATCTGGTGGCCTGTGACAGCGAGACCTGCCGCTGGCAGATAGCCAAGGCGACCGGGGTCACCTCGGTGCATCCGCTTGAGGTCCTCTACCGAGCTTATGGCGGCAGCTGAGGGGGCCGGGCGTCTGGTCGGGCTGGTCCTGGTCTCCCACAGCGCCCGGCTGGCCGAGGGCGCCGCCGACCTGGCTCGAGCCATGGCCGCCGACGTCATCATCGTGGCCGCCGGTGGCATGGCGCCCCCCGAGCAGGCGCTGGGGACCGATGCCGCCCAGATCGCCGCCGCCATCGAGGAAGCCTGGGCGGAGCCGGGCGTGCTGGTGCTGATGGACCTGGGCAGCGCGCTGCTGTCGGCCCAGCTGGCGCTCGACCTGATCCCGGCGGCGCATCGAGCCGGCATCCACCTCAGCTCGGCTCCCCTGGTCGAAGGCGCGGTCCAGGCGGCGGTCTCGGCCCAGTTGGGGGACCCCATCGACAAGGTGGCCGCGGCCGCCCTCAGCGGACTCGAGGGAAAGCAGGCCCAGCTCGGGGACTCACCCCCGGCCCCGGCGGCCGAGCCGCAGGCCGCGACCGAGGAGGAGGGCTGGCGAGAGACTGTGGTGGCGGTGGACCTTCCCCTGGGACTGCACGCCCGGCCGGCGGCGCGCCTGATTCAGGCCACCTCCAAGTTCGAGGCCGAGGTCCAAGCGGGCAATGCCAGCACCGGCCTGGGGCCGGTGAGCGCCCGCAGCCTCAACCGGCTCGCCGGGCTCCAGATCGGTCCTGGTCAGCGCTTGCTGGTTCGGGCCAGGGGCCGCGCGGCCGAGCAGGTGCTGGCGGCGGTCGAAGAGCTCGCCCGCCGCAACTTCGACGAGCCGCTCCAGACCCAGGCCCCAGGCGGCGACCAGGCGGGGCAGCCGCCGCCGTCACCCCCGGCTCCCTTGGGGCGCGGCCTGGTCGGCCTTCCCGCGTCGCCGGGCACCGCGGTCGGCCCGCTCATGCATCTGGGCCATCGCGAGCTCAAGATTCCCGAGGCCGCCCCCCGGCCGCCGGCCGAGGAGATGGCGGTCTTGGAGCGGGCTCTGGAGGCGACCAGGCGCGATCTCCAAGCGCTCCGGGAGATGACCGCCCAGCGAGCCGGCGCCTACCAGGCGGCCATCATCGACGCCCACCTCCTCTTTCTGGAGGATCCCGAGCTGGTGGGCGCGGCCCGGGACGACACCAGCGCCGGCCACCTGGGCGCGGCCGCCGCCTGGGCCAAGGCGAGCGCCCAGGTTCGCCGCGGCTGGGAGCAGATGACCGACCCCAGGATGCGCTTGCGGGCGGCCGACCTGGACGGGGTCGCGCGCCGAGTGCTGGCCAACATCCTGGGAGTCGCCGAGTCGGCCCCCACCGGCAGGGGCCTGCTGGTGGCCGAGGAGCTCTCCCCCACCGACACCGCCGGCCTCGACCCCTCCCAGGTGCTGGGAATCGCCACCGCCGGGGGCGGGCCGACCTCGCACAGCGCCATCCTGGCCCGGTCGCTGGGTATACCGGCGGTGGTCGGGATCGGCCCGGCTTTGCTAGGGCTGCCCACCGGCACCATGGCGCTGCTGGACGGCGACCTGGGGACCCTGCTCCCGGACCCTCTGCCGGCCGAGGTCAGAGCGGCCAAGGCCAGCCAGCTGGCGCACCGCAAGGCGGCCGCCGAGGAGGCCAAGGCCGCCCACCAACCGGCCGTCACCAAGGACGGGATCACGATCGAGGTGGGGGCCAACATCGGCTCCGTGGCCGACGCCGTGGCCGCCGCCGAGGCGGGCGCCGACGGGATCGGACTGCTCCGCACCGAGTTCCTCTTCCAGGCGGCTGCCGAGATGCCTGACGAGGATGCCCAGGCCGCTGCCTACGAGGCGATCGCGGTTGCTCTGAAGGGCCGGCCGCTGACCATCCGCACCCTCGATGTCGGCGCCGACAAGCCCCTGTCCTATCTGCCCCGGGCCGAGGAGGACAACCCGGCCCTGGGGGTGAGGGGGCTGCGCCTGGGACTGGCCCAACCCGAGCTGCTGGCGACCCAGCTGCGCGCCATCGTGCGGGTCGCCGCCACTCACCGGGTGCGGGTGATGTTCCCGATGGTGGCCAGCCAGGAGGAGATCATCGCGGCCCGGGAGGTGCTTCAGGCGATCTCCCCCGCGGAGCGGAGCGGCAAGGTGCCCGCCCTCGAGGTGGGGATCATGGTGGAGGTCCCGGCCGCCGCCCTGGAGGCATCCAAGCTGGCGGGCATGGTCGACTTCATGTCGCTCGGCACCAATGACCTCTCCCAGTACACCCTGGCGGCGGACCGGGTCAATCCGGCGGTCGCGGGGCTGGCCGACCCACTCCACCCGGCGGTGCTCAGGCTGATCCAGGCCACCGCCGCGGCGGGGAAGGCCGCCGGCCGCTGGGTGGGCGTGTGCGGTGAGCTGGGGGGGGAGACCCTGGCCACCGAACTGCTGATCGGCCTGGGGATAACCGAGCTGTCCGCCGCTCCGGTCAGGGTAGCGGCGGTCAAGGACGCCGTCCGCCGAGTCGACTCGGCGGCGGCCCGACAGCTCGCCGAGCGGGCGCTCAGCCTCCCCAGCGCTGCCGCGGTGCGTCGGCTGCTGGTGCAGCGAAGGGCCGAGATTGGCGGTGACGCGCCGACCTGATTGGCGCAGAATGCAAGCTCGGAGTCGACACGGCGCGAACAGTTGCTCGTACTATGCGCTGCAGTGAGCGGAGATGAGCTTGAAGGAGTGGGCAAGGGAGCAAGGCGTACATCCTGTGACCGCATCCCGGTGGTTCCGGGATGGGAAGCTGCCGGGGCCGGTGCGCCGCGTCGGGGGCCTGATCCTGGTCGACGCTCCGGGCTCAGCCGCGGCAGTGGGCAGAGTGGCTGTCTACGCCCGAGTCTCGTCGGCGGACCAGCGCTCCGACCTCGACCGGCAGGTGGCCCGGGTCACCGCGTGGGCGACGGGCGAGGATCTCTCGGTCGGCCCGGTGGTGACCGAGGTGGGCTCAGCGCTCAACGGCAAGCGGCGCAGGTTCCTCGCCCTGCTGCGGGATGAGTCGGCGACGATCGTGGTCGAGCACAGGGATTGGTTTGCGCGCTTCGGCGTCGAATACGTGGAGGCCGCGCTGTCCGCGCCGGGACGCCGGCTGGATCTGGTCGACTCCGCCGAGGTCGACGACGACCTGGTGCGGGACGTGACCGAGATCCCCACCTCGATGTGCGCCCGGGTGGACGGCAGGCGAGCGGCCGTGAACCGCGCCAGGCGAGCCATGGAACCCGCCTGCGATTCCGAGGTGCTGGCGTGATAGTGGAGGCCCGCACCGCCAAGGAAGCGGCGAGGATCGCCGCTGTCACCGGTGGGGTGCATCTGCCTGCCAAAGAGGAGGGCAAGCTCTCGCGCCGGGTAAAGCTCACCGGCGATTTCGAGGCTCACCGGGCGGCGGTCGAGGCCGTCACCGTCTGGTTCGGTCTCTGCACCGATGACGGGGTCCCGGCGCCCTCTGGCTGGACCGTGACGGGGGCGCGCTTCGAGGTGCAGTGGCCCAAGCAACCTCCCCGGGTGCGGTCTCACTTCGGGGCCAGGCGGTATGCGTACAACTGGGCGCTGGCCCAGGTGAAAGCCGACATGGACGCGAAGCAGGCCAATCCGGAGCATGAGTCGGTGCCATGGACGCTGGAGGCTCTGCGCCAGCGCTGGAACCAGGTCAAAGACAAGGTGGCTCCGTGGTGGGCCGAGAACTCCAAGGAGTGCTACGGCTCGGGAATCGCGGATCTGGTGCAGGCGCTGGCGAACTGGTCAACGTCCAAGCGAGGCAAGCGCAAGGGGCGCCAGGTGGGGTTCCCCAAGTTCAAGTCCCGCAATCGCGATCAGCCACGGGTGCGTTTCACCACCGGGGCGATGCGCTTCGAGCCCGATCGCAGGACCATTGTCGTCCCGGTCATCGGCCCGCTGCGCTCAAAGGAGAACATCCGCCGGGTCGAGCGCCACCTCGCCAGGGGCAACGCCCGGCTCTTCTCCATGACTCTCTCCGAGCGATGGGGCCGGCTGTTCGTGGCGGTGAACTATGCGGTGCGGACCAAGGTCGTGAGTCCTTCCAGTGCTCCGGCGCAGCCGGGGTCGAGAGCCGGAGTCGATCTCGGCATGAGAGATCTCGCCACTGTCGCCGACACCCAGGGCGTCATCACGATCTTCCCCAACCCGGCGCCCCTTGGAGCCAGCCTGGCGGAGCGGCGCCGGACGGGGCAGCAGCTTTCCAGGTGCATCCCCGGATCTCGCGGTCATCGGGCGGCGAAAGCCAAGCTCGCCCGTCTCGATCGCAGGTGCGTGAACCTGCGCCAGGAGTCCCACCACCAGCTCACGCGTTGGCTGGCGGACAGCTACAGCGAGGTCGTGGTCGAAGATCTCGATCTCGCCGCCATGAAGAAGAGCATGGGTAGAAGGGCATTCCGTCGCTCGGTCAGCGACACGGCCCTGGGCCAAATCCGACCCATGCTCGCCTACAAGGTCGAGCGAGCCGGGTCCAAGCTCAGCGTCGCTGATCGCCGGTTTCCCTCCAGCCAGGTGCCCCACGGCTGTGGCTGCCGACTGGTCGCCAAGCACACGCTCGACAAGATGCTGGTGTGTGCGGGCACCGGGGAACTGGTCAACCGGGATGTCAAGGCGGCCCGAAACCTCCGCGACTGGCCGGACCATGCCAGTTGTGGCTCAGTTGGAGCCACGGCCCCGTTCGTTCCCGGGCCATCTCGAGATGGTACAGGCGGCGGCGCAGAGGCCGGGTCACTCGGCACCTGGGGAGTGGACGTAAGACCAGCGCTTCGGCGCGGGCGGTCTGCGGTGAGGCCAGAACCGAACCCGGCAATGGGGGAGGAACCCCGCGAGGGGTGCCACAGCAGTGAGCTTGACTCAAGTTCACTCAGATGGCAACGGTTCGCCGTCGGCTGCGGACTCGACTCAAACAGTCGAGGAGCCAGCATGGGAGGCGCTGCTCAGGCGGGGAGTCGCCGCGTGACCCCCTTTCCCTCGCGGCCGCTTCGGGCAGTGATCCGCTCGGGCGGGTGGCCACGACGGCTCGGGGGCCTGACCGGATGAGCCTGGGCAAGCTGTCGCCGGCGGGTTCCGCAACAGCCCCCAGGGTCGATCTCGCCGAGGCGCGCGGAGGCCCCTGGCAGACCGGGATGGTGGCGACCGCGACCGGCCTGCGGCTGGTGCTGGCCCCGGTGGTCATGGCGCTGCTGATGGCCGGCTGGGATCCCCTGGCCGGAGCGCTCTTCGCGGTGGCGGCGGCGACCGATTACCTGGACGGGTACTTCGCCAGGCGCTGGCGAGTGAGCACCGCCACCGGCAGCTTCCTCGACACCACCGCCGACAAGGTGCTGGTGACCGCGGCCCTGATCGGGCTGGTGGCGATCTCGCGGACCTCCGCGTGGGCCGCCCTGATCATCGTGGGCCGGGAGATGGTGATCATGGGCCTGCGGGGGTCGGCGGCCGCCCAGGGGGTCCTCATAGTCGCCTCCCAGCTGGGCCGGGTCAAGGCCGCCGTCCAGTTCCTGGCGATCCTGCTCTCGATCTTGAACGTGGGCTACCTGATCGGCCCGATGGGGATCGACCAGTGGGTCATGGCGCTGGCGGTTTTGATCACCATGGGCTCGGGGATCGACTACCTGGTGCGCTTCTCGCGGGTGGTCATGGGTCGCTCCGGGAGCTCGGCCTGAGCTGGTGCCAGAGCAGACCCTGATCATCGGCGGCACCGGGTTCATCGGGGGCGCGATCCTGGCCAGCCTGGTCGCCGACCAGGTCCCGGTCCGAGCCGCCGTCCGCAGCGGCGCCGAGGCGATCCGGGCTGCTGGAGCGCACCCGGTACAGGCCGACCTGCTGGACCCGCCAAGCCTGCGCCAGGCGATGGCTGGTTGTTCTCTGGTGTATCACGCCGGCGGCCTCAACTCGATGTGCCCCAGGGAGCCGGGCCGGCTCTTCGAGGTCAACGTCCAGGGCTCGGCCAACGTGATCACGGCCGCCGCCAGGGCGGGGGTTCGCCGGGTCGTCTACACCTCGTCGGCGGCCAGCCTGGGCGAGCGCCGCGGCACCGTGGCCACCGAGGACAGCCCCCATCGCGGCCACTTCCTGTCCCAGTACGAGCGCTCCAAGTACCTGGCCGAGTTGAAGGTGCTCGAGCTCGGAGCCCAGCTGGGGGTGGAGGTGATCTGCGTCAACCCCTCCTCGGTGCAGGGCCGGGGGCGCACCCGAGGTACGGCCCGCTGGCTGATCCGCTATGCGGATGGGCGCCTTCGCTGGATGGTGGACACCAGGGTCAGCCTGCTTGGCATCGACGACTGCACCAGGGCCCACCGTCTGGCCGCGGAACTGGGAGTGCCCGGCCGGCGCTACCTTCTCAACGGCGGCACCCTGCAGATCCGGGAGCTGATCGAGCTGGTGGCGCGGGTCACCGGGCGCCGCCATCCCGTGCGCTACCTGCCGGGCTCCCTGGCCATGGCCGGGGCCGTGGCCGCGGACGGCGGCTACCGCCTGCTCGGCCGCCGGCCACCGGTTTGCCCGGACATGGTGCGCACCCTCCTCCACGGCCACATCTACGACGGCGGCCGGGCCGCCCTTGAGCTTGGCTTCAGCTACCTGCCGATGGCCGAATTCGTACGGGCCACGCTGGAGTGGTACGCCCGCTCCGGGCTGATCCGGGACGCCAGCTGGCTGCCCTCGCAGCCGGGCGCGTGAGCTGAAGGGGGCGCCGACCTATACTCAGCTCAGCCGGCCCGGGAGACGGTCGACACGGCCCTCGGCATGCGGAGGCGCTGACCTTGGATGACGGCGAGGCCGAGCGGCCCAGGCTCTGGAGGCAGGGGTACCGCCGGGACCGCGACCTGCCCTGGGCGCGCAGCCCAGCCGCCCGCGCGGTCCGCGCCGGACTGCTCAACTTCGTGGTCGGCCCCATCTTCCGGTACTACGGTCGGCCCTCGGTGTTCGGGCTCGAGAACCTGCGCGGGCTGAGGCCGCCCTTCCTGCTCGCCGCCAACCACTCCAGCCATCTCGACACCCCGGCCATTCTGCTGGCCCTGCCCCCCCGGTTGCGGCGCCACACCCTGGTGGCGGCGGCGGCCGACTACTTCTTCGACGAGGCCTGGAAGGGGGCTCTCTTCGCCCTTGCCGTGGGCGCGATCGCGGTGGAGCGCGAGCGCCCCCCTCGGCAGTCGATGAAGCTGGTGCGGCGGCTGCTGAAGGAGGGCTGGAATCTGGTGGTGTTTCCCGAGGGTGGCCGCAGCGCCGACGGGCGGCTGCACCGGGGCAAGCGCGGGATCGCCCACCTGGCGGCGGCGGCCGGGGTGCCGGTGGTCCCGGTCGGGGTGGTCGGCACCTTCGCCGCCCTGCCCAGCGGTTACCACTGGCCGCGGCGCTCCCATGTGGAGGTCCACTTCGGCCCCCCACTCTTCACCGACGGGCATCCCAAGCCCGGCCCCGGCCCGGGTGGGCTGCGCTCGGCCACCGAGGGGATCATGGCCTCGATCCAGGCCCTGACCGGTCAGGAGCTGGCGTCGGAGTCAGCCCTGGCGGCCGGTAGCACCGGCGCTGCCGCCGACCATGTGCTCCGGGGCTGAGCGGCACCTCTGGTCGGGCCGGCACCCGGTTACGCTTAGCGCTGATGAGCAGCTGTTCTCCTGACCTCAGATGACCTCAGAGCCGGCTCCGCCAACTCCGCTGGTGGGGGTCGTGATGGGCTCTCGCTCCGACTGGGAGACGCTCCAGCACGCCGCCAGCACCCTTGGCCAGCTGGGGATCCCCCACGAGACGCGGGTGGTCTCCGCTCATCGGACCCCAGACCTGCTCTTCCGCTATGCGCAGAGCGCCGAGGGGAGGGGGATCCGGGTGATCGTGGCCGGGGCCGGGGGGGCCGCCCACCTGCCCGGCATGCTCGCCGCCAAGACCCATCTCCCGGTCTTGGGGGTTCCGGTCGAGGGCGCCGCTCTGCGGGGCATCGACTCGCTGCTCTCGATCGTGCAGATGCCCGCGGGAGTGCCGGTCGGAACCCTGGCGGTGGGGCGTTCCGGGGCCATCAACGCCGCTCTGCTGGCGGCGGCCGTGCTGGCTTTGTCCGACCCCGCCCTCAGGGCGCGGTTGCTGGAGTTCCGCGCCGCCCAGACCGAGCGGGTGCTGGCGGACCCCGACCCCAGCCGTGACCCTGAGGCCGAGCGCAGGTAGTTGGCCGCGCGCATAGGCTGCCTCGGCGGGGGGCAGCTGGGCCGGATGCTGGCGCTGGCGGGGTATCCGCTGGGGATCGCCATGACCTTCCTCGAGCCCCAGGCCGGCTCGTCCGCGGGCCAGGTGGCCGACCAGCTGGTGGGCGACTACGGTGACCCGGACCTGCTGGCGGAGCTGGGGGCGCACTCGGACCTGGTCACCTTCGAGTTCGAGTCGGTGCCGGAGACGTCGACCCGGGCGCTGGCTGAGTCATGCCCGGTCTTCCCCCCACCCCGGGCGCTCCTGGTCGGGCAGGACCGCCTGGAGGAGAAGCTGCTCTTCCAGAGGCTGGGGATTCCCGCCGCCGCCTTCGTTCCGGTCGACAACGAGACCGGGCTGGGACCGGCTCTGGCCCGGCTGGGAACACCCTCGCGACTGAAGGCGCGGCGCCTCTCCTATGACGGCCACGGCCAGGTCCCCGTGGGTGCCGTCGAGTCGGCGCCCGCCGCGTATGCGCAACTGGCCGGGGTCCCCTGCCTGCTGGAACGGGACGTCCCCTTCAGTCGCGAGGTCTCGATCATCGGGGTCCGTGGCTCCGGGGGTGAGACCGCCTTCTATCCGCTGGTGGAGAACCACCACCAGAACTCGGTGCTGAGGTTGTCGCTGGCGCCGGCGCCGGGCCTGGGTCCGGCGCTGCAAACCCAGGCGGAGGGCATCTGCCAGGCGATCCTCTCCGACCTTGGCTACCAGGGGGTGCTGGCGGTGGAGCTCTTCCAGGTCGGAGAGCGGCTGCTCGCCAACGAGATCGCGCCCCGGGTCCACAACTCGGGGCACTGGACCATGGATGGCGCCGACACCAGCCAGTTCGAGAACCACCTGCGAGCGGGCCTGGGCTGGCCCCTCGGGTCCACCAAGCCGAGGGGCGTGAGCGCCATGATCAACCTGCTGGGGGAGCTGCCAGATCCCCGGCTGGTTCTGGGGGTGCCCGGGGCCCACCTCCATCTCTACGGTAAGGAGCCCCGGCCGGGACGCAAGCTGGGACACGTCAACATCACCGGCTCCGACCCCAGGGCGGTCACCGCCGCGACTCGCGAGCTGGGTCGCAGGCTCGGCGCTCAACTTCCCGAGCCGCCCGATGGCGACTCCTACTGGGCGCCATGACCCAGCTCCAAGCAGGTGAGCTCGGTCTGGCGGCCGTGGTCGGACACCAGGCCCAGGTGGCCCGGCTCCGCCGCCAGCTCGCCAGCGGCGCGGTCGCTCACGCCTACTGGATCTCGGGGCCGCCGCGGGTGGGCAAGACAACCCTGGCCCTGGGCCTGGCCGGCGCGCTGCTCTCGGCCGAGGGCTGGCCCGGTGGCCTGCTGGCCCATCCCGACCTCTGGCTCGACGATGGGGCAGGGTCGCTGGTGATCGATCGGATCCGGCGCAGCGAGGCGGACCCGCCGGAGGGGCCCACCCTGCAGCACTTCCTCAGCCTCTCGGCTTTCGCCGGCGGGGCCAAGGTCGCGGTCATCGCCAACGCGGAGCGCCTGACGCCTCCCGCCGCCAACAGCCTGCTCCGCCTCCTGGAGGAGCCGCCGGCCGAGTCGGTGCTCTGCCTGACCACGTCCAAGCCCGAGTCGGAGCACCTCCCGGCCACCCTGCGCAGCCGCTGCCAGGAGATCTCTCTCGGCCCGGTGGAGGTGGCCATGATCGCTCCCTGGCTGAGCGCCGGAACCGGTTGCACCAGGGAGGCCGGGGAGCTGGCGGCGGCCCTCTCCCAGGGGCGTCCGGGGCTGGCTCTGGAGATGGTCGAGGACCCTGGCCTCGAGAGCCGGGGCAAGGCCGCGATGGAGTCCTTGCTGGGCGCCGCGGGGAAGGGTCCGGCCAGCTGGTTGGAGCTCAGCCGTGAGCTGGCGGAGCGGGGCCGGGAGCGGGACCTGGCGGTCTTCGCCCTGCGCGCCTGGGCCACCTTTCTGAGGGACTGCTCTTGCTTCGCCGCCGGGGCCCCTGATCTGGCCAGCCTCTCGCTCTGGAGTAAGCCTGCCGCGCTCTGGGCCG
>Ga0307372_10013952_pt1 | contig 10332 bp, 11 predicted proteins | sample OX1MG_FD_202533 | JGI IMG/M metagenome (GOLD analysis project Ga0307372, IMG submission 202533) | Soil microbial communities from Risofladan, Vaasa, Finland - OX-1 | ecosystem: Environmental > Terrestrial > Soil > Coastal area > Acid sulfate soil | place: Finland: Risofladan, Vaasa | collected... | reverse complement strand
TTTCCGGGCACGGCCCGGATGGAATCCTGAACTTCGTAGAGCCCGTCCATGGCGATGTTAAGATCGAGCTGGAGTTTCGGATTATCAGTGCAGATTTCTGCAACCCGCTCGGCGGTCCGTTCGGGGAGCAGCCCGTTGGTGGGCAGATTGACCCACCGGATGCCGTTGTTTACATAAAACAGATGCAGGATGCCGGCAAGTTCGCGGCGCAGCATGGGTTCGCCGCCCGAGAGCCACAGGTCCGTGAAGGGCGGCATGGTGGCTGAGATTTTTTGGATCTCCTCCCAGGTCAAGTCCCCCTTCTGGTTAAGCTCCTCCCAGTAAAAACAGGTCCGGCATTTGGCGTTGCAAACAGAGGTGACAAAGAAAATAACAAGCTTCAAACGCTTTTCATGCTGCAGACTTCGATAGGTCCGGCGAGTTTTGCTTTCCCCTTGGACAGGCATTGCTGAGGTAGATTGTATCAAAACCGGAACGGGTAATGGAAAAAGCAAAAGGGGCTGTTTCGGTTTTTGCAGTTCGGGGCCTGTGGAGACTCAGCTTCTGAAGTTATCACGGCCATGGACCGTTTCAGGTGGGAATCTTGCACGGGTTGGTATGGGGGGCGCACCAACTCGTGCAGGACCACGCGCCGGGCATGGTTGGTACGGGGGGGCAATTTTCTTTTCCACATATGCAACTCCATGTGAATCATGAAGCTGCGGCAATGGCGCGCCTGGCGTTCGCGTTGGCCCCAACTGTGCCTATGAACATACCGCAAGACCCAATTTGAAGGAGGAACCTCCCAGTATGAAAAAACTTTTGACACTGTTGGCTACCATGGCGATCGCGGTCTCCCTGTCCATGCCGGTATTCGCTCAGGATGCACAGGAAGCCCCGGCGGTAGAAGCCGCCCCTCATTCGGCTCCGGCTCAGGAATCTGCGCCAAAGACGAAGAAGAAGAAGCACACCAAGAAGCATGCCAAGAAGCACGCCAGGAAGTACACCAAGAAGCACAAGACGTCAAAGAAACACAAGAAAGCAATGAAGACGCCACCGGCGGAAACTTCGGGTCAATAATGGCTTGGTCCTGCTCCGGCCAGTGAATGGCGTAGCGGGTTGATGGAAATTGAGCCTCTGCCGGGATCCGGCAGGGGCTTTCTTTTGGCGATCAGCCGGTCAGCCATGACCTGATGGAACCCGGATTGGATTTCCGGTTCCACAATCCGCTCCCTCCCGCGGCTTCCCCGGAGTTACAGTTGAACCCAGGGCCCTCCGCCATACTTGCCGGGATGAGGGAGGCGGGGAATGGGTCTTACTCGTTTTTGATGGCGGTTTTGACCAGTTCGAGCATTGCGGGGGGGATGCTGGAAGCGCTGATTCCGTGGTCTTTTTCGGCGTGCTCAGCGGCCAGCTTCATAAGGTCTTCTTCATTTTCCGCCCGGATCTCCTTGGGACAATTGGTGCCCAAATCACGACAGCGCAATACTTTTCCCATTGTCGGCCTCCTTGCTGTTTTTGAGCCTCAGCGGACATCTTAGCACAGGCCATCATTTCTCTGGCTGGTCCCTCAGAGGCCTCCTGTTGAAGGGTTCCGGCGTGGCGCAGAATGGCAGGCGGTCCCTGCATTTTGGTATAGAAAGATCATAGCGTCTGTTTGCTTGCTTTCAGGCAGCTTCTTCGCCGATAATGCATTCTGCGCATGTGGGTGTGTCTCGTTGTGGGAGTGTCGATTATGAAGCGGCGTATCGGTGGGGTCGTGGCGCTGGCGGGGTTGTTGATCTGCACAGGTTGTGCGCCCGGCAGCGTGTCTTATTTCCAGAAGGGCCGGAAGGCGGAATTCCAGAAGGACTGGGATGACGCGCTTATTAATTACCAAAAGGCCGCGGAGGCACGACCGGCAAATGCCGAGTATCAGCTTCGGGAGAGGCACGCGAGGTCTGAGGCTTCGTTGTTTCACTTGGAACAAGGGAAAGAGCTTCTGCGTGAGCAAAGAGTGGAGCAAGCGATCGGGGAGTTCCAAAAGGCCGCGAGTATTGATCCCAGCAACCAGGCTGCAAGACAGGAACTGCACAGATTACTGGCAAGACAGGTCGCCGTCAAAGAGGAACACGCGAAGACCCTTCGAGAGGCTATCAAGGCCAGCGAACGGCAGCCCCGGCTTGGCGCAGCCCAGCTCAAGCCACTGCCTCAGGAACCCCTGACGCACTTCCGGATCAGCGCCGACAGCAAGCGAGTTTATGAAACTCTCTGCAAGCTTGCCGGTTTGAACGTGGCCTTCACATCCGATTTTCAGGTCCATCCTGTTTCGTTAGACCTGAACAATGTAACAATTTTTAACGCTTTGCATATCCTGTCGCTGCAGACCCACTCGTTCTGGAAGGTGGTCACTGCGAATACGATTCTGGTGGTCCCCGACAACCCCGCGAACCGGCGGGATTATCAGACTGAAGTTTTGAAGACGGTCTATCTGGGCAACTCTCTGAAGCCTGCCGACCGGACCGCGATCACGACGGCCCTGAAGCAGATTCTGGGCCTTCAGCGGATTATCGATAATCCCGACGCCAACGCCATCATCATCCGCGATACCCCGGACAAAGTGAAAGAGGCGGTTGACCTGATTCACGACCTCGACCACGGCAGGGCCGAGATCATGATTGACGTTACGGTTTTGGAAGCTGATGCAGACCGGGTGAGAGAACTGGGGTTGACGCCGGCGACAATCAGTCCTTCGGGTTCCATCACGCAGGGGCTCCAGGGGGCTGCGGTGTTCAACCCGGTAAGCCCGGCCACTCTCGCCGGGCATTTGGGGACAAATGACTATGGCCTGGTTGTTCCCAGCGCGGAGGCAAATGCCATCATGAATGACTCGACCACGCGCATCCTGCAGAATCCCGAGATTCGCGTAACCGCCGGTGACACGGCCACGCTGCAAATTGGGAGCCGCATCCCTTATGCTACCGGCAGCTTTTTGCCTTCGCTTGGCGTGGGGGGGGCAACGGGCTCGGCCGGGGGGTTCGGCGGGCTGATTGCCAGTACGCAATTCCAGTTTCAGGACGTCGGGGTCAGTTTAGATTTGACGCCGAATTTGCTGCCCGATGGCGAAATAGCGATCCATGCGAAGATTGACATTTCATCGGTGCAACCCTCGGTCACCATCGCCGGCGTCAGTGAACCGACATTTGGCCAGAGAAAGATTGAACACGATATTCGATTGGAAGAAGGGGAAACGAGCGTGCTGGGCGGCATGCTCCAGACGACAGACACCACCAGTATTTCGGGAGTGCCAGGACTTGGCAGTATTCCGGGCCTGAAGTACTTTTTCAGCGACACGAAACACGAAAAGGTGCAAACGGACGTCCTGATCATGCTGACGCCGCGGGTTATCCGCCTGCCGGGATCCGATGTGGAAACCGCTGCGACACAGGACCCCGCGCAACCCGCCACGAAACCTTCAGGTCCTCCTGCGCCTGCAGTTCCCACTCCTCGTGTTGCACCGCATCCGGCGCCTCCTTCACCAGGAGAGGCACGCCCACGGCGATGAGAGGTTTCCTTACAAATCGGGCAAAGATGCAACCTGCCGGCCGGGGTTTTACTCTGCTGGAAATGATTGCCGCCATGACGATCATGATGCTCCTGACCACCATCGCCCTCCCGGTTGCCACGGTAGTCGTCAGGCGGCAAAAGGAATTGGAGCTGAGGCGTGATCTCAGGACCATGCGGAACGCCATCGACCGCTATAAGGACTTTTCGGACAGGGGCATGATCCCCGTCGATCTGGATACTTTTGGTTATCCGCCCACGCTGGAGACCCTGGTCAAAGGGGTGCCTCTGAAAGGCAGTAAAGTCCGGTACAAATTCCTCAGAAAAATTCCGGTTGATCCGATGACGGGAGACACCGACTGGGCGCTGCGCTCCATGCAGGATTCACCGGACTCCGGGAGCTGGGGCGGCCAGGATGTGTTTGATGTTTATTCGAAGAGCCAGGGAACTGGGATGAATGGTGTCCCTTATGCGGATTGGTAGGTCCAGAAGCTTGGCATCGGGAACCGCTCAAGGGGAAGCGCCGGCGGCGGGTGGCTTTACTCTCCTTGAGATGATGGTGGTCCTCACGCTGATTTTAATCCTGGCGTCGATGGCCGCCCCCAGCTATCGCGTGGCGATCATCAGGGCGCGTGAAACCGTCCTGAAGGACGACCTGTTTACGATGCGAAAGCTGATTGACCAATACACGCTGGATAAGAACCAGCCTCCGGAATCGCTGGATGACCTGGTCCAGGGAGGCTATTTGCGCGGAGGGCTGCCGGTTGATCCTTTCACAGGATCAAATCAGACCTGGCAGGCGGACATCGAAGAAGTTCCTTTGAGTCCGGAAGAAACCGTTTCAGGGGTGGTTGATGTCCACAGCGGATCGAATGCAATGTCACTTGAAGGAACTCAGTATAGCAGTTGGTAGGCATGGGTGATTACGTTTGCAGGATCGGGACAGAAGCTGGTCATGTCATCAACCAGACGCACCAGGCATCCTCTGAAGGGGAGTTGCGCGCGCGCCTGGTTTCGCAGGGATACTATGTCTTTTCGGTCAGGCCCAAATCTCTCCTGGCCATGAGGATCGGCCCCCCGCGGCGCGGCAAGATCAAGCCAGACGACCTGCTGATCTTCAATCAGCAGTTCATGACGCTTTCAAAGTCAGGCTTGCCTCTGCAGAAATCGCTTGAAATGCTGGCCCGCCAGACCCGGAGTGAAGGTCTCCGTTCTGCGGTGGAGGAAGTGCAGGAAAAAGTTCGCGGCGGGACCTTGCTCTCGGAGGCGTTTGAATCCATCAACAAGTTCCCGAAAATCTATTGCGCCACTCTTCGGGCCGGAGAGCGCAGCGGCACCCTGGACAAAGTGCTGAGCCAATATATCACCTACCAGAAAACGGCCCGGTCCTTCCGCAAGAAGTTCCTGTCTGCGCTGATCTATCCAGCCTTCCTGCTGGTCTTCCTTTGCGGGCTGATCGTCCTGATTGACACGTTTATTATCCCCAGGTTTTCTGAACTGTATAAAGAATTGAACGTCCCTTTGCCCCCGCTCACGGTGTTTGTCATCAGTTTGGGCCTGGGCCTCAAACGGATGGGCGTCTTTGTGCTGATAGGGATTGTTCTTGCTTTCTTCGGTCTGCGGTCGGCGGGCCGGTCGCAGGCGATGCGCCTGAAATGGGACCAGTTGAAGTTTCGCCTTCCGTTGGCGGGCAAACTACTCTTGAAATTTTCTGTGGCGGAATTTATGCGGACGCTTTCAACGCTGCTTCAGGGCGGCCTTCCGGTTGTTGCGGCCCTTCAAAGTTCTGCGGGGTCCGTTTCCAGCCCTTTGCTGGCCCGCGGGCTGGAGCAGGCTAGAATAGAGGTTATGGGCGGACGCCCTTTGAGCGAGAGCCTGCGCATGACCGGCTTCTTTCCTCCCCTGGCCCTGGACATGATTGAAGTGGGAGAGACGACGGGAGCGCTCCCGGAAATGCTGGAGTCGGTTGCGGCGTTCTTCGAAGAGGATGTGAACATCGATCTTTCAACGCTGGTGGCGATGGTGGACCCGGTGATGATTGCATCCATTGCCATTGTGGTGGCTTTTGTGCTGGTGGCGTTCTATTTGCCGCTATTTTCGCTGGCTGGGCAGGTGCATTAATGAGTGAGGATCTGCTTCCCGGAATGCTCGTCGATCCCGAACAGGAGCTTGAGACGGCGCGGCTTGCCGCCGGGCGTTACCGCTTCGAGTTCGTCGACTTGCGCGAGTTGCGTCCCGATCCTGACATCCTGCGATCCATCCCTCTGGGCCTGATGCTTGACTACCAGTTCCTGCCGCTTGAGGCCACGGAGGAGCAGCTTGTGATCGCCGTGGGCGATCCTTCCAATCTTGCCCGCCTGGATGAGCTGGGAATGAGGCTTGACCGCCAACTGGTCATCAAGGTGGCGGCGCCCAGCCAGGTGAAAGAGTTTTTGAGCAAGACGGACCCCTCGCAGCGGGTGCTTGACGAGGCCACCGTCGAGTTTCGCCTGGACATTATCCACGAAGAAGGGTATGGCCAGGAAAGTCTTTCGCTCGAGCATCTGGTCGGGGAACAGGGCGGCAGCCCGGTGATCCGGCTGGTGGACTCCATTGTTTTTGCAGGGCTGGAACGCCGCGCCAGTGACATTCACCTTGAGAGCCGGGACAATTCGATGGTCGTAAAGTACCGCATCGACGGCGCCCTCCAGCAGGCCATGAATCCGCTTTCCTATGAGTACCAGTCCAACGTGATCAGCCGAATCAAGGTCATGGCGGACCTCGACATCGCTGAAAGGCGCGTTCCGCAGGACGGCCGTTTCAGGGTCAGCTACCGCGGGCGTCCCATCGACTTTCGCGTGTCCATCATGCCCTCGATCCACGGCGAAGATGCTGTCTTGCGAATTCTCGATAAGGAATCCCTGCACGAGAAGTTTAAGCAGCTTAGCCTCGATATCCTGGGTTTTTCAGAACGCGAAATTAAACGCTTGCGGCGCTATATCCGCGAACCGTACGGGATGGTGCTGGTCACCGGGCCGACGGGCAGCGGGAAGACCACGACGCTCTACGCGGCGCTTTCGGAAATCAAGAGCGACGAAGACAAGATCATTACCATTGAGGACCCGGTCGAATACCAGATTCGCGGCATCACGCAGATTCCCGTCAACGAAAAGAAGGGGCTCACTTTTGCCCGCGGTTTGAGATCGATTTTGCGGCACGACCCGGACAAAATCATGGTGGGCGAGATCCGCGACAATGAAACCGCGCAGATTGCCATCCAGTCTGCCCTGACGGGCCACCTGGTGTTCACCACGGTCCACGCCAACAACGTGGTTGATGTTCTGGGGCGCTTCCTGAATATGGGCGTCGAACCCTACAACTTTGTTTCGGCGCTCAACTGTATTCTGGCGCAGCGGCTTCTGCGCATGATTTGCGAGGAATGCAAGCGGCCGGTGGCAATCCCGCCCGAATTGTTTGAAGAATCGGGGATCGACCCGGCAAAATGGCACGAGGTGGTTTTCTACGAAGGCGCAGGCTGCCAGCATTGCAACCAGACGGGATTTCGCGGCCGGACCGCGATTGAGGAATTGCTCGCGCTTTCAGACAAGATTCGCGAGCTGATTCTTGATAAGCGGCCGTCGTCGGAGATCCGGCAGGCCGCTCGCGCGGAAGGGATGCGGACCTTGCGCGAAGCCGCGCTGGACAGGGTCCGCCAGGGAGTCACAACGCTGAAGGAAATTAACAAGGTCACCTTTGTTGAATAAATCAGGACTGCGCCCGGCCTTGTTGCGACAGGCTTTTTCGGCCGGGAAAACCCGCCTGTTTCGCGCCGCCGGGAAGCGGAGGTTTTCGCTGCCGGCAACGCTGTTTGAGTTCCAGCCGGAGTATGTTCTGGGGGCGCGGATATCCGGGTCATCCGGCAAGGTGGCGGGCGTGGCGCTTGGGGAACTCGAGGCCGGCGCCGTTTCTCCGCTTCTTGGCCGTCCCAATATATTGAAGCCGGAGGAAGTGGCCCGGACGGTTGTTGCTGTGGCCAAAGTCCTCGGCGGCGACCGTGGGCCTTTCGGCTTATTGCTGCCCGACGCGGTTGTGCGCGTCAGCATCCTGGACTTTGAGACCCTGCCCGCCAACCGTAAGGAGCAGGAATCCCTGATTCGGTGGAAGCTGAAGCCCTTGCTCCCGTTCCCTGTCGAGGAAGCCCGCTTAAGCTTTGAAGTTGCTGCGAAAGGACAGGATGGCTTGGAAGCGGTTGTAATGGCCATGCGCAAGTCCGTGGCAGCGGAGTACGAATCGATGCTGGATGCGCTGAACGGTGAGGTCGCACTGGTGCTGCCGGCCACCGCCGCGCTCCTGCCCTTGTTGAGCGAAGGTGCTGCAGAGGGCGAGATGCTGCTTCACGTTTCCCCCAGCCAACTGACAGCGGTTGTGGTTGAAGGCCGGCAGGTCAGGCTGTGGAGAAGCCAGGCGATGAACGGGAAATCTTCCGAAGAGGGGCTGGCGGCGGTCAGCGAAGAGGCGGCGCGTACGCTGGCTGCTTCTCATGACTATCTGGGGCTCGAGATCAGCCGTGTCCGCCTCTGCGCCCGCCCGCGCGTGCCCGAAGGTTGGACGGCGGAGCTTGGCCGCGCCCTGTCGCGAAAGATGGAAATCCTGGCTTCCGATCCGCTGGCAGTGGGCGTTAAACTTTCAGTCGAAGAAGGACAGCTTCTCGGTGAATTCGGCGCCACGGTCTCCGGGCTTGTGGCGAACGCAGTGTAGCCTTTATGAAAGTCTATTTGAACCTTGCCGTTGTCCGCGATCGCCGTGAGCGATATTCGCTGGCCTGGGCCATCCCGGTGCTGGCGCTGTCGCTCATTGCGCTGGCCTGGCTTGCAAGCACGGCGGTCCACGATTGGCGGCGATCGAGCCAGATCCAGAGGTCGCTGGCGCAGATGAAGGCGCAGGATGCCGCGGCGCAAGCCCGGGAAGTCCACCTTCAGCAGCAGATTGACCGTCCTGAGTTCAAGCGCATGGTCCAGGAAACTGAATTCGTGAATCAACTGATCAGCGAAAAACAGTTTTCCCTGACGGAACTGACGTTTAAGGTCAGCAAGCTGCTGCCTCCTTCCGCCCGACTCAACGGCCTGGCCCTGGCCTCATCGTCACAGCCAAACCCGGAAGTGCAATTTGCCGTGATGGGAAAAGACGAAGAGGCTATCGAAACCTTTTTGGGCAACCTGGAAGGCTCGACCGATTTCAACAACGTCATCATCAAGAGCCAGGGCTTTCTTGGGAGCAAGGGAAGCGGCCCGCAGGAAGTCGCATTGGTCTGTACGGCCCAATACGTGGCGGGAGTCTCGCCGCGGGGCCACTGACAGCAAGCATGAGAAGAGATCGCCGAAATAAAATAATCCGGTTTTTTGAAGTGGCCGCCCTCGGGGCCGTCGTTCTGGACCTGGCGGTTTACTTCCTGGCTGTGCGCCCGCTGCAGAAGGAGCTTGTCCGGAGTGAGAGTTCTTATCATCAGATGTCCCTGCGGTTGCAGCAACGGCAGCTCCGCGTGGCGCGCCTTGAAAAGTTCCAGAAGGCCCTTCCTGCCGCAGACGATCAGCTCAAGACTTTCCTTCGGGGCCACGTTCCATCACGGCGGCGCGTCTTTTCGCAGGCTTCGCGCCTGGTCCGGGTGCTGACCCAGCAGAACGGAGTGCAACTGGACAGCGTCAGTTATAAACTGAGTTCAGAGAAAGGCGAGGCGCTGGATCGGTTGGGCCTGGATATTACCGTGGAAGGCCCGTTTACGAACCTGCTGCAATTCGCGCACTCCCTGGAAACGGCGAAAGATCTTATTCTGGTCAGGAACTTCGCTTTTGCGGCCGGACAGGGAAGCGCGGTCGGCCTGCGGGTTGGCGGAGTTCTTTATCTCACACCATGAAGATGCGTAAACAGTTCGAGAAATGGGGAGGGGTTGCGCTTGCCGGACTGTGCGTATTTCTGGCCTTCAGGCTGGTTTCAGAAATCATGGGCAACCCGGCCCCGGCCGCCGATCCGGAAACGACGCTCTCTCAGCCCTCTCCGAAGACGGCGCGCCCCGGCCGCAGTGCTCCCGGGAAGGGAAGCGCGCTTGTCAGTTTTGATCCGGCCCTGCAGATCGAGGCCTTGCAGGAATTCGTGCCCAGGCCGCTTCCTGATATCAGCCGCAATCCTTTTGATTTTGGTGCTCCGCCACTCTCGCCTGCTCAGCGGGCGGCGCAGGCGGCAAGAGCGGCTGGCGCGGCCAATTCGGCTCCCGCGCCGCCCCGTATTCCGCTGCGGGCCATCGGTTATTCTGAAAAGATCGGCATCGGGCCGGAAGCGTACCTGGCTGATTCAGACCAGGTTTATGTTGTTCACGATGGCGATCTGGTTTCGCACCGGTACAAGGTTCTCAAAATCACACCCTCGATGGTCGAGGTCCAGGACGGGGCTTCAGGTGAAAGAGCGCAATTACCCATCCCGCAGATACCGTAGCCTTCCCGGCGGCCGCGGGAGGGCGGCCTCTGCGGAAAAGGGCTACATGCTGCTGATTGTGATGATGATGGCGACGATTCTGCTGATCTCGCTGGCAGCCGCCGCGCCCAGCGTTTATGTGGAAGGCCAGCGGGAGAAGGAAAAGGAGCTGCTCTTCCGCGGCGAACAGTACGCGCGCGCCATTGAGCTTTTCCACCAGCAGTTCAAACGCTATCCAAGTTCCGTGAAGGAACTCCTTCATACCAACAACATGAGCTTCTTGCGGCGGCCTTTCCGCGACCCGATGACCAAAGCCGGAAAGTGGAGGTTTATCCACGCCACGGCCACCGGCATCATCCTGGATTC
>Ga0307372_10013950_pt1 | contig 10333 bp, 12 predicted proteins | sample OX1MG_FD_202533 | JGI IMG/M metagenome (GOLD analysis project Ga0307372, IMG submission 202533) | Soil microbial communities from Risofladan, Vaasa, Finland - OX-1 | ecosystem: Environmental > Terrestrial > Soil > Coastal area > Acid sulfate soil | place: Finland: Risofladan, Vaasa | collected... | reverse complement strand
GATGACTTCAAACTCAAAATCCGGCAGACTGCCGTCCCTGAACTACCCCTTCAGCTCTTCCCGAAAGCGAGATAAATACCTCATGCTTCTGCATAAGAGCCCTGGCGAATGAACGCAAGATCGCTCCGACTCTAGGTGTAATAGCGGATCTGCTCGGCCTCGATCACGGGGACCGTGAGCAGCGATTCGCGCTCTGCCGGCGTCAATAATTCCCGTCGCGGCATGGGCTTCCGTGTCGGTGCCTGGAGCGGTTAGTATGGGCAATAACGAGGATATCAATTGGCGAGTTACCCCGGAGTCACTCCTTTGGCACGTTTCGCGCTCATGGTCGACACGGAGGGAGTGCTCCAGGCTACATCGTTGAAAGGCATTTCGGCCGCTGATTGGCAAGAAATTCAGTCCATCGGAAATTCGAACTTGGTGCCCGCGTCGACCGTGGCTACACTGCAATACAGCATCACCGTGGCGATGGCGCTGACCGTCGACAGGAGCGGCGTACTGAACGTGTATCGCAATGATTCCACCGACGGCGCCGGGTGGCGACTCGCGGAGACGGTGGGCGGCGCCACCCTTCAGCCGGGCGGGAATGTGGTCGTATTTCGCCAGAGCGCCTCGATGGTGACGGCGTTGACGATCGATCGGTTCGGCGTTTTGAATCGTGCTTCTCTGGATTCCAGTGTCTCGAGTAGCTGGCAAGGCATGTTTACCATTGGCGGCTCGCAACTCATACCCGGATCCCCCATCGCCCTGTGCATTTCGGACAGTGCGGTTTTCACGGCCATGGTGGTCGACTCGGCCGGAATGCTCAACGTCGCCACTCTGGATCTCGGGGCAGGGCCCGATTGGCAAGGTCTTTCCACGATCGGAGGCGCGCAACTCGACCCGGGGAGCGCGGTGTGCCTGATTTAGATGCCATTCGTCATAGACGCGTAGGAGAAACGATGCCAAACCTGACAAATTCCACCACGAGCATTTTGAAGGCCACGCACGTGCCTCTGCTCGTCACCGATTCTCTGCCCGCGGCCGGGCGTGCCATCGTCAAATCGAGCTATGTTCGACAGCTCAACTTGCAGACCGGCGAGGTCGATGCGGTGGCGGCGACACTGGACGGCAATGCGAAACCCGCAGCAGCCAAGGCTCCTTCCAAGTCAACGGATATGTTGACGCTGCTCCGACAATTCGAAAGTCCGCAGCTCGCCTCGCAACTGCCCGACCCCTCCGCTTTCGTCAACATCGACCAAACGGATCTCGCGGCCTTTGGTCAGGCCCTGCTGAGCGTGAGGCAGCGCGCAGTGAAGCAGATAAGCGCGCCCGGTTCCCAGACACCCATTGCTCGCAACGCAACAAACACGGAGATGATCAACGCACCACCGTCCATGGGCTGGGCCATGAACCAGCTCAATACGGGAATCGTCGCCGTGAATCAATTCGGCGCGAACACGGCCGTCACACCCCTGGGAATGCTCAACTTGGAGCGCCTAGAAATGACACCCGCCGGCATCGAGCGAGGCGGCCTCATTGCCACGATTCCGCTTGCACCCAAAGAACGAACGTCCGTCGTACAAAAGGAGTGGTCGGTTACCAGCCAGGAATTCACTTCCATCGTTTCCGATTCGCTCGAAAATTACAGCGAGACCGGGGTGACTGAAAACACTCAACTTACGCAGGCCACGGCCTCACAGGTGTCGCACGCCAATCAATTCAACATCAATGACTCGGTCAGCGGCAGCATCGGCTTCGTGACAGCCTCGGTAGCCTCGCAATTCTCGACGCAGGATCAGACGTCGCAGTCAGCCTCGGCAAGCCGCAACCACGCCATTCAAACGACCAAGAAGGCGTCGTCCCGTGTGAAGCAATCCCACAAGGTGACCATCTCGACGAGCACGGTCACCGGGTCATCCGAGTCGACGACCCGTCTGCTGGAAAATCCCAGTGCGACGGATCCCATTCGGATCGACTATTTCAGCCTAATGCGCAAATGGTATGTCGGTCTCTACCGGTATGGCTTGAGGCTGACCTACGACATCACCGTACCTGAGCCCGCGGCAGCCATGCGTGCCGTCTACGAGACGCTGCGGCAATTGCAGGATCAGGTCGCTCTGGGGTTCACATTTCCGGTTCAGTACAACGAGATCACGGAGGAAGTACTATCGGGCGAAACCGATCCGAATTACCTGGTGCTCGCGCAGCGTTACGCTGCGCAGGTTCCGCCGCCGAGTGAGGCCATGAGAACGCGATTTATCAGTATCACCATTCCAAACCTCGACGGCGACAACAATGACAACATGATTTTCAATCTGCTGCCGATTACCGTCGATGACGACTACGAGATCGACGACATCACCTTGGAAGTCGATTTGAGCAATTCGGCCATCGATCGAGCGATTCACCTCTCAGGATACGGGCCTATCGCCGTAGCCGCGGGGCAATTCAGCACGACCATCGATCTGACTGCCGCAACCGGATTCATGGCCGGATACGAAGGAGCTCAAACCCTGAGCTATTGGATCACCAACGTCGGGGCAGGAACCATTTCTTACACGCTGAAAATGAAGTGGTCGGACGAGGCTCGCGCTCAGTGGCAATCCAATGTTTGGAATGCACTCTACAACGCCTCGCAAACGGTCTTTTACGCTCAGCAACAAGCTCTCACGGCTCAAATTCAGACACTCCAGGACAAGATCAACAACGTCGACACACTCACGTTGCGGCGCGAGGAAAACGACGAGATCATGAAGAGCGCCTTGCGCTGGTTACTGGGGCCGGGCTTCGAGTTCATGCCGCCGGAGGTGGTCAACCTGTTTGCCTCCGCATCCGGTGCCCCCGGCTCCGCCGCGCGGATCAATGCACTCACCTATGGCGTCAACTTTACCGGCAATGATCTGCCCAACTCAGGACTCAACTGGAACCTGATGTACGCCAATGAGGACCGCATCAATTTCATCAATCAGGCCATCGACTGGGACAACGTACTCTACTATCTCTACTCCTACTTTTGGGACGAGCCTCTGAGCTGGGATTTCATCCGGCAAATCCAACATCCCGACTCAACCCGTCAAGCATTCCTGCGGTCCGGGAGCGCGCGCATCGTGCTGACCGTGCGACCCGGTTGGGAAGTCGCTTGGACGAATTTCGTCGAGTATTTCTCGACCGAGTTGCCGAGCGATCTTCCCTCGCACCCCTATCTGACGATTGCGCAACAGATTCAGGATTATGATTCCACCAACTATCCCGGGATCCCTCCGGCGAATCCCGATGGAGGGGGGCCGATCGACGATGGATCTGCGCAGGTTGGAACGACTTGCGACAGCGATCTGTCGGCCAGCAGTTCGCCGGTCACCATTCCCGTCGCCGACAGTGCCGGCTTCGTCGCCGGCGAGAGTGCCGTGATCGACACCTGGGGTTCGGGCGTGCAGGAGACGCAAACCATCACGGCGGTGCCGGACGGAACCCATATCGTCGTGCAGGCGCTCTCCAGTGCACACAGCATGACGAATCAGGCGACGTTTCCCATCGTGCAGGCCGGTTCCAAAGGAGTGTTGATCGGGGAGTGGTTTGAATACACGCCCTCCTCAGGCACCGACATTGCGGTCACGAGCAATCTAGCCACGATCGGCTGATGGCTGCGGGAGGCACCGTCGCTCGGCGATTCCCCTGCTTCGCAGGTTTGGACCGCGACAATTTGCCGGATACCCCGGCCTCGCCGGGTACGCGCTGGATGCAGCTGCTGTTTCGGAACTCGACGTTCCGCTTCACGGGCGCCTATCTCGGCAGAACATCATCGCCGAAAATCCTCGCGTGGAATTCGCGCTTGCTCGCACTTCAAGATGATGGATGGGGAATCGCCGCGCTGTTCTTCGGCCTGAGTCGCCGCACGTTCGAACACCTGGTGCAAAAGAAGGACAAAGAGGGCAATCCGGTATTCGATAAGAACAATAAGCCGGTGATGGTCCTTGCGCCGATGACCGCCGCGGAGGTTGCGCGTCGCGATAACGAGATGACGGCCAAAGCCGGCGTTGCCGACGCAATTAAAGCACGGGCATTCGCGTTGAAGGCCGGTTTGCGACCCGGATCGATCTATTGGCTCGATAACGAAGATGCAGGAATTCCGTTCGTGCAGACCGAACTCGATTATTACACGGCCTATTACAACGAAATCGCCTCCGCAACGGGAGGCAAAGCCGCATTCCACCCCGGCGTCTATGCGCATTCCTCCATGGCCGCGCAGCTGCTGCTGATTCGCCCGGATTTGCACGTGTGGGAGACGGACTACGGCGATCATAATCCGCAGCTACGCGATTCATTCCCAGGCGACTCACGCTTCGGACTCCAACCCGACGCGTCTGGAATGGCCATCAAGGGATTCAGCGTAGGCGCTGGTGGGAGCGCACAGCCCTACACGGCATGGCCCCTGCTGCGGCAACTCGCCAACGTTCCCGACACGAAGCTGCCGCCCCAGACGATCGATGGGCTGGCGCCGCTCCCCAATTGGGATTGGAACAGCTCGTTGGTCCGCGATCCGGTGAGCGCCATCGCAACTCCGCGACTGAAAGCCTGTGCGATCGGGGGGACGGCTCATGTGTGCCGGCTGGATGATATCGACCCGCACGTGAACGCGGCGACCCGCTCCCGCGATCTCCCACGTCGCGGACGCTTACGGATCTACCCCCCCCCTATCGTACCGGAACGGAAATCACAGGGCCGGGGGTCGTTCTACACTATTGCGCGCCGGTCGTCGCGCTCATGCAAAGCTCCCCTGAGATAATTGCGTTATCTGTACTGAATGAGCCATGCAGTGCAGTCATGCGGAACAACAAATGGTCTCCGCTGAAGCGGCTGTGGCAGCAGGATATCGCTCCCTCCATTCGGTTCCCATTTGCGATCGACGGATGCCAGATAGGACAGACGAAGTATCTGTTCTTCGCAGTGGCATCCGGGCAGCTATACGCGACGCGACGCCGAGGAACGCGTGAGTGGGACGGCACTGAGGTGGCGGGCGCAAAGTTGGTGGTGCATCCATTTGGAGCACTGTGTGTCTGCACCCGCGGCGACACGCTGCATGCATTGACCTTTAGCGACGCTGGGGCCTTCGTGGAACTGCGATGGAAGAGCTCTGATAAGACCTGGCCTAGTCAGTCAGTCATCCCGATCACGACCTCCCCTCCTTTCCCGGCGTCGGTAGTCGCAGCGGCGCCGTCGCCCAGCGAACTGATTGCCGTGGCAATTGGCACCGATCATCGCCCCTGGCGCTACGTGTTGCGCGGGGCCCCCGGCAAGGAAGCATGGACACCCGCTGCGCCGTTGGGTCGGACGCAGGATGTCGTCACCGCCCATTCGTCATTGGCGCTGACCGTGGTGAATGCAACGACCGTGGATCTGGTGGCGATGGGCGGCGATGGTATTCCGCAACGATACACGCTGACCAAAAAAGACGATTGGATCACGGCTGTCCGCTTGCCGCTCGTAACCATCGATCGCTCGCAAGGCACATCCGCAAACCCGTTGCCCAACGCTTTTTTCCCGAATCCACATAGCGATCTGAGCGGTGTCGGCACGGCCGGCGCGACGCCGACGATTGCTTTTTCCGGGGGAAGCGCCGGGCAGGTCGCGGCCTTCGTATCGATTGGGCCTCTCGTAACCATTCGAATCACGGACTGATGTCGATTTCAAAAAACCCTGTCTACAGTTCAATAGTTGATGTCACATCTTCCGCCGGACTTCCTCGCCCAGAAGCGTCGCAATTACATGAAGATGTTGGCTGAGACCGCAAGGCGCCGGGCGATTTCACTCTTCTTTGTGCAATTCTTGCGCGAAATCCTTTTGATTGTCTCCGCTCAGGAAGTTACCCACTAGCAGTGCTGCCGGATCAACGACTCCAGGCAAGAATATGTGGGGCCAGGGAATGACTCTTGTGCAGAAGCATGAGGTAGAGAAGGGATAGCCGCACGATGTAAGACCCTGTAAACCGAAGGTTCTTAAGGCTTTCGGAGAAGGGCGACATGGGCACGGCTATCCCAGTGGGGATTTTGAGTCTGCGCGGGCAAGTGGTCAACGGGATTCTGATGGAAGGCAATGGCGTACTGAGGGTGGACTGTCGACGTGACGCCAGGATGCGTCCGGTGGATACCCGCACGGGTCAGCGAGGCCGGGCCAATCGCCGACTGCGGCGGCGGGTGTGGGACGTGCCGATGTTCGGCCATCGGGTGGCGCTGGACATCGAGTATCTGGAGATCGCCATCGGGGCACGCGAGCGGCGGGTCGAACAACTCGCCTTCGTCGAGGCCGGTGCTCGCTATACGAAGCGGCTGGCCGATCTGATCAGCGGGCTGTGCCGGCACATGAATATTTCTGCGGTGGCGCACTGGACGGGTCTGGCCTGGCGCACGGTCAAGGACATGGATCGCAGTCATCTACAGGCGACGCTGCCGACGCTCCATCCACGCGACATCACGGGTGTACGTGTCTTGGGCGTGGACGAAGTGGCGCGTGCCAAGGGCCACGACGACGTCACCGGGGTCTATGACCTCGACACCGGCGACCTGCTGTGGGTCGGGGACGGCAAGAGTGCGGACAGCCTGAGCGTGTTTTTAGCCGAGCTGTCACAGGAGACGGCGGACGGCATTCAGGCGGTGGCGATGGACATGGGCCCGGCATATCAAGCCGCCGTGAAGGCACAACTGCCCAAGGCCACCATCGTGTTTGACCGCTTCCATGTGATGAAGCTCTACAACGATGTGATCCGCAAGGTCCGCAAATCCGAATTTAGAAAAGCCGACGCCGCTGGCAAGCAAGTCATCAAGGGCAGTTTGTATCTGCTGCTGGGTAACAAGCAGCGCCTGGATGAGTCCGGCATTGCACGTCTCGAAGACCTGATGCGGGCCAACCAGACGCTGTCCACCGTCTACACCCTCAAAGAACAACTGCAGGCGCTGTGGAGCGCGCCCGATGAAGCGGCGATGAAGAAAGCCCTGAATCAGTGGTGTGATCTGGCCAGGGCCACGTCCATCCTGCCGTTACACAAATACGCGACAATGCTGACAAATCACGCCGACGGCATCTGTGCTTACGCATGATTCAAACTCACGACCGCACGCATCGAGGCCGGCAATGTCGCCATCGGCATGATCCGCAAACGCGCCAGAGGACTGCTCGATCAGGATTACTTCAAGCTGAAAATCCGACAGACCGCCGTCCCAGAACTACCCCTTCAGCTCTTCCCAATAGCGAGAAAATTACCTCATGCTTCGTCATAAGAGCCCATTTCGGGACGCTACCCGCAGTATCGATCTCCCACAGTCCATCAAGACTTACAAGCCGGACTTGGGTGTGCGCTCATTGCAGGCCGCCATTGAATACAAGTACGCCAATACAAAAGAAAAGGTAAAGACTGCTTTGGACGCAATATATTCCGATATGCGGAGCTACTCCGGCCATTCGCAGTGGTGAACGTTCTACGGCGTTATATATATGACAGAGCCCTTCTATACGCAGAAGGATATCGAGCATGAATGGCGTCTATTGAGAACCGACATTTCGTGGACTCCAATCGTAATAACAGGCCCCGGCGGGAAAAAGGCGAAGGTGAAGCCCTAAGTAGGTGTGGGGGCTCCCGGGCGGGTCGGCGCATGCCAAGTTAGTTGTCGCCCCATTCATGCAGCCAGGGGCTGTTGATCTGCCGCCGCGTGCGCGATGACGACCGCGTCGCGTTCGGGGTTGAGGGTGACGGCGCCGATCGGTGACCCGTTACGGGTGTAGCCGGACCAACGGGAGGGGTCGCCGTCGCTTAACCCGGTTTTCCGTCCCACTGCGCCCCAAGCTTCTTTTTCGTTAGTTGGCCCATTACGGCCCGGTTGCTGGGCCTAGACCGTAGAAGTCCGCGCAACGTGGCCCACCCGGTCGAGCTTTCGGGTAGACTTTCAGGGTGTACCTTAGTAGTCCTAGCTGATGTACGAATCCGTCGTTGTGCGAGTGCTGCAGCGAAATGATCAGAGTTCCGGCGACCCATGATCGCCGCGCTGCTTGGAACGCATCATCGTTCCGGCAATGATCACACGCATGGCTTGCCGATGAGGTGAGTGATGTTATACTGAAGTATAACACAATCCATCGGAGGTGCGTCATGCACACAACCAGTCTGCGCAAGGTCGGTGGCTCGATCATGCTCGCCGTCCCGCCCGCCTTTCTCGATCAACTGCATTTGCAAGCCGGTGCGACTGTTGGCTTGGCCGTCGATAACGGCCGCCTGGTGGTCGAGGCGCAGTCCCGGCCACGCTACGCGCTGGCCGAGCTGCTGGCCGAGGCCGAAGCCGCCGGCGCGTATCCGCTGCGGCCGGAAGAGCGCGAATGGATCGACGCTCCGGCGGTCGGAAACGAGATGATTTGATGAGGCGCGGCGATATCTACCTAGTCGATCTGGAACCGACGATGGGACACGAACAGCGCGGCCATCGGCCGGTGCTGGTCGTGTCCCCGGATGCCTTCAACCGATTGACGCAATGCCCGGTGATCCTGCCGATAACCAACGGCGGCGACTTTGTCCGACGTGTGGGTTTTGCGGTGCCGATCAGCGGCATCAAAACCACGGGCGTCGTACGATGCGACCAACCCCGCGTGCTTGATCTGAACGCCCGCAACGGCCGCAAGGTGGACACCTTGCCGGCGGCGATCCTGGATGAAGTGCTGGCAACGGCGGCCACGCTGTTCGAGTGAGCAAAGCATGAGCATGAATGAATTTCGCCGACTGGCCGCGACGATGGATCAGCACATGCAGCAGCTTTCCGTCCAAGGCGTCAACGATGAGCAAGCCATCATCGATCGCATGATGGGCTATGTGCCCGAGCTCCACCGGATTTGGGTCGAAACAACCGACAATCAACTCGTTGCACTGTCCAAAGAATTTCCCGGATTTTATCGCTACGCCCGCATCATGGAAGAAGCGTCGGAAGCCGAACGCAACAAGGCATCTCGGCCCTACGACGGCACGGCCGAGTTTTCCGAACAGCACAAGCAACTGGGGGTTCAATTGCTGACAACGGCAGCGACACTTGAGCGCGGCTATCAGGCGTCGCTTGAAAGCCGCAACCTGCAAGCCGTTCAGGCTCAAGCGAGCGAGTTGGATAAGCAGCATCGGCAATGGCTTTCGGATCTGGAAGGCTTCAAAAGCTCTCTACGTTCGCAGGGCGCAGAACCCAAGGTGTTGGAGTACGTGGATGAAGCGTTCGGACGCCTTGCCGAGCGCATCAAGATACTTGCAGGTTGAAGGTGGAGTCGTGATGAATACCGATTGCAGGGAACAGAGCGAACTTGAATTTAGTGCCAGTGTTTCCCGGCGGGGGCCATGCTCCCACGGTGAATCTCCTCGCCATTCTTCCGCAAGCGCATAACTTCACGTTTTCGATCCAACTGTTGGCGCGCATTGAAAGTTGACCATCAAAAGGGGGTTCTGCTCATTGATTGTGACCAGAGTGTTCTTCATTAACCTGCGGGGTTCAAAGCTCAGCAGGAGACGAGGTGCACACCATGTCGATGTATGCAAAAGTCCGCAGGATGCGGTATCGAGACGGCCTGGCGATTAGCGAGATCGCACGCCGCACGAGTTTGTCGAGAAACACCGTCAAGATCTGGCTGCGGGAGCCGGCCCGCGACGCAATGAATTACCGCCGGCCCACCGGCCCCCGCAAGCTCGATGCTCATGCCGAGTGGCTGCGGCAAGCACTGGAAACCGATGGCACGCCTGTCTCGTCGACCCCACTCTGGCCGACGCCATCCTCGATCGGCTCGTCCACAACAGTTTCCGACTCGCTCTCCCCGGAGTCTCCATGCGCAAGCAAAAAACCCAACACCGTAACCCCACTATCGGCAAAACTTGACCCCGGCACTCCACGCCGTAACAGTATCCACTACCGCTTCACCACCCGGGCCGTCATACTCCGGATCGGTGACCGGCATGACTGGAATACGCATTGGGCGTACTACCCCTACCCGGTTGCGGCGGGTGTCCTGGAAATCGATGAGGGTCTGGAATGCTGAGTCAGCCGGTACGACGTTGCCTTTGGCTTGGATTTGCCGGCGTAGTGGGCTTGTTGACTGGCTGCGCGAGCACGCTACAGCGCCCCACGGGGCAGGTGGACGCGCTGTACCGAAAGCTGGATCGCACCGCGTATCAGTTCAACCAAGTGCTGGGAGAGGCGCGTCAGAGTGGCGGCCCCCGTTCCGCAGAAGAGATGAACGCTGCGCTCGACACCATGCGCAACGAATGGGCGACATGCAGCTACCTAAAGGGTTGTGATGTATCGCGCTTCCGTGTCGCTTACGAAGATGCGGAGCGCGCGAC
>Ga0307372_10013948_pt1 | contig 10334 bp, 8 predicted proteins | sample OX1MG_FD_202533 | JGI IMG/M metagenome (GOLD analysis project Ga0307372, IMG submission 202533) | Soil microbial communities from Risofladan, Vaasa, Finland - OX-1 | ecosystem: Environmental > Terrestrial > Soil > Coastal area > Acid sulfate soil | place: Finland: Risofladan, Vaasa | collected... | reverse complement strand
GCCCCAACGTGCTTTGAGGTGATCCGTGCGCTCGGGCAGGGCGACGCCGTCGATCGGCAGGTAGCCAAGACGCTCGCGGTTTATGCCGGCGCCGGCCTGACCCAGCTCGGCTTCGCGGATCCCGACGTGCGTCTGCCTGCGGTCGGCACTCGCCAGGTCACCTACGTGCCGATCCGCGACCTCCCGGCGCCCCAGCCGGGCACCGCCCGCACCGACTACTCGCCGCTGGAGCGCGTCGGGGAGCAGATCGTGCGGCTGATCGCGATGTTCGCGATGGCATTGATGGCCGCCGAGCGCTCGCGCCTGAAGGTGTTCTCCTTCGACGAGGGCTGGCGCCTGCTGGGCGATCCGGTCGGGCGGATGCTGCTCGCGTCGTTGCAGCGAATGGGCCGCAGCGAGCTCGCGGTTCCGATCATCTCGACGCAACTGGTCAGCGACACGTTGCTCGATGGGCGCGCATCGCTGGAGAACCTGATCGGTGCAACGTTCGTCTTCGGGCTGCGCTCGGAGCGCGAGGCTGAAAGGGCGCTCGAGCTGCTCGACCTCGACCCGGACGACCGGCAGTTGCGCGGGCGCCTGCTCGAGTTCGATGCCGGCCGCTGCCTGATGCGCGACCACCGCGGGCGTGTCGAAGCGGTGCAGGTGGAGGTCCTCGTGCCGCGTTTGCTGACGGCCTTCTCGACGACCCCAGTGCCTCGGTGACGCTGGCGCGCTCGGTCATCGCGCCGACGCTTGTCGCGTTCGCCTTGCTGGTTGGCGCGCCAAGCGCACAGGCAGCCGGCGCTTCGGCCCCGGTCGATGCGAGCCCGCTCGCGGCGAACGGCTTCGCGAGTCCCTCGTGCACCTCGGCGGCACTCACGGCCGAGCTCTCCGTGGCCGAGAGAACGAACTGCGAGGTCTCCGGCGTCGCCGTCGCTCCGGTGCCGCTCTCGAACTACGCGATCGACATCAACATCCCGTCGGGTCTCGACGCCAGCTTTCACCAGGACCTCGACACGATCGTCCAGGACCTGCTCGTGACCCCGGTCTGGACAGCGCTGGTCTGGCTCATCCACGTCGTGCTGATCGCGCTCGAGTGGTGCTACTCGATCGACCTGCTCGCACCGACGACGCTCGCTCGTGCCAGTTCCGCGCTCGGCGGGGCGAAGCGCGTCTTCACCGATCCGTGGCTGGGCCTCGTGCTCGCTGTCGCAGCCGTCGGCTTCGCCTGGCAGGGACTCGTGCGCCGCCGCGTGCTCGACACGCTCGGGCAGGCCGGTCTTGTCGCGGTGATGGTCGGGTGCGGTCTGTGGATCATCGCCGACCCGGTGGGCACGGTCGGCGCGGTCGGTGACCTCGCCGACCGCGCGGCGCTGACCACCGTCGCCGCCAGCGCAACCGGCGATCCGAGCCAGCCGGTAGCGACGGTCGACGGTGCCTTTGGCGAGGTCTTCGACGCGGCGACGAGTGGCCCATGGTGCTATCTGGAGTTCGGCGACGTCGACTGGTGCCGCGAGCCGGCTGCGCTCGATCCGCACCTGCGCGCGGCTGCCAGCCAGTTGGAGCGGCTCCTTCGCTCCGAGGCCACCTGTCACGGATCCGCGCCCGGACTCGTCCAGTGCGCGGCGGGTGGCAGTGCGCTGCAGACCCAACTCGCGGGCGCCGCGACCGCGCTCGGCGAGGCGCGCACCAACGGAGGTCTGTTCCTCGCGATCCCGCCCGAGGCGCTGGCTCGCACCGCGCTGCCCAGCCAGACACCGACGCCGACGCTCTATGGGACGTTATGCGGTTCCAACGATCCGACCGCGTGCACCGCCCCGACGGCGCCGCAGGCGGAGTTTCGCACCGCCTCGGGGACGTGGCCCCGGGTCGGCGGGCTGCTGCTGATCGTGGCGGGCACGCTCGGAATGCTGCTGCTGTTTGGCTTCATTGCGCTGCGGCTGCTCGGAGCCGCGCTCGCGACCCTGCTTTACCTGCTGATGGCTCCGCTCGCCGTGCTCGCGCCCGCTCTCGGGGAGAGCGGGCGCGACGTCTTCCGGCTGTGGCTCACGCGGCTGGTGGGAGCGACGCTGGCCAAGCTCGTCTACTCGGTCGCACTTGGCGTCGTGCTGTTGGTCGTGCGGCTGCTGAGTTCGCTGAACGGTCTCGGCTGGTGGACCCAGTGGCTGCTGGTCTCGGTGTTCTGGTGGATCGCGTTCGAGCACCGACATCGCCTGCTTGCGCTCGTGATGCACGAGCGCGGCGAACCGGGGCGCCGCGCGCCGCTCGCAACGCGGCTGTGGCTGGCCGGCCGCAGCGCCCGCGCCGGCACCGATGCGGTCCGGGCCCCGGGACGGATCGCGGTCGGGGCCGGCGGTCGGGCGATCGAGACCGTGAGGCGCTGGCGTGAGCTTCCGCAGGACGGCGGTGGGGGTGGTCTGCCCACCGTCGGTCCCCGGCTCGCCGGGGCTGGTGAGCCACGCCAGGAGCCGCGTGAGCGAGCGCGCGGGGAGCTTGCCGAGCAGGTCCGGCGGGTCCACGCGGTGGAGGCGGGCACGGGGATAGAGCGCGCCGGCGGCGGCCCGCCGGCGACGGCAAGTCGCGGCGAGGTCGCGGCGCTCGAGGCTCGGCGCTCGCGGCTCGCAACGTCGTTACAAACCGCGGTTGCCGTCGGAGATCGGCGGCGGACCGTGTCGTTGCAGTTGCGGGCGCAGCGGGTCGGGGCCGATCTGGCCGAGCGTCGGCGGGAAACCCAGGGCGGCCGGGAATCTGGCCCGCTCCGCGGGGTGCGCGAGCGTCTGGGCCGCGTGGCGCCGGCGTCGTGGTCACGGTCGCGCGAGGTGCGGGCGCTCGCGCGAGTGCTTGACCGGGCGGCGCAGGCGCCGCCCGGTCAAGCACTGCGGTCGGGGACCGGCGCGGCGCCGCTGGCCGGTCTGGCCGGGATCAGCCCGGCCGAATACCTCCGTCGCCCAGCCGCGGAGCAGCACCGTGCGCGACTTGATATCGAGCGGGAGTTGGCAGGTCGCCGCGAGCTTCTGCGCGACGCGGCGTCGGCACGCTCGGGCCGGAGGGGTGCGGCCACGGATCGCGTCGCCGGCCGCGGCCACCACGAAGAGCCGGACCCGGTCCCGATCGCGCGGCGCGCGCGCCAGTTCGGCTCGTGGCTGCGATGAGCGGGCGGATCGCGCTCCCCGCGGCGCTGCTCGGCGCGCTGCTGGCCGGGCTGGTCGTGGTCGGCGCGTGCGCGCTGCTGCTGCTGTTCAACTTTGCTCGCGCGACCGAGAATCTCGCTTTCGGCAGAGACGCTGCCGGGGTCGGGGCCGCCACCGGTGCGCCCGTGCCATCCGCGGCCGCGCAGGCGGACATTCCACCGCTCTACCTCGCGCTGTATCGGCAGGCCGGCGCCCGATTCGGCCTTGACTGGGCGGTCCTGGCCGGGATCGGCCGCGTCGAATGCGATCACGGGCGCGATCCGGCACCATCCTGCACGGTCGAGGGCCAGTTCAACTCCGCCGGGGCCGGCGGTCCCGCGCAGTTCCTCGTGTCCACCTGGCGGCGCTATGGGATCAGCGCCTCGGGCCAGGGTACCCCGGACATGTGGCGGCCCGCGGATGCGATTCTCAGCATGGCGAACTACCTACGGGCCGCTGGTGCGCCTGGCGACTACGACCGGGCGATCTTCGCGTACAACCACGCCTGGTGGTACGTCGCCGAGGTGCTGGCGTGGGCTCGCCGATACCGCACGGCGTTCGCCCCGACGGGTGCCTCGGCCCCATGACATCCCGCTTGGCCGCAACATTCCCGCCGCTCCGGGGTCTTAGCGAGGGCGGCGCTTGGGGGCGACGCGCCGAGGACGCCGATGCGACGAGCCAAACTGACAGCCCTCCTGACCGCGGCAGCACTCGGCGCGGGCGCCCTCGGGGCCGCTCCGGCGTTCGCCTCCCACAGCGAGACGGTCTTCTTCGAGGCGCCGCGCGACCTGCTCGGCGTCTCGGCGGCCAACCAGGCCGCCAGCTTCAAGCAGCTGCAGTCACTCGGCGTGCACGCGCTGCGGGTCGTCCTCTACTGGCGCACCGTCGCGCCGAGCCCGAACCACCGCCGGCGGCCCAACTTCAACCAGGCCAACCCGGCGGCCTACCACTGGGGCGCCTACGACCGGCTGATCAACAAGGCCGCGGCATTGCACTGGAAGCTGCTGCTGACGATCAGCGGGCCGGTGCCGCGTTGGGCGACGCCGCGCGGCGAGGACATCTACAGCAGCCCGAGCACCAGCGACTTCGCGCTGTTCATGAAGGCCGTCGGCAAGCGCTACGGCGCCAAGGTGAAGCTGTTCTCGATCTGGAACGAGCCGAACCAGCCGGGCTTCCTGCGGCCGCAGTACGTGCACCGCCGGCTCACCTCGCCCGCGATCTACCGTGGCCTGTTCCTGGCCGGCTACGCCGGGCTGAGGGCGTCGGGGAACTTCTCCGGGATGACCGTGCTGATGGGGGAGACCTCGCCGGTTGGCGTTCAGAGCCAGGGCGTGCCGGCGCCGCTGGCTTTCCTGCGCGCCGCGCTGTGCCTGAACTCGAACTACCGGCCGGTCGGGCACTGCGCGCCGCTGCCTGCCGGCGGCTACGCGCAGCACCCCTACGCGAGCTCGAGGGGACCGTTCTGGAGCCCGCCGGCCGACGATGTCACGATCGGCACGCTCGGACGCCTGGTCACCGCGCTCGACCGTGCGGCCGCGGCGGGGGCGATTCGTGCGGGCCTGCCGGTGTATGTCACCGAGTTCGGCGTCCAGAGCTTCCCGAACCCCTACATCGGCGTGCCGCTGGCCAAGCAGGCCGAGTTCGACGCGCTGGCCGAGCACATCGCCTGGAGCAACCCGCGGGTCGCGTCGTTCTCGCAGTACGCGCTGCGCGACGACCACCCCGCGCGCGGCCGCGTCGTCGGGTCGCAGTCGGGACTCGAGACCTACCGGGGCACGCCGAAACCGGTCTATGACGGCTTCCGGCTGCCGCTCACGGTGACGCGCACCGCCGGCGGCGTCACGTTCTGGGGCCTCGTGCGCCCGGCGTCGGCCGCCACGACGCTGACCGTGCAGTACTCCTCCAACCGCGGACGCAGCTGGCACGGGCTGGCCGGCGTGCGCACCGACGCGCGCGGCGCCTGGAGCGCCACCGGGCGATTCGTGCCGGGCCGGATCTGGCGCGTCCGCTGGGTCGCGCCGGGCCGACGCGCCTACACCGGCGCGCCGACGCGCGCCTACACGCCCTCCGGCCAGCTCGAGTCGTGACGCCCGCTCAGCGGTTCTGACCCGGGACCCACAGCGGCTCATCGCCGCCGTTGGCCTCCCGCGCCAGGATGAACAGCAGATCGCTCAGCCGGTTGAGGTAGCGCAGCGTCTCGGGGCTCGCGTCGGCGCCCAGGGCCACCACGCGGCGCTCCGCGCGCCGGCACACGGTTCGGCAGACGTGCAGCCAGGCGGCCGCCGGAGTGCCTCCGGAGAGCACGAACGAGCGCAGCGGCTCGAGCTCGGCGTTGACCTCGTCGCAGCGCTGCTCGAGCCAGCCGACCTGCTCGGGCAGCAGGCGCAGCCGCTCGCGGCTGTCGCTCTCCGGAACCGAGAGGTCGGCCCCGACGTCGAAGAGGTCGTTCTGGATCCGCCGCAGCCACGTGGCCGTGCGCTCCGGGAGCTCCGGCAGCGTCAGGGCGACGCCGAGATGGGCGCCGAGCTCGTCGACGGCGCCGTAGGCCTCGATCCGCGGATCCGTCTTGGGCACGCGGCTCATGTCGCCCAGGTGGGTCTCGCCGGCATCGCCGAGCTTGGTGTAGATACGGGTCAGATTGATGGTCATCGGCGGCTGCGTCCAAGTGTCGCAGAGCGCTACGATGGCACCGTCATTGGTCGGTGGCATGGGAAGCCGGTGCAACACCGGCGCGGACCCGCCACTGTGACCGGGGACGTCCACCGCACGCGCGCACGCGCATGCCACTGGCTCGCCACAGCGAGCCGGGAAGGCGCGGCAGGATCGGCCCGGAAGCCAGGAGACCTGCGCCGACCGCAAGCCCACATAGACCCTCGTGGAAAGGGGTTGGCCACTCATGCAACGCACCCATTCGGGCCGCTCGGCGCTGATCCGCCTGGCGAGCGCCGGCACGCTCACACTGGCGCTCGGAGCAGCGCTCCCCGCCGTGCAGACGACGGCGAGCGCGGCCGGCGCTCCGAGCACGGCGATCACCGTGCGCGTCGAAGGACCCAAGCGGACGCTCGTCCCCGCAGCCAGCGTCGTGCTGGGCGGCGGGACGATCGTCAAGGACGGCGTCGCCGCCGACAGCTGCAGCGGCCTCAGCGCCGCCGGGGCGCTCGAGCTCGCGACGCGCGGTGACTGGAGCGCCACCTGGTCGGCGTCCTTCAGCGCCTACTTCCTGACGGCGATCGACGGCCTCGCGTTCCCCAGCACCGGCGCCGAGTACTGGGCCTTCTGGGTCAACGACGCGCCGGCCTCGGAGGGGATCTGCTCCTACGATCCCAAGCCCGGCGACCGCCTGCTGTTCTTCCCCGACTGCTTCGGCAAGGCCTGCCCGAAGAACGCCGGGGTGCTCGGCGTCAAGGCGCCGGCGATCGCTGTCGTCGGGCGTCCGTTCACCGTGACGGTCACCGCCTACGACGATGCCAAGGGCACGCCGAGCAAGGCGGCTGGCGCGACGGTCAGCGGCGGAGGGGCGCAGGCCAAGACCGCGGCCGGCGGTACGGCCAGGCTGTCGTTCACCCGGGCCGGCCGCTTCACCCTGAAGGTTGCCGCACCCCACGCGGTGCGTACCGAGACCCGCGTCTGCGTCGAGACGCCCACGGCGAAGACGTGCGGGTGAGTGCCGGCCGCTAGCGCGATCCGTGCGGGCGTCGTCGCCGTGGCGGCGACGCTCGCGCTCGCGGGCTGCGGCCTCGGTGCCGGCAGCAAGCCATCGGCCGTTGCGCTGCTCGTGACGCAGGGCTTCGGGGCGCAGACGATCGTCTCGAACCCCGCGCCGAAGATCGTCGGCGCGGACACGGTGATGCGGATGCTCGAGCGCAACGCCACGACCACCACACGCTACGGCGGCGGCTTCGTACAGAGCGTCGACGGCCTGGCCGGCGGCGGCGGGCGCGACTGGTTCTACTACGTCAACGGCGTCGAGCAGCAGCGCGGCGCCGCGGCGACGCGGCTGCACAACGGCGACCACGTGTGGTGGGATCGCCACGACTGGAGCGCCACCAACGACGTCCCCGCCGTCGTCGGCTCCTTCCCCGAGCCGTTCGTCGACGGCTACGGCGGCAAGCGACTGCCGTTGCGCATCGAATGCACGCAGAGCGCGTCGCGCGCGTGCAGCGCGGTGGAGAAGGTGTTCAGCGGCTACAACCTGATCGCGTCCCTCGGCTGCCTGCTGTGCTCGCAGTACAACCAGTCGCTGCGCGTGCTCGTCGGGCCCTACGCGACGCTCACGGCCGATCCCGCCGCCGACGAGCTGGCGCACGGTGTCGGCTCAAGCGGCGTCTACGCGCGGTTCGAGAATGGCGGGCGCACACTCGCGCTGCTCGACGCCGCCGGGCACGTGGTGCGCAGCGCCGGGACGGGCGCCGGACTCGTCGCGGCGACTCGCTTTGGCAACCAGCCGCCGGTCTGGTTCGTCACCGGCACCGACGCCGCCGGCGTCGCCGCCGCGGTCCAGGCGTTCAACGCGGCGACCCTCGATCAGCGTTTCGCCGTCGCCGTCCTCGCCGGCGAGGCGATTCCACTGCCCGACTCGCGGCCATGACCTACCTGCGCCGCGCGAGCCCGCTGCATGCCGCGCGAGCGAGCATCGGCGCCGCCTACTGCGGCGCCCTGGTCTTCGCGGCGCTGGTGATCTCCGATCCGCTGGTTCTCGGCGTGCTCGCCCTGGCGGTGCTCGGCGCCGGCGCCGGTGCCGGTGTCGGTGGGCGCGTCGCCCGCTCGCTGTATCTGTCGGCGCCCATGGCGCTGCTGATCGTCGCGGTCAACGCGCTCGTCAGCCGAGGCGGCCTCACCGTCGTCGCCCGTCTCGGCGACGGCGGACCGCTCGGCCAGCTCGACATCACCCTGGAGGCGGTCGCCTACGGCGCGAAGGCGGCGCTTGTGCTGATCGTGATCCTCGCCGGCGCCGCGCTCGCCAGCGCGGCGGTCGATCCCGACCAGCTTCTGCGCTCGCTGCGACGGGTGTCCTTTCGCTCGGCGCTGACGGCGACGATCGCGACACGGATGGTGCCGCTGCTCGCGCTCGACGCGCGCCGCATCGGCGAGGCGCAGCGCTGCCGACCGAACCCGGGCGGGCGGCTCGCGGTGATGCGCGCGATCACCGCCAACGTCCTCGACCGGTCGCTCGACATCGCCGCGACGCTCGAGGTCCGCGGCTACGGCGCGGCGCGGCGACCGACCCGCGCGCGCCGCCCGTGGTCGCGCCACGACCTCGCGTTCGCGGCTTCCGCAACAGCGATCGTCGGCCTCGCCCTCGCGTTACCGGCGCCGTTCTCGTTCTACCCCGTGATCCACGGGTCGTTCGGCGCCTGGACCTTCGTGCTGGCCGGAGCCTTGGCCTTCGCGGCGCTCGCGCCGTTCCTGCAGCGGCGGGGGATCGTGGTGTGAACGCGCTCGAGCTGGAGCGGGTCTCCTACACCTACCCGGGGGCGGAGGCGCCGGCGCTGTGCGGCCTCACGCTCGAGGTCGCGCAGGGCGAGTTCGTCGTCCTCGCCGGCGGCTCGGCGGCGGGCAAGTCGACGCTGCTCGGCGTCGCGTCCGGCCTGGTGCCGCACTTTCACGGCGGGCACTTCGACGGCCGCGCGGAGATCTGCGGCATGGACCTGCGCGAGCACGGGCCGGCCGCGCTCGCGCGCGACGTCGGCACGCTGTTTCAGGATCCGGAGACGCAGATCGTCATGGGCACGGTGCGCGCGGAGCTGGCCTTCCCGCTCGAGAACCGCGGCCACAGCGCGGTCGCGACGGCTCGCGGGGTCGAGGAGGTCGCGCTGGCGCTCGGCATCGAGGCGCTGCTCGAGCGCTCGACCGTCGATCTCTCGGGCGGTGAACGTCAGCGCGTCGCGCTCGGCGCCGCGCTCGCCGGGCGCCCGCGTCTGCTCGCGCTCGACGAGCCGACCTCGCAACTCGACCCGGTCGCCGGCGATGAGCTGCTCGCGCTGCTGCGCCGGCTCAACGAGGAGTGGGGCACGACGATCCTGCTCGCCGAGCACCGCCTCGAACGGTGCCTGGGCGCCGCCGACCGCGTGATCGCGCTCGAGCGCGGCGCCGTCGTCTGCGACGCCGCACCGAGCGGGTTCCTCGAGTGGGCGCACGGCGCCGCGCCGTCGCTCGAGACCCCGGGCGCGACGCTGATCGCCGGCCTCGCCCTGCACCCCGCACCCGCCGGGGTCAAACAGGCGCGCGCCACGCTGCGCGCCGCCGGCCTGCTGCCCGCGCCCGAGCCGCCGACGCCCTCGCCGCCCGCCGCGCGCCACCGCGGGCGCAGCGCGGCGAGCCTGCGGCTACGGCGGGTCTGGCACGAGCTCGCCGGCGGGCCGTCGATCCTCGCCGGCGTCTCGCTCTCGCTCGCGGCCGGCGAACGCGTCGTCCTGCTCGGGCGAAACGGCGCCGGCAAGTCGACGCTGCTGCGACACGCGGCCGCCCTGATGGAGCCGACGCGCGGGCGGATCGAGCGTGGCGGCCGTGTCGCGCTGCTGCTGCAGAACCCCGGCGACTACTTCATCCACGATCGCGTCGGCGACGAACTAGACGCGGCCTCGCTCGAGCGTGCCGGCCTTGCCGGCCTCGCCGAGCGCCATCCGCGCGACTGCTCCGGCGGCGAGCGCCAGCGGCTCGCGCTGGCGATCGTCACCGGCGGGGCGCAGCCGCCGGCCGTGCTGTGCCTGGACGAGCCGACGCGCGGCATGGACCGCTCGGCCAAGGCGCGGCTCGCGGACGAGCTGATCGGCTTCTCGGCGCGCGGCGTCGCGGTGATCGTGGCCACCCACGACCCGGAGTTCGCGGCGAGCTTCGCGACGCGAGCGATCCTCCTCGCCGACGGCCGCGTGGTCGCCGACTCGAGCCCCGCCGACCTGCTCTCCGGCGGCTGGTACTTCGCGACGGAGACGGCACGCATCCTCGGCGGGCACCGCGGCATCCTCACCGCGGCCCAGGCGCTCGCCGAGCTCGGCGGGGCGCGAACCGCGATCGGGTCGCTGCCGTGAGCTGGCCGCTGGCGTCGTTCGTGATCCTCACGCTCGCCCTGGCCGGCGGGTTCGCGTGGTATGAGCGCTCGCGGCCGTCGTCGCGCACCGTCGCGCTCGTCGCATCGTTGGCTGCGCTCGCGACGCTCGGGCGGATCGCCTTCGCGCCGCTCCCCAA
>Ga0307372_10013947_pt1 | contig 10334 bp, 7 predicted proteins | sample OX1MG_FD_202533 | JGI IMG/M metagenome (GOLD analysis project Ga0307372, IMG submission 202533) | Soil microbial communities from Risofladan, Vaasa, Finland - OX-1 | ecosystem: Environmental > Terrestrial > Soil > Coastal area > Acid sulfate soil | place: Finland: Risofladan, Vaasa | collected... | reverse complement strand
ACTTGGCTGTCTGCGCGAGAGGTCGCAAGTGACGGGGTCGCGATGTCTGAGCCTCCATGGTGGGGTCAAACTTCACGGCAGGCATATTTTGATTACGTGGCCCATACGATTGACCATGTAAAGGGCGAAAGCGGCTTTGGCGGCCTCTTTGCCAACTACGGATGGCTTGATGCAATGTGGGGAAATCCCGGCCGAAGCGGTAGTCACGGAGTTGCCGGCTATGCCCCTGCAGATATAAAAGAGTTCCATCGGTGGCTCCCCCATACTTATAAGACCCTGACCTCCTTCAATCACCGCTGGCACACTTCCTTTAGCAGCTGGGGCCAGGTCCCCGTCCCACGGCCGGGCGATCGGCTGTTCGGCGTCTATCAGCAATTTCGCCATTATAGTGTGGTTCAGACCTACAACGAACTCTCAAGCCTGGTCCGCAAGCACACAAACGCTCCAATGTTCTATTACTGGGGAGGTGGAATCGGGGGCCATGGAGGTCCGGCCGTGCTTGGCAATGACCCGGACACTTTCTTTATTGTTGCCAAACGTTACCACGCTATTGTCGTGGAAGACGACGCGAACGCTTCGGGAAACACTCTTCTTTTTGGCAGTTTGGCCCGCTCCTATAAGGTCCCACTTGTTCAGGAATGGACGCCAAGCCGAAAGAACGATTTGCGTGCAGAAACCCCGCAGTGGCTGGACCATATTGGGCTCGGGTCCCCCTTTGAAGTAGGGGAAGATTTTTTCATATACCCTCCCCCGCTGCAGAGGCCTGGGTTTGCGGACGGTTGGTCTGCCTATGTGAAATGGCATGATGTTTTGGCAAAGGTCATCAATGCTCGTGTTCCCGAACAGCCCGTGGCGGTTTTGGTCCCGACTCTCAAAATCGCGCAGAGTCCGGACCTGCGCGCGTTTTCAGACTTGAATCAGCAATTGACCGACTTCTGGCGACATGATCATGTGCTGCCGCACTTCATCAGTGACCAGCAGGTGGCGGAAGGAGTTGTAAGTCTAAACCAATTCCGGGGCGTAATAGACTTGGGACATGAACTAGCAGATTTGCCGGCGCTCAAAACCTACGCCAAGACACATCCGGTTTCGAGCAATCTTGATAAAACGCTGGCTTGGATCAAGCCCTATTTGACCCTGGACCCTCCAGTCGACTCGTTGGAAGTAGTGCCGACAGTGGGCAAATCCCGGGTCTGGCTCACGCTCGCCAACTGCGACGGGCAGAAAGGCTACACGGGATCAATCACGTTTGACCCCAAAGCCCTCGGTCTAGACTTGGTGACACCCGATGTCTGGGACGCGAAGACCCGTCAGCGTCTTCCTGCAACACGAGTTTCTGGTACTAAAATCCAGTGGCGCATCGATTTGCCGCCGGCAGGCCTGCAAGTTCTTAGAGTCGCTTTGGCTGAGCCTGCTGCAGAATCAGGGGACAGGGAAGGGTCGCAGGGTAACGAATGAGACTGAGCTTTCGACAAGCGTGCATGAGGAGGATGTTTTTTAGTCACATTTAACATGTTGCGATTCGCCCGATTGAAATTACCTATTAATTATGTTTTAGGCCAGCTTCATCTGTTCTCTCTCCAGGGTCCACGAAACGACGCTGATCCCTCAGCGTAGGTTCTGGGCAGATTGGCCAAAGCGGTTGGGCGAGTCCGGTCATGGCTTGTTCCACAACGCAAGGGTTCCGAAGGAGACATCGCCGGTTGTTCGACGGGTGTGCGCATTGAGCCAGATCAACGGCGTGAGGAAGTTTGAATATGATAACAGGAGGCATCATATGAAAAAAACAATTAGCCGGCGCGAGTTCGGCAAGCGGATATCCTTGGGGACGGCCGGCGCTATGGGGCTCGCGGGGCTTGGCAACCTTGGCCTGGACCGGGTGGTCCAAGGCGCATCGAAACAGGGGGCCGTTCCCAGCGCACACAACAACCGGCCGAACATCCTTCTCCTCTTTGCCGATCAGCATAATGCACACGTTCTCGGGTGCTATGGCCATCCGATTGTCAAGACGCCGAACCTGGACCGGCTGGCCGCACGTGGGATAAGGTTCAATCGCCATTACTGTGGCGACGGAGTCTGTGTTCCCTCGCGCACGACGTTGATGACGGGGCTTTATCCTCGGACAACCGGCGTTTTGTTTAACGGCGATGCACCGGTGCATCCCGATCGCTATCCGGTATTGCAACAGATGTTCCAGAAAGCAGGCTATCGCACGGCTTCCTTTGGTAAACGGCATCTGGCAAAGGGCCTGCGAATGGGATGGAATGAATCGGCGACGACCATCAGCCCCAAACAGGATCCATCCCGGGAAAATTACTGGGACTGGCTCAAGCAGGACCACCCGAAGCAATGGCAGGCCCATCTGCGCGATTGGGATCACAATTACAAGGGCGGCGCGTTCCATGCCGACCTGCTGTGCCAGATTTCGAAGGTCGATGATCGCTATCGGGCGGGCGAATATGTTGCCCAGAAGACGCTGCGATTTTTGCGCGAGGCGAAACAGGACGGCAAGCCATTCTTCTGCTGGTCGAGCATCCTGCACCCCCATCAACCTTACACGCCAACCCAGCGGTGGGTGGAGATGTATCCGATCAAAGATATGCCGCTTCCGAAAAACGTGCACCAGCCGGTCGATCAGCTGCCACCGCTAATGGAAGTGTGGCGCAGGCGCATGAGGCCGCCGTGGGATTGCGCCAAGGCTGCCAAACACCCTGAAATCTATCAGCGCTACATCGCGTATTACTATGCTTTGGTCAGTGAGACCGATCATTACATGGGGCAAATTTTAGATGAGCTCGAACGGCTCGGCCTCGATGAAAATACGGTGGTCATCTATACCTCGGACCACGGGGATTTCGTGGCGCACCACGGAATGGTGGAAAAATGCGCCCTGGGACACAATGTGTACGAGGATACCTTGCGCGTGCCTTTCATCGTCGCATGGCCGAAGCAGTTTCGGCAGGCGGCGACGTGCGAGAGTTTGTCGACTCACCTCGATTTCGTGCCGACGATCATGGAACTCACCGGTGTCACGCGGGGTGGCAGTGCCCCACCCTTGCCAGGACGATCACTCGTTCAGACCGTCCGCGAGGGGAAGCCTACGGAGCAAGATTCCGTGTTCTCGGAAAACTGGTCGCAGGTGTCGGTCATCGGCGAGCGCTATAAACTCGGGCACTGGATCGATCCCACACCTTACCGCAAACACTGGGACTATCGCTCGTTCGGTGACATGATGTTTGATCGTCAGGCGGATCCAATGGAAGTGAGCAACCTGTACGGGCGGAAATCGCAGCAGACGGAGCAGAAACATCTGCAAGACCATCTGGCCACCTGGAAGGAACAGGTTTCGGCAATTGGCAAAAATGAACTGGTCGCACACTGGGAGGCCCGTCACCACCCTCAAACATGAAGGTGATTGTTGATCCACTCGGGACAACGAGGTGCAGGAGGTATAGCTGGGTTCTTGGGGAGGAGAAACTAATTAGAGATTTCCGGTTTCATGAGCGTGTGACTCTCAGGTTTCGGGGCGATTTTATGAATGGCTTCAACCCTACCAACTTCGACATTCCAGGATCTCGCCTGGGATCGTCGACTTGTGGGGTTATGTATTCTTCGGGACCTGCGCGAGAAATCCAGCTTGCGATGCGCCTAACTTTTGGGCGCCCGCTTGGTAGTGTTAACATCCTCAGAGGCCCATTACCGACAGATCAAAGAGCCGGACAAGTGCCTCGTTACGTTTCAGCGCGATTAGTCTTCAACAACTTTCTCAGAGCAACGGAGGTACGTATATATGTCTAGCATGAACCGAAGAAGATTCTTCCAGCTTTCCGCGGCTTCATTCCTTGCTGAAAAACTTCTGATCGAAGGCCCAGCCTCTCCCCTTATGGCCCAGGCTTTGCCCCATGGAAGGTGGCAAATAATAGAGAACAACTCGTTGAGCCCTGCACTCCACAGGCTGCAAGCAGTGTTCAGCATGCCGCTTTCGAAGTGGCGCGCGCACGCCGATGATTTGCCGCATCCCGAAGATCCCGATCTGGACGACTCAAGCTGGGAGGAAATAGACGTTCGAAAGCGCTGGGCTGTCCGCCCCGCCTGGTTCCGGCGAGTGGTCGAGATACCCCAATCGATGGGTGGCTACAACATCGAGGGCAAACGGGTGATGCTGGCCCTGCGGGTGGGTTTTCACGGACACGGGCGTGTACGCGTTTTCTTCAACGGTTCAATGGTTGAGATGACCGCCGACAACACCCAGCAACCTATCCTGTTGACCGAGAGCGCCAAGCCCGGGGAGAAATTTGTGGTCGCAGCCTACGCTCCGCCGGGACAAGGCCCCGCAGGAATTGACGAAGCTGAGCTTGAGGTTGACTATCCGCCGGAAGGGCCAAATCCCTTAACAATGTTTCAGCAAATCATGACAGTGCAGGAGGCGTCAAAAGGCTTTCCGGACGGGCATTCGCAACGTGAGGCACAGTTGAGCGCAGCCGTCCAAGCGATTGACTTTGGAGCGCTTGACCGCGGCGACCAGGCTGCCTTTGACAAGTCACTTGCCGCAGCCGACGCAAAGATGGAGCCGCTGGCAAAGTGGATAAGGCAATTCACGGTCTATGCCGTGGGGAATGCACACATCGACCTGGCGTGGCGGTGGACATGGACCGAAACCGTGGGACTTGTTCGTGACACCTTTGGGACGGTTGTGGAGTTGATGGCAGAGTATCCGCAAATCACGTATGCGCAATCCACCGCTCAGGATTTTCTCTGGATGGAAAATAAGTATCCGGACTTGTTCAAGGAAATCCAGAAGCGCGTCAAGGAGGGCCGGTGGGAGATGGTGGGCGGCATGTGGTGCGAACCCGACCTGAACATGCCTTGCGGCGAGTCACTGGTGCGCCAGCTCTTGACGGGCAAACGGTACTTCCAGCAGAAGTTCGGCGTGGATGTCAAGATCGGCTGGAATCCGGACTCTTTCGGCTTTAGCCGGCAATTGCCTCAGATCTACAAACGGTCCGGAGTCGATTATTTCGTAACCCAGAAGATTTCCTGGAATGACACGACGGAGTTTCCGTACAAGCTGTTCCAGTGGGAGGCCCCGGACGGCAGCCGGGTCCTCACCTATTTCCCGCACGGCTACAACAACGGCATTAACCCGATGCAGTCAGGTGAGCATATCGCCGAGGCCGCTGGGAAATTATCAGGTTTCCACAAGCTGATGCATCTCTATGGGGTGGGAGACCACGGAGGGGGGCCAACGCGCCAGATGCTGGACGCGGCCCTGCGCTGGCAAAAATCTCCGAAGGCTGCCTTTCCGAATTTCAAATTCAGCACGGCACAGGAATACTTCGATGAGGTTGATCGCAACCTCTCTCGATTGAACCTGCCGGTGTGGAACGACGAGCTGTATCTCGAGTATCACCGCGGAACCTACACGACGCAGGCTGACAGCAAGAAACGCATCCGGAAGATGGAGGCGTTGCTGCTGAATTCGGAGAAATTCTCCTCCCTCGCCATGCTGAAGGGAGAGGAATATCAGCAGCCCGAGTTCGAGGATTGCTGGCGTCGGGTCCTTTTCAATCAATTTCACGATCTGATGGCGGGCTCCGGAATTCATGTGGTTTATAAGGACGAAGCAGAAAGCATGGATTTCGTCAAACGCACAGGTGAGCCGATCCTTGAGGGGTCCATAAAGACGCTTGCGATGCGCGTTGATACTCGCGGGCCAGGAAGACCGGTAGTGGTGTTCAATCCGCTCAGTTGGGAACGGACCGACATCACGGAAGCGCAGGTACAATTCCCCGGGCGGGTGGAGAAGGTGGAAGTCCGTGATCCGGAGGGGCGCGTCGTGCCTTCGGCCGTTCTTTCCCGGGATGACTCGACCCATACGGTGAAGGTTCGTTTCCTTGCGAGGTCCGTACCCTCTGTCGGTTATCGAGTTTTTCATGTGGTTTCAGTCAGCAACCCGCGCCGGGTCGCCACAACGCTGAAAGCCAGCGGTCTCCACATGGAAAACGAATTCTTGCGGGTTGAGATCGATCCCAGGACTGGCTGCGTTACAAGTCTGGTGAACAAGAAGGATGGCAAGAATATTCTGCGATCCGGCGGGCAGGGCAACCTGCTGGAGGTCTTTGCGAACAAGCCCAAGCGTAATGATGCCTGGAACATCGATCCGAACTACGAAAAGTCCAAGACGGAGTTGTTGGATGCTGAGGAAGTGAAGCTGGTAGAGAACACTCCGGTTCGCGCGGTGATTCGAGTGAAGAAGCGATACCAGAATTCGTCCTTCATTCAAGATATCTGCATGTATCCGGAAGTTCCGCGCGTCGATGTCAACATGCAGGCAGAGTGGCATGAAAAGCATATCATGCTGAAAGTTGCGTTTCCGCTCGATATCAAGCCCCTTATGGCGACGTATGAAATTCCTTATGGCACCATCGAACGGCCGGCTATTCCCCACGTTCCCGGAAAGCCCCCGGTACCCTTTACAGAAGCGAAAGGTATCGGGAAAAAGTTGCTCAAATACGACCCGCTGCTGGCACAGGAGGCGGAATTTGAGGTTTGCGCGCAGCAATGGGGCGACCTTTCGGAAAACGGCCGTGGCTTCAGCCTGCTGAACGACTGCAAGTACGGCTACGATACCGTCGAGCCGGGAACCATCCGGCTGACCTTGCTGCGCTCACCCATTGACCCCGATCCCATCGCAGACCAGGGATTCCACCGATTCACTTACGCGATGTATCCTCACGTGGGTGGCTGGCGGGAGGCCAATACGGAGCTTCGCGGGTATGAGTTGAATTACCCCCTTCTCCCGCTTTTGACCATGGAACATGAAGGGTCACTTCCTTCCTCGCATTCCTTTGTGGAGATTGAGCCGAAGAACGTCATCCTCACCGCAATTAAAAAGGCTGAAGACGACGATACGCTGATTTTCCGATTCTTCGAATACGAAGGGAAGCCGTCTCAGGTGCGGCTGCGCCTGCCGGAGTCTGCAACTCGCGCGGCGCAGACCAACCTGATGGAAAAGGAAGAAAAAAGCATTTCCCTTGGATCCGACGGAAGGGAGGTTTCGGTCCCGATCGGCCGGTATGAGATCGCGACGGTCAAGGTCGCATTCCCGCACGCGGCGGGAGCCGCTCCTCCCGAGAGGGTATGAACGATACGGTGATGACCCACTGAGCTGGAAAACATTTGACATTCTCGACAAGTTAGGTTTGATTTATACGGAAGCACGCCAATCATATAATTACGGCGCAAGTACAGACTTAACACCGCGATCTTCCGTGTAGGTATGGATGGAAGGAAGGGGAGAGGAAAGCATATGGATCGACGTGATTTTCTCAAATCGGCCGCGGCGCTTGTTCCAGCATCTGCTTCAGTAGCGCTTGCCACGGTAAGATCCTTTGAGGTGCTGCAATTGAACCGCGTTCGATGAATTCCGCGTTCAAGAGAATCCTCTCACAGGGTTTATCGCGCTGGTGAATCCTATCGATTGCCAGCCTTGCAGCGGTTTTTCCTATCTCGTAACTCGGCTGGCGAACTGCGCTAATTGGGGGCTGGAAAAGCAAGGACCAATCCGGATCGTCAAACATGGCAAAAGACAGGTCCTTGGGAATTTCCAGCTTCATTTTAACGATCTCCTTCAGCGCCTCGCAGGCTAATCTGCAAATGGAGCCTATACCATGTGCATGTTGCCGAGGACCGCAAATGGCCAACGCAAACTCCAAAGGTTTTCAGGTAACGGGTTACTTGGGTTGCAAAGACAGGGTAGAGCCGGTGGCAATCCGCCGAACCCAGGCGGGAGTTTCAGATAGCAACGATGACCGAGATGAATTTCAATAAACGTCGCAATCAGCGCGGGCCGGGTCTGGACGATTTGCCGGAAATGCTCACCGCGAAGGAACTCGAAAAGATTCTCAAGATCGACGTGAAAACGATCTACAGCTACGTTCAATGGGGTTTGATTCCATACGTGCGGATCCAGTCGAATGTCTGCTTCCTTCGGGGGCAAATTCTGGATTGGATTGCTGACCAGAACTATTTACCGCATTCAACTCGCACAACGCGCCACACGCAATCGTTGCGCTAGTCCCATTGGGCAAGCCTTTATCTTCCAGCCGGATCTTCACTGGCTCGTTCAATGTTTCCTGTTCCATTTTTTCTTACCCGCTAAGCGACAGCTTGCTCACCGCCTTGCGTTTGAGGTCTTGATCGGGGTTGAGGTAACGCCGTGTCGTGTCGAGATCCGAGTGCCCTAGAAGATGCTGGACGGTCACGATATCTGAACCGCTCTCAAGCAGCCGCGTGGCGTAGGTGTGGCGGAATCTGTGTAATGTCGCATTCCTTACGTCTGCGCGTTTTGCCACGGCTTTCAGTCGGCTCAGCATTTCATTCCGTCCAAGACGTTTTCCCTTCCCTCTGTGGGAGACCCACGTTGAAGTTCGGGGCAGTTTCTTCAAGATCGCGACGAGGTCCTGCGGCATGGGGACGTCGCGTTCCTCATAATCTTTGGGCGCGAACCCCTCCTTAGCCGTCAGACGCAGGGTCGCGCGCTTGAAGTCAAGATCATTCCACGTCAGGTGGGCGAGTTCGTCCTTCCGGAGCCCAGTAAGATAGAGCGTCGCAAAACATCGCTCGTTCCGTGCCGTCGCACGCCGCAAAGATTCTGTCGAGATCCGCCGGGCTATAGGTCTTCGGGCGGCGCTTTAGACGTTCCCCCTCTGCCCGAAGAGGCTTAAAGCGGGCGCACGGGTTTTTCATCGCACTCCCGCGCTCGCGGATGAAGTAGTAGAAAAACGTTCGAAGGACGGTGATCTCGAAATTGATAGCAGAGGCCGAGACCGGCCGGCGCGTATCGCCGACGGTCTCGTGGCTTCGGGCGATCTTGTAGTCGTCAATGTCGGAGCGGGTTATCGCTTCGATGCATTTCTTTTTTCCCAGAATGCGCTCGAGATGGTCGAGGACCTGATGGTACCGCTGGAGGGTTGCAGGTTTGGCCGGGGAGTGGGCCCACACGTGCTTCTCAAAAAGCTCGACGGCCTTGTCGATGGCGGTTGCTGAGCCGCCTTCATCAGGCGATTTGAAAACCCTTCCGCGGGTCGCCATTTCCCCAATGAGTTTGTTCCGTTTGCGGCGCTGAGCTTCAAAAGCCTGGATGGGGGTTTCTCCTGCCCGTTCCCTCCGGCGCTTTCTGCCGTCCCACCATTCAAAAAAGTAGTAACCAGGTCGCTTGTCCCAGACGTACCGGCTCCCAATCCGGTCGAGGTAGACAAATTTCCAGCCCCACCCGTGACGCGAACTTTCTTGATGATGCGGACACGCTTGGCCGCGAGTCTTGGTGAAGACGATGAAGATTTGAAAGACCGCACAGGAAAGTCCTTGGTGTCTATTTTTTGAATTTCATAGACACCAAGAGGCTATCTCTGTCTGTAACTTGCTGCAACTAAAAAGCGAAATGAAGAGTTGGTGCGGAAGGGAGGACTCGGTCTTTCTCGAATTCGCAAGTTGTTGGATTTTCTGGAGATCCTTGTATTGCCATAATTATAATGGACTTCGTCGTTGTCCATTATGACCTGACCGGGGTTTTGGGTACCAAGTGAAGTGAGAGAGAATTCACTTGAGGAGGACCGGTCATGCCCACGAAGAGGTATAAGCCGGAACAGATTGTGAATCTGCTTCGGAAGATTGAAGTGGAGATAGCGAACGGAAAAAAGGCGGCACAAGCGGCCCGGGAGGTGGGGATCTGTGAACAGACCTACTACAGGTGGCGGAAGGAGTTTGGCGGACTGAAGTTGGATCAAGCAAAGCGGTTGAAGGAACTGGAAAAAGAAAACAGCCGGTTGAAGCGGTTGGTGGCTGAACTCTGTCAAATGTTAAAGCAGCATTTGAACGGAAGAGGAACGGGCTATCTTTTCCGGACGAGGAATGGAACGCCCTTTGGCCAGGAGAATTGCCGAAGGATGCTTCAAAGTATACTTGGGCGATTAGCAATTCCAAAGGGCGGCCTGCATGCCTTCAGGCATGGGCGAGTATCAGTCCTCCAGGCTAGTGGCGTACCGGGAGATTTGATTAAGCAATGGGTGGGTCATAGCAGCTTAAAGACAACGTCCCGATATACGCATTTCACTCAGGACTTCGCACAGGCCCAAGCTGCGAGAACCGGGCTGTTGGGTCTAAATGGACCCCAAATAAGTCAGAAATCAGATAGCGGACATCAGTTGCAATCTACGGGTGCTTAAGGGGTTAAATGGTAGGCCCGAACGGACTCGAACCGTTGACCTCTACCGTGTCAAGGTAGCGCTCTAACCAGACTGAGCTACGGGCCTGAAAGGACTTAGCTAATTCGC
>Ga0307372_10013946_pt1 | contig 10334 bp, 11 predicted proteins | sample OX1MG_FD_202533 | JGI IMG/M metagenome (GOLD analysis project Ga0307372, IMG submission 202533) | Soil microbial communities from Risofladan, Vaasa, Finland - OX-1 | ecosystem: Environmental > Terrestrial > Soil > Coastal area > Acid sulfate soil | place: Finland: Risofladan, Vaasa | collected... | reverse complement strand
TCAGCCGTGTGAAGGCTGCGCTCTAACCAACTGAGCTAAGCGCCCGGGAGACTCATGTTACCGGCTTACAAAGATGACGACATTTGCCTCGCGTTGTAGCCTTCAGCCGTGCCAGAAAACCCTGACTCGACGTCCCCGCTAACGTCGCGACTACGTCGGGCCCGACGTCCCTCGGTGGCCCCCCGAGAGATGGTCCTCGGCCTCGATAGTTTTGAGCGAAAGATCAGCCTCGTGGGCGCGGGCACCGCCTTGATTTTCGCTCTCGCGACGGTGGTCGAATGGGTGCGCAACGCCGCCACCATCGTCACGCTGACCCCCTCCAAGACCAACACCTGTACGAACGGTTATCACTTCGTGAAGGTGACCTCGCTCTGTGAAAAAGTGACCCACACCTCGCGCAGCGAGTGGGAGGTGCGATTCCTCTTCATCACCGTCGTGGCCCTTTGCATTCTGTACTTCGCCCTTCGCCGCAAACGCGCCGGCGTGGCCTGTTTCTCCATCTTCTTGGGCTTGGGCCTTGGGGTCAGCACCGGACTCGTCTTTTTCTTCTTAGGTGCGTGGCTGATCGTGCGGGCGTATCGACTCCAGAAATATGGTGACGCGAGTTTCTTTGGTTCAAACCGGGTGGCCAAGGAGACCGGACAAGCCAAACGCGCGGATCGCGTGAGCAGATCGACTGCCAAGACCGAGGCCGCACGAGCCACGCCAAAACCCGCCGCGCCACCGGCGGCCTCAAAGCGATACACCCCGAAAAAGCCTCCTCGCCGCCGCTGAATCATGACCAGATTAGGCATGGACTATCCAACGAAGTGGGGCCGTGGCTACAGCGCGCGTTTCGCGCGAAACGTCATCCACAGCTACCTCATGGGACCCTACGTCCGCTACCTCACGACGCTCGAGGTTCGGGGCGTCACGAACATTGTGGGTAAAGGACCCTTCATCTTCGTCGCCAACCACTCGAGTAACGCCGACACCATCATTCTCCTGTCGGCGCTGCCGGTCGAGGTTCGCCGGCGCACGATCGTCGCCGCGGCGATGGACAGCTTTTTCATGAACGCCCGTGACGCCTTCAAAACCGTGCTGGTCTACAACGCGATCCCCGTCGACCGGCTAAGGGTCAATCGGCGCAGCGCCCAACTGGCGCTCGAACTCGTCGAAGACGACTGGAATCTCGTGATCTACCCCGAGGGCGGTCGCACGCCTGACGGCAACCTGCATGAGTTCAAGGGCGGCGCGGCGTACCTGGCGGAGCGTTCGAAGGCGATGGTCATCCCGACCTATCTTCACGAAGCCGGAATGCTCAAAGGACCCAAGTACGCCAAGGCGCCCCAGTACGTCGACTCACCCAGTCAGCGTCGTCATCACGTCATCGTGGCCTTTGGATCGTCGATGCATTGCGACGAGGGCGAGAACATGCGACGCTTCAACGTTCGAATTCAACACGCGGTGTCCGCTCTCGGCCGTGAGGTGAGCGGCGACCCGACTTACGGGACAATCGTCGACGACCATTAGCGTGCGAGCAGCGCTCGGCGCTCCTCGTAGAGTTGATCGGCCACCGTTGCCAGGGGTTCAAGCTCGAGACCGAGAACCCGCTCGAGCACCTCGTCGGCGAACCAGGGATTCATCGCCAACACCGGGCCGTGCGCGTAGCTCGCCCAAAGGGTGGACGTCGCAAAACCGTCGACGGCGCCGTCATTGCCGCGACCTCGCTCCACCGTGCCGAGCGCCTCGACGCCTGGACCCAATGTCGTACGTCCCCCGTGGTTCTCAAAGCCGACGAGGAGACGTCCGTTCCGCCGAACAAGGAGATCACCGACCGAGCGACTCTCCCCGCGGTGTGTCTTAATGTCCACGAGGCCCAGTCCTTCGAATTCGTCGTCGCCTTCGACGGCAAAGCTGGTGCCGAGAATCTGTAGTCCCGCACAGACCGCCAAGACGTAACCCCCGTCTCGGACCCTCGAAGAGAACGATGATCGGCGCAGTAAATCAGCCCCTAAACGTTGTGGACCATCTTCTCCCCCACCCAGGAGATAGATCGACGCGCCGGGCACTTCGTCGTCGATGCCCACGTTGATGATTTCAGCATTGACGTTGCGGCGTCGCGCGCGCTCGGCCAAGACCAGAGCGTTGCCCCCGTCCCCGTAAGTTCCCAGCAGTTCGGGGTAAATGAGGCCGATGGTCAGCACGCGCGCGACCTTGTTCGCCACTCTTGAAAGGCGGTGTAGTTGGCCAGTAGCGCGACCGGAACAGCCGACACTGGGATGGACGAGTCGTCATTCACCACGACGTAGTCCACGTTCGCGTACTCGAGACGCGTCGCCAGGTCGAGTCGGCGATCACCGAAGCAGAAGACTCGGTGGCCCCGCAACAGTTCAAAAGGCACGTCGTAGAGCCACGAAGGATCATGTCCGTCGGCGACGCGCGCGTTGATCGCCACCCACACGTTCGATCCGTCGCGCTCGAGTGTCAAAAGCATGGCCGCGAAGCCGGCCGGGTTCTTCGCGAGCAGTAGACGAAAACGATGGCTTCGCCAACGTCGAACGCTATACCGTCCCGCCACGCTCGTCAGTGCGTTGACTCTCGCCACGGCCAGCGCTAGGTCGACGCCCACCAGCGAGAGCGCGGTCAGTGCCATGGCGGCGTTGGCTTGGTTGAACGCGCCGGGCAGCTTCAAGTCGAGCGCAAGTGGCGTACCTCGCACGACCAGGTTGTCGCGAAGCGTCGTGGCTATGTTGTTCGGCTTGGCGAAACCACAGTCGCACCACCACGACGACTCGGTGAAGTGAAGTGGTTGGGTACAGTGAGGGCACGAAACGGCGTCCGTCGTCCACGGCGTTGGTACGTCGCACCAGGCCACGCTGGTAGCGAGTTCCGCGGCGTATACGACCAGCGGATCGTTGGCGTTCGCGATCACCTGGGACTCCCTCGCGTTGGCGAGCAGTGCGCGCCACCGATCAGCGATCCGGCGCACTTCGTTCGCGCGATCGAGCTGGTCGCGGGAGAGATTCAACAGTGTGATCGTGCGCGCGCCGGTCGCCTGGGTGACGTCCGGCAACCATGATTCGTCAACTTCAAGTACCGCCGAATGACTCTTTGACGCCACCAGCGCGGCGACGAGCCCAGCGGGCATGTTCGAGCCAGTGTCGTTCGTCGCCACGGCGCCGCCCCAGCCCGCGGCAATCATGGCCGATGTGGTCGTCTTGCCATTCGTTCCGCTCACCAGGATCACGTCTCGACGATGCGCGAGATCGGCCAACAGTTCGGGCGCCAGAGCGAGTCCCACTCGGCCCCCAACGACGGTTCCCCCGCCCCGAGAAGTGAGCCGAGAGAGGAAGTTGACCGTGACAACAGCCCTTCTTGCGATGTCATCGCGAAAAGAGGACCCACTTGGCATTAACGCAACGCTAACAATCCCTAAACGGCAAAAGGACCAACCGGGGGGCGGTTGGTCCTTTTACAAAACCCTAGGATTACTCAAGGGGGGTTCGAGTAAAGCAGGCTGTTATCAGTATGGCGGTCCACTTTATATCTAGCAAGTGAATAGGAGAGATACTTTGCATCTATATAGTAGATAGGTGGAGATACGCCAGCTAGAGGCCCTGGTCAGCATCGCCGATCACGGGACCTTCTCTCACGCCGCCGAGGCCCTGGGCACGGTCCAGTCCAATATTTCGAATCGGGTGGCTCGCTTGGAACGCGAACTTGGTACCGAGCTAGTCGATCGCGCCACGGGCAACTTAACCGAGTCCGGCACCATCGTCGTGGGACGCGCGCAACGAATACTCGTCGAACTACGAGCTATTGCGTCAGACGTTTCGGAACTCAACGCGGATATCTACGGTCAAGTGACCCTTGGGATGATCGGCACGGCGGGCCGTTGGATCGTGCCCCTACTACTGGAGAATCTGCGAAAGCGCTACTCGCATATCACCCTTCAAATAAGCGAGGGGACCAATTCGGCAATCGAACCGCGCCTCGTCAACGGCCAACTCGACCTCGCGGTACTCGCGTGGCCCGTTCGAGCCGAAGAACTGACCGAAGTTGATCTCTTTACCGAAGATCTCGTGGTCATCGCCGCGCGAGATCACCCGCTCGCTCAGTTGGTGGGTCCTCTCCCCTTTTCCACGCTCGCCCAATACGAGATTCTGCTCCCGATGCGTGGCACGCCCATTCGCCGAGAGATCGACGAGGCAGCTCACCAGGCTGGCATTGAGTTGCATCCCCTGATTGAACTTGACGGAATACGAACCATCGCGTCGATGACGTTCGACGGACACGGCCCGTCCATTCTGCCGGCCACCATGTTGTCGCCTCACCTTCGGGCCAACTTCGTCGCTCTCCCGATCAAAGACATTGCCAAGCGTCGCGTGGTATTGGCGACGCGACAGTTCGGCTTCCCGGCCGCACCGGTTCGCGCCATCCACGCTCTCCTGCTCGACGTCGTCGCCAACGCCACGAACGTGCCCGACGGCGTCTACCTGCCCGCCAAGAATTCTCTGCAATAGTCAAAGGGTGCCCACGCCGCTATCACCCGACGAGATAGCCGCCTCAATTATTAAACGAGATCGAGCTTTCAAGAAACTCATCAAGGAAATCGGATCTCCGCCGCCTCGGCGCAGCGCTCCGGTCGCGCAACGCTTTCCCACATTGGCCCGTTCGATCACGTACCAGCTCCTCGCGGGCAAGGCCGCAAACACCATTCATCAAAGAGTCATCGATCTCTGTGACGGCCACGTCAGCGCCGAATCGATCACGAGTGCCGGTCACGAGAGATTGCGGGCCGTGGGACTTTCGAATGCGAAGGCGGCCGCCATGCTCGATCTGGCCGAGCGAACCCTCGACGGACGCGTGCAATTGGCCCGACACGGTCGGATGAGCGACCACGAGGTCCTCGTCGACGTGGTGGCCGTTCGCGGCGTTGGGCCCTGGACCGCGCAGATGTACCTAATGCACACTCTGGCGCGCCACGACGTGTGGCCGGCGGGCGACTTTGGGGTGCGCAACGGTTGGTCGATCGTGCACAATCTCGACGAACTCGTGAGCGAGGGCGAACTGGGAAAAGAAGGCGACGCCTTCACCGGGGTACGTTCGGATGTGGCGTGGTACTGCTGGGAGGCCGTGGGCCTGTCGCGCGCAAAGTAACCTCGCAATCGTGGCCCTACTTTCACTCCGTGACTTCGAAAACAACGCCCTCGAAACCTTGAGCGAATTCGCTGCGATTCCGGCTCTTTCCCCAGGGTTCGACGCCGACTGGGAAGATCACGGGTACTTAGAAGAGGCCGCCCAACTTCTCGCGGCGTGGGCCCGGAAGCGCCAACTGGCCAACTTTGAGGTCAAGATTCACCGTCTCCAGGGACGGACCCCGACACTTCTCGTGACCGTCGAATCCACCGCTGGCGACGGCGGCACGGTCGTGCTCTACGGGCATCTCGACAAGCAACCGCCCCTCGGTGATTGGTCCGAAGGTCTGGCTCCATTCAACCCAGTTCGTCGCGGGAATCGTCTTTACGCGAGGGGGGTCTCGGACGACGGCTACGCCCTCTTCTCAGCACTCAGCGCCATCGAAGCGATGGAAGCCAACGGCCTAGCGCACGCCCGTTGCGTCGTGTTGATCGAGGGGAGCGAAGAGAGCGGCAGCCCCGACCTCGAGGCCTACCTCGACGCCTTGGGCGAGCAACTGGGCACGGTCGAACTGCTCATCTGTCTCGATTCGGGTGCCCTCACCTACGACCGGCTATGGGTGACGAGTTCGTTGCGTGGCGTCCTCAATGTCGAAGTGACGGTTGAGGTACTCGCCCAAGGTCAGCACAGCGGTTCAGTGAGCGGCATCGTGCCCTCATCATTTCGCGTACTTCGTCAACTGCTCGATCGCCTCGAAGACGCCCGCAGCGGCGACATCCTCGTCGACGAGATGCACGTGGAGATTCCCGCGGCGCACCTCAAGTCGGCGCACGATATCGCCGAAGAGTTCGGTGACGTCATCGCCCGCGAGCTGCCGACACTGCCCGGCGTGACGTTGATGGGCGCCAGCGCCGAAGAGCGCCTCTTACGTCGCACCTGGTACCCGACGCTGTCGGTGATTGGCATGGGCGGCATACCGACTCCCGACATCGCGGGCAACGTGCTTCGCCCCTTTACGACAGCCGTGCTCTCGTTTCGACTCCCGCCGAGCGCTGACGCCGTGGCGGCTGGCGCGGCCGTGCAACGACTACTCACCTCTGACGTGCCGTCGAACGCCCTCGTAAGTGTGACGCTGCACCCCGCGGACGGATGGGTCGCGCCCGAACTGGCCCCTTGGCTTGCGCCGGCCCTCGAACAGGCGTCGCTCGACGCCTTTGGGCGCTCGGTGGGATTTACCGGCGAAGGCGGTTCAATTCCCTTTCTCGCCTCTCTGGCCAAACGGTACCCCGGAGTGCAGTTCGTAGCGACCGGCGTTGGCGGCCCGCAGTCCAACGCACACGCGATCGACGAGATGCTCGACCTACCCACGGTGGTCGGCGTCACCAACGCCGTCATTACTGTGTTGAAGGCGCACGCGACCAAGTAGGGAACCACGATGAGCGAACCGGTAGATCTCTGGGTGGACCCCGTGTGTCCCTGGGCGTGGGTGACCTCGCGGTGGCTCTTAGAGGCCGCCCAAGTCCGCGACTTTGAGGTTAACTTTCACGTCATGAGTCTGGCCGTGCTGAACGAAGGTCGTGACCTATCCGAAAAGTACGTCGAGCTGCTGCAAAAGGCGTGGGGACCGGTCCGAGTGCTCATCGCCGCCGAGTCGCGCCACGGTCACGAAGTCGTCGAACCGCTCTACAGCGCCATGGGCACGCGCTACCACGTAAGGGGTGAGAAAGCCTTCGACCAGTTGATCACCGACGCACTCCACGACGTTGGACTCGAGGCCGATCTCGCCCAGGCCGCGACCAGTACCGAGTTCGACGAGGCTCTGCGCGCGAGTCACCATAAGGGCATGGATCCCGTGGGTTACGAAGTCGGTACTCCGGTCATTCACGTGGGCAAGGTCGCCATCTTCGGTCCCGTCGTGACGCCCGCTCCCAAAGGTGAAGCCGCCGGCAAGCTCTTTGACGGCGTGCTCTTGGTGGCGAGTACTCCGGGGTTTTACGAACTCAAACGAACGCGAACCGACGGACCAAGTTTCGACTGAGCGTCCAACCGGCCCCTAGCCGCGCGGAACATCCTTCCACGCGACGTCCTTATCGTTGCGTGGCTCACCCGGAAGTCCGAGGACGCGCTCGCCAATGATGTTGCGCATGACTTCGCTGGTGCCACCCTCGATGGAGTTGGCGCGCATTCGAATGAAAGCCTTTCGCATGTCGCCACCGGTCATGGCCGACTCCGTGGGACGAATTTGGGGATAGTTCGAACCGTAGAGCATGCCCTCGGCGCCCAGCAGGTTCACGCAAAGTTCGCTCGTGCGCTGATTCTCTTCAGCGAAGGCCAGCTTGGCCACCGATCCCTCGGGTCCGGGCGTGCCGGCCCGACGCAAATCATTGGCCCGCCAATTGGTGAGACGCCCCACCTCGTTACGCACCCAGGCGCGCATCAAATCGCTTCGTACGGCGATCGCGTGCGCGTCGCGGCGAGTGGCCCAACGTTGTCGCCAGATCTTCAGGGCTTCGCCAATGAGGCCCGAACTGCGCGGCGGCACCGTGCCACCAATGGACACTCGCTCGTTCATCAATGTGGTAATGGACACGCCCCAGCCCTCGCCGACGCCGCCCAGACGTCGGGTGTCGGGGATGCGCGCCTCATTGAAGTAGCACTCGTTAAACTCGGCCTCGCCGGTCGCCTGATAGAGCGGCAACACCTCCACGCCCGGCGCGCGCATGTCCACGAGGAATGCCGTGATGCCCTTGTGCTTGGGGACATCGGGATTCGTCCGCGCGATCAATAGCCCGTAGGCCGACAGGTGCGCGAGCGTGGTCCACACCTTTTGGCCGGTCACGATCCACTCGTCACCGTCGAGTTCCGCCCGGGTGGCGAGCGTGGCCACGTCCGATCCCGCGCCCGGTTCCGAGAAGAGTTGACACCAGATCTCTTCGCCCGTGAACAGCGGTCGCAAGAAGCGCTGTTTTTGCTCCTCGGTGCCGTGCGTGACGAGGGTGGGCGCCACCATGCCGTAGCCAATCACGTTGCGACCGATGGCGTTGGGGGCGCCGAGTCGAGTCAAGCGGCGAAGGGCCTGCAACTGGTCGCTCGGCGTCAGTCCCAGTCCCCCATTGCCCCGGGGGAAATGTGCCCAGGCCAGTCCCCGATCGAACTGCTCACCCAAGAAGATAACGGGATCGGTCGTCGCGGGAGGAAACGACGCCACGAACTCATCGATTAAGGCGTCGAGGTCCACTTCAGCGTTAGCCATAGCTCTCCTTCGAAGTTGGGCGCGTTCATCGAATTCTACGCAGGCCCTCGCGACGGCGCGAACACTATCGCGACGTCGAGTAAAACAGAGTCATGACCACACCTCGAATACTGGCCACGTCCGGGGGGTGGGTTGCCGGTCCGGTACAGATGTCGGTGCGCCTCGGCATGATGGTGCTCGACGCCTTGGCCAAAACGAACAAGGATCGTCCCCGGGTCTGTCTCGTGGAAACCGCCAGTGGCGATCCCAGCCTCTACTACGCCATGTCCTACGAGGCCTTTAACGCGGCGGGCTGTGATGTGACCGAGCTCAAACTCTTCCCGCAACCCTCGGCCGACCCGACCGAACGCCTCTGTGGCAGTGACTTCGTCTGGGTCGGCGGTGGCTCAGTGGTGAACCTTCTGGCGCTGTGGCGCCTTCACGGCGTGGACGACGCGATGCGCGAAGCGTGGCAACGCGGCGTGATCCTGGGCGGTGTGTCGGCGGGCAGTCTCTGCTGGCACCTCGGGGGAACCACGGACTCCTTTGGCCCCACGCTCCAACCGGTCACGAACGGGCTGGGTCTCGTGCCCTACGCCAACGGCGTGCACTACGACTCCGAAGCACAACGTCGTCCCCTCTTGCACCAACTCCTCAAAGACGGCGTCCTGCCACCTTTGGCCTACGCCACCGACGATCACGTGGGTCTCTGGTACGAGGGAATTGAGGCGACGTACGTCGTGGCCGACACCACCGTATGCGTCGAAGAGGGCCCGGCCGCCTATCGCGTGGAGTTCGTTGACGGCGAAGTGGTGGAGACGCGCGTGGGCGTCGGCCGGCGATTCAACTAACGAACGCTGCTGGTCCTCACTCGGCTCGCGGGCGCGGCAGGGCCGAACGCACTTCGTCCGCCCGACGTCCCAGCACCGCCGCCTTCTCGAGCACGTCCGAGCCGCCACAGTGCACCAGCCAGTTCGCCAACATCAAGTACCCATCTTGCGTCAGCACAGACTCTGGGTGAAACTGCACCCCTTCGAGCGCGAGCGAGCAGTGTCGCATCCCCATGATCAGACCGTTCGAACGCGCGCTGACCAAAAATCCATCGGGTATCGCGTCGTCCACGACCAGGGAGTGATAACGACCCACGACGAGCGGATTCGCCACACCCAAGAACACACCCAGCCCGTCGTGCTCGACCAGACTCGCGCGTCCGTGCAATAACTCCGGTGCGGCCACGACGTCTCCCCCGAACGCCTCGGCGAGAGCCTGATGCCCCAGACAGACCCCCAGCAACGGCACGCCGGTTTCGGCGCAGCCTCGAACGATCGCCACGCAGTTGCCGGCCGCGCGCGGGTGACCGGGACCGGGTGAAATCAGGACACCATCGACGTGCAAAGCCTCGACGCCGCTGGCGCTGATCTCGTCGTTTCGTCGAACGCTCACCGTCGCGCCTAGTTCCGACAAGTACTGCACCAAGTTGTAGACGAAGGAGTCGTAATTATCGATGACGAGAATTGCGAGTGGCTCGGACATTGAGGACAATCCTACGGCGGGCAGTCACTAGCCTTTCCCCATGGAACCCCTCGAGCTCTCGCGATTTCTCGAACTCGTTGAGCAGGGCTACAACGTGGTGCCCCTTCACGTCACCTTGCAGCTTGACCGCGAGACCCCCGTCTCGCTCTATCAACGACTAAGTGAGCGGGCGATATTTCTGTTGGAGAGCGCCGCCCTGGGCGAAGCCACCGGTCGCTACTCGTTCATCGGTCTCGATCGACGCTGGCGCCTTACGACGCGTCACGCTCAGACGGTGGTCGAGGGAACCGAAGCCCATGTCAGTGAACTCGCTCCTCTCGCGGAGCTGCGCGCGCGCTTATCCCGTTACCGTACCTACCTCACCAGTGAACTGCCCGATTTCATCGGCGGAGCCGTCGGGTTTGTGACTTACGACTACGTCCGTCGCCTCGAGCGCCTGCCGGGGCGG
>Ga0307372_10013943_pt1 | contig 10337 bp, 10 predicted proteins | sample OX1MG_FD_202533 | JGI IMG/M metagenome (GOLD analysis project Ga0307372, IMG submission 202533) | Soil microbial communities from Risofladan, Vaasa, Finland - OX-1 | ecosystem: Environmental > Terrestrial > Soil > Coastal area > Acid sulfate soil | place: Finland: Risofladan, Vaasa | collected... | reverse complement strand
CTGCGCGGGATCGAGCGCATGGAGATCCACTGCGACGAGGCCAACGTGGCCAGTGCAGCCGTGCCACGCCGCCTCGGCTACCGGTTGGCGGCGCGCGTCGACCACGAGCCCGAGGCACCCGGGGAGACCGGGACGCGCCTGGTCTGGGTCGTCCACCGCCGCGAATGGGAGGCCGGCCATCCGAGGGGGACCGGCGGCCCGTAGATCGAGTCGAGGGACCACCCCGGTCCGACACGCCGACGCGCCGCCCCGGCGGCGCGGCGGAGGGGTCAGGCGCTCGTGCCCGGCCCGAGCGCGGTGACGGCCTCGTCGATGGTGTCGAAGATGTGGTCCCGCCCGATGCGGTCGAGCAGCCCGCTGCGGACGAGGTTGCGGGGAGCGACGGCCAGGGTGCGGGCGACGCCCACGGCGATGTGTTGGCGCGCGAACTCGTCGAGCAGCGTCCGCAGTGTGCGGGCGCCCGTGTAGTCGATGTCGCCCATGGCGTCGGCGTCGAGGACCAGGGCCCGGGGCGGCGTGGGTGCCTCGGCCAGCGCCTTGTGGACGAGCGTGCGGAATTGGTCGGCGTTGGCGTAGTACAGCGGGGCCACGAACTGCACCACCACCACGCCGGGGACCTGGACGGGCCGGTGGTGGTGGGCCAGCGGCTCCCAGCTCGTGGTCCCGGGGATCTTGCCGAGCACGTAGGCCCGGGGACGGGCCGACCGCCGGGTGCGGTCGAGGATGGCGAGCACCACGGCCACACCGATGCCCTGCTCGACGCCGACGAAGGCGACGGTGAGCAGGGTGAGGATCGTCAGACCGAACTCCCACAGGTCGAAGCGCATCACCGACGCCAGCTCGCGGACGTGGAAGATGCGGGTGGCGATGTAGACGAGGATGGCGGCGAGCGTGGCCAGGGGGACGTCGGTGAGCAGGCCGGCCGCCGGCACGAGCAGGACGACGCCGGCCGCGGCGACCAGCCCGGCGAGCTGGGTCTTGCCCCCGGCGGAGGCCACCGCCGCGGTGCGGGCGGGACTGGCGTCGGCGGCGAAGGCACCGGCGAGCCCCGACAGCACGCCACCGGCGCCGACGCCGAGGAAGTCGCGGTTCAGGTCGACGTCGTAGCCACCCTCGTCGGCGAAGGCGCGCGTGGTGGCGGCCGTCTGGCTCAGCACCACGAGCGCCACGACGCCGGCGAGCGGCAACAGGCGGCCGACCGACGTCCAGGAGGCCCCGGGCAGGCCCAGGTGCGGGGCCCCGTGCGCCACCGTGCCGAGCACGGGCACGCCGCGGTCGCGCAGCCCGGCGGCCGCCACGACGAGGGTCGAGCCCACCATGCCGATCAGCGCGCCGGGGAGCTTGCGGTCGACACGCTCGGCCGCCACGACCACGGCGAAGACCGCCACGCCGATGGAGAACGCCCAACCGTTGGCGTGGCCGAGATCCCGGGCGACATCGGCCAGGCGGTGCACGGTGGATCCGGAGGCTCCCTGCAGCCCGAGAAGGTCGGGGAGCTGGTGCACCACGATGATGACGGCGACGCCGGCGAGGAAGCCGGTGATGATCGGCGCCGACAGGAAGTCGGCGATCCATCCCATCCGCAGCAGCCCGACCAGCACCACGATCACGCCCACCATGACGGCCAGCAGCGCAACGAGGTCGACGTACTGCGCCGAGCTGGCGGGCGCCAGATGGGCGACACCCGTCGCGAACAGCGGTGCGATGGTGGAGTCGGCGCCCACCGACAGCTGCGGGTTGGAGCCCAGCGCGGCGAAGGCCACCGTGCCGGCGACGAAGACGTACAGGCCGGTGATGGGGGGCATCCCCGCCAGGCGGGAGGTGGCCAGCTGCTCGGGCACGGCGATGACGAGGAGCGTGACGCACGCCAACAGGTCGGGCCCGAGCCATCGGCGCCGGTAGCCGTGGACCCACCCGAGCACCGGGACCATCGGGTGCGACGATCCGGCCCGGTTTCCGGCGCCGGCCGCCTCCTCGGGCCCGGCCCCGCCGTCGGAGCCCGCTGTCGGCCGAGCGGTCATCGGCTGGCCCCCCCTTGCGCCCGGCGGCCCGTCATGGGTCGGTGTCGAGCCAGTGTCGCACGCTCGAGACCACGCTGACCTCGGGGTGCGACCACACGAAGCGCTCCACCCGGTCGAGGATCTCCTCCGCGCGCCGCGCCGTCGGTGCCACGACGCTGAAGGCGACGCCGGCCAGCTGCCAGCGGTCGTGGTGGGCGACCTCGGCGGCCGAGACCCCGAAGCGGTGCCGGGCCCCCTCCACGATGGGGCGCACCACGGCCCGCTTGGCCTTGAGCGAGGCGCTCTCCCCGAGGTGCAGGTCCATCTCGAGGGCCCCGACGTGCAGAGCGCTCACGGGCCGGTCCCCGCCCAGAACGCCGACATGGGCACCGTGGTGCGGGCGGCGGCACCACCGAGGAGCGGCAGGCCGAAGGCGTCCTCCACGGTGCGCAAGAACGAGTAGTGGTCGAAGAGCGTGCCCACGCGCAGACCGGCGCGGACGTGGGGGGCGATGACGAGCGTGAGGACGTTCCCCCCACCCCCGCTGTCGGTGATCGCACCGGACGACGCGCTGGCGGAGTCGGCCCCCTCGTCCCACGTGACCACGAGTGCGCCGTTGTCGGCCCAGGCGGCGCTGGTGGTGACGGTGGCGACGAACCCGGAGAGCCAGGCGCCCCCGGCGGCCGCGCCGCAGTCGTGGCCGCTGTGACACAGATCGGGGGTCACCCACACGAAGCGGGGGACGCCGGAGGCGGGAGCCCCCGGCGCCAGGAGGGGCGTCAGGGCGTGCAGCGGTTGGAGATGGGCGCACACCGACGGGTCGGCACGCACGTCGGTGAAGTACGCGAACGGGTCGTGCTTGGCGGCGTAGCTGCCGTCGGGCGACTGAGGCCCGAGGAAGCAGTTCCCCGGCATGCCCTCGAAGTACGCGCCCCAGGGGATGCCGGCGGCCGACAGCTGCGTCGCCAGGTTTGCGCCGGTCTGGATGCACGACGTGCAGTCCGAGGAGACGCCCCAGGTCGAGCCGGACGCGAGCGCCAGGTAGTTGGGCAGGCTCGGATGTGCGACCGCGTACCAGGCGTCGGCACTGGCGTAACGGTGGGCCAGCGCGGCGACGGCGGGCACCGCCAGGGCTTCCTGGCGGTCGAGGTTCTCCATGACGACGACGAACAGGTGCGCGAAGGCGGGGACCCCTTCGCGCCCGGCGCCCGCCGCCAGAACGGTGGTGGTGGCAGCCGAGGTGCCCGACGGCGGGCGCGTCGTGGTGGACCGAGCGCGGGCCGAGGTGGGAGTGCCCGGATGCGGAGCGGTGCCGCTGTGTCCGGCGCCGCATCCCGCCAGGGTGGTGGCCGCCACGGCCGCCACGGCCGCCAGAACGGCCGGGGCCAGCGTGCGCCGTGCCCGCGGTGACCGGGAGTGCCCGTGGGAGCGGCGCGTGTCCACCGTGGCGAGGATAACGGCAGCCCGCCGGGCGGCCACTGCTACGGTGACGCCGGTGTCAGGGACGGGGGCCGCGGCGACGCGCCGGCACGGGGCAGGGGGCCGCGGCGCCTGATGCCGACGTGGCTCACCGACGGCGAGTACCGGATCCTGCAGGCGGCCTGCGAGCGCCTCATCCCCGAGGACGAGTCGCCCGGGGCGGTGAGCGCCGGGGTGCCGGAGTACATCGACGGCCTGCTCGGTGCCTTCCTCGTCGACCCGCCCCGGATCTGGGCAGGGGGCCCGACGTCGGGCCGCCACGGCGGCGAGGCCGGTTTCTCGCGGTTCCACCGCCTGACGCCGCTCGACGAGCTGGCGTGGCGGACGCGCATCGAAGGGTCGCGCGGCCTGGTCGAGCGCGAGTTCAACGGGCCCGTGGTCGGCCTGCAGGAGCGCTACCGGGCGGGGCTGCAGGACCTCGGAGCCGGGTTCTGCGACGTCGGGCCCGGAGAGCAGGACGAGCGTCTGCGCGCCACGGCCGAGTTCACCGCGCTGCTGTACGAGCACTGCTGCGAGGGCATGTACGGCGCGCCCGAGTACGGCGGCAACCGCGACGGCACGGGGTGGGACGCCATCGGGTACCCCGGGGACGTCCAGCCGCGCGGCTGGAGCGACGCCGAGGTGGCGGGCCCGTGACGGTCGACGCCGTCATCGTGGGGTCGGGCCCCGGGGGTGCCACGGTGGCCGACGTCCTCACCCGGGCGGGGTGGTCCGTGGTCATCGTCGACAAGGGCCGGAATCACCTGCTCGACCCCGATGACCTGTCGCGTCCCGCCGCGGACTACTCCAACGACGAGCTCAAGTTCGTGCACCGGCACTTCCTCGGGCCCGACCCGATCATCGAGCCGCGCACGTTCCGTACCGGTGAGGAGGAGGGCGACCACTCCCATGTGGGAGAGGTCAACTCCATCCCCACGACCGTCGGCGGCGGAGGGACACACGCGGATGGCAAGGTGCCGCGCTTTCGCGAGGAGGACTTCACCCTGCGCAGCACCCACGGCCCCGTCGACGGCGCCGACGTCGACGACTGGCCGATCACCTACGACGACCTCGAGCCCTTCTACGCCGAGGCCGAGCGCTCCGTCGGGGTGGCCGGCGAGGCCGGCGCCAATCCCTTCGCGGCGTGGCGCTCGGGCCCGTACCCCATGCCCTCCGGGGCCCCGATGTACGGCGCCGTGCTGTCGACGGCGGCGGCCGAGCGCCAGGGGCTGCACCCGTACGCGGCACCGACGGCGGCGAACTCCGTCCCCTACGACGGCCGGCCGGCGTGCAACAACTGCGGGTTCTGTGCGTTCTTCGGCTGCCCCATCCATGCCAAGGGCGACCCGGTGGCCATGCTGCGCCGGGCCATGGCGTCGGGCCACGCCGAGCTGCTGAGCGAGACCTTCGTGGCCCGGGTGCGCAGCGACGGGCGCCGGGCCACGGGCGTGGAGGTGGTGGGGCCCGACGGCGCCACGCGGGCGATCGACGCCCGGCACGTCGTCATCGCCGCCGGCGCCATCGAAACCCCGCGCCTGCTGCTCCTGTCGGGCATCGACCACCCGCTGGTGGGCCGGTACCTGATGGTTCACTTTCAGACCTTCGCCATCGGCATCCTCCCTGAGCGCGTGCACGGCCACAAGGGGCGGGCCGTGACCCACCTCCACGACGACGCTGTGATCGTCGACGACGCCGCCAGGGCCGCGGCCCGTGCGGCGGGCCTGCCGTGGGTCCGCGGGGGCCTGGTCGAGCACGGCGGCCCCAGCCTGCCGGTCATGGAGGCGAAGCTCTACCCCTGGGGGGCGAAGCACAAGTCGCTCATGCGCTCGTCGCCCATGCGCGACCGCATGTGGGCCTTCACCATGCAGGGCGAGGACCTCGCCCAGGCCACCAACCGCGTGGACCTCGACCCGACCGTGCGCGACGTGCGGGGGTTCCCGGTGGCCCGCATCACCTACCGACCGCACCGCCACGAGGAGGTGGCCTCGGCGCACCATGCCCCGAGCATGGTGCGCATCCTCCAGGACATGGGGGCGACCTGGACCATGACGGCCACGTCGCCGCAGGTCGGCGGGCGCGACCACCAGGGGAGGGAGGATCGCCGCGGCGCGGAGGCGGCCGTTCCCATGAGCCGTCACGTCATGGGCACCACCCGGATGGGCCACGACCCACGGACGTCGGTCGTCGACGCCTACGGACGGGTGCACGGCCTCGAGAACGTGGTGGTGGCCGACTCCTCGGTGTTCGTCACCTCGGCCGGGTACGGCCCCACGCTCACGCTGGTGGCGCTGGCGGCCCGGGCCGCGACGGCGATGGTCGGGGGCTCGGCTCCCAGCTGAGCGTGCGTGGGTGGGGCGCTACGGCTGACGGTCGAGGTGCGAGGCGAGGAAACGCCCGCTCGCCTCGAATTCCTCGGCGGGCACCTCGGCGTGCATCCCGGGGTGGGCGTGCATGCGCTTGTCCGTGCTCCCGAGGGCGCCGAAGAGCTCGAACGACCGCTCCCGGTCGAAGAGCTCGTCGTCCCACTGCACGAGGAACAGCACCGGGCACCGTACCGCCGGCGCGTCGGCGGCGAACCGCTCCCTGGTCGGCCCCGCGATCGCCATGAGCCCGAGCACGGCCACCGCCACCCGGGGCTCGGCCGCCACCACGGGAAGGCCGAAGATGGTCCCCATGGACAGGCCCCACCACCCGCAGGGGCCATCGGCCACCTCGTGGAGAGCCTGCACGGCGTCGAGCACGGTGCGCCAGTCGGCCACCATGGCGTCGATGAGGCCGTGGTCGGCCGACCACGCCTGGGCGAAGTCGAGGAAGGCGCGCTCGCCGTCCATGACGCCGTCGGCGCGCCGGTCGCCGTGCACGGGCCCGTCGATGGCCACGGCGCACAGGCCATGGTGCCGCACCAGGCCGCGTGCCAGGGCGACGATGTAGTCCTCGCGCTTGGTCCCCGAGGCGCCGTGGCCCAGCATCACCACCGGGCTCGGCGCGGAGCTCTCCGCCGGCGTCCACAGGACCCCGGGGATCCGGCGCTCGCCGCGCATCACGTCGAACCGGCGTTCGCGTACGCCTTTGGCCACGACGTCGTCGATGACGTGCACGGGTGCGAGCGTAGCGGCCGGTGTGCAGTCACGGTGAGCGGAGGTGGCCACGGTGCTCGGTGACGACGACGCCCCGGGAGTGCGCTCGGGAGTGGTACGAGGCGTGCAACGCACACCACCTCGATCGGGTCATGCGCCACTGGGTGGCGGACGCGGTGTTCACGAGCCCGCTCGTCGCCACGATCACGGGCGACCCGTCGGGCACGGTGGACGGACACGATGCGTTGCGGACCTCTGGCGCACGGGGCTCGACGCCCACCCCGACCTGCGGTTCGAGTCCCGGACCCTCCTGGTCGGGCACGACAGCATCGCTCTCAGCTACCGCAACCACCGGGGCCAGGAGTGCGCCGAGTTCATCGTGTTCGGGCCCGACGGACGTGGCATCCGAGGCCGGGCGCACGACGGGCCGGCGGGGCCATAGACGAGGGGGCATGAGACCCGCATGCCGAACGCCTTCCAGGTAGAGCACCCTGGCATGCCTAAGCGTCCGCTACTTGGAAGCCTCCGCACCTCCGCCGGACTCCGAATCCGGCCCGAACGAATTCTCAATATCCGACACCTTTCGTACGAGGCGGAGGCCCCCCGGTTCCGTCCGTACGAAACCAAAGTGTTCGTAGAAACGTGCAGCTTCGTCGTCAATCGCGTCTACGACGACAAACCGGGCACCAACATTTTCTGCCGCAACAAGAATCCGCTCCAAAGCGTCCACCAGCAAGCTTCCACCCAGGTGGCGGCCATGGAGCCGCGAATCAAGCGCCAACTTTGCCAATAGGACAGCTGGAATCCTGTCGGGGCTACCTCTCCCGATCTTGTGGCGGATCGCCTCACGCAGAATCTCATGGGCGGCGACAGCGTAATAGCCGACTACTTGGTTCCCATCCAGCCATACAAACGTTAGAGCGGTTCGATTCGCAGCAGCATGCCTGGCCGATTCACTCAGCCACCGATCAAGTTCTGCCTTGCCACACTCGAAGCTCGAAAGATCGTGGTCCGGTCCTAGGGATTCAGATTCATACTCCAACCGAGGCAGGCCCGACTTGACCCGTTCCTTCCACGCTCGTCCGACGCCGTTCCACCGCCCTCGTCAGCGCCTCGCTACTCTGCGCCGGCCGCTCCAGCGCTTGCAAGAGCTGGTCGAAGAACTCGGGCGAGACCGTGGTTGTCGACCAGGTAGCTATTACGGCGTCCGCTCTCTCGACGGCGGCAGTCAGCATGAAGGCAGTCAGGGACTGATTGACGAGACCGGCAGCCGAACGGATCCGCTGCTCCTGCTCCGGAGCGGCTCGCAATTCGATTCTCGCAGTCTTCGCCATATCCAGTCCTTTACTGAGCCTACCGGCCTCTGTACGGCGATTGTACGGCGACTGGGAACAAAGTCAATCCGTCTTAAGCCCCTAAGATCCGTATAGGGGCTGTGACCAGGGAAAACAAAGGATGACGGGTAGCACGCCATGAGGCTCTGACCAGGACTTCTGCTCCACCAAATGCCAAACCGCATCGAGGCCACGGCGGATTCCCTCTCCGTCGCCTGCCTCTTCCGTCCACCAATCGAGAGACTGGTCGAGAGACATTGCCGGACGCTGGCGTGGGGCGACGGCACCGTGCCTGACTCTGGAAGTGGCGTGTCCTCCAGCGCAGTGATCGAGTAGTGATCGTGACCATGGTGCTCACCTTGGAACCGAGCACGCCGCCCTCCTCGCCTTGTCTTCGAACCTTCGAACAGTCCGAAAACGTAGGCAGGAAGCGGCGTTGCTCGCGTCTCAGCGGCTCATGGCACCCACGGATGGGTCAGGAGAGCCCAATCATTTAGTGGAATCTGGGGTCTCCGCCCGGCAACGTCAGGGTCTCGATCACGTCACCGGCCTTGTCCTTCGTCTTCGACGCGACGCACGGCGGGGTCGGCGACTGCGAGGTGCAGTCCGGCAGAAGACCGAGTGTCGTGGTGTTCCCGTAGCGATCCGTGAAGGGCGTCCCCGAGGAGTAGCACACTTGGTAGAAGGAGACACCGTTGTTGGGTCCCTGTTGCTGGACGACGGTCTTGTCGATCTGGAGCACGACGGTCTTGGTACTCAATGACGTGAAGTTGCGTTCCGACAACGTGGTGACGCTCGGTGCGTGGTGGAAGTTGTCCCCGCAGGTGAGCGTGCCCTCGCCCAACGATTCGAGGAGGAAGCCGTCCGTCGAGGAGGTGCCGCTTGCTGACGTGGACATGGAGTTCGTCTGGTTGATCGTGGCCGTGCACGTCTTCCCAGCGGTGCAGGCGGTGGCGACGTCCCATATGGAGAAGACGTTCGACGTGGCGGACGTGATCCCCGGAGAGGTGGCCGACAGGTCGTAATCACCGTGCAGGTTGACGGAAAGGGTACTGAAACTGGCGACCCCTGTAACGGCGTTCTGTGTCACGGACGTGGCACCTGAGAGCAATGCCCCCGGAGCCGGGTTCGGCGAGTCGGCACCGATCGCCAAGGTGATGGCGACGGTGGACGAGGTGACTCGTACCCCGTTGCCGTCGAGGACCTCGACCTGCACCGGGCCGCCCGGTGGGGTGTTGAACGGCGAGGTGCTGATGGTGCTCTTGACCACGGCGTCAGTCGGCTGGGTCACGAAATTCAGCTGGCATCCTCCATCGACCGTGGTGGTGAGATTGGTGTTGGTGCTGTCGATCACGAAGGCGTTACCCGGAGGCCCGTTGAAGTCGTTCGACTGCTTCGCCTGCGACTGCCACAGCTCGGTCCCGGCCGTGCACGGGGCGGTGGCTTGAATCGTCACTGCGACGCTCTGGCCCGGCGGGATACCGAGATTGCGTAGTTGAACGACGTTGCCGGCGACTGTCGCGATGTTGCCGGGTGACGCCCCCGTCACGGTGAAGCCGGGGGGTGCGGTGATGTTGGCTGACCCCAGAGACTGAGGATTCGCCTCGTTGACCAGCGTGGCGGTAAACGACGTGGACGATCCGGCGCCGACGTCATGGGGATGAAGCGGGTCCGGGGTCGTAATGTTGATCGAGTACGGCTTTGTCGTGGTGGCGGCATTCGCTGCCGAGATCACCGTGTTCGATGCGAAAGCAGCCAGCACGATCGCTGCGACGAACGACCAGCGCCGTCGAGTGGAAGTTGGGCCTCCGGCGGCGAACCTGTTCGATCGCGACGTCCACGAACCACTACTGCGTCTTGCCATCTTGTCCCCCCGTCCCTGTCCGGAGCCAGGGTAGATGAGAAATCAGCGTCGATGCATACGCTGTGCGTGCTGGCGACGATCGCTGGAATTGCCAGCCGTTGGCAGGTCGTGGCGCGGGTGGCGGAGCTGCCGGACCGCCGGGCCCTACGCGAGTGCTCTCGCTCCGTTCAGCCAGTGGCGATCGTTTCGACCCAAGCCCAAGCCTCCGCGCGGGGGCGTTCGGGCGGTGGGAAGTTCTTCCTTTCGACGTCCTGCTACTCATGGGGGCAGTAGTGGCCCACGCCGTTGCCGGGGTCGCCGTGGTTGCCCACGCCCTGGGATTCGTTGTGGTGGTTGCCACTGTTGCCGGGATCGCCCAGGTTCCCGACCCCGTGGTCGGCCAGGTCCACGCAGGACGGGGTGGCCGATGCCACGCCGGTGGTTGCCAGGCTGACTCCAAACAGTGATCCCCCTGCCACAGACAGGGCGATCAGGCGCTTGAGGGTTCATGTCTTCATGGTCTCAGCTTGTCCGACGGGGCAGAAGGTGAACATCGGCAAGATTGAGTATTTGTGTCGCCACGGACCGCGTTGGCTGATGGAGGGTGCTCACGGAGCCGAAGGAC
>Ga0307372_10013941_pt1 | contig 10337 bp, 5 predicted proteins | sample OX1MG_FD_202533 | JGI IMG/M metagenome (GOLD analysis project Ga0307372, IMG submission 202533) | Soil microbial communities from Risofladan, Vaasa, Finland - OX-1 | ecosystem: Environmental > Terrestrial > Soil > Coastal area > Acid sulfate soil | place: Finland: Risofladan, Vaasa | collected... | reverse complement strand
CACGGCGGAGCAGGCAGCACACCCACTCCGCCGTAGCATGCCCCAGCTTGGAGGGATAGCCAAAGACTAGCTTTGGCCGCCATCCGTCGGGCGGGGCGGAGTCGTCGTGATGGCGCTGGCGTCGACGCTGGCCGCTGTGGCGGGCGCCCCCGCCGGACGGTTACGCGGCGCGCGTAGTTGCCGGACGACCAGCCAGATCGCCGTGATCACGAACGCGAAAATCGAGGCGATGGTGCTGGCGCCCAGCAGCGGGAACGGTTGGCGTGGCGTCGCGTTCAGCAGGTTGAGCAGCGCGTTGAAGGCGGTCAGCGCCAGCGAGAAGATCCAGAAGGTCAGCAACACGATGAAGCCGACCAACCCCAGGAAGCGGAAGGTGTTCTCGACCACCCGCCACGAGAGGATCAGCAGCGCCGCCGCCAGCACAATGCACAGCGCGCAAGCGACGCCCAGTAGCGCCGCCGTCGCAACTGACTGGTACTGGATACCCGCATTGAGCTGCGAGATCGCGGAGGCGCACGCGCTACCGGCCACATTCGGAGAGTCTGGGTAGGGTGTAAGTTTCCCGCAGGTGATCTTGTCGCTTTGCAGGTGCAGGTAGCGCTGAATGCCAATAGAGGCGGTGCCGATGGCAATCGTGCCCAGCAAGATCAACGCCGGCCAGATCACGTTGCGCAGCGAGACCAGGAAGTTATCGATGGCGATGCGGATGCGCCGACTGAGCGCGGCGCGCAGGGCGCTCAAGACGACGGCGGCGACCGTTTCGCCAGCGCCGGTCGCGCCCGCCGCCGAAGCGCCCGCGCTCTCGGATGCGCGCACGACAGCCGTGGACGGGGCGACCGGGCCGCCCGCCGCGTTCTGTCGCTCGGTCAGCGCCTGAACGGTGGTCGCCACGGCGGTCAGCGCCAGGATGAGCAAACCAAGCGAGATGTAGATCAACGTCTGGATCAGGTCCATGAAGTTGAGCGTGGGTGGGTCGGTCAGATTGCCACCACCATTGCACGTCCCAATGGGCCACGAGAGCGTGCAGAGGTTGACATGCTGGTGAATCTGGAGGAGATCGGACAGCGCGTTCAGCAGCACAGGCTGGAAGGCCAAGAACAGGATCAGCGTCAGCGCGCCGCCCGCGATCAGGTCACCGGAGACCAACTCCGGTAGGCCGGGCAGGTCGCCGGACTCACCCACCTCGATGGTCACACCGATGCCAAGGTCCAGGGAGCGCGTCGTCGGGCGCTTCATCTGCGCCCGGATCCAGCGGCGAATGGTATCCAGCCAGAAGATGGTGATCAGGCCGAAGTTAATGACGGTATACGTCCAGGCGCTGGTGCCGATGTCGGGGATGGGAATGTGCAGGATGGCGGTGAAGATGTAGTTGGCCAGCTCCGGGTTGAGGGCGAAGATACCCTCGAAGATCATCGAGATGATAGTCACGATCAACGTCTCGACTAGCTGGCGCCGCAACGAGGGATGCCTCATGATCGAGACTTGCAGCGTGATGATCAGCGCGCAGAACCAGAGGAAGAGCGGCCAAGGGTGATGGAAAATCTCGCCGGTGATCGTAGACTCTCCACTGTCGCGAAAGCCAGTGAAGGCCGTCAGCGCGAAGGCGACGATGCCGCTCAGGCCCAGGCCGATCACCAGCCCGGCGGAGTAGCGCACCACGAAGAATCGCGTTCGCTCGTCGTAAACATCGGTGATGGCTTGCTGTGTCGAGCCGGTTGGGTTGAACACTCCACGCATAATTACACTCCTGGGTATGATGACAGTCGCAGGCGTCAGCGGACGCTAACGGCGCGCATTGGCAGGCTTCGTACCGACCGGCCCTTCCTACGGGAAGACCCAGGGGCCTCTCGTTACCCACTACTATGACGTGCGAGACGCCCGCCAGCGCATAAGGAAATACGACAACTCCTGGCGGACATCTCGCACGAACGGGTGGACGCCCTATCCGATCTCCGAAGAGCCCGTGTTGGCGCCACTGTTTACGTCGGGCGTTCTGGTCGGATCGACCACCGGAACCCGGTTGGTCTGAGCGCCGCCCGGCCCGTCTACGGCCTGGTAGAGGTCGGCGGCTGGCGGCTGCGTCGCCTGGGGCGCCGAGGCGCCCAGCGTGTTCGCGGCGGCCCGCGCCTGGGGCGAAGCGCCACGCAACTGCCGAAGTAAGTAGAACACCCCTACGATCATCAGCGCGATCAGTGAGATGTAGGTTTGCAGCCCGGGTGGGTCGAAGGGATGGCGCTCACTGGCGTGGGTCAGCAGCAAGAGTTGGTTGAAGCCCCACATCGCCAGCGAGAAAATCCAGAGCGTCAGCACGAAGATGAATCCCACCAGCCCCAGGAAGCGAAACGTGTTATCCACGATGCGCCATTTGAAGAGCGTCAGCGCGGCGGAGATGACGATGGCGACGACGCTGAGCAACCCCCACGCCAGGGCGGGGAGCACGTAGAGCGCGAGGCCACAAAGTCCAGCGCCGCTGGTGAACGATGGGCAGAGCGAGAAGGTGGGGTCCAGATACCCCTTGTGCAGATAGGATTGGATGTTGAGCGAGAGTTCGTAGAGGCCATACGTGGCGAAGAAGATCAGCGCGGGCCAGGCGATGTTGCGCAGCGAGCGCGCGAGGCTCTCGAGCAGCAGGCGGATGCGCCGGTTGAGCGGCGCCAGCAGCGTATCGAGCACCGTCCCGGCGACATTCTCGGCGATGGGCGCCGCCGCTGTGCGGTCTGTGCTGCTCCCCGCGCTCCCCGCGCTCCCCGCGCCCCTGGTGATGATGGTCGCGCCCGGCGACGCCTCCTGCCCCGCAGAGCCTTCCGCCGCGCCAAATGCGCCCAACACCGCCGTCAGGGCCAGCGTCAGCGCGCCCAGCGGAAAGTAAATCAGCGCCTGCACGTTATCCACCAGCGTCAGCGTGGGGCCGAAGCTGGGGTTGGCGCCCGAACAATCGGAGAAGGTGACGGAGACGTTGCACTTGCCGATCGGTGGGATGGTATGGATGAACAATCCCAGCACGCTGGGCTGAAACAGCAGCGCCAACAGCGCCACTAGACCCGCCCCAGCGATCAGGTCCCCCGCGATGAGTTCGGCCAGGCTAGGCAGTGTTTTCGGGTCAACCCGCTCCCGGATTTCTTTGCCCGTCGTGAGGTCTATCACCGGGTTGAGTGGCAGATTTTGCGTGCGCCGCACCCAACGCCAGATGCTATCGGCGAAATAGATGGCGATCAGCCCAAAATTGATCACGGTGTAGGTCAGCCCGGCGCTGGCAATGACGGGCAGGAGCTGCCCAAGGAAGTGGCGGATGATGCCGCCCGGGAAGCCCAGGATATAGACGATGGCGATGCTGATGGCGCTGAAGATCAGGATGGTAATCAGCCGAGCGCGCAATGCCTTGTCGCGGAAGATCGAGACCTGGAGCGTGATCAGCAGCGCGCAAAACCAGAGATACAATTCCCAGGGCTTGTAGAAGAGGTCAGCCCTGGATGCGGGGGAGTTCACCGGATCATAGCCGAGGAAGCCCGACATAGCAAAGGCGAGGACGCCGGTCAGGCCGAGCGCCACGAGAAACCAGGTGGGATAATTGACGACGAACGTGCCACGCCTGGTATCGTACAGATCGGTGATGGCTGTGTCTGTGGCCGCTAATGGTCGCATACGAACCTCTCATCCACTGCGCCGAGCGCCCGCCCTACCTCATCCGCCTCCAGCGCCCTTGCCACATCGCTGCTCGCTACACGTAACCACGCCAATTGGCGTCGCGTATCGGCGATGTGGGCGCCGCCTAACAGAGCCTACCTGATTGGACCACCGATGAGCCAGCGCAGAGCCGACAAGCATACGTGTTCACTTGAACACCCCTAACTCTACCACCTCTGCCACTATAACCGCCAGCAGCCATTTTCATTTGGTTACGCCGGTGTCTCGTACGTGTCTCGTGCATCTCGTGCGTGTCGAAGCCGAGGGCATACTCAGCGGGTGGGGACGCGCGTGATGTGCGCGCCCAGCGTGCGCAGCTTCTCGTCGAGATGCTCGTACCCGCGCTCGATGTGTTCGATGCCCCGCATGACCGAGGTCCCTTCCGCGCAGAGCGCCGCCAGGATGTAGGATGCGCCCGCGCGGATGTCGGGCATGGTCAGCTCGGTCGCCTTGAGCGGGGTGGGGCCACGCACAACACAACTATGCAGGAAGTTGCGTTCGCGGAAGCGGCAGGCCGCCTCGCCCAGGCACTTCGGGTAGAGGCCGGTATCGGCGCCCATCCGGTTGAGTTCGGCGGTATAACCAAAGCGGTCCTCATAGATCGTCTCGTGGATGACCGACATGCCCCGCGCCTGCGTCAGCAAGACGGTGAACGGCTGCTGCCAGTCGGTCATGAAGCCGGGATGCACATCGGTCTCCAGCGCGATGGGGCGCGGTGGGGTGTCGCCGCCAAAGAACCGGATAGCGTCATCTTCCACCGCAAAATCCAGGCCGACCCGATAGAGTGTGTTGAGGAAGGTGAGCAGCGCGCCCTGGTCGGCGCCCACCAGCCGCACGTCGCCATGCGTCAGGTAGGCGGCGATGGCCAGCGAGACGGCTTCGTTGCGGTCGCTGATCACCCAATGGCTCGCGCCATGCAGCCGCTGGACGCCCTCGATCACGATCTTGCGGTCCACCCGCTGCTCGATGATCGCCCCCATCTTTTGCAGGAACTTGATGAGGTCGATGATCTCCGGCTCGATGGCGGCGTTCTCGATGACGGTGACGCCCTTCGCCAGCGTTGCGGCGATAATCAGCGTCTCGGTCGCCATCACGCTGGGGAACGGCAATTCAATGGTGGCCCCACGCAGGCCGTGGTTGGCGCTGAAGTGGAAGTGACCCTCGCGCTCCTCGATCACGGCGCCCATTCGCCGCAAGCCGTCCAGATGGAAGTTGATGGGACGCGGGCCAATGCGGTCGCCGCCCGGCGCGGGAATCGAGGCGTGGCCCAGCCGATGCAGCAGCGGCCCGACGCTCAGCACGGCGAGCCGATTCTTGCTGCCCAGGTTATCCGGCACATCGCCGTTGGAGAGCGTGGCCGCCTCGACAATGACCGTATGCTCGGCGCGCCAGGTGAGCTTGGCCCCCAGCGCGCGAATCACGTCCTCGATGATGGTCACGTCGCCCAGTCGCTGCGGCGCGTTGCGAATCTCGCAGGGGACCTCGGTGAGCAGCGCGGCCACCATCAGCTTGGTGGCCGCGTTCTTGGCGCCACTCAGTCGCACCTCGCCACGCAGCGGGACGCCGCCTTCGATCAGGTAGTAGGGCGCGGGATCGGTTTCCTGGTCTGTGTCCACCGGACCCTCCTGGCGTGCGTCACGCTGCGCCTCGGCGACGCCAATCGCGGTTGGGCGCGCATGGTTTCCCGACGCCGACAACGCAACATATTCCTCTTCGTCGAGTTCACCGATTGGCTCGATCACTCTGCCATTCCTGGGACGGCGAGCGCCATTGGCTCGCCGCTGCCGCTCATCTGGCGTCATTCCGGCTGTCCTCCCTGCCGATAAACCGTATCACATACTCGTCTCGCCCCGTCAGCATAGCGCCGCAGGGCAAACGTGTCAACGCGGTCCCGCCGAAGCGGCCATTCAGCGCGCAACCATACGATACCGCAGCAACAAATGATCGGCGGCGCGTTTGACACTGAGCAGTGTTGCCCAGCGCGCAGTCTGCGGCGTAAAGGCGAATCCTTCGAGCAAGGCTGGCCGGGGAGCGGCGCCCGAACGTCCGGCAAATTGTGGCGCCAGGGTGAGGAAGAGTTCATCGAGCGCGTCCGCCGCCAGGAACGACGCCAGCAGGCGCGGGCCACCCTCGTGCAGCGCCAGCCGCACGCCGTAGTCGCGCGCCAGCAGAGCCAGCGTCTGCGCAGGGTCCACGCCAATGGTCTCCGTGTCGGCGCCGTTCGTGGGCGTGGGGATGGCGCGCACCGCCACGCCAGCGGGTAGCGTCTCGGTGGCCAGCCGCGCCGCGCCCACAGGCGTGGTGGCGATCACCACGCGCAGGCCAGGGTAGTGAAACGTCGGCTCACTCAGCGCGACATTCCCGCTGGCGCTGACGAGCACATTGAGCGGCAGGGGGTCCGTGCGCCCCAACTGGCGGCGTAGTGTCGCATACTCCTCGGCGAACGGGGGATAGATGAAGGCGGGGACGCGCACATGCCCGGCGTCCTCGCGCAACGAGCCGGAGCCGAAGATCACAGCGTCGGCGCGGGCGCGGAGCAATCCCATCACCATATGGTCCGGCTCGCTCTCGCCGCTGATCGCGCCGCCGCCCGCCCGGCTGGACTGCCCAGGCGCGGCATAGCTGACCACGCCATCCACCGTCTCGACGAAGTTGGCGATCACATACGGGCGCTCGCCTGCCTCGGTGGCGACGAGCGCGTCGGGGACGAGCAGGCCACCGCCATACGCCGTAGTGAGCGCAGGCGGCAGCGTTGTGGCAGGCGTCGGCGTCTGCTCATAAAGCGTGACGAGTGGGGCGAGCGTCATGTTTTAGCCCAGGATGTTGATCAGGGAAAGCACGCCCGCCACCAACACCACCAGCCCAAAGACCAGATACGTGATCAGCGCATAGGGAGCCGCGCTCGAAGAACTGGAGAAGACCAGCGCGCCCCAGATCGCCAGCGCATGCGCGACGATGACGGCCACCGTCAGCCCAAAGCCGCGCAGCGTTCGCTGGACGTTGCCGATGACGCCGCGCCGGTAGACCGGACGGCTAATCGCCTGCCCGGCGAGTAGGCTAAAGATGACGGCAACCGCCAGCCAGCCACCGCCAAGCTCCAGCAGCGTCGTCACACTTGGGGTATGCCCCTGCGCGTAGATGGCGTAGCCGCCGAGCGCGACGACGGTCAGCCCCCACAGCGTCTCCACGGCGGAGAGCGTCAGGAAGGTCTTGCCAAGCCAACTCAGTGGGGTCGTACCAGGGTGAATCCATGCGCGGTGATCGATGGTGGGGAGAGTGGTCGGGCTTGCCAGCGCAACTGCTCCACCCGGCGCTTTGACAGCGCCTGGGCCACCGCTGCGCGCATTGCGGCCACTGGGCGGCGCGGCGACGCCGACGGCGCCCCGTGCGCCCATCGCCGCGACAGCGGCGGTGTTCTGCGGCGAGAGGGTGGGCGCCTGATCAATGGCGACAGCAGCCTGTTTACCTGTCGAACGGATCGGTTGCGCGATGGCCCCCGCAGCGTTGACGGCGGGCTGACGGCCTGATGTGCGCGGGATCGCTGCCTGGCCAAGCGTGGCGGCGGGCGCGCCGACGACGATGGGCGTTCCCACCGGAGCGGGAGCCGCCGGGGGAATCGAGCGTGGCGCGGGCATCGGCGCCTTCATGGCCTGCTGCTTGCCACTGCCTCCCTGAACTGCGGCGGCAGGCGCGCCACGCTGGCCGACGCCGCGCTTGCCGCTGGACGGCGCGGGCTGCGCCAGTGGTGGCGCGCCTGGGCGGAGCGATGCGCCGCAGTTGACGCAGGTCAGCGCGTCGGGACGATTTGGCGTGCCACAGCGCGGACAGGCGCCCCCCATGACGAGCGTCTGGCCGGGTTGGTTGGCCTTACTGGCGGCCTCGTTGGCGGGACTGGCCGGGCGCACCGCCGGGCTGGCGGTGGTCGCGGCGGCGGCCATTGGCGCCTCGCCGGTCAGGCGACGGAGCGCATCGGTCAGGTCGTCGCGCAGCTGGCGGGCAGACTGCTGGCGCTGGCCGGGCGAGAGTTCCAGCGCCTTCATGACGACGCGCTCGGTCGGCTCACTGACGCGCGAGTTGAGGCGGCGCACCGACGTCAGCACGGAGCCATTGGAGCCAGCGCCAGTCTGGGCGAGCAGCCGCGCAGGGGCCTCGGCAGGGTCTTTGCCGGTGAGGCAGGCGTAGACGGTGGCGCCCAGGCCATACACATCGGTGCGGGCGTCGGTGCGTCCCTTGGCCATGTACTGCTCCGGCGGGGCGAAGCCAGGCGAGACGCCCTGCGCCGCCGTCTGGGTGGGCAGGTTGTTCGAGCCGCCCTGTTGCAGCTTGGCCAGCCCGAAGTCAATCAGCACGGGCCGCCCCTCGGGCGTGATCTTTATATTTGCCGGCTTGATGTCGCGGTGGATGATGGGTGACTTGAGGGCGTGCATCTCCACCAGCGCGTCGCAGATGGCGATCGCCCAGCGCAGCGTCTGCGCCTCGTCGAGTGGTCGGCCCTTCTGCGTCAGGCTGTCGTTGAGCAACTCTTCGAGGTCTTTGCCACGCACATACTCCATCACCAGATACATGCGGCCCATGTCTTCGATGATGTGGTAGCCATGCGGAACATTGGGATGCTTGGTATTGATCAGCAGTTCTGCTTCGAGGCGGAACTGCGTGCGAACTCCCCGGTCGGGGTCGGTGACTTCCTTGATGGCGCGCTCGTAGCCAAACGTGAGATCGGTAGCGCGGTAGACGCTGGCGTAACCACCGCTGCCAATCACCTCTTCGATACGGAACCGCTTCGCCAGGAGCGTGCCGGGAGCCAGTGTCGCCTGCGAGACAGGTGGTCGCAACTCAACGCTCCTATTTCTATGTGCCGAGCAGGCGCAGAATACCCGCGTTGCAACGATCAGCGTTCAACTTATGCACTAGCATACGTCAACCGCGCGAAAGCCGTCAACATGCGCGGCCTTTTGGGCCACGCCAGTCACTGTTACGCTCTGTTGGGTCATGAACGCAAGCTCTACAGCGCTGGCAAGCGAATCGCATCCAGCACTTTTCGCGCCGCCTCTACTGGCGGCAATGGCGTCATTCCCGGCCCCTCGATGCGATACATGTCGTCTAGGAAAACCCAGTTTGGGCCAAAGTCATCACTTGTCAGGGGTGCACCCGTGACCGGGAGAAATTTTCGCGTCTGCTGGTCTCTCTTGTATCGCGTAAACCCCCAACCAGCCTCGATTCTCACCCACTTAGATTGGCGCAAAGACGTTTCTGAGAGAATGATGACGAAGACTGGGCGATTGTACACCTCTGGCTGTATCTTTTCCATAAGTTCGCCATCCGTCAAATCTTTCTCGTCATACCAGCAATCAGCGCCTGCTTTCCGTAACTCTTCCACGAAAGCACGGCAATATGCGTTATCCTGATGGCTGTGGCTTACAAAAAGTGGGGGGAATTTACTCTGCGTTTGGTCATTCAGGCTGCGGCTAGTCCTCTGCGCGTCTAGGAGTTTAGGTAGCCTGCCCCTCTCCTTTTGTGACGATGAAATTGGCTGTGGTAATCCTACCTCATCCCGTTGATCTTCTGCGGAGTTACTAGGCGCACTAAGGGTGATACGGTGTTCACGGCCTGTTTCCTGGTTGGTTGCACGCACGTTGACGACGCCGTTGACGTCGATGTCAAACGTGACATCCACCTGCGAAACCTCCTGCGTCGCAAACGGAATGTCATCTAAAGTGAAACTGCCAACCGAACGGTTGTCGTGTGATACGACATACTCGCCCTGCAAGATGTTGATCTTGACGCTGGTCTGGCTCGCATTAGGCCAGATGCTAACGGTGGAGAACGTTCGGCTCTTCTGCGTGGGGATGGTGGTGTTGCGCAAGACGAGAGGTATGAAAATGCTACCTTCAGTCTCGATACCCAACGAAAAAAGTGTTACGTCCAGCAGCAGCACGTCGCGCACCTCGCCGGTCATTACGCCGGCTTGGATGGCGGCGCCAATCGCCACCACCTCGTCGGGGTTGACGCCCTTGTTGGGGTCCTTGTCGAAGACGCGCTTGACGACTGCCTGCACACTGGGCATGCGGGTCATGCCACCCACCAGCACCACCTCGTCGATTTGCGCGGGCTTGACGTTGGCGTCGTTGAGCGCCTTGACCACCGGCTCGCGCGTCTTCTCCACCAGGTCATCCACCAGCTGCTCGAGCTTGGCGCGGGTCAGCGTGACGGCCAGGTGCTTCGGGCCGCTCTGGTCGGCGGTGATGAACGGCAGGTTGATCTCCGTCTCGAGACTGAATGACAATGTCTTCTTGGCTTTCTCCGCCGCTTCCTTCAAGCGTTGCAGCGCCATCTTGTCCTGGCGCAGGTCAATGCCCTGGTCGCGGCGGAACTCGTCGGCCAGCCAGTTGATGATGCGCTGGTCGAAGTCGTCGCCCCCCAGGTGGGTGTCGCCACAATAAGCCTTCACCTCGAGGACGCCCTCAAACAACTCCAGAATTCCAATACTGAAACTGCCGCCGCCCAGGTCATAGACGGCGATGCGCTCGTCCTCCTTCTTGTCCAGGCCATACGCCAGCGCAGCAGCAGCTGGATCGTTGATGATGCGCTTGACATCCAGGCCCGCGATGCGCCCGGCGTCCTTGGTCGCCTGGCGCTGGGCGTCGTTGAAGTAG
>Ga0307372_10013940_pt1 | contig 10338 bp, 12 predicted proteins | sample OX1MG_FD_202533 | JGI IMG/M metagenome (GOLD analysis project Ga0307372, IMG submission 202533) | Soil microbial communities from Risofladan, Vaasa, Finland - OX-1 | ecosystem: Environmental > Terrestrial > Soil > Coastal area > Acid sulfate soil | place: Finland: Risofladan, Vaasa | collected... | reverse complement strand
AGGTGCGGATTCCCTGGGCACAGTGCCCGCCGGCACGCTCGCTATGGGGACGGAAGCGATGGAGGAAGGCGCAGAGTCGTCAGCCGTCGGAGCCTCGCCAGCTCGACCGGTCGGCACAGGCTCGGTCTTCGGCACCTGCGGTAACAGCGGCACGATCGTCGCCAGGCCGGCCGCCAGGCTAGCGAGCGTCGCGATCGCGTCGTTCGCTGCAAGCGCCTCCTTCTTCACACCTTTTTCCGGTTTGCCCGCCGCAATGGAGACGGCACCCTGCGCCGCCGGGCCACCAGCGCTACCCTTGCCGCCGAGGCTCAAATCAATCAGCGTCTGCAGGCAGGGCGCGAAGTGGGTCGGCCCAGGCACGGCCGTCGTGGTGGCGATTGTCTCGGTCCCACTCGCGCCGGGCGGCGTGGCCGGGACCGGGCCCGAGACGGTCACTGGCAGACCAGATGGAGCGGGGATTGCGAAAGCCATTACATCTGCATCCCGAATACTTGCTGATAGGCCTCCACGGCCTTGTTGCGCACCTGGGTCGCCAGGTTCATGGTCAGGCTCTCGTTTTGAAGCGCGAGCATGACGTCGGTGATGTCAACGTTCTGGCCCGTCGCCATGGCGTTGATTTTCTGGTTGGCGGTGTCGCTGACCGACTGGAGCTGGTTGATAGCCTGCCCCAGCATGTCGGCGAACCCGCCTGCCGGTTTGGCCGCGCTGTTGCTCGCGGTCATTCCAGTTTGGGCAGCCTGGGCGACTGCTTGAATAGCCGGGATCGCCATTGCTCTCTCCTTCCGCCCCGCATCCCAGGGCCGGGGACTACCTAATGCCGATGTCTAGAGCCTTGAGTGCCATCTGCTTTTCCGCGTTCAGCACCGTGGCATTCGCCTGGTAGGAGCGGTTCGCCGAGGTCAGGTCCGTCATCTCCGAGACGAGGTCGATATTTGGCAGCTTCACGTACCCATTGGCTCCTGCGTCAGGGCTCGAAGGGTCGTATAGCTGCTTGGTCGGCGTCGTTGTGTCGAGACCCACCGAGGTCATTACCACGCCGGTGCTGGCCTGCCCCGTGAACTTCGCCACGACGCTTTGAAACGGGGACCCGTCGCCCGATGCGAGGCGCACGACGTGCCGCAAATAGGGCCCGCCGCCCGGTGCGTGCGTGGTATCGAGGTTGGCCACGTTGCCGCTGATAACGTCCATGCGGATGCGCTGGGCGGCCAGTCCCGAGGCCGTGGCCGACATCGCTTGCAGAAGTCCCATGTTGTCTCTCCTTTCCTGCTTCCCGCCGGTGGTCTAGCCGGCGATGACCTGCTTGAGGATGCTGAGCTTGGTCGTCAGTGCTTCCGAGGCGGCCTGGAACCGCATCTGCGTATCGGCAAGGCTCGTCATCTCCTGGTCGATACTCACGTTGTTCTGGTCCATGCGAGACGATGTCAGTAGCTGCGCCGGGTCCACTCCGAGCTGTCCGGCGAGCCGTCCGCCGACTGCAATGTGCCGGGCATCGGTCGTCCTCAATTGGGCGCTTCCTCCTCCGATCTGTTGCTGCAGCGCGGTCTCGAACCGGGCCTCCTGTCGCTGGTAGCCGGGAGTGTCGATGTTCGCGATGTTGTTGCTGATGGCGTTCTGCCGTGCTGTGAGGCCGTGCAGCCAGCTCGAAATAACTCCAATGCTCGTGTCACCGAGAGTGTTCATGGAAGGCTCCTTCCCCGTTCTCTTGCCGGGAGCTCCGGGCGCTGCCAGCGGACACTGGCGAGCTCATCGATGCGCTTGATGTCGGCTCGGTTTCGGGCGATGCGGTCCTCCTCGATGCGCCGCTCCAGCAGCGTCTCCATGGCTTTGCGTTCCCGCCGCCGGATGAGCAGCTCCTCGCGCTCGGTGGCAACGTCCTGCTCCGAATGTGCGGCCGCCGCTCGGCGCGCGGCGATCTCGCGTTCGTTACGGCGCAGGTATTCCACTCCGGCGAGCAAGTCGGCGAGGTGAATGGGGCCTGCCGCCGGGATGCCGGCAGCCATGACCTGCTCACGCTGCTCGTGCGCTTCTGCCAGCGCCCCCAGCCGAACGAAGTAGAGGCGCTGCGCAGCCGCGAATTCGCTTTCCTGGAGTCGTTCGAGCTGCTCACGATGGCGCACCAACCGCGTCAGCCGCTGAGGCGTAAGTGGCATCGGTCACCTCCTCAACTGCCGCACCGGGCAGCAGTGCCGGATCGACCGAGCAGAGCGCCTGCACCGCTGTTTCGTAGGCTGTGACCTCGTTGGGTGCCTGCCGGAGAAATGTGTTGATCGCCGGAAGAAGTTGGATAGAGCGGTCCACGATGGGATCTGCACCGCTCACATAGGCGCCGATGCTGATCAGGTCGCGAGCCTCCTGATGTGCCGCCATCAGCTCCCGGAGTTCACGCGCCGCCGCCCTGTGGGGTGCTGTCGCGACGCGATCGAAGAGGCGCGAGACGCTTTGCAGAACATCGATCGGCGGGTAGTGGCCACCGCTCGCCAGCGACCTCCGCAGCACGATGTGGCCGTCCAGCGTGGCCCGCGAGATGTCCGCAATCGGTTCGTCCATGTCGTCGCCGTCCACGAGCACGGTATAGATCGCCGTCATGCTGCCCTCTTTCGATGGTCCTGCGCGCTCCATGAGGTGCGGGAGCAGGCTGAAGACGGATGGCGGGTAGCCGCGTGTCGTGGGTGGCTCGCCCGCAGCCAGTCCGACTTCACGCTGGGCCATCGCCACGCGGGTGAGGCTGTCGAAGAGGAGGAGCACGTCCAGGCCCTCCGCCCGGAACGCTTCGGCGATTGCGGTGGCGGTGTTGGCGGCGCAAAGGCGCATCGCGGCAGGGTTGTCGCCCGTACTGGCCACGATCACGCAGTTGCGCAACGCCTCCATGCCGAGGTCGTGTTCAATGAAGTCCCGCACCTCGCGTCCGCGCTCGCCGATGAGGGCGATCACCGTGACATCGGCGGCAGTGCCACGGGCGAGCATCCCCAGCAAGGTGCTCTTGCCCACGCCAGAGCCAGCGAAGATGCCAACGCGTTGCCCGCGCCCAAGCGTGAGAAAGCCGTCGATCGCCCGCACACCGGAGGGCAGGGCGCGCGTGATCGGTTCGCGGTCGAGCGGCCCTGGCGGCTCCGCATGGACCGGCACCTGCCGCACTCCGGTGAGCCCGCTGCCCCCATCGATCGGCCGCCCGAGCCCATCAAGTACGCGTCCGAGCAGCCGTGTCCCGGCCGGGGCCGAGGCCAGCCGTCCGGAGGCGAACACCCGCGCCCCCGTGACTATGCGGCCCCGGTCGAGCATCGCCAGGCTCGCCTCCATCCCGTGTGTCCGCACGCATTCGGCGGCCAGCAAAAGGCCCGCCGGGTCTTCCACGAAGGCCAACTCGTGCGGCCGAAGGTTGACCCCACCGACGACCGCCATTTCGCCGGCGGCCCGCAGCACTGTCCCGGAACGCCGGTGTACTTCGGCCCCGGCAGCCGCCTCCACAATCAGTTCCAGCGCGGAGCGGCTCATGGCGCCAACTCCCCACCGGCGTCGGCGAGTGCCAGTTCCAGCATCGAGAGGCGCGCGTCCAGTGTCGCGTCCAGGGTGCCGTGGCGCAGGTCGATGATGCAGCCCCCGATAGCCACGGTGCTGTCTGGCCGGACATACGCCGCGGAATCGACCAGCGAAGCCTGAACCGCATCGGCAAGCCCCGGATGAACGCGGATGGCGATGATCTCCTGGCCCGATGCGGCGCGGATGGCGTCTTCGATGGCGGCAGCGCTGCGCGCGGGGTCCGCTTCGTAATAGTCCGCAACGATGCGGCGCGTTGCCAGGACGGCCGCACGCGCGACAACCGCTGCTGCCTGCGTGGCGACCCCGTCGCGCACGGCCTTACCTTCGGCAGCGGCGCGCCGCACGACGGCAAGGCATTCTTCGAGTTCTTGCTCGGCCGCGGCGCGCCCGGCGACGTAGCCCTCCGCGAAAGCACCGTCGCGCACGCCCGCTGCTTGCGTGTCAGCGGCGGCGATCGTCGCGGAAGCTGCACTCTCCGCCGCCGCGAAGATTGCCTCGGCCCGGCTCTGCGCACCGGCGAGGATCGCTGCAGCTGTCGCCAAAGTGCCGTCCACCGGGACGGCATCGCGCGTGCTCCCGCTGAGGACGAACACATCTTCGAGCGTGCCCGGGCTGCGGATGACGCGTGACGCCCTACCCCACGAGCTCATCGTCACCACCCCGCGAGATTACGATCTCCTCTGCTTCGTCCAGCCGACGGATGACCTCGACGATGCGCGACTGTGCTTCTTCAACCTGCCGCAGCCGCACAGGCCCGGAAGCGTCCATATCTTCCTGCATCATGGCCGCCGCACGCGTCGACATGTTCCTGAGGATGCACTCCTTCACGCTGTCGGGTGTGGCCTTGAGGGCCAGCGAAAGGTCCCGCACCTCCACTTCGCGAAGGATGCGCTGGATCGATCGGTCGTCGAGCGTGCTCATGTTCTCGAACACGAACATGCGCTTCTTGATCTGCTCGGCGAGGTCCGGCTCGTTGTCTTCGAGCGCTTCGATGATGGTCTTCTCTGTCATCCGGCTCGACTGTTTCAGGACGTTGACGAGCACCTCGATGCCACCGACGTTCTGCGTCTGGCGCGTGGGCTGGAGCACGGCGCTCAACTTGCGTCGGAGCACGGACTCCACTTCGTTCACGATCTCCGGGTTCGCGCGGTCCATGAGGGCGATGCGCTGTGCAACGTCGGCAGCCATTTCCGGGTCCAACCCGGCCAGCACCTGGGCCGCCTTGTCGGGGTTGAGAAACGAAGTGAGCAGGGCGATGGTCTGGGGGTGTTCGTTGTTCAGGAAGTTCACCAGTTGGGCCACATTCAGATGCCGCAGGAATCCAAAGGGCACCGTCGGCGAAGTCGCGGATAGCCGATCGATGAGCTCCATGGCCTTGTCTTCGCCCAGCGCCAGGCGGAGGAGGTCCTCTGCATATTCGAGCCCACCGATCGAGATCACGTTGCGCGCGACAGCCGCTTCCTGGAATTGCTCGACGACCTCGCGACGCTGGTCAGACTTGAGCTCCCCCATCGCCGAGATCTCCCAGGTCAGGCGCTCGATGTCGTCGTCGCTCAGATGCCGGAGCACTTCCGCCGAGCGCTCCTTGCCGAGGGTAATGAGGAGCGCGGCAGCCTTCTTGCGCCCTTTTAGCCGGTCGGCTTCGCGGGTTGTCACTGGCTACTGCTCCTCTTCGCGCATCCACGTCTGGACGACGTTGGCGACAGCGCGCGGGTTGCCTTCGGCGAGCCTGAGGACGCGGTCTTCCTGCGGGTCGGAGCCCGGTTCGAGGGCTCCCAGTGCCATCGCGGGGGCGCTCAGCGCGGCGCTGCCGCCGGCGGGCAGGGCATGGAGCGGCTGGGGCATCGGCAGCGCGAGCTGCCGCCTGCTCAGGGATCGCAGCAGGAGCATGACGAGGATGAACCCCAGCACCACGGCGAGCAGCGGAAGCAGCAACTTCAGGTAGGACAGGTATTGGCTCATGCCCGTGCCCGAAGGGGCAACCGCGAGGCTGCTCTTGACACTCGCATTGAACGGCAACCGGGTCACGCTGAGGGTGTCTCCGCGCGTCTGGTCAAGCCCCACTGCCGCCGCCACCGCGCTGGTGATGCTCGCCTCCTGGGCGGGCGTCACGCTGTCGTCGAGGACGACCGAGACGCTGAGCTTTTGCACAGAGCCCGGCGCCTGCACCGTCTGCGTCGTCGTCTTGTCGAGCTCGTTGTTGGTAGTTGTCGTGGTGTTGTTGTAGGTGCTGTTGCCGTTGGCGCCGGCCACCGCGGCCGGTGCGGTGCCGCCGTTCGCGGAAGCGCCCGGGACAGCCCCGGTGTTGAGATTTGTCCCGTTGAAGGTCTCAGTCGTTGTCGTGCTGCTGCGGACCTGCGGCGCCGTGCCGAACTTGTCGGCCGTGGATTTCACCGAGTCGAAATTGAGCTTCGCCCGCACGGTCACCGCACTGAGCCCCGGCCCGACGACCTTGGCGAGGGTGTTCTGGACGTCGCTTTGGAGCGACAGCTCATACTGGTGCTGCAACTGAAGTTGCGTGGCGCTGGCTCCCGTCCCGAACGTGTCGTTCATCGTCGAACCGTCGAAGAGCACGTGCCCGGTCTGGTCGATGATGGTGACACCGGCGGGCTTGAGCCCCTGCACGGAGTTGCTCACGAGGTTCGTGATTCCCCGGATCTGGTCGCTGTTCATACTTGCTCCGGGCCGCAGCTGGAGGAGCACGCTGGCGGTCGTCGGCGCCTGGTCCGCGGCGAAGTTTGCTTCCTTGGGTAGGACGATGCTGACGCGGCTGCCCTGCACGCCATCGAGCGTGTTGATCGAGTTCTGCAACTCGCCCTGCAGCCCGCGCTGGAAATTCACCTGCTGCACAAAGTCGGTCGTGCCGAAGCCTTGCTGGCTCATGATCTCCAGGCCCACGCCGCCGCCCTTGGGCAGCCCGACCTGTGCCAGCTTGATGCGCTCCTGTGCCACTTTGCCCGCGGGGATGGAGATGGAGGTGCCGCCGCCGCCCAGCTGATAGGGTACGCCGTCCTTCGTGAGCTGGTCGGCGATGTTTGCACTGTCGGCCGGCTGCAGATTCGTGAATGCCAGCACCATGTTCGGCGAAGAGGAGGAGGCAAACACCAGGTAGAGGACAACGATGGTGCCCGCCAGGATCCCCGCAAGGGCCATCTGGCGTGACCGCGGGAGCAGGTTCCAGCGCTCCATGATCTGCGTCAGCGGTGAACTGGCTCCCATGCGTCCCCCTACTCGTGGTGGTGCCGCCATCCGCGATGGATGGCGCGACCCGTTTGCAGGCATGGTGGCGCCCCGCGCCCCGCCGGCGCATAAGGAAGTCCCCGATTCGGCCGGGATCGCACCGCCCTTGTTCGGGCCAAAACCCTGATTTCTGCATGCATCCGTATGGTGCATTTGCGGCGCATTTCGCCTCCGCCAGGGCAGGTGTGGTTTACGGCCTGCACGCGTTTCGCTATCGTCTTGCTCGCAACGAACAAACGCACTGGAGGAACCGCGTGACGCAAGCAAACGCCGAATCGCTCATCACCGACGAGATGCGCGCCGAGATCGGCAAAGAGTCTGCACCCTGGACGTGCGAGGTCGATAAGACCGCCATCCGCATGTTCGCCCGATCGGTCGGCCACACCGACCCTATCTACTACGACGAGGCGGCCGCGAAGGCTGCCGGCTACCGCAGCCTGCCCTGCCCTCCCGGATACCTCGGCACGCCGGTCTTCAACCCCGCCACGAGCGACTCCACGTTTGGCGGTCGCCGCGGCGCTGGCCCCGGCCCGCAGCCCCGCCGCCCGCTCAAGCGCGTCCTCAATGGCGGCACGGAGATCGAGTACTTCGACGACATCTGCGCCGGCGACGTCCTGACCGCCACGTCGCACCTCGCCGAACTGGAAGAGCGCAGCGGCAGCCTCGGCGAAATGCTCATCTCCACCAATAAGACCGTCTACAAGAACCAGGCTGGCAAGGTCGTGGCTATCGCGACCGGCACAGGCATTCGCTACTAGGAGGCGACGCAATGGCAGTGACATGGGACCAGGTGAAGGAGGGCACGGAGCTTCCCGTGCTCAAGAAGAACTGCTCCACCCAGCAGCTCGTGCAATGGGCCGCCGGCTCCGGCGACTTCTACCAGATTCATTATGATAAGGACTTCGCGATTGGCACCGGCCTGCCCGGCCTGATCGTCCATGGCGCCCTGAAGAATGCATTCCTCGGCCAGCTCGTCCACGATTGGGCCGGCAACCAGGCGCGCATCAAGAAGTACGGATGCAGCTATCGCGGCATGGATTACCCGACCCAGGACATCCTCTGCAAGGGCGTCGTCACCCGCAAATACGAAGAGAACGGCGAGAAGCTCGTCGACCTCGAAGTCTGGACGGAGAACCCGAAGGGACAGAAGACAACGCCCGGCACCGCGACCGTGCGCCTGCCGTAGTCGCTCGCCAGGCATCGGTTCAGTCGGAGGCGGCGTACACCACGCGCAGCCTCCGACTGTCGCCCGCCCTCATTCAGCAAGGAGAAATTGCCAGTGGCCGGTCTATTGGAAGGGAAAGTCATCGCGATGACGGGTGCCGGTCGCGGCATCGGCCGGGAATGCGCGCTGCTCGCCGCCTCAGAAGGGGCGCGCGTGGTCGTCAACGATCCGGGCGTCGCGCCGGATGGTTCCGGCCAGGATGCCGGCCCCGCGGCGCAGGTCGTCGATGAGATCAAGAAGGCCGGCGGCCAGGCCGTCGCCAACTTTTCGGACGTTTCGACGATGGATGGTGGCGAGAGTGTGGTGAAATCCGCCCTCGATGCGTATGGCCGGCTCGATGGCCTCATCAACCTTGCGGCCATCCTTCGCGACCGCATGGTCTTCAATCTCACCGAGCAAGAATGGGACGACGTCATCCGCGTCGACCTCAAGGGCCATTTCACCACCATCAAGCCCGCCTCGATCATCATGCGCCAGCAGCGCTACGGCCGGATCATCAACTACAGCTCCGTCTCCGGCCTCCAGGGCAACTCCGGGCAGGCGAACTACGGCGCCGCGAAAGCCGGAGTGGCTGGCCTCACGCGTGTTGCCGCACGCGACCTTGGCCGCTACGGCGTGACCGTCAACGCCATTGCGCCCGGTGCTTCCACGCGCCTCACCGCGACCGTCCCGCAGGCCGCACGCGAACTCCGCGCAAGCCGGGGGATCGCCGGCGCGGGGGGAGCTGCCCCCGCGCCCACGACAGCAGCAAATCGCGCAGCCGAAGAGGCTGCCGCGATGCGCGGTCCCGACATGGTCGCACCGATGACCATCTACCTGCTCCTCGATGACGCATGGAACATCAACGGCCGCCTCTTCCAGGTCGCTGGTGGGCATGTTGGCCTCCTGCAGGACATGTACCCGCCCTTCAAGAACATCTACAAGCACGGCAAGTGGACGCTGGATGAGCTGCGCATGGTCGTGCCCCAACAGTTGATGGCTGGCGTCGTCAACCCCGCACCGCCCGCCGACGATCTGCAGATTCCCGGCCGCGGTTGACAGTGTTTCAGGGCATTGCGGGCTCCAATCCCCGTGGTCGGAGCCCGCGATGCCGTTGTCGCGGCCGCCGCCCCGGCGGGCTACCATGAGTGCGTGATTGAGTTGGAGAAGAAGCGCAACGCCCTCCTGGCGGAGCTGACGAACCACGGCCGCGCCGTCGTAGCCTTCAGCGGCGGAGTCGATTCCACCTTCATGGCCGCCATGGCCTTCGAAGCCCTCGGCAGCGCGGCGCTCGCTGTCACGGGCATTTCGCCGTCGGTGGCAGCGTCTGAGCGTGAAGAGGCGTCGGCGCTCGCCCGCCAGATAGGCATCCGCCATGAGTGGGTCGAGACCCACGAGATGGACAATCCGGAGTATGTGGCGAACAGCCCGATGCGCTGCTTCCATTGCAAGGACGAGCTCTACACCGTCCTCGGCGCTATCGCGGAGCGTGCCGCGGGCGCTGTGGTGGTGGATGGTACGAACGCCGACGATGCTGGCGATTGGCGGCCCGGCCGGCAGGCCGCGGCAATGCACGGCGTGCGCAGCCCGCTCCTCGAACTTGGCTTCACCAAGGCCGAGATTCGCGAGCTCTCGCGGGCCATGCATTTGCCCACGTGGGACAAGCCAGCGATGGCATGCCTGGCGAGCCGGATCCCGCACGGCACCTCCGTGACCGTCGAAGCTCTCGACCAGGTCGGTGCCGCCGAAGCCGTGCTCCGCGCCTTCGGCCTGCGCGAGATCCGCGTGCGCCACCATGCCGACGTTGCCCGCATCGAGACGGACGAAGAAGGGATGGCCATCGCCTTCGCCCCCGCCAACCGCGGCAAGATCGTTGCTCGCCTCCAGAACCTGGGCTTCAAGCATGTGGCGTTGGACCTCGCCGGTTACCGCCAGGGGAGCATGAACACCGAGACCCGCTCTCCCGGGCCAACCAGCGCCCCGTGACAAGTTGGTTCGACGAGTCTCCCGAGACCTACGAGCGAGCCCGCCCGTGCTACCCCGAACCGCTCTGGGATGAGCTCTTCCTCCGTCTGCCAACACCCGCTAGGCTCGTCGAAATCGGCCCCGCGACCGGAAAGGCCACGGGTGCATTGCTCTCCCGCGGCGCCAGCGTCACGGCGTGTGAGCCGGGTGCGAACCTCGCGGCCTACCTCCGTGCGAAGTTACCGGATGAGCGGCTTCATGTCTGCCACGGGCGGTTCGAAGACGCTACGCTCCCGCACGGAGCGTTCGACGCCGTCGTCGCCGCGACCTCGTTTCACTGGCTCGACCCGGCCGTGCGCATGACGAAGTCCCACGCCATCCTCGCGCCCAAC
>Ga0307372_10013939_pt1 | contig 10338 bp, 9 predicted proteins | sample OX1MG_FD_202533 | JGI IMG/M metagenome (GOLD analysis project Ga0307372, IMG submission 202533) | Soil microbial communities from Risofladan, Vaasa, Finland - OX-1 | ecosystem: Environmental > Terrestrial > Soil > Coastal area > Acid sulfate soil | place: Finland: Risofladan, Vaasa | collected... | reverse complement strand
CGGTAGAGCCGCCCCTCGCGCGAGTCGAGCACGGCCTTCGCCGCCGCTGTCGCCGGGTCGGTCGCGCTGAAGCTGACCTCGGTGCCGTCGGAGAGGATGGTGTGGGCGGACAGAATGTGGTCGATCGTCATGCCGTAGAGGATCGAGTGGGCGCCGGCCGAGTTGTTGCCGACCACGCCGCCGATGGTCGCGCGATCGCCGCTGGAAGGGTCGGGGCCGAACATCAGGCCATGGCGGGCGACCTTGGCGTTGAGCTGGCTCAGGACGATCCCGGGCTGCACGCGGGCGAAGTGCGCCTCGCGGTCGAGCTCGAGCACCTGGTTCAGGTACTTGGAGCTGTCGATCACCAGGGCCGCCCCGACCGCCTGGCCGGCGAGGCTGCTGCCGCCGCCGCGCGGCAGGACGGGTACGCCGTGCTTGCCTGCCAACTCGATCGCCGCCCGCACGTCGTCGACGGTACGCGGCAGGACCACGCCGACCGGCTCGATCTGGTAGTTGCTGGCGTCGGTGCTGTAGAGCATGCGGGTGTACTGGTCGAAGCGCACCTCGCCGGCGATGCGCCAGCGCAGCTCTTCCTCGAGCGCCCGGACCGCCTCCACCTCCGGCCGCGTCGTCGGCAGTGTCGCCACCATCGTGTGTTCCTCCCTTAAGAAGCACCATCGCGGCGGCGTCGCACGCGGATGCTCGTCCGGCATCGGTGCCGTGGCTGGCGCGTCGTCCGCGCCTGCCAGTGTAGCACCGGGGCTCTGTACCGCGAGCCGATCCTGCTCGGGCGGCTTATCCCTGCCCGCGAAACGCCGCCCGCACCGCGTCGGGCGCACCCTCCCAGCGGCCCGGTCCCTCCAGGCGGTAGAGCGACGGGGTCGGCGGGCCGAAGAGCAGCGGCACCAGCAGGCGGGGATGACGCCAGGGCCGTGGTACCACGCCGATCTCGTGGCCGATCGCGTCCAGGTAGTCGACGAACTGGACTCGCATCGGCGCGGTTCCCTTACGACGGCGCGCGGCCCGCTCGGCCTCCATCTGCCGCCGCATCGCCGCTGGCGCCGGCAGCGTCACCCGCCCGGCGACGACCCGCGCGATCCAGCGCGCCTGCATCTCGACCACCGGCAGGTAGGGGCCGGGGACGACGCACATGCCGACGAAGGCCAGCCCCGGGTGCGCCGGCGAGAACACGTAGCGGTAGAGGTCCGGCTCTTCCTCGACGCGGAAGCCGATCGGATCGAGGAAGGGGAGGTCGAGCCCGTAGCCGGTGCAGCAGATCAGCGCGTCGGCGCGGGTCCGGCTGCCGTCGCTGAAGACCACGTCGTCCGTGTCGAGGCGGGCCACGTCGGGTCGCACCGCCAGTTCGCCTGCCGCGATCAACGGCAGCACCTCGGCTCCGACCGTGAAGCGGAAGCGATCCAGGTCGATTGGGGGCACCGGCACGCCCCAGTCGCTCGCACGCCGGCTCAGCCCCAGTCGCCGGTACTCGTTGACAATCAGCCCGCGGAAGACGCGCATCCGGATCGGTGCCGGGACGCGATTGCTCAGGCGCGTGAGCTGGTGGTCATACGGGCGCCGCCCGACGTACCGCGGGACAAACCAGGCCCCGCTGCGCAGGCTCAGGGTGACGCGCGCCCCGCCGTGGCACAGCTCCAGCGCGATGTCCACCGCGCTGCTGCCGGCGCCGACCAGCACCACGTCGCGCCCGGCGAAGGGTTCCGGCCCTACGTAGCTCGCGCTGTGCGTGACCTCGCCGGCGAAGGTCTTGCGGCCGGGGTAGGTGGGCACGACCGGTTCGTGATAGAGGCCGGTGCAGACGACGACCGCGTCGACGGGCTCGGTCTCCAGCGCGCCGGCCCGGTTCGCCCGCACCGCCCAGCGCCCGCCGTCGAGCGGAGTTACCGCCTCGACGCGCGCCCCGAGCCGGACGCGGTCCGGTGGGACGAAGCGCGCCGCGTAGTGCCACAGGTAGTCGAGTACGTCCGCGCGGGCCGGGAAGTCGGGCAGTCCATCCGGAAACGGGAAGTCCGAGAAGCCGCAGACGTGCCGGGAGGTGTTGGTGCGCAGCGAGCGATAGGCGGGACCACCGCCGTCCGGCAGCGCCTCGTCGAAGTTCCAGATCCCGCCGATCTCGGCTCGCCGCTCGAAGACGAGCGGCTCGAGCCCCTCGTCAAGGAGGCACTTCGCCGCCGCCAGGCCGCTCGCGCCCGCGCCGATCACCGCGACCCGGCGGGGCCGACTGCCACCGCTCCGCGCCTGCGCCACCTGCCCTCCTCAACCGTGAGCGTGCACGCGGCATCGAGCTCCCAGGCGGTCCGCCACGCGCGGTAACGGTCGGAAGTTCACTGATGAGGAGAGCTTACCGCGGCGCCGGCATATCCGGCCAAGCGGGCGCCGGCGCGGTTGGGCCGGGCGCGTTCGGGCACGTTTGGATGCCACCCGTCGAGGTAGTGGACTACCGGCCGGCTCACCCCGAAGGGTAGCCGGAAAAACTACCCGGCCCGGTCGCGCGGAACTACCTGCGGGGACGTTTGACCGCCAGGGCACGCAGCCTATCCTCAAGATCAGGTAGCGCCGCGGGTGGAGCCCGGCGAGAGACTCAGGGAGAGGGATCTGAGGACGATGGAAGCAGCACGGGTCGACTACCAGTTCGAGGGAGCAGCGCGGACGCGGGCCAGCGGCCGGCAGCACACAGGCGTGGCGGCCGCGACGTGCGTCGCCGCCGCCCTCTCGGTGGCGGGCGCGATGATCCACGCCTACATGATGCCGCAGCACTTCGCCGAGTGGTGGGGCTACGGCGTCTTCTTCCTCATCAGCACGCTGGCGCAGGGGGTCGGCGCCATCGCCCTGGCCGGCTGGCCGCGGCGCTCGCTCTTCCTGGTCGTCGTCGCCGGCAACCTGTTGATCCTGATCGTCTGGGCGCTGTCCCGAACCGTCGGCACACCCCTTTTCGGTCCAGGCGCCGGGGAGGTCGAGCCGATCGGGCTGCTGGACGTGGTCTGCGCGGTCGTCGAGGGCCTCACCGTGGTCCTGCTCGCCGTCCTCGCGGTCGTCCCTGAGGCTGACGGGGAGCCGGCCGCCGGCGCCTAGCGAGGGGCGACGGCCCCTCCACATTCCGACACCCCGCCTGTCTCGACTCTGTTGGTTACCCTGTGTGAGGCACGTCACGCGCCGACGGCAGCCGGGATCACGCGTGTTAACGCGCTCGCCACACGTCCTGAAGGGGTCGGTAGCTGAGCAGCGTGATACCTTCCTGTTGGATTAGCGCACGCGCTTGCGCCGAGATGAGGAACTGGAAGTCGGCCTGGCGTACCTCCGGGCCGAGCGCTCCGATCGCGCGCATCTCCGCGTCGTCGAAGCCTGGATGCACCGCCCACTCACTCAGCCCGACCGGGAGGTCATGGAGTAGCTGCGCGTATCGGGCGAACTTATCCGCTGTCTCCAGACCATAGCTATCCACAAAGACATGGTCTGTGGTGGGCAGCCCTTGCCGCTGCATCGTGGCGATCCACGGACGGTCGACGGCCCGCATCGCGAGACCGTACTCGCGGGCCAGCCGCTGCATCAGGTCGACGATCGCGGTCCCTCCACCGCCCCGCAGGCAATGCCAATCCAGATGGGTCGGCCTGAGTTCGGCGGCCAGCACCATTTCGATCTGTGCCCGGAATTCCACCTCCAAATCCTCCAGCTTCACCTGCGCCAGGAATTCGGGGATGCGCTCGAAGCTGTAGAAATAGCCCGTCTCATCGACTAAGGAGGGCACCCGCTCGCGACAGGTGAGCGGCCCCCAGCGATAGCGGGCGGGCTCGCAGATGACCGTCAGATGCACCCCGAAGGGGATCGCGGGATGCTCGCGGAGCAGGCGCAAGGCGTGCAACGCCCAGGGACACGGCGCCATCACGGTCGTGGAACTCGCGATGCCGTCGGTGAGGGAGCGCCAGATTGCCGCATTGACCGCGTGACACACTCCAAAGTCATCGGCATTAAGAATCAGGAGGCGCGCATCGATCGGATACCCAAGCCGTCGATTGGTGTCGCCGGTGTGCATGCGGCCCATCGTCCCTTTCCTCTGTGTCTGGACTGTAATCGTCGGGGCGGTAATGGAACGCGCGCGTCCCACAGGCGTTACCTGCCACGCGAGCACGCCCATCTTGGTACTACCAAATGGGCCACCCGGCCAGTCTCGGCAGGGTGTCGCGTCGTCCGGCGCCTCGTCAGTCGCGGTGGGGGCTCGTGAGGACGAGCACGATCAAGCCGAGGCAGAAACCGACGGCCTCGCCCATGGCGAACGGCAGCGGCGAGTTGCCGGTGACCAGACGGTAGAGCACGCTCAGGGCGAGAACCAGTGCCCCCATCGCCAGCGCCGCGTGGAGCACTTCCTCGAGCAGCCGGTGACGGCGCGGCATGGCTTCCCCTTTCGCCCCGAGCCCCGTCCGGCGCGCTCCGCGCACCCCGCACGTGGTCAGGCCCGGCCCCGCGCGGTAAGCTGCCCACCACCGATTCGACCGTCCCCGGAGCACGCGCGTCCGACACGAGAGGAGCGACCGTGACCACTACTCGCCTGTCGCTGGCCGACCGCGACGGCCTCAAGAGCCCCTTCGCGACCCTGCACCACGTGGCCTTGATCACCAACGACATGCCGAAGACGGTGGCATTCTACCGCGACGTCCTCGGCAGTGAGGTGGCGCTTGCCCACCGGCTCGACCGGTCGGACCAGGCGCGGCACTACTTCATCACCGTGGCGCCCAACACGGTCTTCGCCTTCTTCGAGTTCCTCGACGCCGAGCTGCCGGAGTTCCAGCCGGCGACGACGCACAAGTCGGGGCGCGTGCTCGACCACATCTGCTTCTTCGTCGAAAGTCCGGAGGAGCTCGACGCCTGGTACCGCAAGCTGACCGACGCGAGCGTGCCCACGCACGGCTACGCGCCCGGCGCCAACCTGTTCTTCGCCGACCCGAACAACATCGTGTTTCAGTTGAGCGTCGGTCGCCCCGCGCCGATGGGCTTTCCCCGGCACGACGACCCCGATCCGGCCTACGACGTGCCTGAGTAGTTCCCGGGTCCGCGGTCGAGGGGATCGATGGAGACGGGGCTCCCGCGACGTCGCGAGAGCCCCGCGTCGCTTGAGCCGGCCCGGCAGGATAGACGCTGGCGTCTACCCCCGCTGCATCTCCACCGCGCCGACCTGGAGCTGAACCTGCTCCCAGTCCGTCTGGTCGCCCGGATTAACGTAGAGCTTCTGGTCGACGATCTCCGCCAGCTTCAGGTTGATCGTGAGCCCCGACGCCGTCCCCTTGAAGGTGGCCGGCCCGGGGAAGCTGAGGGTTACCTGCAGAGGGTCGCCGGCCGCCAGCGCCTCGAAGATCTGGATGGTCGACGGCCCGACCAGCTTGGTGAGCGACACCGGCGTGAACGTGATCTTGCCGGCACCGGCACCACTGTTGCCGCTCGACGCAGATGGCTTGATGTCCAGGTCGAAGCCATAGCCGCCGATGACGTTCACCGGTCGGTCGGGGTCACCGTCGAAGAACGTGCCGTCCGACGCCTGGATCGTGAAGGTGAAGCCGTTGCCGCCGCGTATCGCGGCGGAGTCGGCGGTCGCGGCCGCGGCCGCGGCCGGCGCCGGGCTCACCGCGCTCTTGCCCGCCTCCAGCAGCGCCCCACCTGCCACGGTCGCCGCGACCACGCCCGTCGCGGTCCGCAGCAGATCGCGTCGGCTCGTTCCGCTCACCCGGCCGTCCACGGTCCCCGCGGCCGGGCTCTCGTCCTCGATCGCCATCTCCTACATTCCTTCCCGTGCGTCCGCCGCGGCGCGCGACCACCCCTCGGCCGGTGCCGGTCGCGCGAACTCGACCACTGCACGTCCGCCGTCGCCGCATTGTCGGAGACGAATAACAACAGTACAGCGGACTCTACTCGTTCCAGGAGAAGTGTCAAGCTCCGGCTCCACGCCGACCGGCACGCCGCGCCGCCGGCTGTTAGACTTGGCCGATCCGGCTGGGAGAAGGCAGGGGACGGCATGAGCGCGACGAGCGAGCGGGCCATCTCGCGCAAAGAGGCGATCTGGCTCGCCTGCCGGCAGAAGACCTGCTGCTCGGCGCGGCTGGTTACGCTGACCGGGCGCGACGTCTGGCGGATCGCGCGCTCGATGAACGTGGTCCCCTGGTCGTTCCTCGTCTACTTCGAGAGCGAGCCCGCGCCGGACGCCTTCGCGCTCGACCATTCTGGCCGGCGCTACCGCCTGGCGCTCAACAAGCGGCCGAGCCGGCGCACGAAGACTCCCTGGCCCTGCCTCTTCCTACTCAGCACCCGCGACGGCCACCACCTCTGCGGCCTCGGCGAGCTGCGGCCGCAGTCCTGCAAGGCCTTCCCGTCCGAGCCGGTCGATGGGGTCCTCTGTCTCGCGGGCGGCTGCAGCTGCCGGACGTGGGCGCTGGCCGACGTCGACATCGAGGAGGAGGCCGCGGCCGTGCGGGATCGCGAGGAGGAGCTGGCGGACTACGCCGAGGTGGTTGTCGGCTGGAACGCCGCGGTCGCTGCCGCACCGGAGGGCGTGAGCCTGGACCTGGCGGATTACTGCCGCTACCTGCTGGAGGTCTACGATGCCGTCGAGACGGCCGATCCCGCGAGAGTGCGGTCGTGAGCACGGTGACCGGCACGTGTCCCTGCGACGGGCACTGCTGCCGCCGCTACGCGGTCAACGTCTGCGGCTACGACGCCTGGCTGATCAGCACGCGACGGCGGCTGCGGCCGGAGCAGTTCCTGGTCACCTACGCGCTGCCCGCGCCGCGCTCCGACGGCTTCCATCTGGCACCCGACGGACCTCCACTCGGCCTGCTCCTGGACAAGCGCGGCCGCAAGGAGCAGGGACCGCTCAAGCTGTCGCTGCCCTGCGTCTTCCTGGTGACGCTGACCGACGGCATCGAGCGCTGCGGCATCTACGCCGAGCGCCCGATCGCCTGCCGGTCGTACCCGATGCTCGTCACGGATGGGGAGATCCGCCCGCGCCCGGACGCCCTCTGCCCGCTCGGCTGCTGGCGCCTGGACGACGAGACACGGGCTACCTGGGGCGCGACGCTGCGCCACCAGTCGATGCAGCTGACGCTCTACGCCGACGTGGTGGAGCACTGGAACGCGCGCGTGGCGGCCCTCGAGCTCGGAGCGCCGCTCTCCGTGCTGGAGTACTTTAGCTACCTGATGAACGTCTACGACCGGCTTGACCGGCTCGGCCGCGAGTTGGGGTACGACACGATGTCGCGGGTCACGGCGACCTGGCCCATGGCCTACCCGGCCCCGGCCGCCACCGATCCGTCGCTGCCCTGGGTCAACTACCGCCGCCGCGCCCGCGCGGAGCTGCACACGTTCTACCGTCCGGCAGCGCCCGGTTGAGCGCGGCGGGCGTCTAGGTCGCGCCCTGGGTCATGCTGAAGACCAGCTTCTGATAGGTAAGTGAGACGTCCTCGAGCCGGTCCGTATCGCCGGCGTTGATGTAGAGCTTCTGGTCGATTACCTGGGCGTTCGACAGCTGCATCTTGAACTCCACCCCCGGGATGCCCTTGATGTTGGTCTGAGCCTGCCCGAACAGGATCGTGACCTCGAGCACCTCGTTGGTGTTCAGCGCCTGGAAGATCTTCGGCGACGATGCGTCCCACTCCTTGGTGATGACGATCGGCTTGTGCTGGCGCCGGCCGGTCGGCAGGCCCGAGATCGGGTCGATCGGCGCGCCCGTGTCCTCCTGGAAGGCGTAGCCGAGCATAGCGTTGCCGGTCTGCCCTGGGTCACCGGGGAACTGACCCTGGGTCGCACCATGGATGGTGAAGGTGAAGGCGGGATCGCCGACCGACGTCGTTCCCGTACCATTGTTCCCAGCCGCTGCGGCGGTACCCTTACTCGCCTCGAGGAGTGCTCCACCCACGACGGTCGCCGCGACCACCCCGGTCGCGGTCTTCAGGAGATCCCGCCGGCTGGGCGCGCTCCCTTTGCCGGCCTGGTCGCTCTGGTTCGGACGGTCGTCTCCCAGCATGGATCTCCTCAGTCCTCGGCGCCCAGCGGCGCCGGTACGATCCGGTGCCTGCACGTCGCCGGGCACGGCGCACCCGGGCCGCACACACATCAGGAATTCGTCGACACTGCCTCATGGCCGTGTTCGTACTCTACCCTATGCGACCTGTATGTCAATATCTGCCGATCAAACCTGCGCATATAGGAGCGATTCGCGGCCGGCCGGCGGGACAACACGGGGGTGATTGATCCGGTGCGGCTGACTCGTGGCGCGCCGCGCCACCGTCATCGTCCGCGCAGCCGGGACCCGAACCGCGGGGGACGGGAGTGACGGCCCTGGATCCGCTTGTGGATGGCGTCGGCCGCGAGGACCGCCGGGGCGGCCAGCAGCGCGGCCAGCCAGCCCGGCCCGGGCGGCGGCCCCTGATTGAGGAGCCGCGCTACCGGCGGGACGAACAGGAACCCGGCCAGCGCCAGCAGTTCCGCCGTGACCGCCGCCAGCAGCAGCCGGTTGCTCAGCCAGCCGAGCGCGCCCGGCCAGCGGGTGACGCTGCGGCAGGCGAAGGCGTTCGCCACCTGCCCGATCACGACCGCACTGAAGGCCGCGCCGGAGGCCGCCAGCAACACCCCGCCGCTGGGGAAGGGCATCCCCGGTCGCCAGCCGGCCGCGGCCAGCGCTACCAGGAAGGCGAGCATCTCGACGACGGCCTCGACCGGCCCGAGCACGCCGAAGACCCGCCGCAGCAGGCTGCCGTCGATCAGGTGTCGACCCTCCGGCGGACGCTGCAGGGTGCCGGCCGAGGGCGGCTCCGCCCCGAGCGCCAGCGCCGGCAGCAGGTCGGTGCCGATGTCCAGCGAGAGCACCTGGAGCACGCCCAGAGCGAGCGGGAAGCGCCCACCCGACAGTGCCCAGATGACGAATGGCGTCAGTTCGGCCACGTTGTCGGTCAGGTGGTAGGTCAGGAAGCGCCGCACGTTGCTGAAGGTCGAGCGCCCCTGTTCGATCGCCGCCACGATCGTGGCGAAGTCGTCGTCCAGCAGCACGAGGTCGGCCGCCTCCCGGGCCACGTCGGTGCCGGAGCGGCCCATCGCGATCCCGATGTCTGCCTCCTGCAATGCCGGGCCGTCGTTGACGCCGTCTCCGGTCATGGCCACCACGTGGCCGCGCGCCCGCAGCGCTCGGGCGATCCGCAGCTTGTCCTCGGGCGCGACCCGGCTCACGACCACCCCGTCCCGGTCGAGCAGGGCCCCCAGCACCGCCTCGTCCCGCGGCAGATCGCGCCCCTCGAGCACCATCTCCTCGGGCCCCAGCAGCCCCACCTCCCGGGCGATGGCGCGCGCCGTCGCCGGGTGGTCCCCGGTGACCATCGCCACCTTGATCCCGGCCCGCCGGCAGGCCGCGATGGCCGCGCTCGCCGCCGCGCGCGGCGGGTCCTCGAGCCCCACCAGCCCGAGCAGGTCCAGCCCGTTCTCAGCCTCGTCCGCCGAGCGCGCGTCCACGACCTCGCCCGCCGGGCGCGTCGCCACGGCGATCACCCGCAGCCCGCGGTCTGCCATGGCCTCCAGCGCGTCGGCGGCCTCGCCGGCGTCCCGGCAGCGCGGCAGGATCGCGTCGGGCGCCCCCTTGACCAGCAGGCGGTCCCCGGCCACGATCGACATTCGTCTCCGGTCGGCGTCGAAGGCGAAGCGCCGTGTCACCAGCGCTACGCGCTCGTCCGCGACCACGTCGACACCCAGCCGCCGTGCCAGCACGTCCAGCGCCGCCTCCATCGGGTCGCCCTGCGCCACCCAGCCGCCGTCCCGCAGGATCGCCCGGCCGAGCGAGCAGCGCGCGGCGACCAGCGCGAGGTCCCGCACGGCGGGCAGCAACGCCGGGTCGACCTCCAGCCCGTACTCCGGATCGTAGCCGGCACCGGTGATCGTGGCCGCCCCGTCCGGCGTCCAGACGGCCACCGCCGTCATCTCGTTGCGCGTCAGCGTGCCGGTTTTGTCGGTGCAGATGAAGGTCGTCGAGCCCAGCGTCTCGACCGACTCCAGGCGTCGCACCAGCGCGTGCCGCCGTGCCATGCGCTGCGCACCCATCGCCAGCGAGAGGGTCAGCGTCGGCAGCAATCCCTCTGGTACCAGCGCGACGGTGACGCCGATGGCGAACAGGAAGCCGGAGTTCGGGGAGGTCCCGAGCAGCAGCGACAGGGTGAAGAAGGCCACGCCCACGCCGACCGCGATGCCGGCCACCGTCCGCACCACCCGGTCGAGCTCCCGCGCCAGCGGGCTGCGCGGCCGGTGTCCCCCCTGGGTCATCCGGGCGATGCCGGCCAGTCGCGTCGCTGCCCCGGTCGCCTCGACCAGGCCCGC
>Ga0307372_10013938_pt1 | contig 10338 bp, 6 predicted proteins | sample OX1MG_FD_202533 | JGI IMG/M metagenome (GOLD analysis project Ga0307372, IMG submission 202533) | Soil microbial communities from Risofladan, Vaasa, Finland - OX-1 | ecosystem: Environmental > Terrestrial > Soil > Coastal area > Acid sulfate soil | place: Finland: Risofladan, Vaasa | collected... | reverse complement strand
GATAAACGTAAAAACCTTTCTTGGCGGCGTAATACACAACTTTGTGGACAAACCCTGGCCTCAGGAGAGGCTCGCCGCCCATCAGGGCCAACACGCGGCAACCCGTGGACTCCAGCCAGTCGATGGACCGGCGGGCGGTGTCCTCGGTCATGCCCTTGATGTCGTTGTTATAGGACCAGCAATAGTGGCAATCGACGTTGCACTTGAACTCGGTAAAGAGGTAGGCGATGATCGGCCGCAACTCGGAGGCGCGAAATCGCGACTTCACGAAAGGCAATGCCCAGCACTTGAACGCCCGCATGGTGTTGATCTTGTGATACTGCTTCTCGGTATAGTCCTGGCCTTCGGGAAGTGGGTTTTGCGGGAAAACGGGTTCCGGTAGGGTCAGGCCCGGTGACTCTGACGGCGAGGATTTCGGCTGCAGCCCTGGAGGCGAAATTTGCCCTGTTCCCGGTTTCATCAACAGATCATGTAGCTGAACATCCACACGGACCGGAACCGAAGCGCCAGAGATGCGCTCTAATTTCTCGACTTCTGCCATAGAATCTCCTTTCGTCACCTATGAGTTGAAATTTATTCGAAAGGCGCTTTCGGCAACGCACCTGTATATCAGATCTACACAAGCCGCTACTCTAAACTTATCAACGAGGCTTTCAACCTGGTACATACGAAGTTTGGCATGCTTTTCACTATGCAGCCGAAAATTCCGCTTAGCACTCGGGTCCCAACTTCCGGAACAGGTCCATCCCCGCTTGCGGGGCTGGACAAAAAGGCCTCGGGCGCGCTCATCGTCATTTCCACAGCCACAAGCGGCCGAAGGACCCTTGTGCTTTCCGCGGCACAACATATATATGACGCGTTCCCAACGCATTGGTTTCAGGGAATTTCGACTGCTGACAGGAATCGCGCCGCTCTGGCTGATGCCACCATCCCATGAATGATGCCGTCTTTAATCCTTAGGACGGGAAGCAACGCCCGAACTTCCCTCGGAGGCATAGACTATTTCGCCTCCCAGAATCACCTTTTCAATCGCCAGCGCATCGCCTCCCAGGCGGAACATCGTCAGGTTGGCCGGCTGGCCTGCCGCAACTTCACTGCACGTTTCATAGCGGTGCAGAAGGCGCGCGGGGCTGGCGGTGGCCGCGCGGATCGCCTGCCCTAAAGGAACATCGGCATAATTCCTGAAGACCTGCACGGCGCGGTTCATGCTCAGAGCTGATCCCGCCATCGAGTGCCGGTCCGCCGCAACCACCTGGCCCGTATCGAGCAGGTCAATTTCCAGGCCCACCAGAGAATACCGGCCCGGAGAAAGTCCGGCCACATGAACCGCATCGGTAATCAGGATGCAGCGGTCGATTCCCTTGATCCGCTGGATCACCCGAACCAGGTCCGGAGGAAGGTGGAAGCCGTCGCAGATCAGGCTGGCGGCCAGTGGGTCGATGGCAAGCTGGGCCCACAGCGGCGTCTGGTGCCGGTCGATGGACTGCGGGCACCCGTTGCCCAGGTGGGTGCTCAACTGGGCGCCGGCCTCGGCACCCTGATGGATCTGCTCGGGCGTGGCGTCCGTGTGGCCCAGGGAAACCACCAACCCGGCCGCGCGAGCCCGGCGGATAAACTCGAGCGCCCCCGGCAGTTCCGGAGCGAGCGTTACGATCCCAATCCGTCCGCCCGCCGCGCCTTGCAACTCAAGAAATTCCTCCCAGTTGGGCGGCCGCATCAGTTCCGGATTGTGCGCGCCCCGTGACCCACCCGGAGAGATATACGGCCCTTCCAGGTGGTAGCAGGGAGCCGACCGTGCAAAGCGCGCGTCGATGCGCCGAGCCTCTTCCAGCGCGTGAAAGCACCGAAGCAGATTTTCCTGGGAATTGGTAATGACGGTGGGACAGAAGGTGGTCACGCCGGTCTTCCACAGAGCGGGCAGGATATTCGGCGCCTTCCTCGGGTCCAGATTGGCATCGCAAAAGTCGATCCCGGCAAAGCCGTTCAACTGGATGTCGATAAAGCCCGGGCTAACGTAGGGCTTGCGGTCGTCCAGCGGACCCACGCTCTGAACAGAAACGATTCGCTCGCCCTCAATCTCAATCCGGCAAAGGCCCTTTTCGGAGATGTTGGCTTCAAATTCCACGACATCCTCTAATTTATCATTATTGCGGCTGGCGCGGACCCCTGGTTTGGGGATCTGCGATTTCCTGAAACGGCGGGCTTGGAGTCGGCAGCCACGTTCAGTGTCGTCCTGCCCGCGGGCTTTTCCTTCGAGCATCCACAGTATCCCATCGCATTTTCGGTGCAAGGAAGGAAAGCGATCTATGCGAAAAATCACATGGAGGTGTGATTCACGACACTGCATCTGCGCAGCATAGTTCTATGATTGTTGTCTAGGGAAGTGTGGTTGTGCAATGCCCGTGAAAACGATTGTCGAGTGGCTTCGCACTGCAGGGCAAGAGTGGCTTGGTGGCTGTTGTCAGCGTCGGCGGGACTCGGCGCACAGTAGGTTCAAAGGGGGAAGGCGATCATGATGAATTTTCAATTAATACCGGTCTTGACTCCAGGCGGTGGGAAAAGCGCTGGGCTTCCAGCCAAGCATTCACAAAGCCTTGGAGAAACCCTGAATGAACTGGTGGTTGTCGTTTTCTTCAGCCTGGGTCCGGCGCTGGGGGCGGCGATCTTCCTGCTGTGGTTCGGGGGGCTGATGTGGGGGCTGTTTTCGTCTTTTTTCCGCTAACGCCTGCTGCGGAAAAAGCTTGCCATCCCGCTACCTCGCGTAGCGTCACCCGTGATGTAATCCTCAATGGGACGATTCCCCGAACTCTACCAGATTCGGCAACGTTCGCTCGCAGGACGCACCATGGGATCGCCGGGCGTGCAGCCATACGCGCTGGCAAAAACAGGCATGTTTGAGAGCGGCCCGTTCGCCCGGAAGCGCGGCATGGGATGGGGATCGACATTCACCAGAAGCCGGGCGAACTGCGGCGTCATATTCGTCGCCCAGTTCTGGGCCCAGGCGATAAAGAATCGCTGATCGGGCGTGAAGCCGTTGATGGTCTTCGGGCTGGGTTTGCCTTCCAGGCTCTTTTGATAGGCCCTGTAAGCCAGGGTCAGCCCTCCCAGGTCGGCGATGCTTTCTCCCAGCACCAGCTTGCCGTTTTCGTGGACCTCGCCAACCGCAACGTAGCTGTCAAATTGTTTTTCGATACACTGCGCCCGTTCGCTGAAGTTTTTGATATCCTGCGGCGTCCACCAGTTCTTCAGATTGCCCTGCGCATCAAACTTTCGTCCTTCGTCATCAAAGCCATGCGTCATTTCGTGCCCGATCACGGCGCCGATTCCGCCGTAATTCGAGGCATCATCGCCCTTGGGATCAAAGAAAGGAGGCTGCAGAATGCCCGCCGGAAAGACAATCTCATTTTTCAATGGGTTGTAGTAAGCATTAACGGTTGGCGGAGTCATTTCCCATTCGTGCCGGTCCACCGGCTTGCCGATCTTGTTCAAGTCGCGGTGGAAGTCAAACGCATTGCCGTCGAGGACGTTCCGGGCATAGGAGGCGCGCGTGACGTGATAGGCGGAATAGTCCCTCCACTTGTCCGGATAGCCGATCTTCGGCATAAAGGCGTCCAGCTTGGCCAGCGCGGCCTTGCGGGTTTTCGGCCCCATCCAGGGCAACGTTTTCAGGTCCTCGCGGAGAGCGGCAATCAGGTTCTGGACCATCTTTTCCGCGCGCGCCTTGGCTTCCGGAGGAAAATACTTTTCGACATAAACCTTGCCCAGCGCAAAGCCCAGTTCGTTATCCGTCGACCGTACGCATCGCTGCCAGCGCGGCAGAATTTTTTTGGTGCCCTCCAAAGTGCGGCCGTAGAAATCAAAGTTGGCCTGCACGAAATTGGATGAAAGCGCCGGCGCCGCAGCATGGATCAAGTGCCATCGAAGGTAAATCTTCCAGTCGGCGAGGGGGGCAGATTTTAGAAGCTGGTTGACCTCCTTGAAAAAATCGGGCTGCGCGACATCCACGGCTGGAATGTCAGGGTGTCCGACTTCGTGGAAGTAGTCCGGCCACACAAAATTGGGTGTCAGGGTTTTCAACTGGCCCATCGTCATCTTGTGGTAGGTCTTGTCCGGATCGCGGCGTTCGACGCGCGTCATGGAAGCCTTGGCCAGCCGGGTCTCAAGGCCCATCACGGTCTGGGCCTCGGCGGTTGATTTCTGGGAGCTATCGCCCAGCAGTTCGAACATCTTCTGAACGTGCGCAACATATTCTTCCCGCAGTTTCTGCGACTTGGCGTCGGTCTTGGTGTAATAGTCGCGGTCCGGCAGGCCGAGCCCGCCCTGGTCCGCTCCGGCAATCACCTGGGTACTGTTCTTCTCATCCTGCGTCGAGCCGAAACCAAACAGGGCATCGACGCCAAGGCTCTGCAAGCGCGCCACCTCAGCCTGGAGGCCCTGCAGATTGTGGATGGCATCGATGCGCTCGAACTCCGGATCGAGCGGCTTTGCGCCTTCAGCGTCAATCGCCCGGGTGTCCATGCAGCTTGCGTAGAAGTCTCCGATCTTTTGCAGGGTTGAGCCCTGGGACGCTTTGTGGTCCTGGGCGGCCCTTTCCAGAATCTCGTGGAGGATTTCCCGGTTGTGCACCTGCAACTCATTGAAGGTGCCCCAGCTTGGATATTCAGGAGGAACGGGATTCTTGGCAACCCATGCGCCGTCAGAGAACTGGTAAAAGTTCACACAGGCCTTCACGTTCCTGTCCATCATGGACAAATCGAAGGCCTTGAGCGGCGGAATTTTGGGGCCCGACGAAGCTTCTTCCTGCTGCTGTGCGCTTGGGGCAGTCTTCCGCGCCGCACGGTTTTGGCATCCATAAAGCGCCAGCATCGCAACACCGGCAAGAAACAATCCCATAAGTCTGAAGAATACTTTCCCTTGAGCTTTCATGGCCGTCCCTCTTGAATCAAGACAGAATTTGATATTTCATGTCCCCCCATGACAGAGCGGCGCTATCTGCGGAACCCTGGGTCAAGAGATAACTGACCGCATCGCAACGGCCCTCGGGGGCATGAGCGGTTGCTATTATAAAGCAGACCGCAGGCGAAGGCCTGACATGTTTCAACCGGCCTCAAGCTTAGGCCCGTTGCACAGTCGCCGGATTTCCCGCGCCCTCCATGCTTCGGACATGCCGGGCGATTCACTTCCGCGGTCTTATTATTGAGGATTACGTCATAGAGTGACGCGATGCGAGGTAGCGCCGCCGTCCTGGCGGCAGGTGCTGGAATGCCCCAACCCCGCGAGGTTTCACAAGCTCCGCATTAGCCCCGCCGGCCCCTGCGCCAGGCGATCGTTCCCGCAGACCTCGGCCGTTCCGGGCAGAACATCCCGCCCCGTGAATCGGGCCGGGCCTTCAGTCCGTATTACAATGATCCGTTCGAAGCTTGGTATGATGGCAGGAGCGCTCGAATACGGTTCAGGGATGTGGGCGATCAAAACAAAGGCGGTTCATGGCCTGACGCTTGAGCCGGCAGACATAAACCAGGCGGGAGCTCGCTAAACCAGGCGGCAGGGAGCAAGTCCAGGGATGAAAAAGATGACGCGCCGTGAATCGATTTTAACGATGGCCTCGGCATGGGCCACGGGCGGCGCCGCTCTTAAAGCTGCAGCCCAGACCACGTCAAGTTCTACCAAAACGTCACCCACGGGTTCCGCTGCCGCGCAGGGCGCAGGACCAGGGAATCAAGCCCCGCAGCCTTCCGCATCCGACCGGACGTTCCAGAAATTTGCCGACCAATACTTTGACGGCTTTTTCCAGTTTGATCCCTCCAGTGCCACAAGCGCGGGCATCCATCAATACGATGGCGAGCTGCCAGCCTGTTCCGAGACAGATATCCAGCGCGAAATCGCGCGCAATCAGCGGGCTTTGAGAGATCTCGGAAGGATACCCGCCAGCAAGCTTTCTGCGGCCAGCCAGTTTGACGCCACCGTGCTCCAAAGCCTTATCAACGGCCACCTGCTGGACCTGGCCAGCATCCGCATGTGGGCGAAGGACCCGAACTTTTACAACACCCTGGCTGGCAATGCGTTGTTCACGCTGGTCGAACGCGATTTTGCTCCCATTGACGAGCGCTTGAAATCGCTGATCGCGCGCGAAAGCCGGATTCCGGATCTTTTGAACAGCGCCCGGGCCAACGTGGTGAATCCCCCGGCCGTCTACACAAAAGTAGCCATTGAAGAAGTCCAGGCGCAGATCGGGTTCCTCCAGAACGTGCTGCCGCAGGCCGTGGTTGGGGCGCAGAGCGGCGCCCTGAAGGCGGAATTTGCGAAGGTCAACCAGGGCGCCATTTCGGCTTACCAGCAGTTTCTGGATTACTTGCAGAAAGTTCTTACTCCCCAGTCGCAGGGCAGTTTCGCCATCGGCGCGCAGAATTACCAGAAGAAGCTTCTGTACGACGAGATGGTCGATACTCCGCTGAAAGACCTGCTCAAAATCGGCCAGGATGAGATGCACCGGGTGCAATCGCTTTTCACGCAAGCCGCCAACATCATCGACTCCACAAAACCTCCGCTCCAGGTGTTTCAGAGCATGAAGCAAAGTTCTCCCGGCGCGGGGCAGATCAAAGGAAACGCCCAATCGGTTCTCGACAACCTCCGGCAATTTGTGCTGACCCATGAGATTGTGACGATTCCTCCGGCGCCGATCCCTCAGGTGGCGGAAACGCCGTCCTTCATGCGCGCTCTCACTTTTGCCTCAATGGATACGCCCGGGCCGTTTGAAGAGCATTCGATCCAGTCCTTTTTTTATGTCACCCTTCCCGATCCTGCCTGGAACGAAGAGCGAACCCAACAACTCCTCCAGTTTTTTAACGCGTATGCGATCCGCATTATCGCCATCCATGAGGTCTATCCCGGCCATTACGTGCAATTTCTGTGGCTGAAGCAGGCGCCCACGAAAACGCGCATGCTGGAGCCTTTCCTGAAGCCCGTCGGGACCAACAGCGAGGGCTGGGCGCATTACTGCGAAGAGATGATGCTGGAGCAGGGCTACGGCGAGGGCGATCCGAGCCTGCTGCTGGTGCAGCTTCAGGCTTCGCTGATCCGGCTGTGCCGCTACATCGCCGGAATCCAGATGCACACCGCAGGCATGACGGTGGAGCAGGCCACGAACCTGTTCCAGCAACAGGCCTACATGGAACCGGCCAACGCCGAACGCGAAGCGACGCGCGGAACCTTCGATCCCACCTACCTTGCTTACACGCTCGGGAAGCTTGAGATCATGAAGCTGCGCGAAGACTATAAGCAAAAGGTGGGTGACAAGTTCAATCTGAAAGCGTTCCACGATCAGTTCCTGAGTTACGGCATCGTGCCCATCAAGATGATTCGCGAACAGATGTTGCAGGATGGGACCCCGGTCCTTTAGCGCAATGCTCGAAAAAACTTTCCGGCGTCAGGATGAGCCTGCGGTGACTCCACGCCCTTTGCAGGGTGACAGGTCCTTCAGGTTCCCGAACAAGCTGGTTGAATCCCAAAGAAAGAGAATCCATGGCACACAATCGTTCTTCATTCATAGCCAGGCATCCCTCGTTTCAAGCGAAAGCTGTTCGCTTTCGCAAATCAGTTCTGCTGGGCCTGCTGCTCTGCCTGATGGTGTCCACCGCGACGATGGTTGGGGCGGCGGCAGGCCAGCTCGTCACGCCGCAGGCAGGGGAGAATCAGCTTGAACTTTCATACGCTCTCACCATGGAACGGCCCACGACGCACCTTCTGCAGGTGGAAATCACCGTCAAGAACGTGACGGGACCTGTCCTCCGATTCGCCATGCCGGTGTGGGCCCCTGGCCGATACGCGGTCTATGATTTTGCCAAGAACGTTCAGGAATTCTCCGCCAGCGGAGCGAACGGGCAGGTTCTGCCCTGGACGCAGCCGGACAAACAAACCTGGACGGTCAACACGGCGGCCTGTGGCGGCGCGGTCCAGGTGCGCTACAAGGTTTTCGCCAATGACCTGACCGGCTCGTTTTCACAGTTCGATACTTCGCACGGGAGCATCAATGGAGCCTCCGTCTTTATGTACCTGGCCGGGAACAAACCCGATCCGCTCACGCTGACGATTCACCCTCCCGCAGGATGGAAAATCATCAGCGGATTTTCGCTTTCGTCCACCCAGGCTACCTTCCAGGTTCCCAATTACGACATCCTTGTCGATACGCCTCTGGAGATTTCACCCGATTGCTGGGTGGATAGTTTTGAGGAGGACGGAAAGACCTTCCGCGTAGCGGTGCATAGTTACGGCGATGCGGCCAGTGAAGCCGGCAATCGTTCCGCCCTGGTTGACGGGTTGAAGAAGATCGTGCACTCCGAAATGGCGATGATGCCCGAGCCGGACTTCAAGCACTACACCTTTATTTTCCATTTTGACCCGGACTTAGCCATGGGCGACGGGATGGAACACCTGAACTCCACCGATATCATTGTGCGCGAAAGTTTATCGGCCGACGGACTCTCGCAGGCTCTCGAAACAGCCGCTCATGAATTCTTCCATCTTTGGAACGTGAAGCGGCTGCGCCCGGTTGGACTGGGTCCGTTCAACTACAGCAGGGAGGTTTACACCCGGTCGTTGTGGTTTGTCGAAGGCCTCACCACTTATTACTCCTATGTGAACCTGCTGCGCAGCGGCATCTGGTCGCAGCAGGACTTTCTGGACCGCCTGGCAAGTGAAGTGCAATCGCTTCGGGATGATCCGGGCCGCAGGCTGATGTCCGCGGAAAGCTCGAGCTTCCACGCCTGGTTTTATGACCGATCGCCGCAGATGCAGGAAACGAACTTTGCCAACACCACCATCTCGTATTACAACAAAGGGGCCCTGCTGGGTATGCTGCTCGATCTTGAAATTCGCTCCCAGACCCACGGTGAGAAATCGCTGGATGACGTGATGCGCCTGATGTACAAAAAATTCTACGAAAGTCCGGCCACCAGCTACTATCTGCGCGGGCGGGGCTACACGGAGAGGGATGTTCTCGACGCCGTCCATCAGGTGTCCGGGGCTGACTTCTCGTCGTTCTTTCAGCAATACGTCGCCGGAACCGTCCCCCTTCCGTACAATGAGCTTCTCGCGAAAGCTGGATTGATGCTCCACATTGCGACCTCGGCCCATGCGCCTCCGAGCCTGGGAGCCCTGGTGGAACCGGTTGACACGGGAGTCAGGATTGTTGCGGTCCGTCCGGGTGGCGCAGCAGACCGCGCGGGCTTAAGCCGGGACGACGTCTTGATTTCCGCGGACAACCAGTCGCTCGCCACCGGCAGTCTGAGCGATCGGCTCAGCATCTACACCGCAGGCGCCAAGGTTCTGTTTGAGGTGGAGCGTTACGAAAAACGCCACTTTATGTACGTCCAGCTCGATCCGCCGCAGCCCGATGAGTATGCGATTCAGGATTTGCCCGGCGCCACGGAGGAAGAATTGAAAATTCGGCAGGGGTGGTTAGGCGGAAGTCCGGCGGAATCAAACCGGAGTTCAACGGTCAACAGCGCCACCGGAGAACTCAGGAGGGCTGCCTCTTCTTCTTGAGATAGTACGAAATCACGCCCACCAGAACAGCGGCGGCGACGGCGGCCATGGCGATTTCATTGACTTTCACAAAGTGCTGCTGGACCCTTTGCCAGCTGTTTCCGAACAGAAAGCCCACATAGATGACCGTAATGACCCAGATCGTCGCCCCGGAGAAATTGAAGATCAGGAAACGGCGATAAGGCATCCGGAAAAGTCCGGCGAGAATACCCGCGAACATGCGCAGGCCTGCGATGAACCTGCCAGTAAAGACCGCCCACTGCCCGTATTTCAAAAACAAGGACTGGGAATGGTCAAAGGATTTCGCGACGATGGGGAACCTTCGGATGAATCTTTCGACGAACGGTCTCCCGCCATAATGCCCGATCAGGAATCCCATGGAGTCCCCGAGAGTGGCCCCCGCAATCGCCACCAGAATGCTCGGGAGAATATCAATTCTGTGGTGGTAGGCGAGAAACCCGGCAAACAGAAGAACGGTTTCGCCGGGGATGGGAATTCCGGCATTTTCAAGCATGACTCCGAAGAAAACCACCCCATAGCCATACTTCGAAAAGAAATCCGAGAGCGTTTGGAAAATCGTGTGGGCCATATTTTAGAAATGAGGTGAAAAACTTCTCCGGATGGGCCAAAGCGTAAATCAAATGATAGCTTATTGAGTTGCTCCGGTCATTTTTTATTCGGCCGGGGCGGGCTAAAGAGTCTGTGTGATCACTGAAGTTGTAGCGGCGGTCGAAGCCTGCCCTGAGGCACGAAGGGACCGCAGGACTCTATCTTTCAATATTTTCGGCGCTCATA
>Ga0307372_10013936_pt1 | contig 10340 bp, 10 predicted proteins | sample OX1MG_FD_202533 | JGI IMG/M metagenome (GOLD analysis project Ga0307372, IMG submission 202533) | Soil microbial communities from Risofladan, Vaasa, Finland - OX-1 | ecosystem: Environmental > Terrestrial > Soil > Coastal area > Acid sulfate soil | place: Finland: Risofladan, Vaasa | collected... | reverse complement strand
CTCCAGCTTAATGCCGTTCTCGACGGCCTCGCGCATATCGTCCGGGCAGCTCGCCCAAGTGCTCTCGTATGTCGCCTCCAAGGGGATACGAACGTTACTATCCGGGTCGAGGTAGACCGCCATGTCGGGTAGATGGTCACGACGTCGGGCACCAGCCCGGCGGCGTGCTGTTCGACGAGGGCTGAAAAACCTTGCGGCAATAATGCGACGTTCAACGCATTGCGGATGGCGATCGTCCACGCTTGATGAAAGTCATGGAACAAATTGGCGTCAACACGTTTCCAATCGTGGATCGGCACGGTGGGTTCTCCGGAGCGGACTTCCCGCTGATCATTATAAGGTTCTTACATCACGCGGGCGATCGGAAAACGGGACGCCGCGGCAAGTGCAATGCGGCACACTTGGGGTCGTTCGCGATTTGGCGTTCGTTTGCTTGCCGACCAGCCGCCCCGCCGCTAGACTTTGGGGGGTGCCTTTAGCGCCTGTCAGCCTGAAGTCTCGAAAACGCTCGGCGCGCAAGAGGCAACCTGAGCGCGAGGGACTGGGAGTCCGATTCATGGCCGCACATCGACGGCTCGACGTCAAATTCAACAGGGGCAAGAACAGGGACGTTACCGTGGCTGCCTTCGTGGACCGAAATATTCTCGATGAAGCCAGTATCGGCGACTCGGCCGCCGAGCTCTTCAAGCTGGTCGAGGAGCCTGGTCATGTCAAGATCGTGCTCAATTTTTCCAAGGTCGAGGTCATGGCCACCGCCGTGTTGGGCACGTTGATCAAGCTCGATAAGAAGATCAAGGCGATCGGCGGGGGCTTGAAGCTTTGTCACATCCGCCCGGAGATCCATAAAGTCTTCGAGATCACCAAGTTAGACAAGTTGTTCGATATCCATCGCGATGAGATCACGGCCCTTGTCGCTTTCGACGCGGGTCCAGCGCGATGAGGGACCAGGCAATCTCGGTACTTACATGGAACATGGGGATGATACAGTCATCTGCTCCCGCACCTCCGCGGCGATGAAGAACGATCCGGTGACGCAAATCAAATCATCCTCGGCCGCCGTCGCCGAGACGGCTTCCCAGGCCGACCTAGGATTGGGACGGACCTGGCACTTACGGCCGACGAAATCGCGAGCGATGTCGGCCAACTCCTCGGGTGGTACTCCGCGGGGATTGTTCTGATAGCGGGTGAGGATCACGCGGTCGAAACGGGGCGCCAACAATTCGAGCATTCCGCGGACCTCCTTTTCTCGCGTGGTGGCGAAAACCAACACTCGCTCGCGCGCCACGCCAAAGCTTTCATCGAGCGTCGCCAAGAGCGCCGCGATCGAGGCCACGTTGTGAGCCGTATCGAGCACGACCGTCGGCCGCCGGCTGACGACTTCCACCCGTGCCGGCCACCGAACTTCGGCCAGGCCGCGGCGAATCGCGTCGTCGGGCACAAGGCAACCTTGTCGTGCCAGCTCATCCAGCGTTGCCAACGCGACCGCGGCGTTCGCCCCTTGGTGCCGGCCCAACAGCCCGAGGCTTAGCCCGACTCGGGCCTGCTCCAGGCAATCAAGCGGCGATCGGAAATCAATGTGGCCCTGTGCCGGCCCGGCTTCCAATGCGCGGGGCGGCGTGTAGCGGAAATCGAAATCCCGACCCAATTGCCGCAAAAGGCTGCCGGCCTGGCGGCAGACCCGCTCGATTTCGACGCGAGGCTCGTCTTCGACGACGCCGCTGACGACCGGCACGCCGGGCTTGATGATGCCCGCCTTTTCGCGAGCGATTGCGGTCAACGTGTTGCCCAGTTGCCGAGTATGGTCGAAACTGATGCTCGTAATCACCGAGACGGCGGGCCGGCAGACGTTCGTCGAATCGAGTCGGCCGCCCATGCCCACTTCCAGCACCGCGAAGCGCGCCCCGCGGCGGGCGAAGTGGACCAGCGCCATCGCGGTGATCAGATCGAAATAGGTCAGGCGGGCCTCGTTCGACCGACGGTGCTCCGCCCGCTCGTCCATCTCGGCAACGATCGGCCGCAGCGTCTCGACCAGCGACGTCAACTCGGCGGCCGTGCAGCTTTCGCCGTCAATTGCCAGGCGTTCTTCGATCCGCTGCAGGTGGGGCGAGCTGTAGAGTCCGGTGCGGTGGCCCGCCGCCGAAAGCGCCGCGGCGATCATGGCCGCCGTCGAACCTTTACCCTTCGTGCCGGCCACGTGGACGATCGCGAAGCGCTCCTGCGGATCGCCCAACCGCGCGAGCAGTTCTCGCATCCCTTCGAGGCGAAACTCCCGTTCACCGTAGGGGACGAACAGCGTGCGTTCGTAATCAATGCGGGCAAAGAGAAACGCCAACGCGGCCTGGTAGCGATCCTCTTCCGACGTTCGGTCCATAAGCCAGAAGTGAAGATTGTGGGGGAAAGACCCGCAGTTTAGCGACAAATCCCAACGGCGCGCAGGGGCAATGGGATGTTGGATTGCGGATTTCGGATTGCGGATTCGTTAGACATCTTCTTCTTCAACGACGTGGACTCCCGTGCGCATTCCGTCGCGAGTCCTGTTTCGCATGTGCCCTTCTGCGGGTTAATCGACGAATCCGACATCCGCAATCCGAAATTCGCAATTCTCACAATTGCTTTTGCATTTCGCCGGCGCGGCGACCTATAATGGGCTTCCGATTCAATCCTCGAGGAGAGCGCGACGATGTACTTGCGAATGGCGGTGGCCTGCCTGATCTGGATGATTGCTCTCACAGCGCCGGCCCAAGAGTACCGCGTCGAACGGATGGAATCGCCGCCGCCGGAGGGCGTGGCGCCGGCCATCGCCGAACGCCTGGCACCGGCGTGCTTCAAGGTCACCAGCGGCAAACGCACGATCTGTGAACTTTGGCCGTCAAGCGAGTGGACCGTCGCGGCCGATTTCAAGTCGTCCAGCTCCGAGATTTACCCCTTCGAGATTGGACAATTGATCGGTGTCGTGCGTTATCCTCGCAAGGGCGGTGACTTCCGCGGACGCGAAATCCCCAAGGGGATCTATACCCTCAGGTACGGCTTGCAGCCGCAAGACGGCAACCACGTCGGCACGTCGGATACTCGCGATTTTCTGCTGCTTTTGTCCGCGGCCGACGACACCGATCCGCGGCCGGTGGACAAGGCGCGGTTGTTCAAGCTCAGCGCCAAGACGTCGGGCACGACCCATCCGGCCATGTTGAGCCTGCTCGCCGCGCCCGCCGAGCCCGGCGACCTGCCTGCCGTGATCCACAACGAATCTCGCGAGCTGTGGAGTTTGCGGTTCGCCAACCCCTCGAAAGCAGGCGACACGACGGCCAACCTGGTCGTCGAGTTGGTCGTCGTCGGCAAGGCTGCGGAGTGACCGTGACCAACCGCATTCTCATCTTGTTGCTGGTTGCAACGATCGCAGCTTCGACCGCCGGCTGGCAGATCGATGGCTCGGCCGACGAGCCGGCCAAGGTCACCGGCGCGGTTTCCGACTCGACCGAACCGGCGGCGAATGCGAAGAAGCGCAAGTACCGTTCACAATCATTACGGGGCCGGGTCGTGTGGATGGCCGACGTCATGCTCGAGAGGTACGGCATCGAGACCGACGCCGACGCCGTCCATGCGCAAGTGGCCCTGGATGCGGACGACGGCACGCTTTACCCGATCGTCAAGGATTTCCGCGGACGGGCCTTCCACGTCGACGAGCGGTTGCGCGACGTCGAGATGGAACTGCTGGTCCGCCGCTACGATGGTTCGCCGCTTGTGCAAGTTCTGCGGATTTACACGCTCAAGCCCGACGGTAAGTACGAGCTCGACTACTGGTGCGACGTGTGCGCGATCCCGATGTACGAACTGAAGGAGTGCGAGTGCTGCCAGGGACCTATCCGCATCCGTGAACGGCCGGTGGAAAAGGGGTCCGACGCCAATGGAACGAAGACGACGAAAGGGACGAAGCCATGAAAGCCGACGCGCCGGACGAGATTCCCGAAATCGCCGTGGCCGGCGACCTGACCGATTGCGAGGGAGACCTGACGCAGCAGTTTCTCGAAGTGCCGCCCGGCGGACGTTGCGTGATCTATTTCGACTCACCGGGAGGGAGCCCCTACTCCGGCATGTCGCTGATGTCGCTGATTCTGCTGCGCGGGTTGCGTGCGACGGGAGTGGTGACCGGCGAATGTTCGTCGGCGGCGCTATGGCCCTTCGCCGCCTGTTCGCGGCGACTGGTGGTGCCGTACAGCGTGCTCTTGTTTCATCCGATGAAGTGGCAGAGTGAGGAGCACGTCGGCCTGGCCGAGGCGTCCGAGTGGGCACGGCACTTCGGCCAGCTCGAATCGGACATGGACCAATTACTGGCGGATTTATTCGGAATCTCGAAGGCCGAAATGGACCGCTGGATGCAGCCCGGCCGGTATGTCTCAGGCCGCGAGTTGTCCGAGAACGGCCTGGCGGAGTTGGTCGAGCTGAAGCCGCTCAAGCTGTTCGAAAAGAACGGCGCGCCGGGCCGGCGGAAGCCGAGTCGGGCGGGACGCGGCTATACCGCGCGCGGCCAGGAATGAGACGTATTTCGTCTCGCATTCGTACGCCGGCCCGCCATTGGTAAGCGTTGGTGGCCTGCGCCCGCCGACCCGCTGCGCGGGTGCCCCGGGTCTTGTCCCACCCTGCGTCAACGATCCGCGCTTCCTTAGCTCGTAGGGTGGGACAAGATCGCGCAGCGATCGAAGGCCCACCATCCGTTTTCGTATGCGACGATCGATGGCCGGCGACCCCGATGGTGGGCCGGCGCTCGCCTGAGGCGAGCTTGTCCCACCCTACGTGCCGCCTGCGGCAGACACTTGTTCTACGGACCAATGCCGCGAGGGTTCTCGGCCAGGAAGTCGCGAGGGCCGCGGGTGGTGTAGTACGGGTACGTCACCTGGGCCGTCTGCGGACCGCCATAGGCGGCGGCGCCGTCGTCGTAACCGCCTGCGGGGCAGCCCCGATGGCCGAAAATGCCGCAGCCGCGATTGGCGAACAAGCCCTGGCGACAACCTTGTCGGCAGCGCCGTTGACCGCAAAGGCGGTGTTGACCGCAATTACAGCATCCGCTGCCGAGCCCCATCAGGGCCACCAGCAGCGCGGCGATGATCGTGCGTTTCATGGGTCGAATTCCTTTCGATTGGGTCGCAAGCCTGAAGGGGTTATCGTCCCCAAAATCCGTCGAATTGAAGAAATCAGCAGAATTGCGCCGTCGGCTACAACCCTCCTATTTAGCGTAGACGTTACGACCGGACTGGCGTAGATTGAAGATCGAATTTGGAGAGCACGAGGAAGAAAGAAAACGGATTGACGAAAAGCAAGAAGGATCACGGAGGCGTCGCCATGCTCGGAGACCGTTTTTTCTCAATGGCTTGCGCAAAGAAGACATGGATGGGCACCCATGTCCGATTCTGTAGGGAACGCCCTCCGTGGCCTCCGTGGCGTTCCGTGCCCTGGGTACCGACGTCGAAACCCGTTTCACGGAACGCCACGGAGGGTGTTCTCTACAGGTGCCATTGGTTGCTTTTGGTTTTATCGATCGCAGGCGCTCTGGCGGCGCCTTGCCGCCTGGCGGCCGCCGACAAGCCGGCCAGCCGCGCCGCGATCGAACCCGGGCCCGCGGCCCAAGCACGTTTGCAAACCGCACTGATCGAAGCTTCGCCCGGCGCGACGATCGAACTGGCCGCCGGCACGTTCGACTTTACGGCAACGCTTTCGCTCGACGTGCCGAACGTGACGCTGCGCGGGCAGGGCCGCGACGAAACCATTCTGAACTTCGCCGGCTTGTTACCGGGCACCGGTGGCGAGGGGCTGGCAGTCACCAGCGGCGGCTTCACGCTCGAAGACCTGGCTGTCGTCGATGTCAAGGGCGACGCGGTCAAGGTCACAGGCGCCGACGGCGTGACGCTCCGCCGCCTGCGCGTCGAATGGACCGGCGGCGCGAAACCGACCAACGGTTCGTACGGTCTTTACCCGGTGCTCTGCCGCAATGTGCTGGTCGAAGACTGCGTCGTGCGTGGATCGTCTGACGCGGGCATCTACGTCGGCCAGTCGCAAAACATCGTCGTCCGCCGCAACCTCGCCGAGCAGAACGTGGCCGGCATCGAAATCGAAAACTCCCTCGACGCCGACGTGCTCGACAACGAACTGACCGATAACTCCGCCGGAATCCTCGTCTTCACGCTCCCCGACCTGGTGCAAAAGGAGGGGCGCAACTGCCGTGTGTTCAAGAACCGCGTGGTCGCGAACAACCACGAGAACTTCGCGCCCAAGGGAAACATCGTCGCCCAGGTGCCCGCCGGGACGGGCATCATGGTGATGGCCGCCGACTCGATCGAAATCTTCGACAACGAGCTTTCGGACAATCAGACGGTCAACCTGACCATCGTCAGTTACCTGGCCGCGAAGCTCAAGTTCACCGATCGTGAGTTTGACCCGTTCCCCGAGGCGATCTTCGTCCACGACAACCGTTTCGCGGGAGGTGGCGACAAGCCGGCGGGCGAGCTGGCCCTGCTCAAGGTCGTGCTCTTCCGGCGCACCCTGCCCGACATCATCTGCGACTGGGCGCAAGATCCGGCCAAGCTCGTCGACGGCGAATTGCCCCTCGAGCTGCAACTGCGGCTTGCAAACAACGGCGACGCCGACTTCGCGCGGATCGACCTGGCCTCGACGATTCCCGACCCCAAGAAAGTAAGCCAGGACATCAAGCCTTACACCGGCAGTCTGCCGCGGCTTCCGCCGGTGAAACTGGCTGCGACGACGGCGAAACCCTCGCTTTCAGGCCGCGCGCCGCCACGGAAGCTGTCGGAATATCGCCTCTTCGAGGGTAACGGCGCCTCGCAACGTCCGCTGGCGGGCGTGATTGCGTACGACGTGGCGACGCCGCTTTTTTCCGACTACAGCGTCAAGCACCGCTTTGTCCAGGTTCCCAAGGGAATGCCGGCGGATTACACGGCTGACGGTACGATCGAGCTGCCCGTCGGCACGCGAATCGCAAAGACGTTCGCCATGCCGCGCGACCTGCGGCGGCCGGACGAGGGCGAGCGACTGTTGGAGACGCGGATCCTCCAGCGCACCAGCGAGGGCTGGACCGGCCAGGCGTACGTCTGGAACGACAAGCAGACCGAGGCCGTGCTGCAAGTGGCGGGCGGAACGCTCGACATCGAGTGGGTCCACACCGATGGTCGAGCGCGCCGGAACCACTACATCGTTCCGAACGTCAATCAATGTAAGGGGTGCCACACGACCAACCGCGGCATGCAACCGATCGGCCTGAAGGCGCGGCACCTCAACCACGATTTCGCTTACGCCGAGGGTGCCGAGAACCAATTGGCCCATTGGGCCCGCATCGGCGCCTTGGCCGGCGCGCCCGCGCCCGCCGACGCGCCGCGGTTGTCGGCCTGGGACGACGAAACGGCCGGACTTGAAGCACGTGCGCGGGCCTGGCTCGAAGTCAACTGCGCCCATTGTCATCAGCCGGGCGGCCACGCGCAGAATTCAGGGCTGGACCTGCTGGCGGGCCAGACCGACCCGACGAAGCTGGGTATTCTCAAACCGCCGGTCGCGGCAGGCACGGGTTCGGGCGGTCTGCAGTACGACATTGTGCCCGGCAAGCCGGAGAAGTCGATTTTGATGTTCCGGCTCGTTTCGACCCACCCCGACGTCATGATGCCGGAGCTGGGCAAGCGATTGGTCCACGAGGAAGGCGTAGAGCTCGTCCGCCAGTGGATTGTCGCGCTGAACCGTCAATGATCAGGCTAACGTCGATCGCGTATCGTTACGAAGGTCAACCTGAGCTCGTGGACCAGGTTGTCGAGAAGCCTTGACTCGTCGGGTGTGCGATTGCCGTTCGTTTTTTGCTCGAGCATCTCGAGCGAATCGATGAAGTGCTTGGCCTCGTCGAGCCGCACTTCCGCTTTGCCGGATTCGGGATGGACGAGCTGGCCCAACGCGACGAGCGCTTGCGTAGCGAGCGTCGTCAACAGAACGGCGAGCGTGGCGGGCGGAAGCTCGCCACGCTGTGGTTCGACGGGCGGGCGCGACGGTTCCGCCGAGGGCGACGGGGTGGGTGTCGTCGGCTCTTGAGCCGTTTTCTTCCGATCGAGGGCTTCTTTCTCGGCCTGGACCCGGCTCTTCCAGCCTTCGTCGATGATGATCTTCGGTTTTTCAGCGGATGGGTCGTTCGGGCGGTCGGACAAGTTCGATTCTCCTGGTCTTGCACGATGTTCTCGCGGCTTGGAAACCGTCATATTATCAATCGCTCGTTTCAAGTCCAGGATTGCCGACAGGACCCGATTCTGTAGGGAACGCCCTCCGCGGCGTTGGAAGGCGTTCCCTTCGGACGCCGTTGCCGAAGGATGCCGGTCGGCGGTATGCTTGACGGTATGAAGTCCATGTTGCGTGTCGCGGGTTGCCAATTCGCCGTGTCCGGCGACATTGAATCCAACCGCCGGCAGATCCTCGCCCAAATTGATGAAGCGGCTGCCGCCGGCGCGCAGGTCGTGCAATTCCCCGAAGCGGCGCTGTCGGGCTATGCCGGCGTCGACGTTGGCGATTTCAGCCTCCTCGACTGGGACGCGCTGCAGCGGGCGACCGACGATGTTCGCCGCGCAGCCGCGCTGCGCAAAGTCTGGGTGCTCCTTGGTTCGGCGCACCGGCTTTCCGAGTCTCATCGGCCGCACAACTCGGTCTACGTGATCTCCGACGAAGGGCGCATTGCCGACCGCTACGACAAGCGGTTCTGCACGGGCACGGACGGACCACGCCCGGAGATGGATTTGAAGCACTATTCGCCCGGTGACCACGCGACCACGTTCGAGGTCGCGGGGCACCGCTGCGGCGTGCTGATCTGCTACGACTATCGCTTCCCGGAGCTGTACCGCGACCTGAAGCGGCGCGGTGTCGAGATCCTGTTCCAGTCGTTCCACAATGCCCGCCGTGACCATCAGACGTTCCGGCATCGCAACATCTGGAAGCAAATCGTGCCGGCCACGATGATGTGCCATGCGGCGACCAACCACTTTTGGGTGCTGGCGGTCAATAGCTCTGCTAAGTACTCGATGTGGGCCAACTTCTTCGTCCGCCCCGACGGCCGCATCGCCGGCCGACTGGAGCTTCACGAGACGGGTGTGCTGATCGGCGAAGTCGATCCGGAACTCGAGTTTTGGGACGCTTCCGCCCCGTGGCGTTCACGCGCCATGCAGGGCACACTCCATAGCGGCGAACTGGTCGATGATCCGCGGAGCAGGGATCGAACGTCGTATTGACTTGCCTCGCCGCGCCCGGCTGTTTAGGATGTGAGATCTGCGCCGTATGCAAGTACCGCCCGCCCCGGTCCCGCCCAGAGGAGGCCCCCGATGAAATCCGTCGTCCGAACACTCACCCATTTGTTGGCGATGGTGTACGCCCTGACCGCCACGGCATGGTCCGCCGACAACACACCTCCGGAAGGATTCGTGGCCCTGTTCAATGGCAAGGATATGGCCGGATGGAAGGGCCTTTTGGCGCCGCCGCTGGATAACCCCGCCAAACGCGCCGAGGCGTCGCCCGACGAGCTCGCCAAGGCGCAGAAGGAGGCCGACGACGACATGCGGGCCCATTGGAAAGCCGTCGATGGCGTGATCGTGTTCGATGGCAAAGGGCGGAGCCTCTGCACGGCCAAGGACTACGGCGATTTCGAGATGTTCGTCGACTGGAAGATCGAGGCTTTGGGCGACAGCGGCCTGTACCTCCGCGGCACGCCTCAGGTGCAGATTTGGGATCCCTTCACCGATCCCTTGAAAAATAGCATTGGCTCCGGAGGTTTGTACAACAACCAGAAGCCCGAAAACCCCTCGAAGCCGAGCAAGGTGGCCGACAAGCCGATCGGCCAGTGGAACACCTTCAAGATCAAGATGGTCGGAGATCGCGTGACCGTACACCTCAACGGTGAACTGGTCGTCGACAACGTCGTGCTCGAAAACTACTGGGAGCGCGACAAGCCGGTCTACTCGATCGGGCAGATCGAGCTGCAGAACCACGGCAACTCGCTCTATTTCAAGAATATCTACATCCGCGAGCTCCCGCGTTAGGGCTTTGCCACGAGAAAGTGGTGGCTGGTGGCAGTGGCTAAGCGATGCCCCGGCTCGTGGGGCGGGTTTCCAACCTGCCATACACCTTGCGATGGCAGGTTGGAAACCTGCCCCACACGCTCTGGCCCAGCCATCGTGGATGTCTCATTCTCGACTTTGTGAAGTATAGCTAGGCAGAAAGGCCCGTACCGTGCGGAATTCGTTCGCTCGTTCCATTTTGGTTGGGCTGTTACCTTTCTTTGTCCATTGCGTCACACCGTCCCATGCCCAACAGATCAA
>Ga0307372_10013934_pt1 | contig 10341 bp, 9 predicted proteins | sample OX1MG_FD_202533 | JGI IMG/M metagenome (GOLD analysis project Ga0307372, IMG submission 202533) | Soil microbial communities from Risofladan, Vaasa, Finland - OX-1 | ecosystem: Environmental > Terrestrial > Soil > Coastal area > Acid sulfate soil | place: Finland: Risofladan, Vaasa | collected... | reverse complement strand
ACGGGCATCCGAGACCAAGACTGGAAGGGGCATGGGGACGGAACCGTTCATGCCACCTGAGCAGTTCATTGATGCGAAGAGCGTTGATGCCAGGGCAGATGTCTACTCGTTCGGCGTGATGCTATTCCAGATGGCGAGCGGCACACTGCCGATTCGGCCCCAACGTGGGGAGAGTTACTTGGAGGCGCACCTCCATCAGGCCCCACCTCACCTGAGGGCATCTGATGGCGACCTCGACGAGATTGTTCAGGCTTGTCTGAAGAAGCATCCTGCCGAACGGCCCGATGACTTCGCAGTAGTTCGCGGTCTGCTGAACGAAGTTTTGAGAACTCGAACAGGCGAAACGATGATCGCGCCGCCTGAGCGGACGAACATGCACTTTAGCGAGTGGATTGCCAAGGCTCGAAGTCTCGCAGCCCTTGGGCTCCACGAGCCATCAGCCGCAGCGTTCAAGTCCGCGCTCTTAATAGAACCTGTTTCATTCTCTGCAATCGATGGACTTGTCTCACAACTCACGATCCTCGGACGCCTTGAAGAAGCTCTCGAAGCGGCTCACAAGGGGGCATTGGCCGCCCCGAATGATCCCGATGTTCTAAATCTGTACGGTCGCTCCTTGAAGTCGATGGGGCACATCGAGGCGGCAGATCGAGTGCTGGCTCGAGCCGATGCAGCTCGACGCACTATCGAGCACAAAGAATGAACGGCGGATCCTTGAAACTGGACCAAGACCGCCTAGCAGCCGCGGTTGGTCGGCGGTGGAAGTACACGACAGAGGCTAATGGGGATCTGAGTGTCCGGTTTACGCAGATCGACGACGAGGTTTCAGACCTGTTCGTGACGTTCTCAATTCACGGCGAGAACCAGTCAACGTTGCAGATCCGCGGATGGGACGAGGAGCCAATTAAGCGTGAACGGCGCCACGATGCACTAGAGGCCTGTAACCGTTACTGCCTTGCGTGGCGTTGGCCGCGCCCTTGCTTGGCTTTCGAAGCCGACGACGGCAGTTTCAAACTGATGGTCGAAGGTCACCTCAGCGTGGTGAGCGGCATTCAGGACGCCCTACTAGATGAGTTCATCTCGACGACCGTCAGCGGAATTTGGAGGTTCTGGGGACTAGCACATCGAGAATACGGTCTCTTTCCGCCGCCCTTGAAAGTGAAGCAGCAATCACCACCGGCGATACAGCCCGTCGGTGAACCGGGACGGGAACTCCCGCCGCCAAGCCCTAGCCGGGACACTCCTAAGCGTGGTCCGGCACCATCACCTGCACCCCGCGACCTGCGCACGTTCAAACCCTACCCGCTGTATATCGCCGAATCCTGCCGCTTCTCTGCTGGCCTTGGGACAATGATCCTCGGCAATGTCGGTTGGGATGAAGTGAAGACTGGGTATGCTGCGGTCCACGACGCTGCCGACGAGGCACTCAAGGTGGCGTTAGAAATCGCAGCGGCTAATGGGCGCGAGGAGCTTGCGCAGCAGGCCGCTACGTTCGCGTCAGGAATGGCACATTTCCACGTTCACCCAGGAAAACCCGCAACTCATGCCACCAACGCCGATGCCGGCTGGCCGGCCTTCGTCGCCGCCACGGCCGTGGTCGTGCGCGATCTGCTCCCCACGCATCAGTTCGAAGTTGCGTACCGGCCATTTGCGGAGCACATTCCGTTGTTCCTACTCTCCAAGCCAGAGCAGTATCTCGTGATGTTTGAAGATTACGGCCCGTACCAATCACAGCTATTTGCGTTCATTCAGAAGCTATCGGGGTTCGGTGCGCGTGGCTGGACACAGATCGCTGAATTCTGGACGTCGTCACGCAGGATCCCAATTGTCGAGGCAGCCGATGGGATGTATGACCGGGCCCACGAGGTCGATCGGTTCATGCCGATGAGCGTCGCCCAGGACGCTACATACCAGTGCACGATCTACTCTGCGATCAAGCTCTCGTCAGATGAATCCAGGTTCGACGAAATGATGGCAGCGTGGACGGCGTCGGTCCCGGCGGAGCTAGCCGCCATGGCGATCGTGATGCGTGACCAAATCGGCGAGAAGAGGTTTCATGCAATTTATGGCCCGTTCGCTCAACTCATACCGTTGGAATGAGGCCGACAACTATCGCCCGGCGCCATCGCCCACCCGCAAATTGCCGGTCCACGACTGAGGTGGAGTTGATAAGAGGAACGCCGTTGCCTCATGAGCTGAGGGGCGAAATGAGCTTGACACCTTGAGCCGAATGAGCATTGGGGCCATGCTGGCCTGGCGCCTCGCCGAAAACGAGGCCCGCCTCGGCGCTCATGAATTGATCGAACCGGAGCACTTGTTGATCGCTTGTTTGAAGATGGGGGGAGTCACCCAACTGCTAAGACGAGCCAAGGTCAGTGCTATCGACCAAGCCAGTGTCGAGGCGGAAGAGGCCGCCCTTGCGGCAGCTTTGGACGAGTCCGAAATCGAACGTGTCGCTCTGTACCGGGCCATTAGGTCGGGCAAACGAAGAGGATCGTTCACGCATCCCGATGACGTGCCCATCAGCCGCAATGCTGCTGCGAAGCAGCTGTTCGCGCGCGCAGCCGCTCTTGCTAGAGGCTCCTCGGAATGGACCTCGGTCCACCTATTTATCGCGACCCTTGAGATTCCACCTATCCAGAGCATTCTCCGAACACACGGAATAGATGCCAACAAGCTTGCGTCATCTTTAACGGCGGCCATCAGCAAACCGGCAGCAACGTTTCTGCAGCAGTTCGGTCGCGACCTGACCGAGCTGGCCAGGAACGGCGGTCTCACCCCCTGCGTTGGGCGAAGGCAAGAAATGCTCCAGTTAGTGCGCACCCTCTCGCGCACCACCAAGAACAACCCGGTTCTGATCGGGGAGGCTGGTGTTGGTAAGACTGCAATCGTCGAGGGTCTGGCAATACGCATGGCGGCCGGTAAGTCCCTGCCAGGCAGACGGCTGGTGGAAATACGTGTTGGAGAGCTGCTAGCCGGCACGACATACCGGGGAGAGTTCGAGGAGAGGGTCAAGAACCTGCTGGACGAAGCTCGAAATGACCGGAGCCTAGTCATCTTTATTGATGAACTTCACACTCTGCTCGGAGCCGGGCATACCAAGAACAGTTCACTTGACGCTGCAAACATGCTCAAACCAGCGCTCGCTCGAGGGGAGCTGTGCTGCATTGGCGCCACGACGACTGTGGAGTACCGGAAGTTCATCGAAGACGACGCTGCACTTACTCGTCGATTCCAACCAATTGAGGTTGAAGAGCCTACCATCGACGATTCGATTGAGATCTTGAATGTCGGCTATCGAGGCAGGTTCCAAACCAGGCACCAGGTAACAATTAGCGATGACGCAATTCGCGCCTGCGTCGAGCTGAGCCAGCGCTACGTGCCCGATCGAAGGCTACCTGACAAGGCGATTGACATCCTGGAAGAGGCTTGCACCCGAGTAGCCATCCCTCAATTGAGTGGCTCCCCGGAGTCCGTTCCAATCCCAGTTGAACGCAACGTGACGGCGCATCAGGTGGCGGCGGCCTTGTCCGAGCTGACCGGCGTGGTGGTCACACCGTCTGGCGCGGATCGAGCGCTCATGCTCAGAGCGGAAGCAGAACTGTCTGCCCGAGTTGTAGGGCAGAGCGAGGCCTGCGCAGCGGTGGCGCGTGTGCTACAGCGAGCTACCGCTCAAACTCGCTCAGCATCGAGGCCAATAGGCGTTCTTCTATTCGTGGGGCCTACGGGCGTGGGTAAGACCGAGCTCGCAAAGGCTGTGGCCGCCCTGCTCTTTGGAACCGCCGAGGCGCTCGTTCGCATCGACATGACCGAGTATTCGGAGCCGCACAGCGTATCCAGGCTGATTGGTTCACCGCCCGGATACGTGGGGTACGGGGAAGACGGCGCTTTCACAGGAGCAATAGCTCGGCGCCCCTACTCGGTTGTCCTCTTGGACGAGGCTGAGAAAGCGGATAGGGCAGTGCTGAATCTATTCCTACAGGTATTTGAGGACGGGCGACTTACCGATGGGAAAGGTCGGCGCGTGGATTGCACACATGCTCTATTCATCTTGACCTCGAATATTGCAGGAGGTCGTGGAGCGGCCCACATCGGATTCAAGCAAAGAGATTCGGTTGAGGAACAGACCCTTCCGATCTCGGATCTTGCGAGCGTATTCACGCCTGAATTCAGAAACCGACTAGATGCGGTCGTTGCGTTTCGTCCGCTCAGCGTCAAGGATCTGGAGCAGATCGCTCGCCTGATGCTCGCCGAGTTGGCCGAACGTTTGGGTAAGCAGGGAATGAAGATTGACGTCACGGCGAGCGCAATCGAGCAGATGGCGACTGAGGGGCATGACCCGGTGTTCGGCGCCAGAGCTCTGCGTCGGTATATCGAGACCAAGTTGGAACATCCGCTTAGTCAGCTGCTGCTTAGCAGACTCGAGCTCGATGGCCAAACCGTCTTCGTGGACTCGGGACCGGCGGGCCTGGAGATTTCTTTAAGACATCAAACATGAGGACCGACATCAGGGTCCCCGGTCAGGAGTTGCGAGCCGCCCAAACAGCGTGCATTAACGAAGCTGATGCTGATCTGACCATTCCAGCCGTCGGCGACGTGGGCGCCGAATGATGAGCATTGAGGCAGCAGACTGGCAGGTCGGCGACGTGGTCTTCAGTGATTTCGAGGTGCTCGGAGTCGCAGCCGAAAGCGGCCGGCGGAGGATAATCCCGTGACAGCCGACGATTAGGCTGGAGTAAGCGTTCTCACTTGAAAGCCATGCTTTGTGGGCCTAATGTGGCCTTCAGAAAAGGCCCACTCCAAGAATTCACGGTACGCATAGTGGGCCGGCAATTGGATGAACCGCTCGGCGAAGATTTCCCGAATCTTGCTCTCTAGTGCCTCAAAGTCCGCATACGGCTCATTCGCAGCTAGGTCGCTAAGCAATGTTTGGCCCATCCGTTACCTCAGAGTCGATTTTAGCCGATTACACACCGTCTTGGCCTTGATTCGCGACGTCGGTGTTGCGAACGCTTGGACCTGAACCTCCTCTTGCCATGCGCCGTCCATTGCTCGAACGAGCGGCGAGAACTCAGAAATGCCCTCCTCGAACCCCGACTTGCCAAGGACTCTGAGGCGGTCCTTCTTGTCAAGGCCTTTGGCCCACGGCTTGAATTGATGTCGGACGACCAAAACCCCAACCTCTCGGAGCTTTGCAACGGTTCGTGACCACCTGAGTGAGACATCAGGATCCCGCAGTCGGAATAGGTCACGGTTCCATCGTTTGAGGGGACCGTCAGGGAAGTCAGACCGTCTTTTCCAGAGGCTGCGCGGCCCCGAGCGCCTCTGACACACCAAGGCCAGCCAGGGGTCATCGGGACTATTTTGTTGAGCCTCTCTCATGACCCCCATCAACCAGAGATCGTCATAGCGAGCGAAGCGGTCTAACAGCTGGCTTTCCGCATTACCCACTAGGGAAGTACGGTCCAAGACCTTGCCGATGTCATCGATGAAGCCATGCAGGGCAGTCCCAGGTCGGGCCTGCTTCAACAGACTGACGATTACGAACTTCAACGCTGCCCCGACTTGCGCAACTTTGTGGTGACGCGCGCCGTGCTGGTAGCTCCGATACCTTGCCAAGAGAAAGCTCTCTGCGGCGCTTACTCCTTGGGCTAGCACAGCCACGTCAAGTCTTGGGATTCCTGGCCGCTTGCCCTGCGTGTCGAAAATCACAAGGTGATTCTGGAGGCGCACTAGATCGTAGGAGGCGAAGTCGAAGCCGAAACTTCGTCCGTCTCGAAGTATGTAGTCACATCGGTCCGCATCGATTTCTCCATCTATCAGGACGTGGAGGCACTCGACCGCATCTAAGGATTGAGATGGGAGTTCGGATAGAGGCGCCGTGCCCCAATCCAAGATGTCTTGCGCCAATTCGAACACCAGGCGGATCGCGCTCGTGTCGCGCTCAGATCTCTGATCAATGACTCGCCGTAGGAGCAATAAGGAGAGGGCGTGGCCAAGCCGCTCATGGGAAGCCATTTCCGGTTCGCGGTTAGGAAATAGTCGCCTGAGTGGCGACACCTTACGCGCGCTCTTGGAAAGGTCTCGCCAATACTCTTCGAGTGCGAACTCAAAATCGTGACTGAATGGCAGGTGGCCAAGGTCGTGGAACAGGGCCGCAAGTCTAAGGGCCTGCTCTGACAGAATGCAGGCCGCCCGACTGTCGGCTTCCACTATGTCGGCTGTGAGCAGAGCAGGCGAACGTACGGCTGTTGCCCAATCGTCCATTGCATTAGCAGTGGTGATTCGTCCAGCCCGAGCATTGATCCACTGGCGCATTCCGTCCAAGAATCGATTGCGGGGGCCAGCCGGCGAGTTCCGAAGCACAGCGGCTAGAAAGCTCGAGGCTAGGTGCATTGTGCCGAGGCTGTGGCTGAATCGAGAAGTGACAAGCGACGGATAAACCAGTTGGGCGAGGCCGTTCTGCGTGATGTATCTCAGCCGCTGAGCTACGGGATCGTCAAGAACCAGTCGCTCGACTGGAGAAACCGTCACGTAACCGTGGACAGGATCTGAAATTCGTGCGACGGAAGGCAGCTCCTGAGTCACGTGGCGATCCTAGTTGGATTTCAGACAGCTGGCAAACAAAGGGGAGCGCGATCGACTCGCATCCCATTCGTGCCTGCAGGCATTGGGTGACGATTTCCACGCGGCGACATGCATACCCGGTGCAAGAATTGCTACGTGGACCTCGAAGACGCTCTTAGGGAATTCGACAATACCGAAGCCAACCTTCAGCGCCTGTCGAAGGTTTGGGCGGAGATGTCAGAGATCGTTCCCCAAGGGATCTCGTTTATGGCAGGCAGCCCGGAAGGGCGACGGTACGACGAGCTCAGCCGAGCTTTTGCAGACATTTCGGCTGCTCTGCCGAAGTTGGACGGTTGGACGATCACAAGTCGACCACACGGGTTGAACGAACTGGCCCAGCAACGATTAGATGCTCACGACATCGACGAGATCTCGGCAATTGCTTCCGTCGAAGAGGAGCGTTGGGCGCCCGGCAAAGAAATTGATGAGTATCAGTACCGCCTGAACCGAGCCCGCAGGTCCTTGGTCCGTCAGCGACTTATTGGTCTCATGGAATCCGTTGATGAGTTGTTAGCAGGGCTTGCCGAGCGTTGGCCAGCGGATTCCAAGAGTATTCATGACCCCGATTGGGACGAAATGGCTGCTTCAGTTCGAGAGATTGATCGGCTTGCAGGAAACGTTGTTCCGCGAACAGGCCGCTGGAATGAGCTCAGGCGGCATGTGCATTGGGCCGAAGGACAAGATCTGCGGGATATTGGGGCACTAGACTGGCCGTCCGTCCGCAAAGACCTTCAGCAAGGGCTCTACTCAGAACTGGAGCCCCTGCCTGTTCGAGTTGGCGATTTAACGGCGCTAGTCGACAGCCGGCCGAGTGGTCCTGTAAGTACCGAGCTAGCCTGGGCCACGCTTACCGATGAGGCCTTCGAGAGACTTCTCTACAACATACTTCTCGATGCTCAGGACTATGAACGTCCCGATTGGTTGATTCACACGCACGCCCCGGATCGTGGGCGAGACATATCGGCATTTCACCGGGTCGCCGATAGTCTAAGTGGGGCATCGTCGGAGCGAGTGATCCTCCAGGCCAAGCACTGGTTGGCGAAGTCGGTCGCACCGAAAGACATCTCCGGGATCCTGCCGGAGATTTCGCTTTGGGAACCACCACCGGTGGCCGTTCTTGTAGTCGCGACGAGCGGTCGGTTTACAGCTGACGGTGTGCGCTGGATCGAGACGCACAACAGCAAAGGCCTTCGCCCACGCATTGAGATGTGGCCGGGACCGCACATAGAAGCGCTGTTGGCCCAGCGGCCGCACCTTGTTGCTGAGTTTGGCTTACGACCAGGACATCCTTGAAAGGGAAGAGCCGAGGCCGTTTACGCCCTGGACTCCGACGTTTGCTAGTGGACGACTCTGGCGGACTTGCTGACGTCTAGATCTCGGCCGTCATCGCTGCGGCCGGGGCAATCCGGGCGCTATTGAGCAGCGATCCGAAACGCGTGGCTGCATTGGCTCGCATCTTTGGCGTTACATGCCCGTAGAGCTCCAGCGTGGTTTGCACGCTATCGTGTCCCAGCCGCTCGCTCACCGTCTTGACGTCGACGCCCTCCTCGAGCAGTAGCGTCGCGTGCGTGTGACGGAGGCCATGCAGCCCGATCGCCGGAAGATTGGCCAGATCGCGGACACGTCGACCGAAGCGCCGACCAATGACATTCGGATCCTCAGGTGAGCCACCGGGTCGGCGGAACACCAGGTCCAGGTCGGCTCGGTAGGACTTGCCCCAGGCGCGGCGCTCGAACAGTTGGCGCTCTCGCTGTTCGCGTAGGAGGTCAACGGTCTCCCCGTCGAGGTCGATGGTGCGGATGCTCTTCGCGCTCTTCGGCGGACCGAAACCGAGGGATTTCCCCTGTCGCGTGTACTGCTGCCTGACCGACAGCCGGACCCCATCGAGATCTACATCGCGCCACCGGAGGCCGAGCAACTCGCCGCGCCGCATGCCCGTGGCGGCGGCAACGTGGTAGAGCGCGAGCTCCCGGTCTTGCGCCGTGAAGGCCAGGAAGGTGGCCAATTCGTCAGCGGACCATGTCCGCATCTCGGGCCGATCCTTCGGCTTGGCGTGGGCCCGCTCGGCGGGATTACGACGCAACAAGCCATCGTCGACGGCGTCTTGCAGCGCTTTGCGAAGGCAGATGTGGACGTTGTGCACTGTCTTCTCGCCGAGCCCGCTCCCTGCAAGCTGCCGATAGAGGCCGCGGATGCGAAGCCGGTCGACCACCTGCAGCGGTACGTCACCGAGTCGCGGGCCAATGTGGTTATGGATGCTCACGCTATAGTCGCGTGCCGTGTTGGCACGGATGTCGCTGCGCGCGGCCAGCCAGTCCTCAAGATAGGCCCCGAGAGTGCGCCGGCTTCGCTCGACGTGTGTCCCGTCGACCACGGCCGCCTGGAGTCGGTTCATCGCTTCCAGAGCCGCGGCTTTCGTCGCGAAACCGCTACCGAAGCGTTGCTTGCGCTTCGAGCCGGGCAGGGCAAGGTCGATGACGAACGCCCAGCTGAGTGAATGGCCACCACATTTCGGGCAAGCCCGTACGCTCGCTGCAACGTTCGCCCGGCAGCCATCCTTAGTGCATCGTCGAAACGCCGATCCAGCTCTCATCGCTACTTCTCCTTGTGACCGGCGGTGCTGTTGGCACGGGTCAGCTTTTCGAGTATCTCGTCCTGCAAAACGCCGGTGATGTGACCCCGTCGGCGGGCGAGATTGCCCTTGCCTGTTGTGGCCTTGAGGCGGCGTTCTCGTTCCTCATCGAGGCGTCGGCCTTCCCACAGGAGCTGTGCCGTGGCGACGAGGTCTCGCACTGAGATCGTCGAGTTGGTCGCTCTCGAGAGACTCCGGGCTGCCTTCCGCTCGGCGTCGGTCGCGCTAACTTCGAGCCTAGTTGGGGTCACAAAGAACACCGACTCCAGTTCGGTTAAAGCACCACCCCGTCCGATTTCGCCCAGGGCCGCCTGGGTGAGCAGAACGCCATCGACATCGGCGACCTCGTCATGGTCGCCAGACAACAGTTCCGTCAACGAAACCTGCAGGAGGGTCGGCAAGAGGAGCAGCTCGCCTGCCGATACCGGACGGCGGCCAATCTCGATGGCAGTGACTGTTGAAGCAGACCACCTCAGACCGCGCGCCCTTGCCTTTAGTGCGAGATCTTCCTGCCGCCAGCCGACCTTCATTCGGAGGCGCCGCAGGTTCCGTCGGACAACGGATTGGAACGGCAGAGGTCGAGGCGACATCCCGCCAGCGTATCACGATGTGGGCCTGTTGGCATACCAGGCTTGAGAGCAATCCCAAGCCGTATGTCGGTGGCATTGACTTGTGAAATTTGCAGGCGTTACGGCGCTAAGGGTGCCCTCACCCTCAACGCACGCTCTGCGCGAGCTCATGGTCTGGATCAGCTAGCCACGCCTCGAGGCTCGAACGCGGGATCCTGATGCTGCGGCCGACCTTGACCGTGTGGACGTCCCGCCTAGCGATTGCCTGGTAGAGCTGCCGACGCCCAATGCGTAGGACTCGGCGGGCCTCGTCGACGGTGAGCACCAGTGGCAGCTCGCCGAAGCTCACGCTCGCGTCGCCGGCACGCTCGGACAATTCCAGCTTCATGTGCGGGTGCCTCCTGCGGAAAGGGTTGGTTCGAGGGACACGAGGCTTAGTCGATCGAGAGACCGGATGAATCGTTCGTCCGAGGCGACGTTGATCGTTTGGTGGGCATCCTTGTCTCCAATGAGGAC
>Ga0307372_10013933_pt1 | contig 10341 bp, 9 predicted proteins | sample OX1MG_FD_202533 | JGI IMG/M metagenome (GOLD analysis project Ga0307372, IMG submission 202533) | Soil microbial communities from Risofladan, Vaasa, Finland - OX-1 | ecosystem: Environmental > Terrestrial > Soil > Coastal area > Acid sulfate soil | place: Finland: Risofladan, Vaasa | collected... | reverse complement strand
CCAACATGTGATATGCTACTTCGAGTCCCTTCGCATATGTGTTGGATCGTTGAGCAGAGAGTCGCAGGTAGTTGTCGGTATGCCGTTGGTAGAGCAGGGATCGTTGGATGACGCAGGGGCGATGACACCCGTACACGCGCCGATCTCGGATGTGAGTGGCCCATCCTCGCCAGGGACGGGAGCGGCGCAGACAGCAGGCCGCCGTGTGAAGGCGCCCGCCGTGCCGCCAACCGCGTTGGCGATCCTCTCGATGCTTTCGGTGCAGGTGGGGGCGGCGCTGGCCACGCAGCTCTTCCCGGCGCTGGGGCCAGGGGGTGTCGTCTTCCTGCGAATGGCGTTTGGCGCGGTCGCGCTGCTGCTGGTGTGGCGCCCGCGCAGGCAGGCGCTGCGCACGTATGGGTGGGCGGCGTATGGCAAGGTTGCGCTCTTCGGGCTGACCACGGCGGCAATGAGCTTCCTCTTCTACGAGGCGCTTGCCCGACTACCGCTAGGTCTTGCGGTGACGGTGGAGTTCGTGGGGCCACTGGGCGTCGCGGTGGCTGGTTCGCGGCGCTGGATCGATCTGCTGTGGGTCGCGCTGGCGGCAGGGGGCATCATCCTGATCTCGCCGTGGAGTCCGCTGGCGGGCGCGCATATCGATCCGGTGGGCGTCGTCTTCGCGCTGCTGGCGGGGGCGTTCTGGGCGGGCTACATCGTGATGAGCGCGCGGGTGGGGCAGGCGATCCCCGGCGGCGCGGGGCTGGCGTTGGCGCTGGTGGTGGCGACGGTGGTATTGACGCCGGTCGGTGTGGCCAGCGCAGGCTGGGCGCTGCTCGATCCGCGTCTGCTGGCGCTGGGGCTGGTGATGGCGCTGCTCTCGTCGGCGATCCCGTTCTCGCTGGAATTGGTGGCGTTGCGCAGCCTGCCCACGCGCGTCTTCGGCGTCCTCATGAGCATGGAGCCGGCGGTGGCTTCGCTGGTCGGCTTCGTCGCGCTGGGCGAGACGCTGGCGCCACGATCGCTGGTGGCCATCGCGCTGGTGACGCTGGCCTCGGTCGGCTCATCGCGCTTCCATGCCTGGCAGCGCGCCACTGCATAGGCTTCAGTTGCGCCTGTAGCGCCTACGCGCATCCATGAGCAGAGACGTATCGGAGACGACAATGGTTGACTTCTCGCAACCCAGCGTACGCTTCGGCGAACTCACCTATCACGAGATACGCGCATGCGCCATGCAGGGATGGTTGGCAGTCATCCCAACCGGATGCACTGAGCAACAAGGACCACACTTGTCGGTGGACTTCGATACGTGGTTCGCGGAGGCGCTGATGGTTGCGGCGGCAGAGCAAGCCGCGCAAGATGATGAGCATGTTCACGCCCTGGTGTTACCGGCGCTGCCTTTTGGCCCCACACCTGAGCATCGTGGCTTTGGGAGTGGCTATATCGATCTGCCCGTCGCCTTGCATGCTGCGATGGTCGAAGCAATCCTCACATCGCTGGTCGAGCAGGGATTCCGGCGGCTGGTCATCTGGCGTGGCTGTGGTGGACATGATCTGCGTCAGCTCGTCGAGCGCTTCAACCAGGCGCATGTGGGGGTAGCGCAGGTCGCTCTGCCACCCCCACCCTACCATGCGATCTGGCTTCGTCTGGCGGACCCCGCTGTTCCCGTCGGACACGCCGATAGCTTCACGACGTCCATCTCGCTCTATTTGCGCCCAAACACCGTTCGCCAGGAACACATCCGCGATCCGCATTCGACCGCCGTGACCTGGGATGATCCGCAGTTGGACTTTACGCGGCATTCCGCCACCGGGGTGATTGGCGATCCCACCCATGCCAGCGCTGAGTTGGGCGCGCGATTATGGGAAGCAGTCGTCGCGGAGGCAGCGCAAACCCTCAAGCAGATAGCGCAGCAATCGTGGGACTATTCGATATAACCTCCGTCTCACTCACTCCCCTCTGCGCTCCCCTCTCCCGCCGCAGCGGGGGAGGGGCCGGGGGTGGGGGCCAGCAGCCGCCCCCGCAATAGCTCGTTGACGAGGGGATTCAAATAGTAGGTCGCGATCCAACTGATGACGGGGACGCAGACGGCGTCGCCGAAGCCAAACAGCGCATCGTTGAGCGAGACATCCAGTATGTAGTCGTCGGCGCCCATCAGCCGCGCCGCCTCGCGGCCCGTCAGCAGCCGCGCCTGTGCGCGCCCCTTGCCGCCCTTGAACACAATCTGCCGGGCGCTGCCGCCGCGCGGCGTGCGCAGGCAGCCCGCCACACCGTCCGCGCGTAGCTCCGCCATTGCCACACCATTGCGCGTGCGGCGAAAGATCGTGCCATAGCGGACCTCAGCCCCCTGAATCAACTCCTCGGCCAGCGCGCGGTGTCGCGGGTTCATCTGGTCGAGTAGGCGCTGCGTCCGCGCGGCGTTCCACCATGCAGGCGCGTCGTCGGGCAGGTCTTCGAGCAAGTCGTCCAGTCGCCGCTCGCTGGTTGGCTGCGGCGGCAGGCGACGGATGCGCCAGCGAACTTCGGGATGCGCGGCGATGAAGTCGCGCAGTGCGGCTGGCCGTGGGTCGCCCGTCCGCCATACGCCCAACGCGCCCATGATGTTCGGCTCTCCGGGCGCAGTGGCGCTCCCAGCATCGCTGGCGTCGCTTGCATCGGCCACCAGCGCCGCTTGCGTCCCAATGATGAAGAGGCGCTGGCGGCTCTGCGGCGTGAAGTGAACGGCGTCGAGGATGAACACGTCCACCACGTAGCCCAGGTCATTGAGCGCAATCAGCGCCTGGGTGAGATCGGCGCCGCCATGCGACGAGAGGAAGCCGACGACGTTCTCCAGCAGGACGAGCGGTGGTCGGCGGGCGCCTAGATCGCCTAGGATGCGCGTGAAGCCCCAGAACGCCGACGATTGCGCGCCCAGCGTCAGCCCGCGCCGCGCGCCCGCCAGCGAGAGATCGTTGCAGGGGAACGACGCCGTAGCCAGCGTCACCGTTGGCAGTTCGTCCGCCGGGAGGTCGTGGATGTCGCCAAGGTGGAAGTGGGGCGCTGACCTAACCCCCGGCCCCTTCCCATAGGTATGGGAAGGGGAGGTTTGGGCATTGGGGGCGTCAGCGCGGGGCGCGTCGGTGGTTGGGGCGTTGGCGAAGTGGTGGGTGTACATGGCGTGTTTGCGCTCGTCGATGTCGTTGGCGAAGGTGACTGACCAGCCTTCGCGTTCCAGACCCATCCGCATGAGGCCGATGCCCGCGAAAAACTCGGCGCAGGTGAGGGCGGGGACGGCCCCCACCCCCAGCCCCTCCCCCGCTGCGGCGGGAGAGGGGAGTCTCGCGTTCCCACCGGGAACGCGAGGTTCACCCACCCACGCGCTCCGCTCTGGCGCGACCGTAGGTCGCGCGCAACTCCCCTCTCCCGCCGCAGCGGGGGAGGGGCCGGGGGTGGGGGGTAGTTGGAGGGCATCACAAATCAGGGCCACGCTGGCGCCGAGATGGGTGTTGATCTGGCTTTCCCAGAGGCGGATGACGCGCCAGCCCTGGGTGAGCAGCGCGGCGGTAGCGCGGGCGTCGCGGCGCATGTTGCGGCGGATTTTGCGCAGCCAGTAGGCTTTGGCGGGCGTCTCACGAAACTGGTCTTCGAGGCAGGCCAGCCCGCGTCGCCGCCACTGGTTGCCGTGCCAGAGGTCGCCATCCACGAAGACGACCAGCCGCGCCGCCGGGAAGACGAGATCGGGCTTGCCGGGCAGCGACGCCGCCAGCACAACCGCTTCGGCGCCGTCGGCTGGCTGGGCGGCGGGGCCGAGCGCGGCCTGCGCCTGCCGTAGCCGCAGCTCCGGCGACGTGCCATCGCTATGCACCCGCCGCATGATGTCGGAGATCTGCGCCGCCGTGCGCTTCCTGGCGCCGCCCGATCGGCGCTTCGCCGTCTGCCCCGGCGCCACTGCGCTATGCTCATCGGGGGCGCCAGCTACATCACCAACGCCTCGGCCACGCGCACGCGCATCTAGCGCCTGGCTTGTCTTCACGGCATCCTCGTCGCTCATCGTCGCTCCCAATGCGCTTGCCTCGCCAACAAACCTCTCAGCGATAGTGTATCATGTGGGGAACGGTGGCCAAGCGTATGACAGTATGAATTGCCTGGCGCCAGCGACGAAAGGGCCAGGCTACACGATGCCAAAGACACCCAATGGTCCGACGCTCGCCATCCCCGACGCCATGCTGGCGCGGCTGCGGACGGCGCGGCGGGCGCTGGCGCTGACGGGCGCGGGCGTCTCCGCCGCCAGCGGCATCCCGACGTTTCGCGCGCCGGGCGCCGGGCTGTGGAGCCAGTATTCGCCATCGGTCTTCGCCACGCCACGGGGCTGGGCGCGCGACCCGCAACTCGTCTGGGGCTGGTACACCCATCGCCGACGGCTGGCCCTGCGCGCGCAGCCCAACGCCGCGCATACCGCGCTCGCCGCCCTCGAAGCCTACTACCCCACCTTCACGCTCGTCACGCAGAATGTGGATGGCCTGCATCAACGCGCGGGCAGCCAGCAGGTCGTCGAGCTACACGGCAGCCTCTACCGCTTCCGTTGCTCACGCGAGAACACGCCGGTGGACTGGCGCAACCCCGACGACAACGATCCCGCCGCGTTGGCGGCGCTGGAGCGTGGCGAAACCTCACCTGTCCCCCATTGCCCCACCTGCGACGCGCTGCTGCGTCCCGATGTCGTCTGGTTCGAGGAGGCGCTGCCAGAGGACGCCTACGCCCAAGCTGAGGTGGCGGCGCGCGATTGTGAGGTTTGCCTCGTCGTCGGGACCTCCGCATTGGTCTGGCCCGCCGCCGGATTGCCGCTGCTGGCCGCCGACAACGACGCGCTGCTGATCGAGATCAACCCCGAGGCGACAGACCTCACCCGCCGCGCCGACCTCTCCGTTCGCATGGCCGCCGACGTGGCGCTGCCCCAACTCGTGCGGCTCCTCGCCTAGCCCCCACCCCCGGCCCCTCCCCCGCAGGGAGAGGGGAGGTTGGCAGGTTGAGTTAGGTGGCGAATGGCGAATGTTCGTTAAGCGACAACGTGCGCCATTCACCACCCTATTTGCCTCACGATCCCCCCTCTCCCTGCGGGGGAGGGGCCGGGGGTGGGGGCAGTTCGCGCTCGGCCAGATAGGGCGCGAGGGCGTCGGGCAACGCCACCGAGCCGTCGGCGCGCTGGTTATTTTCTAGCAGCGCAGCCAGTGTGCGCCCGATGGCCAGCGCGGAGGCGTTCAGTGTGTGGGGATAGCGAGTGGCGGCGGCGCCCGTCGGCTGATAGCGCATATTTAGCCGCCGCGCCTGGAAAGGCCCGCAGTCGCTGATCGAGGCGACCTCCACGTAGCGCCCACGCGGCACATCGCTCCCAGCGCCGCCATCCGCCGCAGGCTGCCCGGCCATCCACACTTCCAGGTCATACGTGCGTTGCGCGCTGAAGGGGAGATCGCCCGCGCAGAGCATCACGACGCGATAGGGCAACGCCAGCCGCTGCAACACGGCCTCGGCGTCGGCCAGCAGCGTCTCGAAGGCGGCGTCGGCCCCCTCTGGTGTGGCGACGCGCACGATCTCCACCTTGTCGAACTGGCGCTGGCGGATCAGCCCATGCGACTGCGCATTGCCGGTGGACGACTCGCGACGAAACGCAGGCGTGTGGGCGGTGTAGGCCAGGGGTAGCGCCCGCTCCGGCAGCGTCTCGCCTGCGTGGAGCGCAACGAGCTGCGCCTCGGCGGTGGGGCTGAGGTAGAGGCCATCACGGGGGACGGCGAAAAGGTCGTCCTGGTGGCGTGGCAGGTGGCTCGTCCCTTCGAGCGTCGCCGCGCGCAACAGATGCGGCGGCGCGACCTCGACATAGCCGCACGCATGGTGCAGGTCCAACATCAGCGCCGCCAGCGCCCGCGCCAGCCGCGCGCCCACTCCCATTAGCAGCGGGAAGCGTGGCCCCGCCAGCCGCGTCGCCCGCGTCATGTCCAGTATCCCCAGTCGCACGCCCAGCTCCTCATGGCTCAGCGGCGTGAAGGGAAACACTGGCAGTTCGCCCCAGCGACGCAGCTCGACGTTCGCGCGGGCGTCGGCGCCGTCGGGGACGCGCGCATCAGGCAGGTTGGGCAGCCGCAACGCCAGCGGACGCATCCGCGCCTCGATCGCGGCCATCGCGCGCCGCGCCTCGGCCAGCGCCGCCCGCTCGTCACCCGCTGCTGACGTGGCGCCGACGAATCCAGCGCTGGGAGCGCCGGTGGGTCCGGCGTGGATGACGCGGTCGGCATAGCCAGCGCCAGCAGCATCGGGCGTCGCAGGCGCTGAAATGCCGTTGGCAGGTGATGGCATGGGAGACGGCATAGGTGACGCGACCGGCGCTGGCGGCGCGACCGGCGCTGGCGGCGCGACCGGCGCTGGCGGCGCGACCGGCGCTGGCGGCGCGACCGGCGCTGGCGGCGCGACCGGCGCTGGCGGCGACCGGCGCTGATGGGCGCTGGCGAGCGCATCGTAGCGCGTGGCGACGGCGCGACGTTCGGCGTCGAGCGCCAGCCAGGCGTCGAACGCGGCCAATGTCTCTGCGTCGGCGTGGCGCCGCGCCAGGCCCGCGCGCGCCACGTCCGGTCGCACACGCATCAGCCGCTCACTCAGCATCGCTCGCTTCGCCTTTCCGGGATGGACGCCACGACCGTCGGCCTGCGATCTCCAGGCCGCGCAGGCGGGCTTCGTGGCCGCCAGGCCTCACGGCGCGCGTTCACGCGCCCGCTACTACACCCACGCCCGCTACTACGCCCGCTCCCACGCCCGCTCCCACGCCCGCCGCATCCGCCCATCACCAACCGCACGCGAACTCCAACCTTGCCGCGTGTGGCGCGTAAGCATACACAACAGGCAAGCGCGCCTGTCGCGTGTTCTGCGCCTATCTTCGGGAGCGGCGCTACCCATTGAGGAGGAGCCAGCGATGAGCCTACCCAACCCGCCAGTTCTCACCATCACCACGCAAGAAGACGCTGTCGAACTCGTGTTGACCCAATCGGCGGTGGTCATGCGCCTCTCTGATCAACTCGTCAATCAGGTCCACGAGGAGATTCACAGCGACCCCGATGTTCAGCGACTAGGCGGTCTGATGGGGCGGTTCGTGCGCTTCGTCACCAGTTCCGCCGAGAAGATGATCAGCGGCTCCATCGAGTACGACATCGACGACATCAAGAGCGTGGCCTATACCGATGGCGCGCTTGTCTTCACCTACGTCAAAAAACACGGGCTGTCATTCGAGGACCTGACGGTGGGCGACCAGGACCATGACATCATCGTTGGGAAGCGTGAGGGGAAGCACGACAAGAACGCCTCTGTACTGTCGCTGTTTGCCCCCGAAGACGCCCAGGCGTTCGTCGCGCGGTTCGCGCAGGTGAAGGCGCGCTCCCGCGAGTAGCGCCTGGGTGGATCTGGCGTACCGCTGGGTTCCAGCCCGGCGCGTGATCTGCGCATCGCCTCACAGGCTGCGCTCATCATTCACTCATGGCGTGTGTACGACAGACTCGCCGGTCTGGAGACCAGCGGTACGCCAGAGATGCGATCTTCACTTTGAATCGCTGGTGGGCGGCTCCTCCGCCTTGCTGGGCGTCCTTCGTCGCGGCGTCATCTGGATGAGGGCGGGTTGGGCCGACATAGGCGCAATTGGCGCCACCTCGACCGCCTTTGCGGGCGCTGTCGGCGCCAGCCCTGCCGCAGCCCGTTCGCGTGTCGTCCAGTGGGATGCGGCGTCGTCCATCAACGCGACGAGGCGCTGGAGCTTGGCGATCACCTGGGTGACGTTCGTGCGCTGGCGCTCGTAGCCGTCGGGGTGCAGTTCGCGCACCCACGCCTGCAACTCCTCGTCGGCCAGGTCATACCACTTGAGGTCGGCCTGCATACGCACATGCACTTTATACGCCGGATCGAAGACTTTGCGCGTGCTGGCTCCAGTGGCATTGGCGTCTGCATCCGTCGTCTGCCCCGCCTGCTCGGCCTGGGCGCCACGCAGCGTCACGGCCAGCGCGTCTACCTCGCTGACGCGATAGAAGCTGCCCTTGCCAACGCCGGGATACGCCCGCAGCCGCCCCTCGCGCACGAAGGCCAGCACGGTGTCGCGGTCCACATCCAGCCGCCGCACAACCTCGCCCTCATCTATGAATGAAAATCTATTCGGTCGGTTCATCGATATACTCCGTGGTGTTTTGTATCTCGCGCTCACTGGCCTGCCCATCGTCGGCGTGCTCGTAGTAGAGCAGCAGCGTCGCGCCGTAGCGGCGTTCGTCGTAGAGGCGCAGGCGGCGCAAGGCCAGCGGCGCGAAGTCGGCGCGTTCGCGTGGGTGGACCTGGGCGATGACGATGCCTCCGGGGTCGGTCAGCGGCGCGTTGTCGAGTTGGGCGACGGCGCGGGCTGCCATCCCCTTGTATTGCGGCGGCGCCACATACACGATGTCGTAGCGCCGTCCCTGCCGAGACGCCGACGTAAGGAAAGCGAAGGCGTCGCCCCGGATCGTCTCGGCGTGGTCGGCGAGGCGCGTGATGGCGAGATTTTCGCACACCAACCGGTAGCTCTCCTGGCTGAGTTCGATGAACGTGGCCGACGCCGCGCCCCGGCTGAGCGCCTCGATGCCGACGCCACCGACGCCCGCGAAGAGATCGAGGAAACGCGCGCCCTGGACATCGCCCATCAGCGTATCGAACAGCGCCGTCTTCACACGGTCCATCACGGGCCGCGTAACGGCGGAGACGGGCGACTTCAGCTTACGCCCCTTGGCGATCCCAGCGACGACGCGCATGATACTTCCACCTCGCTACGATTGGATATGATACGGCTGGACACGGCAGTTGGACACGGCGGTTGGACACGGCAGGTAAACCCGCAGCTAAGGGCCTGGCGGCCACAAAGCCCGCCTGCGCGGGCTGGAGAGCGCAGGCCCATGACCCCCACTACCATCTAATTGTACCGCAGACGAAGAGCGGCGTGGGGCCGCTACAACCGCATCACAACCACCTCACAAACGCGCGAAAAACGCTGCTGGGTTATTGTCAAGACGTAGCAATCTGTGGCATAGTTAGTGATGGCCTAGAAACAAAACACAAATGGCATGTGACGTGCTACCAGCGATTCGCAGGTGTTGAGTCATGTGTTGTGTGGTGTAGTGCGGTGTAGGTATTTCGCGTGAGCGCGTTCTGCGAATCGGTCGCGGAGCGTATCAAGTTCCAGGCGTGGCGCAACGTTGCGGGAACATGCTGCGTAGTGTAGTGTGGAGCGCAACCAGACAAACGAACAGGCGCGTCTGGGTAGAGCTGCGAAACGTACAATGTATCAGCGTCATGTTGATCATGAGGCGTGGTTCAGCAGGAGGGATTGAGGGATGAATCGGGCGCAAATCATTGGGATCGCGGCGGGCGTGACGGTTGGGTTGTTGGGTGTCGGCGTCGGCGTGGTGCTGGCCCGTAAAGAGGGACGCGACGCGGCACGCCGCTGGATCGAGCAGTCGAGCGATCTGCGCGACCGCAGCGCGAAGGCTGCGCGGTCACTAGCCGAGCAGGCGAAGCGTGCGGGCGCCCAGGTCGCCGACACGGCGCGCAAGCAGTACGAGGTCCAGGCGCCCCGCGTGCAGGAGCGCATCAACGGCCTGATCGCGCAGGCCCCCCAGGCGGCGGACGCGCTCAACGCGGCGATCAGCCGCACCGGCCTCAATGGCAAGGCCGCGCTGGCCCCCGCCAGCGGCAGCAACAACGACTAACTGGCGACGCATCCCCAACCAGGGGCTGTAGACACAACAAGCGAAGGCTACCCTGTGTTCAATCACGAGGTAGCCTTCGCTTGTTACAGCACGCTAACAACCGGGACATATGATATCAGGTCACATGGCAGCAAGTGGATCAAGAGACGCTCGACAACCGCGCAATGGTAGCACTTGGAAGGGGACAATTATGACTCCCGCAACAGAACACACTGAACACACCAATGAAACGCATGAGATATATCCAGGCGTCACCGTGCATCCGCTGGTCATGGGAGGTACCCCCGTCCTGAAGGGAACGCGCATTCCTGTCGGCGTCATCGTCGGGCATCTTGCTGCCGGTGATACCATTGAGACGGTCACGGAAGAATATCGCATCACCGATGCACAGGTCCGCGCTGCGCTGAGCTACGCTGCGCGCCATTAACACATGCCTGACCAGCCCGAATGGCTAGGAAGAGGAAAACGCCGCCCGGCGCGTCGTATGCTAAGGAAAGTATGACGCCGATTGGTAAGGTGATCGAGGGAGAGCGTATGTATCGGTTCGTCGCGGTGGATGTGGATGGCACGCTGCTCAACAGCGCGCACGAGTTGACCGAGCGCGTGCGGCGCGCCGTGCGGGCGGCGA
>Ga0307372_10013931_pt1 | contig 10341 bp, 14 predicted proteins | sample OX1MG_FD_202533 | JGI IMG/M metagenome (GOLD analysis project Ga0307372, IMG submission 202533) | Soil microbial communities from Risofladan, Vaasa, Finland - OX-1 | ecosystem: Environmental > Terrestrial > Soil > Coastal area > Acid sulfate soil | place: Finland: Risofladan, Vaasa | collected... | reverse complement strand
TCAGAGACCTGCTCTTCCTCCGAGCGCCCGCTTCCTCCTCTCTGTTTGCTACTGGGGCGGGGGATTCGGTCACACGTGGGGGAGCGGCACGTGCGTGGACACTGCCGATCTCGCCGAGCCCGCTGCACCACGACAAGGACTTCGACCTGATCGCCGACGTCACGAGTCAGCCCGTCGAGCGGCTCACTGCAACCTGACCACAGGGATGTCTCCCTGCCGGCGGTATGCCCGACTGCGAGCGAACTTTGGATTTGGGGTTCGGGGACACCCCTGAGGGTGCCGACGACAGGCTGCGGCCAAAAGCCCAGCTAGAAGAGGTGCCGGTTGACCTGTACGTCATTGGGTGTACATTGGCTCCATGGCTACGAAGACCGAACGGCTCAATCTCCGCCTTACGCAAGCTCAAGATACGGTGCTTCGAGCCGCCGCCGACGCGCACGGCGAGACTGCCAGTGAGTACGTACTGAGGAATGCGGTCGAGGCTGCTCAGACCGACCTTGCAGACCGTCGAGTGTTCGTCGTCGACGAACCTGCATGGCTTGCGCTGCAGGCTGCACTCTCCGCTCCTGTCACTGTGCCGTTGCCGATGTTGAAGCTGCTCTCGAACCCGAGCGTGCTCGAGATCTGAGAGTGGCCTACGTCGGCCCTCAGCTGTTGGAAGCCGACCACCTCGTCGCCGATTTCGACTGCGGACAGGCCGCGCTGAACGACTGGTTGAAGCGCCGTGCTCTCGGCAACCAACAATCCGGAACGACGAGGACCTGGGTCGTGACGGAGACCGGTTCCCAAGAGGTGGTTGCCTTCTACGCGTCGTGCACCGGCTCTGTCCTCCGCTCAACCGCTCCGAAGAGGATCGGCCAGGGACAACCCGAGCAGTTGCCCGCCTTGCTGCTCGCCAGAATGGGAGTCGACCAGAAACACCAGGGTCGAAGAGTCGGAGCCGCTCTCCTCAAGCACTTCGTCCTCAAAGCGATGGAGGTCTCTGCATCGGTTGGGGTGCGTCTGCTTCTCGTGCACGCCAAGGATGAAGAGGCGAAGAGCTTCTATGAGCACTATGGCTTCGTAGCATCTCCGGTGGATCCCCTCACGATGACGATGCCGTTGCCTGCTGGAGCGTGAGACTTCGAGCACTCGCAGGTCAGACGTTCCTCACCGCCCGTCGACGCAAGCTGTCCGCATAGCCGGCGTTCGGTCCATCGCGGATTCGCCGAGGGCTGGTGGTTATGGGGCGTCTCGCCCGTCTAGCGACTGGCCACCTCGAACTCCACTGCGGCCTGTTCGATGCCGCGCAAGGGCCATGTGGCAACCAGCCGAACGGGACCATCGGCAGGAAGCGGCATGACCCACAGCCAGAGGGCCTCGAGCGTCGAGTCGTCCCTGCGAAACGGGCTGACCGTGACCGGACCTTCCTTGTCCCCTGATGTGAGGTCCTCGATGTGTTGGCTACGGCCGTCTGCGAAGCTGACCGCGAGCTGGAGCGCCCCGAAGTGCCAGAAGCCCCGAGACGAGCGATCCCGGGGCATGTCGGCGTCCTGGATGAGGAGTCCTTCTGCACGCAGCTCGATCTCGAAACCGTTCGGATAGGCGATCACGCGCTCGCACGTGAGCGAGGCGGCGCCTGTGCCCTGCCAGAGAACGAGGGGGGCGCTGATGACCGCAGGTGCCAGTTCGGTCTTCGTGTGCCTCAAGCGATCCGGCCGCTTCCTGAGCGGGTCACGCGTCGGCAGGACTTCGGGAGGTTCGATCACGGGGATGGGCGGGAGCCCTTCTTCCGCCCGGCCTCTCACAAGTGGAGTTGGCACGGTTTGACGGACATCCACCATCAGGGGCGAAGCCCCGGAGAGGATGCCCATCATGGAGACCATGGAGCGGAGCAGGCGCCGTGCCCGTCGGTCGTTCACCCCGGAGTTCAAGTCGGAGATCGTGGCCCGGTGTCGTGCCGGTGACCGCAGCATCCCCGAGGTGGCCCGGGACTTCGACCTCACGGAGTCGTCGGTGCGCAGGTGGGTGGAGCAGGCCGAGATCGACGCCGGCGAGCGCGACGGGCTGACCACCGCCGAACGAGAAGAGCTCACTCGGCTGCGCCGGGAGAACAAGCGACTGCAGGCCGACGTCGACCTGCTCAAGCAAGCGACGGCTTTCTTCGCGAAGGAGACCCGGTGAAGATGGACCCCTTCATCGAGGCGGAGGAAGTCGCAGGCCACAGCGTCAAGCACTGCTGTGAGCTGTTCGAGGTCTCCCGTGCCGCCTACTACGAGCGCCGCCGTGGCGTCCCCTCGAAGAGAGAGCTCGACGACACCGACCTCGCCCAGAAGATCGCCGCCATCCACGCCGAGTCCAAGGGCACCTACGGCTCGCCCAGGATGCACCGCGAACTTCTCGAGCGCGGCATCGGCTGCGGCCGGCGACGAGTGCGCCGGCTGATGCGCCGGGCCGGCCTCGAGGGCCGCTGCAAGAAGCGCTGGCGCAAGACGACCGTTCCCGACCCCGACGCCGAGCGGGCAAAGGACCTGATCCAACGACAGTTCGGTCCATGCACTGAGCTCGACCGTCGCTACGTCGGCGACATCACCTACGTCATGACCTGGGAGGGGTGGGCGTATTTCGCGACGGTCATCGACCTCGCCAGCCGGCGCGTCGTCGGTTGGGCGCTCGCGGATCACATGCGCACCGAGCTCGTCGAAGACGCCCTCGAGATGGCGTTCCTCGCCCGGCGACCGGAGCGCGGAGTCATCTTTCATTCGGGCAGGACAGGGGCTGTCAATACACGAGTCGGGACTACGCATCTTTGGCCCGCGACCGCGGTGTCGTGCTCTCGATCGGGATGGCTGGGGAGTGCTGGGACAACGCCGTCGCCGAGTCGTTCTTCGCCACCATCAAGCGAGAGCTGATCGAGACCCGCGCGTGGCCAACTCGAGCAGGACTGCGCGCGGCCGTGTTCGACTACATCGAGGGCTGGTACAACACCCGGCGACTCCACAGCTCACTCGGGTACCTGAGCCCTGCAGAGTACGAGGCGCTCATCCACCACAACGCCGACCGTCAGGCGGCATGATCGATACAACCAGGCTGTCCGTCGAAGCGGACCAACTCCAAAGGTTCTCGCCCTGCGCCGCGCTGATGACGAGCCATTCGGCGCTGTCAAGAAGCGGCGCCGCCCTGCCTGTCGAGGTGAAGGCGATGCCCCGGTAGCCCCGTGCTTCCATGATGGCCTCCTCCGGTCGTTGCCGGCCCCTGTCATCGTACGAAGCTGACCACTCGGTTTCGTCATCGCTCCGGGCGCTCGTGAGTTCGCCGGAGTGACGAGGGCTAGGAGATGGGCCGGGGCGCGAGAGTTTTGGAGCTTCGCGAGCCCCGTGACGTCGCCACGGCGGGCTGTCCGCGGATGCCATCGAGCAGCTTCGAAAGAAGCGTCATCTCGGCATCGAGAGCGCGGCGACCGGGCTTGAAATCGAACAGGAGGCTCTCGGATCGGCGTCAAACGGATCGACCCAGTTCGCAAATGACCCAAGGCCGGCGTTCGGGGACGCTGTCAGATGTCGAGTGGCCCACACATAGGGGACACGCTCGCGCTGCTGCTGCCGCAGCAGGTCGCGCAGCGTGTTACGAGGACACACCGCCCCAAGCTCGCCAGCGCGCCGGCTCACGCGTACGAGCGCCTCGGGGCTCGGAGGCTTCGAGGCGCACGGAACCCCGACCGTCAAGATATATTGATGGGGTGGACCCGATTGTCCTGGCGAGTGCTCGCAGGCACGGAGTGGCCGACCAAGACATGCTCCACGCGTACCGAAACCCAGTCCGTGCATTTGAGTTCGATGACCTCACGATGCTGATTGGTGCCGATGCAGCCGGCCGCGTGCTCGAGATCGGGTTGGCAACGGCCGAAGGCACTGAGTTCATCGTGCACGCCATGCCCGCCCGCGAGAAGTTCCTGAGGTGACGATCATGCCCCGTTCCGTGCAAGACATCCTTGACCACGCCGACGAACTCGCCAAGCGCTTCGAGGACTACGAGCCGTCCCCCGACGATGAAGTCGCCGTCGCCGAGCACCTATTGCGTCGAGCCGCCCTGGCGAGAGCAAGAAGTGAGCGACAGATCAGCGAGGCTGTGGATGCAGCTCGGCGGGCCGGAATCTCCTGGAAGCGGATCGGCGTGGAACTGGGCATCTCGGCCCAGGCAGCGCAGCAACGTTACGGGTCGGTATCCAAGCCCGCGTAGCGCTGAACGGCAAAACGCTCTGCCCTTCCCAGAGGCGCCGGCAGGATCTTGGTTCCGAGAAAGGTCCGGTAACCGGCGGTAGAGGACAGTGCCGAAGAGAGCGCTGGATGAGTTATTGGGGCACGTGAGGAGCCCGCGTCTACTCCAGCCCGAGAACGGTAACGAGGGCCTCGTCGATCCCCCACATCTCCTCGTGGGTCAAGTGGCCAACGAGATCCCCAAGTCGCGTAGCGTCCACAGCCCCCAACTGCTCCACGAGAATTCGCGTGACGCCCCCCTCAACGTGCGCCTCCGGTCGGAACGATGCTGGTCGGGCGCTCCTCGACGTCGGTGCAACGATGACGACCGAGCGAGGCAGGAACTCGTTTGCCTGGAGGATCACGCTGTAGCGTTCCCCGTGCTGCTCGTGTCCGACCCCGCGGGGCAGCCGAAACCGGTGGACATCACCGCGCAGCACGGAGAGTCTCCATCAACTCCGCCACGGCCAACATCTCCGAGCGGTCCGCGTCGTCTGCCTCCAACGCTGCGACCTCAGCAGTGAGTTCGCGTCGACGTCGCAGCCGGCGGGCCGACATGAGCAGGGCAGACCTGATGGCATCAGACTGGCTGAGCCCCGTCGCCTCCAGTGCCCGCAAGGCTTGCTCCGCTTCGTCGTCGAGGCGGACCGAGATGGCTCTTGCCACGCTCGTCAGTGTATCACACTATGTCATACGCCCGTGCACCAACCGACGGGAAAGCCGGGAGCGCCACCGGCGGTTATCACCCGGCATCCATGCCCGGTGACGTGCACGTCAAGTTGTCCGGCACGTCCTCTCCAGCCTCGACAATGATGGGCATGGCGGTGGCGCATGTTCGAGCACACGGGAGGCCGCTTCGCTCGAGCAATTCGTCCAGTTCTCCGGCCAAGCATTTTCTCAAGCCATCTGGACACTGTGCCATGGCTTGGAGTGACTGTCGGCAGGCTCGCCGGCTGCAGGAACATCCCCGTGTGGTTGAGCCTCGATGCGGGAGAGCTTCCACACGCGCCGACACGGCGTTCGGGGCACCTGAAGGCGACCGTCGTATCCGCGTCTCAATTGGGGCGTCTGTCCGCGAGAAACCAGGTCAAGTCCACAGACCCAACAGAGCGGGTCCAAAAGGACCCGCTCTGTTCGCGGCCAGGGGCCGGTTCCTCACGCCGCGGCGGCTGCTATGGCGGCCTTCACGGCGACCGGTGCGTGGGTCACCTCGACCTTGCGGGGCTTGGCCTGCTCGACGACCGGAATGGTGATCGTGAGGACGCCATCCTCGTACACGGCGCTGATCTTTTCTCGATCCAGACTCTCCCCGAGGAAGAGCTGGCGGGTGAACTCACCCTGAACGCGCTCGGTGACCTGGACCTGGTCGTCCTCGGCTGGGACCCAGGTCCGCGTCGCTCGTACGGTCAGGACGTCCTTTTCGACCGTCAGCTCGACCGAGCCAGGATCCGCCCCAGGCAGGTCGAGACGGACCTTGAACTCGTCGCCCCGACGGTAGGCGTCCATCGGGACCAGCTGCGCACGGTTTCCGGTGCGGAACTCCTCGGTGGCGTGGTCGAACACTCGGAATGGTTCGAATCGCATCAACATGGCTGGATCCTCTCGCTGACTCTCGAGCAACTCGGGCGTCGGCGACGGTCGGGCCTCGATGTCTGGGACTCACGATACTCTCGAAGTCAACAACTAGCAAGTCATTTCTAGAAGATATGGACTATGATCATCGTTGATGACGAACTGGGGCTTCCTCACCAATCATGGCCGGGCCCTGGTCTGCATTGCCCACGACCCCGGGGTGCGACTGCGGGACATCGCCGCCACGCTGGGCATCACCGAGCGCAGCGCCTACCAGATCGTCACCGACCTCGCCGAAGCGGGGTACGTGGACAAGGAGAAGGACGGCAACCGCAATCGCTACCAGGTCCAAACTCACCGGCCTCTAGAAGGGGCGATCGGCCGAGAGCCCACGATCGGCGAACTGCTGGAGTTGCTAGTCGGCAAGGACCACTGAGAGTCGCCCGGGAGCGAGGAGTATCCCCAAACGCGCGACCCCTCGAGGTTGTCGCACCGCCGCGAAAGTGCACCCCGAAAGGCAGGGAACAACACCCCCCGCCGGTTCAAGTCCAGCCGGGCGTTCCAGATATTCTCCAGTTCCCCCAGGTGAAAGACGGTGGCCTTTCGACTCCCCGTGTTGTCGAACGGGCGCCCGCTACGGGACTGGCGCGTCGACGGCCGGCGGCTCCGAGCGCCTCGCGGCACCAGGCGGCCCGTCCCGGAGGAGGGCGTCGGTGATTGCCTGCGAGCGGACCACCTGCGCGAGCCGGCTCTCCAGGTGCCGGTACCGGAAATACCCTGCCATCGTGGTGCATGCGAACGTGACGACGAGCGCGTAGAGCAGGAGGTCGGTGCCGTCGGCGACGCCCAAGGTATGTGCGAGGGACGTGGTGAGCGCCGGATCGGCGATGGCCGTAACGGCGAAGGCGGTGAGTACCACCGCCCCCACCTTGATGCCTGCCCGCAGCCCGACCCGGTTCCGGTTGCGGAACGCCCATGCCAATAGGCCGAGGAAGCACAAGATGAGCACGACCTTGATCGCGTTCACTTCGAGGGCCTACCCAACAGGCGGTGCACCCAGAGATCGACGGCGATGTTGACGGAGTTCACGGAGCGCTGGCCTTTGGCGAGCGAGTATCGCGTGTAGTCGATCGTCACGGGATGCTCGGCGTACCGCAGACCGCTCGAGCGGACGGCCCGCAGCAGCTCGCTCGCGTAGGTCATGTCGCACGTCTCGAGGTCCACTTGGCTCGCGAACCTTCGGGTGAACGCGCGGAGCCCGTTGTGCGCGTCAGTCAGCGACACGCCCGACGACACGCGCTCGAACAGGCGGCCAGCACGAAGCACCGCCCGCCTCGTCGCCGGCATGCCCGGCGCAGCGCCGAGGAACCTCGAGCCGATCAGGACGTCGACGTCGTCGTGCCGGAGCCGTGCGACCATCGCGGCGGCGTCGCGGACACGGTGCTGACCGTCGGCGTCGAAGCAGACGAAGTACTTCGCGGCCTGATCGATGAGGCCGAAGCGCAGCCCCGTCTGCAGCGCTGCCCCGGCACCGAGGTTCACGGCGTGCCGCACCACCCTCGCGCCCGACTTGCGGAGCTCGTTCGCCGAGCCGTCGGTGCTGCCGTCGTCGACCCCGACCACGTTGGGGAACCACCTGACGAGCTCGCGGACCACGGCCCCCGCCACCGGAGCTTCGTTGAAGCACCTGACGATGACCCAGGTGTCCTCGTTCAGTGCAGCGACGTCGGGAGGCGGGGGCGAGCCGGCGTCGACCCCTGCGACGGCCATGAGCTCGCTCACCACACAAGCGTAGACCCACCGGTGGCGACGACATGGGCCGTCCGGCGACGGGGCGCTCGACGACGCCACGGGCCTCGGGCCGGGGCGCAATTCCGGTGTCGATCCCGGCGGGGCCGAGGCCCGTCACCGACGCGCGACGCCGCCCGCGCCATCATGGCCGTGCCATGGGCACGATGACCGGCACGGTGCGTTGGTCCCGCATGCGGCGGCATCCCCACGCGGGCGCCTTCTGCCTCTTCGCCCTCGTCATCGGAGGGGTCTACTGGCCCGTGCTCGACGGCACGCGGTCCCTCATCACGAACGGTCCCGTCACGCGTCCCCTGTTCGTGATCGACAGCCTCGGCGGAGGTGCCATCAGCGCCCCGCTGACACATCTTGCGGCGGCCTCCTGGAGCCACCTGCGGCTTCCGGTCGTCGATCCCTTCCAGGGCTTCGGCATCCCGTTGCTGGCGGACCAGGGCGTTCCGGTCTACCCCCCGCAGGTCATCGCGCACCTTCTCTTCCCCGGCAACTACTCGATCTGGCACGTGGTCAACCTCGTCCTGCTGGCCTTTGGCGTCTACCTCCTCGCCCGTGCGTTCGGGCAACGGTTCTTCGGGGGGATGGCGGCGGGCGTCCTCGCCGCGCTGGCGGGAGCCGTGCCGCCGAACATCAACACGTCGGTGCCGAACCCGCTCGCGGTGCTGCCCTTCGTCCTCGTCGCCGTCCGGTACGCCGTCGATCCGGCGTCGACCCATCGACGGGCGGCGACGCTCGGGATCGCGACCTCGGTCGGGTTCCTCTGCCTCTCGGGTTTCCAGGAGCTCCTGCCCCTCATGGCGGTCGTGATCGTCGTCTACACCGTCGCGCTGATCGTCCACTACCGCACGTGGCGGGTGGGTCCGCTCCTCGTGGTCCGCAGCGCCGCGTCGGCCGCCGCCGGCGTGGTGGTCGGCAGCATCGGCATCATTCCCACGCTCTCGGTCGTGGCTGGCGGCACAGGCGTCAACGGCTCCGGATCCCACCTGACCCACTCTCCGGTGTACTGGCTCTCCATCTTCACGTTCCCGACGATCACGGGGGGCGCCATGAACCAGGCGCCCCAGTCCCTGGGCAACAACGTGAACGCCGTCGGCACTCCTCTTCTCGTGCTCGTCGTCGTCCTGGCGCTCATGCTCGCGCTCCGTCCGGCGGGCGCGGGGACCCGGTGGTTCGTGTTTCCGAGCGTGGTGCTGGTCGTCCTCGGTGTGCTTGCGTACGCGGACATCGGACACGTCCTCCAACTGATGGACGTCCCGATGTTCGACAGGATCGCCTCGAACCGCTTCCTCCAGTTCGGGTGGTGGGTCCCGCTCTGCCTGCTGCTCGGCACGGTCATCAGCGATGTCCGCATGCTCCGGTGGAAGGACCTGCTGGTTGCCCTCGTCGCTGCCGGTGCCTTCGACGGGTACGTGTACGAACGCTTCCGAGAAGCCCTCGTTGCGGGCCACGTGGCGAGCGACCCGAGTGTGGCCCGTGCGCCGCTGGTGGCCGCTGTCGTCGTCGTCTTGTTCGTCGCAGGGATCGTCTCGCTCCGGTGGATCGGCGGCGCGGTGGCCGCGCCGCTCATGGCGGCCATCGTGCTGGCAAGCTGCGTCTACGACGTGCCGACCAACTTCGCGCCCGCACGAGACGGAGGCGCCTTGGCCTCCGTGAAGGTGCTCGGCAGCACGGAGCCCGGGGGGGACCAACTCGATTTCTTCGGCATCCGGCAGTTGCCTACGCAGCAGTACTCGGTCCAGCTGTGGGGGCCGCTGATCCCGAATGCCTACCGTGTCGCATTGAGCAGGCTCTTCTCCGCGACACAGACGGATGGATTCGGCCCGCTCTACGTGGTCGCCCCGACGCTCGGACTCCTCACGTTGACCCGCCGTGCCGTCTCGGCGCTCCGATCGATGGGTGTCGACCTTCTCGTACTCGCCAATCCGCTCTCTGGTGTCGGCTTCACGTCGATCCGTGCCTGTGGCCACGGTCACGCACACGGGAGCGACCCGCTCTGCTTCTTGGGCGAGGAGCCCAGCCGCACCGTCACGGTCGCCGGATCGCCCGCGCACCTGTACCTGTACCGCGTCCTCGGAGCGGATCCGCTCGTCCAACCGACAGCGACGCCCGTCGCGGTCCGCTCCACAAAGGCGGCGGTCCGGCAGCTCTCGGCCGTGCTCTCGCCCTCCGCGCGCGGGCTTCCGGTGGAGGCCTACGTGACGACGAGCGCATCGGACCTGCGTACCGCCCGCGACGACAGAGGGCTCACCCGCCACGCGACGACCGAGGAGGTGTCGATCTCCTTGCACAGCGACGGGAGCGGCTTGGCCGTGCTCAAGGAGGGCTACGAGCCGGGGATGCACGCGACCGTCGACGGCCGTCGCGCCCGCGTGTTCCCGGTGGACGGCGGTTTGTGGGTCGCAGTGCACGTCGGTGCGGGCACGTCGCACGTCGTGTTGGACTACGAGACGACCGCAGACCTCGTCGAGCTGTGGCTGGCGGTCGCCGGTCTGGCGTTGCTCGGAGCGTTGTGGGCAGGCCTCGCGGCGTCCGGGCTCCTGCGCCGGCGTTCGAGACTGCAGATCCCCTCTGCGGGGGACCGTCGGTGCGCGCCGGTGACGCGAGAGAGGTCTCGCACCTATGAGATGACGACGCCCCGCTCTTGACTCGCCGCATGCACCAGGCCGTACGCACGTCGCCGTCTTGCACGCGCCGTTCGCGGTAGACCTGGGTGGTCATGCGCCTCGGGATC